>WBZO01004700.1_pt1 | contig 14513 bp, 11 predicted proteins | sample 5204261 | NCBI WGS metagenome assembly WBZO01 (sample SAMN12412400, study PRJNA552823) | activated sludge metagenome | isolation source: activated sludge from anammox sidestream of wastewater treatment plant... | place: USA: North Carolina | collected 2017-09
CGACCAGTCCGGCCACACGGCCAGCCAGCTCGGCGCCGCCCGGCTCGTCCTCCGGCAGCTCCCGGACCTGATCGAGGCACGCGTCGAGCAGCGGGAGCACAGGATCCGTCTCGCGTTCGATGCGTGCGGCGGAGACCCGGCGGAACCACTCCCAGTGATTACCCACCGGCACCCATGCCGTGCCCGCAGGCCCACGACGACCGCCGCGTCGGGGCTCGGGCGCCCGCTCGATCAGGCCCCAGGCCTCGCACTCGGAGATGGCGGTGCGCGTCGCCCGGTGCGACAGCCCGAGCGCCTCCTGTAGCTCCGAGCTGGTGAGTGGGCCCCCATGCAGGAGCAGGTAGCCCTGGAGTGCCGCGGTGGAGGGTGCCACTCCCCAGGCCGCACCGATCCGACCCCATGCATCGGCGAACTCCCGACGGATGGCCTCGATGCTGGATGCCTGCTCGCGGTCAGCGGTCAACGGAGAAACACCCTACTTGACGGTATCGAGTATTCACATGATACTCGGTACGTCATGGTATCGAGTATCGACCCGGTCGGCATGCCCCAGCGTGACGGCGCCCTCTCGAGGGTGGTCATCGCTGGCGGCACCGGCATGCTGGGCCGGGCGCTCGGGGCCTCACTGGCCTCGGATGGTGTCGAGGTCATCGCGCTCACGCGGCGGACCGACGACCCCGGCGTCCCACCCGGGGTTCGCACCGCGCCCTGGGACGGCCGCACCCTCGATGAGACGTGGACCCACGAGTTGGCAGATGTCGACGCGGTCGTCGACCTGTGCGGGCTGTCGGTGGGCACCTGGCCGTGGACAGGCGGCACACGCACCCGCCTCCGCAGCTCGAGGCTGGAGCCTCGGACGGCGCTCATGGAGGCGATGTCCCGGATGCCAGAGGGTGTCCGTCCGGCGACCTTCCTCGCGATCTCGGGCACCGATGGCTACGTCGGCTCCGATGCAGGCCCGGCCGGGGAGGACACCCCGCTCGCGGATACGTTCCTGGGACGCCTGTGCGCGGACTGGGAGGCGGTCGCGATGCCGGTGCACGACCTGGGCGTGCGTGTGGTGATTGCGCGATCGGCCGTGGTGGTGGCCCCCGACGCGCCGGTGCTGGCGCGCCTCATCCTGCCGGTCCGGCTGCTGGTGGGCGGACGCATCGGGTCGGGGCGCCAGTGGTTCAGTTGGGTCCATGTCACCGACTGGGTGGCCGCGATGCGTCGACTGCTGGACGACTCCTCCATCGAGGGGCCGGTCAACATCGCCTCACCCGGTGCGCTCCGACAAGCCGACGTGGCCCGGGCGCTGGGCCGCGTGCGCCATCGTCCGAGCGTCGTGCCCACGCCGGCGTTTGCGATTCGCCTGCTCCTGGGTGGTCAGGCGGACCTGGTGCTGGGGAGCCGGCGGGTCGCCCCGGCGCGCCTCACCACTGCCGGCTTCGCGTTCGGCTGGACGGACTTCGAGGCCGCGGTCCGCGACGTGACCACCTGAGCGCCCCGGCGATCCGCAGCATGCCGACAGGGCGGCGCCAGGGTGCCCGGATCGGCGTGGGTGTCGGCGTTCCCATTCGCCGCCCTCACGGAGGCTCGCGCCAGGCGTGAGGTGCGCCGCTCAATCAGCAGCTTGCGCGCGACCCCAGTGGCATGGCATAGTCCGCGCCAATGGCGCACATCCTCGTCCTCAAGCCCAAGCGCTGGCGGCCCTGCCTGGAGGCAGTGGCCTAGCAGGCCCGCGCGGACGAGACGCGAACGGGGCCTGCCGGGCAGGCTCCGAGGGCCGCAGCACCAGCACGGTGACTGCGGCTTCTTCATGTCTGGCATCGGAGCCGACGCCCGACCGGTCCCACCCATCGGGACACGAACGGAGACATGGACACGATGCGAGCACTGCTCCTGGGATCGGGCAACATGGGCCGTGCGATCGGCACGGCCCTCGTGGCACGCGGTGACACCGTCGTCGCCATGCTGGGCCGGGGCGCCGTGACCACGGACCCGGCGACCCTGCGCCCGGTCGACGTGGCGTTCGAGTTCACGCACGCCACCGCGGTCCTGCCCAACGCCCGCCTGGCGGTCGCCGCCGGCGCTCGTGCGCTGGTCATCGGCACCTCTGGCTGGTTCGAGGACGAGGCCACCCGCGGGGACCTCGACGCGATCGCTCGCGACGCGGGCATGTGTGTCGTCGCGGGTGCGACCTTCAGCGTCGCGACCGTCCTGTTCACGAGCCTCGCCGTGGAGGCCGCGCGTCGCCTCGGACGCCACGCCGACTTCGACCCATATGTCTTCGAGCATCACCGGCGGACCAAGCCCGACCGGCCGTCCGGCACCGCGCTCGCCATCGCGAACGCCATGCTGCCGCACCTGCGGTCCAAGCGCCGGGCGCGCCTGCCGGACGGGCAGGGCGCGCCGGACCCCGAGACCCTCGAGGTGGTCGCGCTCCGTGCCGGCGCCTCACCCGGGATGCATGTCGTCGGCTTCGACGCCCCGGGCGAGTCGATCGAGCTCCGGGTGACCGCCCGCGATCGCTCGGCGTACGTGGCGGGGGCGCTCCTCGCCGCCGACACCGCGCTCGCGGACACCCACCTCCCCCCAGGGCTCGTCACCTTTGCCCAGCTGCTCGACCGACCCACCGCCCACTGACCACACGACCGATTGGAGACGACCGATGAGCATCCCCATCGCCACCCAGCCCACCCTTCGCCTGCGGGGCGCCCTCACGGCGCTCGTCACCCCGTTCACACGTGACGGCGAGGTCGACGAGGCGGCCTTCGTCCGGCTCGTCGAGCGACAGATCGACCAGGGCATCAACGGCCTGGTGCCGTGTGGCACCACGGGCGAATCACCCACCACGACGCACGAGGAGGACGACCGGCTCATCTCCCTGACCATCGAGACCGTCGCCCGCCGAGGCATGACCGGGCGCATCCCGGTGGTCGCGGGCACCGGCTCCAACAACACCGCGACCGCGATCGCCTCCACGCGCCGGGCCGCCGCCCTCGGCGCGGACGCCGCGCTCATCGTGGCGCCGTACTACAACAAGCCCGACCAGCGGATGCTGGAGGCCCACTACCGCGCCGTGGCGGACGATGGCGGCCTGCCCGTGGTCGTGTACAACGTGCCGGGCCGGACGGCGTCCAACGTGGAGGCCGTCACCCTCCGACGCCTCGCCGAGCACCCGCGGATCGTCGCGGTCAAGGAGGCGTCCGCGAACCTCGAGCAGATCATGACCGTCCTGCGCGACCGACCCGATGGCTTCAGCGTGCTCTCGGGCGACGACTCGTGGGCCTACCCCCTGCTCGCGCTCGGTGGTGACGGCGTCATCTCGGTGGCCTCCAACGAGATCCCCGCGGAGATGGCGCGCCTGTGCGCCCTCGCGCATGCCGGTGACTGGGACGGCGCCCGTGCCCTCCACGAGCGCCTGCTCGACCTGATGCGGGCCAACTTCATCAGCCCCAACCCGGTCCCGGTCAAGGCCGCGCTCGCCGAGATGGGCCTCATCGAGGACGTGCTGCGGCTGCCGCTCCTGCCCATGGCGGACGACCTGCGACCGCGGCTCAGGGCCGCGCTCGCCTCGGCGGGCGTGGAGCTCACCCCGACCCTGGTGACCGCGTGAGCGGAGGGGTTGGCGGCTCGCTCCAGGAGCGCGTCACCGCGCTGGCCGCCGCGTGGCCGGCCGGGGCGCCCATCACCGACGACATCCGCCCGATGGCCTGGCAGATGGTCGCGGACCTGATCGTGGCGCTCGAGGCGGGCACCGCGCGAGCCGCGGAGCCCGACCCCGACGCGCCCGGGGGCTGGCGGGTCAACCCGTGGGTCAAGCAGGCGATCCTGCTGGGCTTTCGGATCCCGGGGTTCCGGGACTACCGCGACGGCGAGATCCTGACCGCACGCGACAAGGTGTCCTTTGGCGTGCAGGACGTGGTGGACGGCACGGGCGCCCGTGCGGCGCAGCAGACGGGTGCCCCTTGGCGGGTGGTGCCGGGAGGCACCACCGTGCGCTCGGGCGCGCACCTCGAGCCGGGGGTCACCATCATGCCGCCCGCGTATGTCAACGTGGGCGCCTGGGTCGGTCGGGGCACCATGGTCGACTCGCATGCCCTGGTGGGCTCGTGCGCCCAGGTGGGCGAGCGGGTGCACCTCTCGGCCGCGGTCCAGGTGGGGGGCGTGCTGGAGCCGGTCGGGGCGCGCCCCGTGGTCATCGAGGACGAGGCGTTCATCGGCGGGGGCAGCGGCCTGTACGACGGGGTCATCGTGGGTCGCGGGGCGGTGCTGGGCGCGGGGGTCATCCTCACCGGCCAGTCACGGGTCATCGACCTGGTCGAGGGGCGCGAGCTCCAGGGCACCCACGATGCCCCGCTCGCGGTGCCGCCGGGGGCGGTGGTGGTGCCCGGCGGGAGGCCCGCGGGTGGCGCCTACGCCGAGGCGAACGGCATCACGGTCTCCGTGCCGGTCGTCGTCAAGCACCGTGACAGTGGGACGGACGCCCGGGTCGCGCTCGAGGAGGCGCTCCGGTGAGCCTGCTGCTCGACGCGCCGACCATCCTCGGTGACCCGCGCATCGCGACCGGCGCCACGGTCGCGGGCCTCGACCCCGCGGCCCTGGTGCGCGACCACGGCAGCCCGCTGTTCGTGTATGACCTGGACGTGGTGACGGCCCGCGTGGCGATGCTCCGGGCGGCGCTGCCGGACCGGGTCGAGGTCGCCTACGCAGTCAAGGCGAACCCCAGCCCCGCCATCCTGCGTCTGCTCGCGTCCCAGGGCGTGGGCGCGGACATCGCATCCGGTGGCGAGCTGGCCGCGGTCACCCGTGCCGGCTTCGACCTGCGTCGGGTGGTCATGACGGGTCCTGGCAAGACGGACGCCGAGCTGGCGGCGGCCATCCGGGCCGGTCTCCGTGCGATCACCATCGAGTCGCTCGAGGAGCTCGATGTCCTCCTGGACATGGCCAGCCTCGCGGGTCGGCACCAGGGCCTCATGCTCCGCTTGGCAGTCGATCGGGCCGATGTCGCGGTGGAGGGCACGCCCATCATCAGCGCGGCGGGGGCTGCCAAGTTCGGTCTGCTCCCTGACGAGGTCGACGAGGCGATCGACCGACTGCGCCTGGCGGGCGCCATCGGTGACCCGGGCTCCCCCTACGAGCTGCTGGGGCTGCACGCCTTCGGAGCCTCCAATGTGCGGGACGCGGACCGGCTGGTGGAGCATGTCGCCTGGCTCGCGGGTAGCGCGGAGCGCATCGCGGCCCGGCATGGCGTGCGGTCCCGACTGCTTGACGCCGGCGGCGGGCTGGGCATCCCCTACGCTGAGAGCCAGGTGCCGCTCGACCTCGAGCGCCTGGGCCGGGCGATCGGCAGGGAGGTCGAGACCTGGGGCGACCGCGACGGCCTCGGGGGTGCGCGCCTGGTGCTGGAGCCAGGCCGCTTCCTGGTGGGCCCGGCGGGCGTCTATGTCACCCGCGTGGTCCGGACCAAGGATCGCGACGGACGGGTGATGGCCATCACTGACGGTGGCATCCACCACGTCCTGCGCCCGGCACTCGTGGGGGACCCACATCGGATCGTCGCGGTCGGCGAGGCGGCTCGCCGCGATGCCACCGTGCCGGCATCCGTGGTCGGGCCCCTGTGCACCGGCCTCGACCAGCTGTCGGGTGACGTTGAGCTGCCGGACCCTCGCGCGGGCGACCTGTTGGCGGTGCTCGACGTGGGCGCCTACGGCTTCACCGAGTCGATGCCCCTGTTCCTGTCACATCCGATCCCCGCAGAGGTCACGGTGTCACGTGGCGTCGCACGCCTGGCGCGTCTGCGGCAGGAGCCCGGGGGAGGGTCCGCGGTCATCTGGTGATGGCGCTTCGCGGGCGTCCGGTTGGCGGCTGATCCGCCGACCCACGGCCCAAGTCGCTGGGCGACTGATCGGGCCGATCGGCGCCGCTTGCGGCCCGCCCGTCGGCCGGGCGAGTCCCCCGGAGGCTGAGTTGGCCGTCGATCGGCCGTCCGACGCAGGGCGCGGATGAGACGACGGGCGGCGCGAGTGCCGACGGCCCGGTCATGCGCTGGGCGCAACACGCCCGAGTGCCTCGGGCGCCGGGGCGATCGCGCCCTGGCGCTCCCCGAGCCCCCCGGCGCTCCCCGAGCCCCCCGGCGCTCACGCTCTGGCGCCTCTCCGCCATCCGCAGCGCGGGCCCAGGCGCAGTGACCCTCAGGCCAGGCCCAGGCGCTCCTCCGCGGCCCGCAGCTCCGTCGCCACGCGGACCGGCGCAGTCCCGCCGATGACGTCGAAGCGCGCCAGGGCGCCCTCGACGGTCGCCGCGGCCCGCAGCACGTCACCGATCGACGCGTCGGACGCGAGGGACAGCGCGGTCGGGTCATCCGCGGCCCCGAGCGCCTCGGAGACCGCATCGTCCGTGACGGCATCCAGCCCGACGCCCGACGCCTCGGCCGCGGCCACTAGGCGGCCCGCCACGCCATGGGCGACCCGGAACGGCACGCCCCGCTCCACGAGCGTGTCCGCCACGGCGGTCGCGGTGGTGAAGCCCTCGCCGGCCGCCTCTGCCATGCGTGCCTCGTCCACGCGCAACCCATCGACCAGCCCGGTCATGACACGCAGGGACGCCTCCAGCGTCCGGAGCGCACCGAACAGCGCCGGCTTGTCCTCCTGGAGGTCCCGCTGGTAGCTCGCCGGGAGCCCCTTGAGCAGGACGAGCGACCCGGTGAGCGCGGCGATGACCCCGGCGGTGCGCGCACGCACCAGCTCCGCGGGGTCCGGGTTGCGCTTGTTGGGCATCATGGACGACCCGGTGCTGAAGGCGTCCGACGGTCGCAGGTAGCCGAGACGCGGATTGGTCCACCAGACCACCTCCTCGGCGAGGCGCGACAGGTGGACCATCGCGAGCGCAGCCGCGGCGAGCGACTCCACCACCAGGTCCCGGTCGCCCACGGCGTCGATGGAGTTGCGGGTGACGCCACCGAAACCCAGCTCCTCGGCCACGGCCTCGCGGTCAATCGGGAAGCCGGCGCCTGCGAGGGCCCCGGAGCCCAGCGGCGACAGGCTCGCGCGTCCGAGCGCGTCGGCGAAGCGCCCCCGGTCGCGCTCGGCCATCTCCACGTACGCCAGGAGGTGGTGCGCGAACAGGACCGGCTGCGCCGGCTGGACGTGGGTGTGACCGGGCATGACCGCCGCCTCGTGCGCCCGCGCCAGCCGCACCAGCGCCCGCTCGAACCCGAGCAGCAGCGCGTCCAGCTCCCCGACGCGACGGCGCAGCCACAGGCGCAGGTCCGTGGCGACCTGGTCGTTTCGGGAGCGTGCCGTGTGGAGCTTGCCCGCGACCGGCCCGATCCGGGCGAGGAGCGCCATCTCGAGGTTCATGTGGACGTCCTCGAGCTCGGGGTCCCAGGCGACCGTGCCCGCCTGAACCTCCCCCTCCAGGGCATGAAGTCCGTCCACCAACGTCCGCGCCTCATCCTCCGAGAGCAGCCCAGCGCGCGCGAGCCCATGGACGTGGGCGACCGAGCCTGCGAGGTCGTCGAGGGCCATCTCCGCGTCCACCTCGATCGATCGGCCGAACTCCGCCGCCGACGCATCGGGCGACTCGCTGAATCGCCCGCCCCATGCCCTCATGGGCGCCCTGGAACGCCCGCGGCAGCGTCGGTCACGGTGACCGGGAGCTCGGACAGGACCGGTTCGGTCCAGCTCCATGCCGAGCCGTGTCGCGCCGCCTCAGTGCGCAGCGGCAGCCCGAAGATCCGGATGAAGCCCACCGCAGCGGCGTGGTCAAAGGCGTCGTCCGCCTCGTAGGTCGCGAGGGCACGGTCGTACAGGGAGTCGTCGCTCCGGCGGCCCACCACCTGGGCGGTGCCGTGGTCGAGGCGCAACCGGACCTCTCCGTTGACCACCCGCTGGGCGGACGCGACGTACTCCCGCAGGTCACGATGGAGGGCGCTGAACCAGACTCCGTCATAGGTCGCCTGCGCCAGCTCGTCGCTCACGAGCCGGTTGAAGCGCAGCTGCTCCTTGGACAGGGTCAGGCCCTCGAGGGCGACATGGGCGGTGTGCAGGATGACCGCGGCGGGGGCCTCATAGATCTCGCGACTCTTGATGCCCACGAGGCGGTCCTCGATGTGATCGATGCGACCCACGCCATGGCGGCCGCCGAGGGCGTTGAGCCGCTCCACCAGCTCGACGGGGGTCACCGGCTCCGAGTCGATGGACACCGGGATGCCTCGCGAGAAGCCGATGATGACCTCGGTGGGGATGGCCGGGGCCGCGCCCGGGTCCACCGTCCACTCGTAGACGTCCGCGGGTGGCGTCTGCCAGGGGTCCTCGAGGGCTCCCGTCTCGATCGACCGGCCCCACAGGTTCTGATCGAGGGAGTAGCCGCCGAGGTCCGGGACGGCCATGCCCCGCTCCAGGGCGTAGGCGACCTCCTGCTCGCGGGTGAGGCCGGTCCCCACGCGCATGGGTGCGATGACCTCGAGTCGCGAGTCGAGGGCCCGGACCGCCACATCAAAGCGGACCTGGTCATTGCCCTTGCCCGTGCAGCCATGGGCCACCGCGGTCGCACGCTCTCGTTCCGCGACCTCGACCAGGAGCTGCGCGATGAGAGGTCGGGCGAGCGCCGTGGCGAGCGGGTACGCGTCCTGGTACAGCGCGTTGGCCTGGAGGCTGGGGAACACGAACCGGCGCAGGAACCGATCGCGGCCATCGACCACGTACGCCTTGCTGGCACCGGCCGCGAGGGCCCGCTCGGCGACATGGTCACGCAGCGACCCGCCGCCCACATCCACGGTCAGGGTGATGACCTCGGCGTCATCGTGCTCCCGTAGCCAGGCGACCGCGACGGACGTGTCGAGGCCACCGGTGAACGCGAGGACCACCTTCTTCACGCTCTCGACGAACCTCCAACAGCGTCCATGCAGGCGCCATGATGCGCGAACGGCGCGTCACACGACGCGCCGTGGGGCTTCGCCGGCGCATGTGGCGGCTCACCGGCCTGCATTAACATGCGCTCGCGGTCACCATTATTGCATAGTCATGCGATCCGTGTCATCCTCTCCGCAGATGCCTGTGCACCCCCACCCGGCGGCCGCGCGCTTCCTGTCGGTCGCCGACCTGGATGCGGACGGCATCGTGGGTGTCCTTCGACTCGCGCTCGCGCTCAAGGCCGGCCGTGCTCCCACGGCCGGCCGAGCGCTGCCCGCCCGACCGCTCGACGGCAGGGCCGTCGCACTCGTGTTCCAGAAGCCGTCGCTGCGGACCCGGGTGAGCTTCGAGGTGGGTATCACACGACTGGGTGGCACGCCCGTGGTGCTGGTGGGCGACGAGGTGGGCCTGGGCTCCCGTGAGGCGCCGCGGGATGTCGCCCGGACCTTGGACCGCTTCTGTGACGCCATCGTGGCCCGCGTGTTCGACCACTCGCTGCTGGAGGAGCTGGCCGATTCGTCCGTGATCCCGGTCATCAACGCGCTCTCGGACGCGGAGCATCCGTGCCAGGCCCTCGCGGACATGATGGTCCTGGCCGAGCGCTGGGGTGGCGTGGAGGCGCTCGCGGGTCGCCAGTTGGTCTATGTGGGTGACGGCAACAACGTCGCCGCGTCGCTGCTGCTGGCGGGTGCGTCCCTCGGGCTGCATGTGCGCTGGGTGGGCCCGGAGGGGTACGAGCCGTCGTCGCTCATCGTGGGCCGGGCGCGGCACCTCGCGGAGGAGACCGGCAGCCGCATCGAGCTGGGGCACGATCCCGTGACTGGCGTCGTCGGCGCCGACGCGGTCTACACCGACGTCTGGGCGAGCATGGGCCAGGAGGAGCAGGCGGAGCGCCGCCGCGAGGTGTTCCGACGCTATGCCATCACGCGCCAGTTGCTGGAGGGCGCGCCGAACGCCCTCGTGATGCACTGCCTGCCGGCGCACCGCGGCGACGAGATCGCGTCGGAGGTGCTGGACGGGCCGAACAGCATCGTGTTCGACCAGGCCGAGGACCGGATGTGGGTCCAGATGGCGCTGCTGATCACGCTCATGGGCGGCATGCCGGGCTGAGCGGACAGCGCGAGGTGCGGCCGGAGCGCACCGGTACCCATGTTCGGCGCGCGCCTGAGACTATCGGCTGCGTTCCGAGGGAACGTCCGCCTGCGATACCGTTATGGTGCGTCCCGTCAACGCGATCGCCCCAGAACGATCGACGCGACCGTGGGCCCGCAATGAGAGGTCAGACATGCATCACAGGCGGACACCGCTCCTCCTCATCGCCTCGCTCGTCGCCGTCCTTGTCGCGATGCCCACGGGTGTCAGCGCCACATCGCCCCGCACCCGCTGGGTCGACAATGACGGTCGCGCGGGACCCGGTGGCTGTGGCGGCTCCAGTCATGCCGCCCAATCCATCCAGGACGCGGTCGATGCGAGCGGTCGCGGGGACACGGTGGTGGTCTGCCCGGGCACCTATGTGGAGCAGGTGCGCATCCGTGGCAACCGGGACGGGCTGACCCTGCGGGCAGCGCGTCCGTTCAGCGCCCAGATCAAGGCACCACGCCAGGTCGCGGCGCCGCTCGGTTTCCATCACCTGGTGCTCGTGGAGCGCGTGGACGACGTGACGGTGCGTGGCTTCCGGGTCGTGACCCGCACTGCGGCGCCGTGCGACACGATCGAGGTCGCGGTGGCCGTCATCGGCGCGCGGCGCTCGTCCATCCGAGGCAACCGGCTCCAGGCGCCGGGCACGGACGGTGGTGACTGCTCCCAGTTCATCGGGATCGCCGTGGTCGACTCGCTGACGGACGGGCAGCCAGGGGGTGGCTCGAGCTCCTTCACCGCCTCGGCGACCATCGCTGCCAACGAGGTCCGTGACGCCCTGTTCGGGGGCATCATGAGCATCGGCCAGACCGGTCGGGTCCACCTCGATGTCGCCAGCAACACCGTCCGCGCCTGGTTCGGGCGACCCCCCGTGGGCGAGGGCCCGCCCACCCTGGGTCCGACGAGCCAGTTCGGGATCGGGTTCTTCGGGCGGTCGGCAGGCACCGCGCGCAACAACGTGGTGCAGGGAGCCATCGGGGGGCCCGACTCGGCACCCGGCTTCCAGCTGGGCATCTACGTGGCGCCTAGCCTCGTCGCACAGGGTGCCGCCGGGAGCGACGGGAAGGTCGTCATCCGCGGCAACCTCATCCGTCGGCTCGTGACGGGGGTCGGGCTCGATGGGGTTCGCGACGTGCGCGTGCGAGGCAACACGCTGCGGCATGTGACGGTCGGGCTCGCGCTCAGCGACACCCGCGACTCACGACTGAGCCGCAACCAGGTCCATGCGACCCAGACGGGCATCACGGTGGGCGGTCAGTCACATGACGATCGCGTGCTCGACAACGTCGTGACCGGCCCGGGCGGCTCGTGCCAGGACACCACGAGTGGTCCGGGAACGGCCGGCACCGCCAACTCCTGGACCGGGAACAGCGCGACCCAGCCAAGCTCGCCCCTGGGCATCTGCGGCGGCGTCCCCCAGTAGGCGAGCTGTGCGCGCGGCACGTCCGCCACCGCCGCGGGGCGACCGGGAGGCTCAGGCGGTCCAGCGCGTCCCGAACGAAGGGTCGTCGAGCGCACGCGAGACCGCGTCCGGCGCAGCCCCGTCCGCGATGACGGCCTGAGCGGCGCCGCCCTGCATCGCGCGCTCCGCGCAGCGGACCTTGGGCACCATGCCTCCGGCGATGACGCCGTCCGCGATGAGCCGGGCCGACTCGGCGACGGTGAGAGCAGGGATGCGCCGGCGGTCCGCCCCCCACACGCCGTCCGTATCGGTGAGGAGCAGCAGGCGGCCACCGAGCGCGCCGGCGATGGCCGCCGCCGCATCGTCCGCGTTGACGTTGCAGATGGCCCCGTCGGGATCGAGCGCGGCGGGTGCCACGACGGGCAGCAGGACAACGGCGAGCAGGGTGTCCATGGGCTCGACCCGCACCGAATCGATGGACACGACCCGCCCGAGCCCGGCCACCCGGGCCCCGGTCAGGGTCCCCCCGTCCACGCCGGACCAGCCGACCGCGTCTGCACCCATGGACCGCAGCGTGGCCACGAGCTCGGTGTTGATCACCCCACGCAGGACAGCCAGGGCCACCTCGAGCGCCGCGTCATCGGTCACCCGGAGCCCGTCCTGGAACCGGCTCTCGACACCCATCCGCTCGAGCCACGCCGTGAGGCGCTTGCCCCCGCCATGCACGAGGACCAGCCGATCGACCTGTGAGCGCTCGGCGACCTCGCGTAGCGTGGCCTCCTGCTCCGCGAGGGTGGTGCCGCCCAGCTTGACCACCACCGGCGGACCGGCGGCACCCTGGGTCACGTCGAGTACTCGCTGTTCTCCCGCACGTACGCCTCGGTGAGGTCACAGCCGAACGCCTCGCCGGTCCCACTGCCCGAGCCCAGGTCCACCCGCACGATGACCTCGGGCGCGTCCATGGCACGGCTGACGGCGGCCTTGTCGAAGGGGAGGGGCAGGCCATGGAACACGTCCGTGCCCGCGATCGTGATGCGCACCAGGCCGGGGTCCAGGTCCAGACGCGAGCCGCCACGTCGCGCGGCCTCTTCAGGGTTGAGGCCGGCGGCCTCCAGTACCGCGGCGTCCGCGAGCTGTGCGTTGCCCAACGCATCCGCCACACGTCCCCAGTTGGGGTCCCGGCCATGGACCGCGGCCTTGAACAGGCTGCTGCCCACCACCGCTCGGGCCGCGGCGCGTGCGTCCGCATCATCCCGCGCGCCCGTCACGACGCACGTGATGAGCGATGTCGCGCCCTCGCCGTCGGCCGCCTGCTGGCGTGCGAGCGAGCGGCACACCGCCTCGACCGCGGCCGCGAACCCCGCCCAGCCAGCGTCACCCGGCGCCACCGTCACCCCGGCCCCTCCGGATGCCACTAGATAGACCGTGTCGCTGGTGCTCGTGTCCCCGTCCACGGTCAGCTGGTCCCAAGTGCGCGCGACGACGGGCCGCAGCAGGCCGGAGAGCACATCGGGCTCGACCGCCGCGTCCGTGAGCACATAGGCGAGCATGGTGGCCATGCGCGGGTGGATCATGCCCACGCCCTTGGCCACGCCGGAGATCGTCACGCGAGCCGCCGACCCATCCGTGGTCGGCAGATCGAGGCGCACGGTGGCCCACTTGGCTCGCGAGTCGGTCGTCCGGAGCGCCTCGGCGACAGCCTCGAAGGCCGCGTCGTCCGTGCCCAACGGGCCGGTGGCAAGCGCCGTGATCGCCGGCTCTAGGGTGCCCATCGGGTATCGCGGGCCGATCATCCCGGTCGCCACGGACAGCACCCGTTGGGGAGCCGCCCCGATGGCCTGCCCTAGGACCTCGGTGAGCCGCCGCTGGTCCGCGAGTCCTTCGTCACCGGTCGCCGCGTTGGCGCAGCCGCTCACCGACAGGAGCGCCGCGACGGTGCCGTGGCTCGCGCCCCCGAGGCACTCCCGGGCGAGCAGCACGGGCGCCGATGCGAAGCGGTTGGGGGTGAAGGTCGCCGCGACGGCACCCTCGCCGGCGTCGACGAGGACAATCGACAGGTCCGGCCGGCCGGATGCCTTGACGCCGGCCACCGCCGCCCCGGCGCGGAAGCCGCGCGGCAGGCGCGCGGCCCACTCGACGTCGGGCAGGCGGGACGAGGGATCGACCGCGGAGGGGCTCACCGACGGGTCAGGGATTGAGCGGCAGCTGCTCCAGCCCGGCCGTCTCCGGCAGGCCGAAGACCAGGTTGAAGCACTGCACCGCCTGACCGGCCGCCCCTTTCACGAGGTTGTCCAGGACGCCGATGGCGATGATCCGGCCTGTCCGCTCGTCCGCGGTCACGAACACCCGCGCGAGGTTGCTGCCGGTCACGTGCTTGGTGGCGGGTGGCGTGTCCACGACCTGCACGAATGGCTCGCCTGCGTAGAAGTCCCGATACAGGTCGCGCAGCTCGGCCGTGGTCACCGGGCGGGTGGGGCGGATGTGGGCCGCCGCGAGGATGCCCCGGGTCATGGGGATCAGGTGGGGCAGGAAGTCGACCGCACCGAAGGCCCCGCCGGTGCCATCGGGGGCCAAGAGGCCCAACTCCTGCTCGATCTCCGCGGTGTGGCGGTGGTTGAACAGGCCGTATGCGGAGACGCTCTCGTTGACCTCGCTGAAGGTGAGGTGCGCCTTGGGGTCCCGACCCGCGCCGGAGACACCGCTCTTGGCGTCCACCACGATGTCCGCCACGAGGCCCGCACGCGCCAGCGGCGCGACCGCGAGGATGGAGGTGGTGGGATAGCAGCCGGCCGCGCCGACGATCGCGACGTCGGCGCCCCCGAGGCCGGCCAGCTCGTCGCGGTGGAGCTCCGGGAGGCCGTAGGTGGCGCGGGCCAGCAGCTCAGGGGCGGGGTGCTCGAAGCCGTACCAGCGTGGGTAGTCGGCTGGGTCACGCAATCGGAAGTCAGGGCCCTGGTCGATGATCGTGGCGCCCGTGGCCACGATGTCGCCAGCGCGCTCGGCGGCAAGCCTGTGGGGGAGCGCGAGGAACACCGCATCCGCCGCGGGGATGGCCTCGTCCACCACATGACCGG
>WBZO01004703.1_pt1 | contig 14508 bp, 13 predicted proteins | sample 5204261 | NCBI WGS metagenome assembly WBZO01 (sample SAMN12412400, study PRJNA552823) | activated sludge metagenome | isolation source: activated sludge from anammox sidestream of wastewater treatment plant... | place: USA: North Carolina | collected 2017-09
CACCGAAAATCGGCCACCAGGCCGAACGAAAACCACGTTCAACCACCGACCGCTCGCTCCCGATGATAGCCTTCGCGCCAATCGTCACTTGTTCAGACCTTCCCTTTAGGCGGCGCGACGGCAAAGAGCAAGGAGAGGGCCTCCGGTCCGCTTCAGCCCGCGTCGCGCTGGCCGCGCGTTTCCAGCGGATCGCGCTTCAGAACGCGGCCTTCGAGCGCGCCGAGCCAGTCGAGCCCTTCGCGCAGGCGCACGACCTCGCCAATGACGATGATGGCGGGCGCCTTGAAGCCTGTCCGCTCGACATCGGCGGCCGCCTGCCCGAGCGTCGTTTCCAGAACCTGCTGGCTCCGGAGCGTCGCATTGCGGACGAGCGCGACGGGTTCGTCCGCATACCGACCATTCTCGATGAGGAGGCTGGCAATGCTCGAAAGATGCGACAGCGCCATATAGAGAACGATGACGGGCGAGCCGCGCGCGATGGAGGGCCAGTCGAGATTTTCGGGCACGGCGCCGCCCGCCATATGGCCGGTAACGAAGGTGACGGCGTGGTTCACATCGCGATGGGTGACAGGAATTCCTGCATAGCCAAGGCCGCCAATGCCGGCTGTGACTCCGGGCACGATACGGAACGGGACACCGGCATCGACCAGCGCCAGCGCCTCCTCGCCGCCCCGGCCGAAGACAAACGGATCACCGCCCTTCAGGCGCAGGACGCGCTTGCCCGCCCGCGCAAGCTCGATGAGCCGCGCGGAAATATCGCGCTGCTTCGGGCTCGGCTTGCCGCCGCGCTTGCCGGAATATTCGAGCTTCGCATGGAGGCCCGCGAAACCGAGCACGCTCTCATCCACAAGCGCGTCATAGACGATGACATCGGCCTGGGAGAGCGCATTCAGCGCATGGAGAGTGAGCAGGCCCGGATCGCCCGGCCCGGCGCCGACGAGCCAGACCCAGCCCGGTTCAAAAGCGGGCAGACCTGCGCATGCCGCGAGCTGCGGGTCCAGCGTCCGCCCGCCACCAAGGCCGATGATCTTGCCGTCACTCATATTACAAATTTCTTTTGGTATTTGATTTCAAGAACGACATTAGCACGTAAATAATAGGCTGTCGCGCGCGATCAAGACAAAAGCGCGTTCTTTCTTGCGGCGTTTATCCCCGGTCAGCGATTCCCGGCTAAGCTCCCTGCCATGAGACACAATAGCTGGACATTGGCGGCGCTGCTTCTCCTTGCGGTGGTCGCCCTGCTTCTACTCCTCAACAGCCTTTTTCCTGGCGCGCTCCGGGAGGAAGGGGCGCAAATGCGCCTCGTCTATGGCCTGACCTGGCTCACGCTGATCGGCGGCAGCATTGCGCTCGGCTGGCGCGGCAATGCAGGGATCGCGCTGAAGCAAGCGCTCGCCTGGGTCGGCATCGCGCTCGTGCTCGTCGTCGCCTATAGCTATCGCGACGATTTCATGGGGCTGGGGCGGACGCTTGGAAGCCGGGTGGCGGGCGAACTCGTGCCGACGGCGGCGGTCGCCACGGCGCCGGGCGTCGCCTATCTCACGCGCGACCTCTCCGGCCATTTCCGCGCCGATGCGCTGGTCAACGGCACGCATGTGCGCTTCATGGTCGATACGGGCGCGAGCGACGTTGCGCTCAGCGCGCCGGATGCGGAGCGGCTCGGCTTCGATCTTTCCAAACTCTCCTACAGCGTGCCCTACCGGACCGCGAACGGCGTCACCATGGCAGCGCGGGTGACGCTCGACGAGATCGCCATAGGCGATATCAAGGTGCGGAATGTGCGCGCGTCGGTCTCGCGCGCCGGGCTCGACCAGTCGCTGCTCGGCATGAGCTTCCTGAACGAGCTTCGCGGCTACGAGTTTCAGGGCAACCGGCTCATGCTGCGCGAATAGGCCGCCCGCGCCTCCCTGCCCGCAATCGGCATCCCACGAACCCCGCCGACCCGCTATAAGGGGGCAAAGCCGATTGCGATACCAAGGAGACAGGGATGCTTCCCAAGCCGCGCGCCGACCTCAAGCCCAATACGTTCGAATTCGAGGTGGAGCCGCTGATCGCGCCCTCGGGCTTCCGCGAATATGACGCGCGCTGGCTCTTTCCCGAGCAGATAAACCTTGCGGGGATGCAGGCGCTGGGGCTCGGCCTCGGGACGCTGATCCGCGAAATGGGTGTGCGCCCCGCCCTCGCCGTCGGTCACGATTTCCGATCCTACTCGGCCTCGATCAAGAATGCGCTCATCATCGGCCTCATGCGCGCGGGCGCGGAGGTTCACGACATCGGGCTCGCGCTTTCGCCCGTCGCCTATTTCGCGCAATTCGCGCTCGACGTACCGGGCGTCGCCATGGTGACGGCGAGCCACAACGAGAACGGCTGGACGGGCGTCAAAATGGGCGCGCAGCGGCCGCTGACGTTCGGGCCGGACGAAATGAGCCGCCTGAAGGAGATCGTTCTTTCTGGCGCGGGCAAGGAGCGGGATGGCGGCCGATACATCCATGTGCCGGACATGGCGCAGCGCTATATCGCCGACCTCACCAACCGACCGAAGATCAAGCGCAGGCTGCGCGTCGTCGCCGCATGCGGCAACGGGACGGCCGGCCATTTCGCGCCGAAGGTTCTGGAGGGTATAGGCGCGGAGGTGATCCCGCTCGATTGCGATCTCGACTACACATTCCCGCGCTATAATCCGAACCCGGAGGATATGGAAATGCTTCATGCCCTTCGCGACAAGGTGCTCGCGGAAGGCGCCGATGTCGGCCTCGCCTTCGATGGCGATGGCGACCGCTGCGGCGTGGTGGACGATACGGGCGAGGAAATCTTCGCCGACAAGGTGGGCGTGCTGCTCGCCCGCGATCTCTCCGCGCGCCACCCCAAGGCGCAATTCGTCGTCGATGTGAAATCCACCGGACTTTTCCTCACCGATCCGGTGCTCGTCGCCAATGGCGCAAGGACCGACTACTGGAAGACAGGACATTCCTACATCAAGCGGCGCGCGCACGAACTCGACGCGCTGGTCGGCTTCGAGAAGTCGGGCCACTATTTCTTCAATCCGCCTATCGGCCGGGGATATGACGACGGGCTCGTCTCGGCCATCGCCATTTGCGACATGCTGGACCGCAATCCGGGCACGAAGATGTCGGAGCTGCGCGATGCGCTGCCCAAGACCTGGGGCTCGCCCACCATGTCGCCCTTCTGCCAGGACGAGGTTAAATATCAGGTCGTCGAGCGCATGGTCGCGCTCTTCACCGGCATGAAGGCCAATGGCGAAACGCTCATCGGACAGAAGATCCGCGATCTCGTGACCGTCAACGGCATCCGCGTCGTCACCGAGGACGGCACATGGGGGCTGGTGCGCGCCTCGTCGAACAAGCCCGGCCTCGTGGTGGTGGTGGAAAGCCCGACATCGGAAGCCAATATGCGCGGAATGTTCGCCGAGATCGACACGCGGCTCTCGGCCTTTCCGGAAGTCGGGGCTTACGACCAGAAGATCTGAAGCTGCGCGATGCGGGGATGATGGATGCCGGGGTCCAGTGCGGCGGGCTCAGGCGAGCGCGGCTGCGGCCTCGCGCGGCACAAGCGCCATGGCGTCGCGGATGACCTGCGCCGTGGCGCCCGGACGCGGCGCGTTCTCCGAGATATGGCGGCGGAAGGCGCGCGCGCCGGGCATGCCGTGAAACAGGCCGAGAATGTGGCGCGACATCGCATGAAGATGCGTGCCCTTCGCAAGCTCCGCCTCGACATAGGGCAGATAGGCTTCCAGCACCTCATGCGGCGCTCGCGGCGGCGCATCGGCGCCATAGAAGCGGCGATCGACATCCGCGAGCACATAAGGCGTCTGATAGGCGGCGCGGCCGAGCATCGCGCCATCGACATGATCGAGATGGGCAGCCACCTCATCCAGCGAAACAATGCCGCCATTGATGACGATCCGCATGTCCGGCATGTCGCGCTTCAGGCGATAGGCGCGGTCATATTCGAGTGGAGGAATGTCGCGATTCTCGCGCGGGGAAAGCCCTTCGAGCCACGCCTTGCGCGCATGAACGATCAGCGTTTCGCAGCCCGCATCGCGCACGGCGCGGGCAAGCGCCGGCAGAGCCTCGGCCGGGTCCTGCTCATCGACGCCGATACGGCACTTGACCGTGACGGGAACGGAGACGGCCTTTCGCATCGACATCACGCATTCGGCAACCAGCATCGGCTCGCGCATGAGGCAGGCGCCGAAGCGGCCGGACTGCACGCGATCCGACGGGCAGCCGACATTGAGATTGATCTCGTCATAGCCGAAGCCTTCGGCGATGCGCGCGGCCTCGGCAAGCTCGGCAGGCTCGGAGCCGCCAAGCTGCACCGCAACGGGATGCTCCGCCGGATCGAAGCCGAGGAGGTGCTGACGGTCGCCATGAATGACGGCGCCGGTCGTCACCATTTCCGTATAGAGCAGCGCATGGCGCGTGATGAGCCGCAGGAAGAACCGATCATGCCGATCGGTCCAGTCCATCATGGGCGCCACGCAGATGCGGTGGTTGAAGCTGCTCATTTGATCCGCGTTGTTGAAATTCAGGGCGCGCGAAGATCGCCGGAATAGCCCTGAAGCGCAAGCATGCGCGCCGCAGCTAAATCGGCAAAGGTCAACGCCGCTTCGCCGCGGGCGGGCAATAAATCTCGGCCAGAGTTTCGATGATGCGCTGGGCGGCCGGGTCCGCGAGGCGATAGTAGATCGTCTGCGCTTCGCGCCTCGTCGCCACCAGCCCCTGCTCGCGCAATACGGCAAGATGCTGGGAGAGCGCCGACTGGCTGATGCCGATCAGCTCCTGTATCTCGCCGACGGACATTTCGCGGTCCGCGATCTGGCAGAGGATCAGCAGGCGGCGCTCATTGGCGAGCGCGCTCAGGAGCTTCGACGCTTCCGCCGCGCTTGCCTCGAGATCCTTGATGTCCGCCGCCAGGGCCGTCGCCATGTGAACTCCGTCGCCGCATGAAGCGGCATGTCCGATACACCACATACATTAGCAATGCGTGATATGAATTCAAGGCGGGGTGGCAAAACAACCGGATACCGCGCAAGTGCGCACGCTAAAATTGATGTTCTATATATCACTATGCACCATTGAAATATCCATATCTTGGTATTATCCTCGATCAAAATCGACATCCAGCCGATGAAGGCCCACCGTGATTACCGCAGCGCAACTGCGCGCAGCGCGCGCCCTGCTCGGGATCGACCAGCGCAAGCTCGCTGCGCTGTCGGGCCTTTCCGTGCCTACGATCCAGCGCATGGAAGCGAGCGAAGACGTGATACGCGGCAATGTCGACTCGCTGATGAAGCTCGTTGCCGCGCTCGATGCCGCGGGCGTCGATCTGATCAATGAAGGGGCGGTGAGCGACCAGGGCGGCCGCGGCGTGCGCCTCAAAGGCGGACCTGCAAAGCCCTAGCGTGGGGGCGCCCGATCCCACACGCTGCCATGGCCGCGATAGTGTTGCTTCGGGCATGTCGAGGATGAAGCACGATGTACCTCATCGTGAATTTGTGGTGCGTTCTCGCCTTCTTCGCCCTATCGGCGGCAGCAGCCGCGACGGGGCGGCGCCCGCTCGCCTCGCCGCTCATCTATGGCGCGAGCGCGGCCGTCTCGCTTGCGGGCCTCATCCTCGCTCTCGCAGAGATGACGGGCGCCCCCATGGCGGCGGCCCTGCCGCTCGGCCTTCCATGGCTTGGCGCGCATTTCCGCGTCGATGCGCTGTCGGCGTTCTTTCTCGCCATCGTCAATTTCGGCGGGCTCGCCGCGAGCATCTACGCCATCGGCTATGGGCGGCATGAAAGCGCGCCTCAGCGCATCCTGCCGTTCTTCGCGTCTTTTCTCGCAGGCATGAACCTCGTCGCGCTGGCGGACGACGCCTTCACATTCCTCATCGCCTGGGAATTCATGTCGCTGTCGTCATGGGCGCTCGTCATGGCGCATCACCGCGAGCCGGAGAACCGGCGCGCCGGCTACATCTATCTCGTGATGGCGGCCTTCGGGACCTTCTGCCTTCTGCTCGCCTTCGGACTGCTTGCTGGCCCCGCCGGGGGCTACACATTCGCCGAAATGCGCGCCCATGCGCAGGAGCCGCTCACGGGCGCGCTGGTGCTCGTGCTGCTTCTCCTCGGCGCGGGCTCGAAGGCCGGCCTCGTGCCGCTGCATGTCTGGCTGCCGCTCGCCCACCCGGCGGCGCCAAGCCATGTCTCCGCGCTGATGAGCGGCGTGATGACCAAGATTGCGATCTATGGTTTCATCCGCATCGTTTTCGATCTGCTCGGCCCTCCCGAATGGTGGTGGGCGCTTCCGGTGCTGGCGCTTGGCGGTGTGACCGCGGTCGCCGGCGTTCTCTATGCGCTCATGCAGAGCGACATGAAGCGCCTGCTCGCCTACAGCACGGTCGAGAATGTCGGCATCGTCTTCATCGGCCTCGGCCTTGCGCTCGCCTTCCGGGCGAACGGAATGGATGCGGCGGCGGCGCTCGCGCTCACCGCCGCGCTGATGCATGCGCTCAATCACATGCTCTTCAAGAGCCTGCTCTTCTTCGGCGCGGGCGCGATCCTCAACGCGACGGGCCTGCGCGACATCGAAAAGCTGGGCGGGCTCATTCGCCTCATGCCGGCGACGGCGCTCTTCTTCCTCGCCGGTTCGGCGGCGATATCGGCGCTGCCGCCCTTTAACGGCTTCGTTTCGGAATGGATGACCTTTCAGGCGATCCTGCTGAGCCCCGCGCTGCCGCAATGGGGCCTCAAGCTGATGGTGCCTGCGGTGGGCGCCGGGCTCGCCCTCGCCGCCGCTTTCGCCGCCGCCTGCTATGTGCGCGCATTCGGCATCGTGTTTCTGAGCCAGCCGCGATCCGGCGCCGCGAGCATGGCGCGCGAAGCCGATCGCTTCTCGCTGGCTGCGATGGCGGCGCTCGCCGCGCTGTGCCTCCTTCTCGGCGTCATGCCCGGCCTCGCCATCGACGCGCTCGCGCCTGTCGCGCAAGGGCTCATCGGCACGCATATGCCGCGCCAGCTTTCGGAGCCATGGCTCTCGATCGTCCCGATCGCAGAGAGCCGCAGCTCCTATAACGGGCTTCTGGTGCTCCTCTTCATTACGACGTCGGCCACCGCGGCGGTGCTCGCTATTCACCGCTTTGCCTCTCGCGCGGTGCGGCGCGCACCGAGCTGGGATTGCGGCTATGCGGAAGGCTCGCCAATGCTCCAATATTCGGCGAGCGGATTTTCGCAACCGCTGCGGCGCATCTTCGGCACGCTCGCCTATCGGATCGACGAGCGGGTCGACATGCCCGCGCCCGGCGATACCCGCGCCGCCCGCTACAGGCTCGAATTGCGCGACATGGCATGGGAAACGCTCTACGCACCCCTTGCGGGCGTCGTCATGTCCACCGCCGAATATCTCAACCGCTTCCAGTTTCTGACGATCCGGCGCTATCTCAGCCTCGTCTTCTTCGCGCTCATCCTGCTTCTCATCATGGTGGCGGCATGGCCCTGATCGCCGAACTCGCAATCCAGACGGCGCAGATGACGCTGGTGCTGCTGCTCGCGCCGCTCCTCACCGGCATCGTGCGAAAGGCGAAGGCGCGCCTTCTGCGCAGGCGCGGCCCTTCCGTGCTGCAACCCTATCGCGATCTTGCGCGGCTGCTGCGAAAGGACGTCGTTCTTGCCGAGGACGCCTCATGGCTCTTCCGCGCGGCGCCCTATCTCATTTTCGCCGCGACCTGGGTGGCGGCGGCACTCGTGCCGACATTCGCCACCGGTCTCATGTTCAGCTGGTCGGCCGATCTCATCGCCATCATCGCGCTTCTCGGCAGCGCGCGCTTCATGCTCGCGTTGGCCGGGCTCGACGCCGGAGCGCGCTTCGGCGGCATAGGCTCGAGCCGCGAAATGATGATCTCCTCGCTCGCGGAACCCGCCATGATCATGATCGTCTTCACGATCGCGCTCATCGCCGGTTCGTCGCAACTCTCGACCATTGCAGGTTTCATGCTGTCGCCGGAGGTGGGGTTGCGCGTCTCGCTCGGGCTTGCCGCCATTTCCCTCGTCATGGTCGCGATTGCGGAGAACGCCCGCATACCCATCGACAATCCGGCGACGCATCTCGAACTCACCATGGTGCATGAGGCGATGGTGCTCGAATATTCGGGCCGCCATCTCGCCATGATCGAGCTTGCGGCGATGCTGAAGCTCCTTCTCTACATCTCGATCATCATCTGCGTCTTCACGCCCTGGGGCCTGACGCCGGATGGCGCGAGTCTCGCCACTCATCTCGCCGGCGCGGGTATCTATGTGCTCAAGCTCGGCGCGGCGGGGTTGCTGCTCGCCTTTTTCGAGACGACGGTCGCCAAGATGCGCGTCTTCCGGGTTCCGAATTTTCTCAGCGCCGCCCTCATGTTGGGCCTTCTTGCCGTCCTCCTGCGTTTCGTGTCGGGGAGCTTCTAGATGCAACATCTGACCTTCGACATCGCGCATATGCTGGCAGGCGGGCTCGTGCTTGTGAGCGTGATGATGCTCTATCAGGACCGCCTCTACGCGCTGCTCAACGTCTTTGCGCTCCACGCCGTCGTGCTGGCGCTCTCGGTCGCATGGCAGGCCTATATTCAACACGCCTCGCAGCTCTACATCACCGCCGGCATAGCGCTCGTCTTCAAGGCGATCATCATACCGGTCGCCCTGCACCGCATGATCGTGCGCCTCGGCATCCATCGCGAGGTCGAAACGGTGATCGGCATAGGCACCATCATGCTCGCGGCCATGGCGCTCATCGCGCTCTCCATGGCCGTGATGCTGCGGGTGACAGCGGAAGCCGATCCGCTGGCGCGCGAGGACATCGCCTTCGCCCTCTCCGTCGTTCTGCTGGGGCTTCTGATGATGGTCAGCCGCCGCAATGCCGTCAGCCAGATCGTCGGCTTCATGTCGCTCGAGAACGGCCTCATCCTCGCGGCGGCCGGCGCGAAGGGCATGCCGCTCGTCGTCGAGATCAGCGTCGCCTTCTCCATTCTCATCGCCTTCATCGTCATCGGCATCTTCCTCTTCCGCATCCGTGAACGCTTCGACACGGTCGATGTGCGGGCGCTCGATCAGGTCAGGGAGGATCAGAGATGATGGGGCTCGCCTTCGACGCACTTGCGGCGGTTCTCGTCGTCCCGCTCGCAGCGGCCGGACTTCTCATCCTCATTCCCGGCTACAGGGCAGCCGCCGCGCTGAACGCGCTCGCCTCGCTGCTCACGCTCGCCGCCGCCGCGATGCTGCTCGTACAGCGGCCGGAATCCGGCGCCTATCTCGTCGTCGACGACCTCAATATCGTCTTCATCGTTCTCAATGCCTTTGTCGGCTTCACGACCAGCACCTTCAGCGCGGGCTATATCGGGCACGAACTCGAAACCGGGCGTCTGACGCCCGCCTATCTGCGTTTCTACCACGCGACCTATCAGATCATGATGTTCGGCATGAACCTCGCGCTGGTCTCGAACAATCTCGGCCTGATGTGGGTTGCGGTCGAACTCGCCACGCTGAGCACGGTGCTCATGGTTGGCATGTACCGCACGCATGAAGCGCTCGAAGCGGCATGGAAATATTTCATCCTGGGCAGCGTCGGCATCGCGCTGGCGCTGTTCGGCACGATCCTCGTCTATATGGCGGCGCTGCCGATCATCGGCGAGGGTCCGCAGGCGATGGCCTGGACCGTTCTCATGGAGCATGTCGCGAAGTTCGATCCGGCGCTTCTCAATGTCGCCTTCATCTTCCTGCTGCTCGGCTACGGCACGAAGGCGGGGCTCGTGCCGCTCCACGCCTGGTTGCCCGACGCGCATGCGGAAGGCCCGACGCCAATTTCCGCCGTTCTTTCGGGCCTGCTGCTCAATGTGGCGCTCTATGCCGTGCTGCGCTTCAAGATGCTGCTTGCCGGCAACCCGGAAGCGCTCGCGCCCGGACCGCTGCTCGTGACCATGGGGCTTGCCTCGCTGATCTTCGCCGCCTTCATGCTCTACAGGCGGCGCGACATCAAACGGCTCTTCGCCTATTCGTCGATCGAGCATATGGGCATCATCGCATTTGCCTTCGGCATGGGCGGTCCGCTCGCAAACTTCGCCGGACTGCTGCACATGACGATGCACAGCCTGACGAAGTCCGCGATCTTCTTCGCGGTCGGGCATGTGGCGCAGGTGAAGGGCACGCAGCGCCTCGCGGATATTCGCGGCCTCAGCGAATCCCATCCGCTGCTCGGCTGGGGGCTCATCGCCGGCGTCGCCGCCATAGCGGGGCTGCCACCTTTCGGCGTCTTCATGAGCGAATTCCTGATCGTGAGTTCGACCTTCGCGCGCGAGCCGCTGCTGGCGATCCCCCTCGCCTTCGGCCTCTTCGTCGCGCTCGGCGCGCTCTTCATGTGGATCGGCAGCATCGCATTCGGAGAACCGACGGGACGCGTGGCGCCTGTGCGCGCATCCTATGTGCCGCTCTTCGCACATCTCGCGCTGGTGCTTGCCGCAGGTATCTATCTGCCCCCGCCTCTCGTCGCGTGGTTTCAGCATGTCGCGCATCTGCTCGGCTAGGGAAAGGAGGCAGGCACGATGACAATCCTTTCCGACATTCTTGCCAGGGGACGGCCCGTATCCTCGCACCAGCCCTGGCCGCGCGTGACACTCGATGCGGAGGCATGGCACGAGCTCGGCCCGCAGCTCGCGGAGGGACGTCCGACACTCTCCGGCCTATGGGCCGATGGAGATGCAATCCATGCCGCGCTGCTCGACGAGCTGACACATGATCTCGCCGTCGTCACGCTGGATTGCGAGAATGGACGCTATCCCTCGATCGCCGCTGCGCATCCGCCCGCGCTTCGCCTCGAACGCGCCGCGCGTGATCTCTTCGGCCTCACGGCGGACGGAGGCCCTGATGCAAGACCCTGGCTCGATCACGGCCGATGGGGAGAGGCCAGCGACGCACCCTTGCCTTACACATTCCTGCCGAGCGAGGGCGAGGGGCTGCACCAACTCGCGGTCGGTCCCGTTCATGCCGGTATCATCGAGCCCGGACACTTCCGTTTCACGATCAATGGCGAGACGATCGTGCGTCTCGAAGCACGGCTCGGCTACACGCATAAGGGCGTCGAGGATCTCATGTCCGGCGCCGGGCTCGATCACGCGGCAAGGCTTGCAGGCCGCGTGTCTGGCGACAGCACGGTGGCCTATGCGCTCGCCTTTTCCCGCGCGGCGGAAGCGGCGCTCGGCATCGAGGCGCCGCCGCGCGCCATATGGTTGCGCGCGCTCATGGCCGAACTCGAACGGCTCGCAAATCATTTCGGCGATATAGGTGCGATCTGCAACGACGCGGCCTTCGCGCTCATGCATGCCCAATGCGGCCTTCTGCGCGAGAATGTTCTGCGCGCGGCGCATGCCTCGTTCGGCCATCGGCTGATGAAGGATTGCATCGTCCCCGGCGGGGTCGCGGCCGATCTCACCGAGGATGGTGCAAAACGTCTCCGCGCGCTCATCGCCGAGGCGGCGCGCCAGTTTCCCGAACTGATCGAACTATACGACAACACGGCATCGCTTCAGGATCGCACCGTCGGCGCCGGCATTTTGAAGCCCGCGCTTGCCCGCCAATTCGGCTGTGGCGGCTATGTGGGGCGCGCATCGGGCCGCGCATTCGACGCCCGGCACTCGCTGCCCTATGCGCCCTATGACGCGCTCACATTCGACGTGCCAGTCTTCATTGCAGGCGACATAGACGCGCGCGTATGGGTCCGCATCCGCGAGGTCGAACAGTCGCTCTCTCTGGTCCGGCAAATCCTGGATCGCCTGCCCGAGGGGCCGCTTCGCGCCGCGCCAACATCCTTCGAGGGTGAGGCCCGCGAAGGCATGGCCATGGTCGAGGGATTTCGCGGCGACATTCTCGCCTGGCTCCGGCTTTCCGGCGACCTCAGGATCGAGCGCTGCCATTTGCGCGATCCCTCATGGTTTCAATGGCCGGTGCTCGAAAGCGTCGTCGAGGGTAACATCGTCGCGGATTTTCCGATCTGCAACAAATCCTTCAACTGCGCCTATTCCGGCCACGACCTCTAGGGCCACACGCCATGCGCAAAATTCTATTTCGCAATCTTACCCACGGGCCGCTGACGGAGCGGGCGCCATCCGCGGACGACACGGCCATCGCCGAACTCGCGGCCGCGCTCGAACGCGCGTCGCGCAGGCGCCTCGGGCGCAGTCTCTCTATCCGCGCGGTCGATGCAGGTTCCTGCAATGGCTGCGAACTCGAAATGCATGCGCTCTCGAACGCCTTTTACGATCTCGAGCGCTTCGGATTGCACTTCGTCGCATCGCCCCGGCACGCCGATGTGCTGATGGTGACGGGGCCCGTCACCAAAAACATGCGCGAGGCGCTGGAACGGGTATGGACGGCGACACCGGACCCGAAATGGGTGGTCGCTGTCGGCGATTGCGCAGTGGATGGGGGCCTCTTCGCGCCGAGCCCGAAGATCGTGGGCGGCGTCTCGGCGGCCATTCCCGTCGATCTTCACATTCGCGGCTGCCCGCCCTCGCCGCTTGAACTTCTGAAGGGGCTCGTCGCTCTGCTCGAAACGACAAGCCCCGCCAGGAAGTAACGCCGATCAGAGAAGCAGATCGGCAAGCCTGCGGCGATGATGGGCCGCATCGCCGTGCTGATATTCGCACCAGAGGCCGCGGCGGCGATAAAGCTGCGCGTCGCAGTCATAGGTGAAGCCAAAGCCGCCATGGAACTGGATCGCGCGGTCGGAGGCGAAGGCAAGCGCATCGCTCGCCTGCGCCTTGGCCATGCGGACGGCGATCTCGCCCTCCTCGCCCTTGCCGAAAACCGTTGCGGCGTAATAGAGGTGCGAGCGCGCGGCCTCCATGGCAAGCAGCGCATCCACGGTCGGGTGCTTCAGCGCCTGATAGGAGCCGATATATTTGTCGAACTGCTTTCGCGTCTTCAGATATTCGACCGTTACGTCGATGACGCCGCTCGCGCCGCCACACATTTCCGCAGAGAGAAGCAGGCAGGCGGCGAGATCGAGATGCGAGAGGCAATCGGCCGTCTTCGCCGGATCGAGAAGATTGCTCGCCGGGATCGTCACGCCATCAAGCTTCACCCGGTAGGAACGGCGCGTTTCGTCGATAACCGTCTCGCGCTCCATCTTCGCCGAGGCAAGCGCCGCCCGATCAAGGAGAACGAGCGCGGGCGCGCCGTCGAGCGCCACCGAGACGATCGCAAGATCGGCCGAGGCGGCGTCCGTCACGAATGTCTTGACGCCCGAAAGCGTCAGCTTGTCGCCGCCGCGCACCGCCTTGCTCGCAAGATTTGCGAGGTTCCAGTCGCCGCTCGGCTCCGTCAGCGCGAGCGCGCCGATGGCGCCTTCGCAGATGGCGGGCAGCCACTCGGATTTCTGCGCGTCCGTTCCCGCCTTGATGAGCGCCTGCGCGACGAGCGTGGTCGATGTGAGAGGCGTGCCCGCGAGATAGCGGCCCATCGGCTCCACGATGGTCACGACTTCGGCAAGGTCGAGGCCGCTGCCGCCGAACTCCTCCGGCACGGCGACGCCGAGCCAGCCGAGAGAGGCCATCTCGAGCCACACGGAGCGGTCGAAATCCTCCGCCGCGGCGATACGCGCCCGCGCACGGTCGACCGGGAACTTGTCGGCGCAGAAGCTCGTCGCAACTTCGAGGAGCTGCGCCTGCTCGTCGCTGAACTCGATGGTCGGTCTTTTGTTTGTGTCCTGCATGGTCCTACGTCTCACTTAGCTCTTCGGCAGGCCGAGAACACGCTCGCCAATGATGTTGTGCTGAATTTCGCTGGTGCCGCCGCCGATGGTGGCGGAGAAGGCATTGAAATAGGAACGCTGCCAGAGGCCGCGCTCATAGGCGAGGTCGTCGCCCACATAATAGGCGGCGTTGGCGCCCTGAAGCGACAGCGCGAACTGGTTGAGGCGGCGCTGATACTCGCTGCCGACGAGCTTCGACGACATGGCGATCGAAGCAGGGCGATCGGAAGTGAGCGCCTTGATGCGCGCGCGCGAAGAATTGAGCGACTGACCGCGCTCCTCCATGATGAACTGGACGAGCCTGTCGCGGATCAGCGGATCCTCGATGGCGGGCCGCCCGTTGCGCTGCGCGACGCGCGCCAGCGCCACGACCTCGGCCACTTCCTTGCTCATCATCGAATGGCCGCCGGCCTGTCCGCCGACCGCGCCACGCTCGAAGGCAAGCGTCGCCATGGCGACCTGCCAGCCGCCGCCCTCCTTGCCGATGAGGCAGGTGTCGGAGATCCGCGCGTCGGTGAAGAAGGTCTGGTTGAAGCCGTATTCGCCCGTGAGCTTGCGGATCGGCACGACCTCGATGCCCGGTATGCGCATGGGGATGAGGAAGAAGCTCAGCCCTTCATACTTGTTGTTCGCATTCGGATTGGTGCGCGCGAGCAGGATCATGTACTTCGCATGCACGCCGAGGCTCGTCCAGATCTTGCTGCCATTGAGCACGAACTCGTTGCCA
>WBZO01004704.1_pt1 | contig 14507 bp, 19 predicted proteins | sample 5204261 | NCBI WGS metagenome assembly WBZO01 (sample SAMN12412400, study PRJNA552823) | activated sludge metagenome | isolation source: activated sludge from anammox sidestream of wastewater treatment plant... | place: USA: North Carolina | collected 2017-09
CGTTTCGGGCAAGGGCGGTACGCTGGCCGTGATCTCCGCCAGCGCATTTGGATCAGCGTCCAGCGTCACATAGCCTGGCACGCGGTGGCGACCCGATCCCACCATAAGCCGCCGCGCATGCGCAGCCCGGTGTGCTTTCTGCGCCCGGCCCGCTTCGAGCACGGACAACCATTGCAGCGCCACATTGCCCGCCATGTGCTCCAGCGCACGAGCCCGGCCTCGCTCGGCGTCGGCTTCGCGTAGTGTCCTGTCCTGGAGGGCCGTCAATACCTGCACCCATTCTTCTACCGTAGAAGCAGCCCACTCCAGCCCCGCTGCGACGTAGTCGTTGATCGGCGTCGCAGCCACGGGCATGCCGAGCGCCCACGCTTTGAGCAGCTTGTTGCGGCTCTTGGCCGCCACCGCGTCGTCGTGCACAATGAGCGGCAACGCCACCAAGTCGGCCTGCACAATTTCGTCGTCGACGCTGAAAGGCTGCCACTCGAACCAATGCACATTCTCATAGAACGCACGCGGCGCTTTTTTCGTCTCCGTCACTACCACCACGTCCAACCCCAGCCGCGACGCGGCGAGCGACATACTTTCAATGTGCGGCACGTTCTCCGGGTGGCCGAACCACACGACAGTCTTCAATGCGTCGGCGTGCTCCGCTTTGATCGGGCTGTCTGGCTTCACGTCCAGCGCGTCCGGCACCACCACTGCGCCCGGAAAGAGCTTCTGTTTGGCTTCGGTGTCCACCGTCACCATGTCGACATGGTGGCGAGCATACGCAAGTTGCGGATACCAGTCGTCGCAGTCCCACACCACGAACATGCCTCGCCGCCGAAAGGCGTCCATTGCCGGGATCATGTCCCCGCGCTTCTGCACGATCACCACGTCGCAGTCGTCGCCCGGATCAATCGGGTTCCAAAGCACAATGTGACCCATGTCGGCCAGCGCCTTGCCAGGCATGAACGCTCGGAGCCTGCTCGACGCCATGCGGTACTCGCCCGCTGTGTAATAGACGATTTTCATGATTACCACTCCACTCCTTGGCCAGCGTCCTGGAGCGCCTTTTCATAGCCGTCCACCATGCGCTCCAGCCCGTGCGTCTCTGCCACCCATTCGCGCACCCGGCGCCGATCCAGCGCCCGCACGTCGTACAGCGCGTCGGCCATGTCGTCCTCGTCCGTACATACGAAGCCGCTCACGCAGTGCTCGACGTGCTCCTGCGTCCCGTCGCCGTCCAGGCACAGCGTGGGCGTGCCGCACGCCGCCGCTTCGAGCGGGGTGCGCGGCGCGGCGTCGTGCACTGACGGGGCCAGGAGCGCGAACGCCCCACCCAAAAACTCCCAGCGCCCGGCGCCCGACAAAACGCCCACGTACTTGCCCGGCACGAGGTTCACGCCCGTCCGCTCGCCAGCAAAGCAAACTTCCCGCTGCACCATGTCCGCCACCCGCGCCGCCCGGTGCGGCCCCTTCAGCGGGTGCAGAATGCCCATGAAGGCCAGGTACTCTCCGCCTTGCTCATGGAAGGGAATGGCGTCCACGTCCACGCCTGCCGGGACAATGCGCGCCGCCGGGTAGCGCTCCTGCATGAAGCGCGTCGCCACCACCACACGCGGCGGCGTCCAGCGGCACTCCGAGTCACCGACGCGGTTCACCACCGGCCACTCCGGCTGCTCAATGCTCAGGTTGTGATCGTGCGAGCCGTCAAGCAGCGCGTCGAAATGGTTTTCTCGCAGCCGGAATGCTTCCTGCGTGTGCATGACGAGCCGTCCGGCGTCAAAGGCGCTGCCCGGCCCGCCGAAAAGCGTCACCTGGTGGCCGCGCCGCGCCAGCCCTGCCGCAATGGCGTGCAGGCTGTTGCCCAGCCCGTGCGGGCTGTCCGCCTTTGTCGGCGTCCTGACGTTCGAGAGCACGGCGATCTTCATGCGCCACGCTCCTCGGCTGCCGCCGCCCGCAGCGCCCGGCGCTTCTCCAGCCGCCGCCGTCGGCTGTCCGTCACGGCTTCCACGTCGCCCTGAATGTCCTGCTCCATGCGATCCAGAATGGGCTTCCAGTGCCGCTCGAGCACCACGTCCACGTCGTAGTCGTCGGCCACGGCCCGCGCCTGCGCCCGGAACGCCTCGTCCCCGCGCTTTTCATACGCCGCGTCCAGTGCGTTGGACAGCTCGCCCAGGAGCGGAATGCGCTGCGTTGCGCCCGTCGCGTGGCAGAACGGCATGCCCGGAACTTTCCACCCCGCCCGCACCAGCTCCGGCATGGCCGAAAAGTCCGTCACGATAACGGGGCAGCCGGAGGCCTGCGCCTCAATAATCGGAATGCCGAAGCCTTCCCCGTGGCTGGGCTGCAAGAGCACGTCCGCCGCGTTGTACACGTCGGCCAGAAATTGCTCCGAGTACAGGCCCGTTATGAGCTGGTACTGCGGCGCGTAAATGACTTTCGCCGGATCGAGGCCCAGCATTTGCGCGTGCGTCTCCAGGTGCTCGCCCGCCCACACGCCCATTTTTTCCGCGTGCACGTAAAGCAGCGCGTCCGGGTGGCTGTCGGAAAACACTTTGAACGCGGCGAAGGCCTCGAAAAAGCCCTTCCGCGACGGGCTGCCCTTGTTCGCCGCGTTCATCGCCACCAGGAACTTGCCCGTCAAATCTACTTCCCAGTGGTTCGAGAGCTTCGCCCGCGCCTCGTCCCGGTTGCCGGGCGCGAACACCTTCGTGTTAATGCCGTGCGGCGCGTACAGGGGATCGAAGCCCGCGTTCCTCAGCTGCGTCTCGCCATAGCGGCTCATGGCGATCACCCACCGCGCCGCCTGCAAGGCCTGCGCGTTGCCCGGAAAAAGCGGCTCTGAGTCCACTGGCGTCCAGGCCGCCCAGTTCAGCCGCCCGTACTTGTCCGGGTGAAAGGCCAGCGGATCGTAGAGCGTGATCACCACGTCCGCGTTCACGTGTTTGGCGTGGGCGTTCACAATGTCGTTGCCTGCCGGCTCGACGAAGGGCGGGTACGAAATAATGCCGTCCTCGTCCACGCTGGGCGCACCCTGAATGCCGTAAATGGCGAAGATCGCCACCTCGTGCCCGGCCTGCTTCAGTCGCGGCGCAAACAGGTTCGTCTGGCCGCCGTAGCCGGTTTTCACGCGCCGCCCATTACTCACCCATAGAATGCGCATGACTCCTGCCTGTTTCCCAAGAGGGCGGCAGTTGCCCGCCGCCCCGCCTCGCAAGTTCCGCCCGTCTGGTTACGGCGCGCTGGCGTCGCACAGAATCTGGCAACCCATGTCCGCGCGCCACAGGCCGTAGCCGTACACCGTCGAGAACACGACTTCGTAGCCGCGCTTCGAGGCGTCGCGCTGAAGCTCAATGGTGAGCGGACGCCGCACGTCGTAGGCAATCGCCCGGCGGTTGAACATGGCCTGCGTCAGCGCCGTGCCCGCCGTCAAAAGCCCCGTCGTATAGAACGAAATGTCCCCGAACGTCGCCACGTAGTAGCGGTTCGCCCGGAGCGCCGGATCGATCGTCAGCGGGATCGCCGACGCCAGAGACGCGCCCAAGTCGTACCAGGCGTACTCGTGGAGCACGCAGTTGTACGGAGCCGGGACGCCCGCCGCGCGCAGCCGGGCCGCTGCCGCGAAAATGTACTGCCAGGTGAGCGAACTTCCCGCCGCGCCCACCGTGCCCGCCGTGACGGAGCCAAACACCGTCATGAGCTTGGTGTCAATGTGCTTCGCCACGGAATAGCCAATGTGCTCCGTCAGATCAGCCATAATGTTCTCGACGTTGTCGGAGGCCATGCGCTGATCCGAAATGAAGTACATGTCGCCGTATTCTGCCGGCGTCACCGTGCCAAAAGGCGTGCGCGCCAGCGTCTGCGGCGTCGAAATGTCCGTGCCGTCCGTCAAATCCGCCACCGTTCCGGCGGTGTACTTGTCGGACTTGCGCGCCACGCTGTCCGCCCTGTCGCCAAACGTCTGCACCACCGCCGGCATGATCGTGGCGTTCTGCAGGTACATTTCTGTCGCCTGCACCGCCACCGGCAGCCAGCTGGAGAGCAGCGTATACGTTGTCTCAGCCATACCTCAGCCCCTATTCACCGGGCTTGCGCAACTGCACAAACGCCGGCCTGCTCGCCCCTCGTCCATTAATCGCGTCGAGCAGCGCTTGCGCCCGCAACTTGTCCTCGCCGCCGTCCGCCCCGGCGTCTCCCGCCGGAACTTTGGGCGCGCCGGGCACGGGCAAGAGGAACGGGTTCGTCTTGATCAGCCCTTCCACCGCCTCGGCCAGCCCCACCACGGCGCCGTCCTCGGCCAGCTTCAGCGCACCGGCGTCCATGAGCTTCCATGCGGCGTCCAGGCGCTCTACCGGCACGCCCTTCGCCGCAATGGCAGTCACAGCCGCCTGCCTGATCTTCAGTCCGTCCCGCTCTCGCGCCGCCTGCTCCGCCTGCGCCTTCAGCGCCTGGAGCTGATCGTTCAGCTTGTCCAGCGCGCTCTTCTGCGCCTCTTCGTGCTCGGCCCATTTGCCAGCGGCGTCCTTCAGCTGCTCGTAGTCCGCATACTTCCGCCGTTCGCGCTCCAGCCGATCCCGAACAATGCCGTCCAGCTCTTCTTGCGTGAACGTCTTTGCGCCCTTGTCCGCCGTTTGTGCCGGTGGCGTTCCGGTGTTGGGCGTCTGGTTCGTGTCGTCACTCATTCGTCGTCACTCCCGGCTTTTCCCGCGCCGTGCGGTTGTTCCCTTGGGGCTGTCGCGCGTCGCTCATCGCGCTCCCGCCCGCTCCTGCTCTGTCCGAAGTTCGCGGACATACGCCCGCGCCGCTTCCGTGCCCACCAGGACCTTTAGCGACGTTTCCCGTCGCATTGGCCCGTACACGTCGTCCTGGTAAATGCTTGACAGGGCGCTGAACTCGAAGGCCCCGTCCTGCCATGCCCGGTAACGCGCCGGGCCGAGAATGGTGCGCTGCCGCGCCTCGTCGAGCGCCCGGAACTCGTCTTCGCCCGTCCGAATGTCCACTTCCCCGCCGTCGCCGAAGCCCAGACTCCGCCACGTCGCCGTGCGCGGGGCCATGCTGCACCTGCCGGCATGGTGATCGTTCAGCGTCTCGTCCAGCGTGTGCACCGTCCCGTGCATGGCCCAGCAGCTCGGACACGTCCGGCTGTCCAGCGCCGCTACCCACACCCAGCCGTCCACCACGTCGTGGTTGGCCCGGTACGTCTCCAGGTTGCCCGCCCGCCCGGCATACACCTGCGCCGTGCGCGTCATGCGCAGCGTGTCGGCCAGCGGCGCGGCGACGCCGCCCGGCGCGCCCTTCAGGTAGTTGGCGATCCAGCGCGCCGTGGTGCGCGGGTGCACGCCCATGCTCTCCGCCGCCAGCGCAATGTCCGCCACGCGCCCCGCGTGGAACGGGCCAAAGCGCGCCAACCGGGCCTGGAATGCGGGCCGCCCCACAATGTCGGCCATGGCCGCCACCGCTTCGGGCGTGGGCCGGGCAAAATACACCAGCCCTGCCACCCGGAGCGCCGCCGCGCCCGTCGTCACGCCCACCTGCGCCCCGTCCTGCGCCGCCGTCCGCGCTGCCGCCTCAATGGCGGGCCGCATGGCGTCCAGCTCGTCTTCCACGCTGTCGCGCAAGCGGCGCAGCGCGCCGGTGCGGGCGAAGTCGGCGGGCTTCAGTCCGTCCGTGTCGGCCAGCGCCCGCAGATCGCGCAGCTGCCTGTCCAGCCCGTCGAGCACGTCCTGGTATGCGGTTGTTAAGCGCCGGGCCAAAGGCCGGTACTCGCGGGCCAGGGCCTCGGCAAACGCGCGCTGAATGGCCCGCAGCCAGCTGGCGGCGTTGGGAAAGCGCGGCGGCGGCCCGTCCGTCACTGGGCGCTCCCCGGCGCGTCAAGCGGATCGGGCGCGGGTGGCTCCCGCAGCATGCGCTCGATCATGCTCTCGCCCTCTTCGTCCATGCGCGCCTGCTCCAGCTCCCAGTCGCGCCCCCGCTCCCGCGCCGCCGACTCCTTCGACACGAGGCCCATGGAGCGCTCTTTTTCGAGCACGTCCACCATTTCCTTTGGATCGCTGGGCAGCGGATCAGGCCAAATCACCTTGGGCGCCGGTTCGCTGGGCCGCCCGTCGAGCATAAGCAGCCGCTGGCTCACGCCCGCAATACCGCCCTCGTACTGCCGCCGCAACTGCTCGTTCTTGGCCAGCATGTCCATGTAGAGTGCGCGCAGGGCCAGGTTCGTCACCCGCTGGAAGTCGGAAATGTCGCCCTTCAAAATGACGACGCGCCGTTCGGCCATAAAGTGCCGCACCACCAGTTCCAGAAAGCCCATGCTCGATGCCAAGTCCGTCTGCATTTCCAGGTTGAACACCCGGGCGTCCGGGTTCGGGATCGTCCACAGGCCGCCCACGTCCGTGGCCTGCAATTTGCCCGCCTCGAAGCCCGTGCCCACCGTGCGCGGGCTGGCGTGAAAGCGCAAAATGCGCGCCACGTCACTGGCGATCTTGTTCGCCCTGTCGTTCAATTCAATGTTTGAAGTTTCCGCGTCGCCGTAATAGCTCTTCGGGTTCAATTCGTGCTGGAAGTCGACGATCGGCCCCAGCGCGTAGGGCCACACGTCCTGGCGCACTAGCTCCCAGCTGCTTCGCGGCTGGCGCCGGTACTGCAAAATGCCCCACGCCCCGTCACCGCGCACGATGTCTTGCCGCCAGCTCGTGCCGCCTGTCTCGTAGTGCAGGCTGTACCACAGCACGCGCGTCTGATCGTCCGCCTGCCACCACACTTCCACATTTGCCGGGTTCAATGCCACGACGCGCGGCACGCCGCCGCTTTCGGCGTCGCCCGGCAGCACGCGCAGGAATACATGGCCGTCCAAGACGCCAAAGAGCGCCGCGCGCTGCAAAAGCCGCACGTCGCCGTTTGCCCTCCAGGCCTCACGCAGCCAGCGCTCGTCGTCGGTGTCCGTCGGCTCGGCGATCTCCAGCTGAGGCATGGCCGGGAACAGGAACGCTACCGTGCGCGCCGACGCCTCTTTGACGAGGTTCAGCGTCACGTTGTCTTTGGCGTCCTTCAGGGGTTTGTCATGCTCGCCCCGGTAATAGCGCCACGCCTTGCCCGACGCTGCCAGTCGCTGCCGGCGCTCGTCCTCGGATGCAGCTAGCAGTAGCTTGTCGTCCGGGCTGTACTCAATCGCTGCCGGCATTCGTTGGCCCCTTGTCGCCCCTTATGACGCCCAGCCTGTCGAGCATGTCGGCCAGGTTTTGCTGGCCCTGGATCAGCAGGTTCGTGCGCGCCACCGCGTCAACGTCGTGCTTCTGCATGAGCAAGAGCTGCTGCCCGGCCACCACTTTTAGCTCGATCAGCGCGTCGCGGATCGCACCCAACATACCGTTACGCTCCCGCTCCGAGGCCGCCTCGTTCTCTTTGTCCGTCTGGCGTTCCTTCTGGCGCGCCGGGAAATACACGTCTGTGAACCAGGGCCACACCTTCTTCCACAAAAACAAGCAGCCCGCTACCAGGCCACTCCACAACAGCAACGACGCCCCGAATTCTGTGGGCGTTACCGAAATGATCCATTGTTCGAGCGACATGCGTCCGTCCTGGCCCCAAACAAAAACTGCCCACGACGCGGGACAGCGTCGGGGCAGGAGTGGGTAAAAACACCGGCGCTGGCCCGCATACTGGAATCATGCGGGTGAAGCGCCGCTTAAGCTATGGCACGTTCGTTCTACGCCAGCACAATCTTGCGCCGCTTGTCGAGCTTCAGCCGCCCGTCCTCCTGCAATTTCTGCACGTGGTGGTAGGCCGTATTGGCCGACTTCAACCCCACGCCCGCCGCGATCTCGCGGTAGGTGGGCGGGTAGCCCTCACTCGCCACGAAGCGCCGAATGAAGTCCAGAACCCGTTCCCGCGACGCCGCCTCTTTCATTTCAACATCTCCGTCCACTCTTCCAGCAGTTCGCGCACAGCCACAAGGTGCGCTTTTGCCGGGCCGTGAGCCAGCTCTTCAATGGCGGCGTCGAGCGAACTCACCGCGTCGTCCACGTAGCTCGCGCACATCTCTTCAGGCGTGTACCCCATGCCGAATCCGCAAAACGTGCCCGCAACGATGAATTCAGGCCACACGCTGCCATTCGCCGTCACCGCCAGCCCGGCGTCGGACTGGCACGGGTACACCAACTCGTCGTCAGGGCCGTAAGCCCCTGGTTCCCGTTTTGCCTTTTCGTCGTCCATTCCGCTACTCCTGCTCTCCCAAATAAAAGATGTTCTCGCCGACGTTCAACACGGCGTCGCGCCGGGCCGACAGCACTTCCACCGCGCCCAGCGCCGCCATGCTCAAGGCCACCGCCGCGTCGATCTTGGCCGCGCTCGCCTGCTTGATCAGGCGTAGGCCTCGATCCCCCTGCTTCGCCACCGCGTTCGTCACGTGCTCCGCCAGGTGCTCGTCGCCGTAATGCGCCAGGTTGCCGCCCCACAGCAGCTGGTGCAAGTGTGAGTCTGCCTGCGTCCGTCGCGCCGTCTGCGGAAACTCCACCATCGGCGCGCCCGCCCGTCCGCACATTTCGGCAATGGCCGCCATTTGGTAGGGATCGAAATACACGGCGGCGACGCGGTAGTGCTTACACAGCTCCACGATCTTCGGCCCGACGGTGGCCGCCAGCTCCACCGGGCGGCCCGCCTGCGGACGCCACACCTGGACAAACACCACTTCCACCCGTTTCGCCTCGGCGTCCCACGTTGTGCCGACGAGCGCCGTGCAGTCCGATTTCGTCGCCGCGTCGCAGGCCAGCACGATCCGCCGCTCGTCCTCCGGGTGCAGCGCCCGGAGAAACGGATCGAATAGCCGCGCCCACTGTTCCGCCGTGCAGAAGGCGTCCGCGTTGTGCACGCGCCGGTTCTCCCACACGCGCAGGTACTCCGAAGCCGTCAGCGCCCGTCGCTGCTCGTCCAGGTAAGCGTCCGTATGCCAGGGCATGGACGGTTTGTGGTTCCAGTAGAGAAACGTGCGCCCGTTGCGCCAGCACGCCGGTTCGCCGTCGCCGTTTTCAATGTGGCTCAATTCCGGCACGGGTTCGCCGCGCTTCGCGTTGTCGATCAGGTTGTGCCACCATACCGACTGGTTCTCAAAACCCTGGTAGCCCGTGTAGAAGACGAGCGAGTTCTCCCGCGTGGGTACGGGTGAGAATTCCGTCATGAGCCGCGTCGACGACTCGTGCATGATGCCCCACGGCTCGTCCACCGTCGCCAGACTCAGGTTCGCGCCCGCTTCGCCCCGGTAGTCGGCGGGCAGCGCCCGGATCGTCGAGCCGTTCTTGAAGCTAATCTCCTGCCCGTTCACCTTCCAGTCGGACGCCTGGAGCGCCGGGTTGTGCTCGAGCGACAGCCGAATGTAGCGCCACACGCGGCTCTTCGAGCCTTCCAGGTCGTTCGCCAGGCAATACTGCTCGCCCGGCGTGTCCACGTACAGAGCGAAGTACACCTGCACGCCCGCCGCCAGTTCCGTCTTGCCGCTCTTTTTTATGTCACTCCAGATCACGCGGCTATAGGGCAGTTGGCCGCTGCCCGCCGGAAAAACGTGGTTGAGTATTGCCTCCTGGACGGGTGTCCAGGAGGCCAGCGTGGGCGTGCGCTTGTCGTACAGGTACAGGCCCGCCTTCGAGGACGCCCAGCGAATGAACGACGGGCGTTTCATTCAATCAGCGCTTTCTGCACCGGCGCCCGCTGCGCGCGGCGCTTTTCAACCTTCGTGGGCTGCACAGACTCGAAGTAGGCGTGAATGCGGGCCAGAATGGCCTCCGCGCCCGCCCCGAACGTGCGCCGAATCCAGCGCTCCGGCATGGCGGCGCGCTTCGACAGGTTGCATGGCCCGCACGCTGGCAGCAGGTTCCAGCGCACCGTGCCTGGGCACAGCGACTTGCGGGCAAGCGGTATGTAGTGATCCAGGTGCATGTCGCCCTCAATCGGCTTTCCGCAATAGGCGCATGTGTGCCCCCACCAGTCCAGCATGGCCTGCTCCATGTCGCCGTCCCACAGCGTGGGCAGCATGTTCTTCAGCGCTCTGCGGCGCTGTGTTTGGGCGCGTTTTTTCTCCGGGTTCGCGGCGTACCAGGCGGCGTTGTAAGCGCGTTGTTTCTCCGGGTTCGCCGCGCGCCAGGCGGCGTCGTAAGCGCGTTGGCACACCTTACAGCATGGCAGGAACCCGGACTTTCTCCTATTGTCCACGTACCAGTGATCGGGTGTGGCTGGTTTCCACTCCCCGCATTTCGTGCAGCGCTTCATGGGCGCGCCCTCGAGCAGCAGGCTCAACTGCATGTTGTCCTCACTTATGGCTCACCACCCCCCACCCCGGCAGCCGCTTCTGCACGTCCTCCGGCAGTTCCAGGAAGCGCTCGACGGATTCCAGTAAGCGCGCCACGTTCTCCAACGTGCTCGAAATGTCCGACGCCTCAGCGTCCGGGATCAGCGCAAAGAACCCGCCCCGAGTCTTCACGCTCGCCGCCCAGCCCTCGTCTGTCTTGTCAATGCGCAGCGTGTACGTCGTCATAGCCGCACCTTCCAGGCCACCGCCCCGACATGCGGCTCTCGATCCTCCGCCCGCTGCACCCTCAGGCTCCCCGTTGCCACGAGCAGCGCCTTCAAGCCCTCCACCGTGAAGCGGTAGTAGTCCGCCGGGTAGTTGTTCGGGTACGCCACGCCCAGGCCCGCCGCCACCACACACATGCAGCCGCGCGGCAGGAGCACCCGCGCCGCCTGGGCCATGACGCGCCAGGGCTGCGCCATGTTATGCAGCGCGTTGCCGCAGATCACCACGTCAAAGACGGGCGTTGGCCACTGGTGCCAGGTGCGGAACTCCTCCACCACCACGTCCACGTTCGGCCCTTCCCGCACGTCACAACCCACGTACTGGCCGCCCAGCCCTTCAATGAGGGGCCGGTACGAGCCGTTCACGTCAAAGGAAGCCACGTCCAGCACAAGCTTGCCCTCCAGGCGCTCCGGGCCGAGCAAGTCCGCCATGAAATCCAGTGACACGTCGTCCATTTACGCCGCCTCGTTCGTCGGAATAAGCCCCAGCTCACCCTGCAGCGTCGCCACAATGTCGTTCACCGCCGCCTGCGCCCTGGCCAGGCTCTCGTCCACGCACCCGTCGCACGCCGTGTCCGGCGCCGCCAAGAACTCGCCCTCAAAGTATTCGAGCGCCACACTCACCGCCTCAATCAGCCCCAGAAGCCTCGCCGTCTCGTTCACGTCTATCACTCCTTGCCTGCTGCTTCACGTAGCCGTTTCACTTCGTCTACCAGTCCCCGGACGAGCGCGTGCATGTCGTCTACCGTGACGTCGTCTTCCAGGAAATCCTCCGCTTCGGCCAGCACGTCCGGTTCTCTCGACTCCGGCCCGTCCGTCCACGCCAGGAAACAGCGGCACAGCGCTTCGGCAAGCGACTTGGCCGTTGCTGTCGCCGACCGCTCGCGCCCCACCAGCGACGCATACCAGTCCCCTGTGTCGGGATCGCGCTGGAGAAGCGTGTTGGCTTCCCCAGGCACGAGCTGGAGCGCCGCGTTCACGTCCACCGCGAAAGCCGGCACGCGCACCCAGGCGAACCCGCCCCGCTCACCGGAAAGAAACGTCTGCATGTCCTCGTCCACCTGCACCACACCCGTCCAACCCAGCCGTTCCGCCACCGTTCTCGTCAGCTCCAGCCCGCTCTGCTCCGCCATTGCGTTAATTCCTCAACTTTCGCCTTGTGCCAGTGTTTGAATGTGGTTTGAAATGCGCCCGTTTTCCCGGCGTTTTGTCCGCCCGTGCGTTGAGCCGTCAATTCTCCGGTTCGTCCTCGTCGGTTGGGGCGTCCGTGTTCTCGTCCACCAGCGCATCCACCCGCCGCACCATGTCGCCCGAGTCGGCGGCCAGCCGCTTCACCTTGAGCCACGCCCGCCCTGCCGCCCACATGCGCAGCGACGAACCCGCCCGCCCGGCCTGTTGGCAATATGCCAGCAGTGGCGCGGTGCGCAGCTTCCCGCTCACGTCCAGTACGCCCTTCTCCTCGAAGAAGCGGTAGGCCGTCAGGAGCTGCGCCAGCTGCAAGCGCAGGCCCCGGTTCATGCGGCTCGAAAAACGCCGGTAGCGCCGCCCGGACAAGTCGCCATACGGCGCGGGCTTCACCCCGCCTCCCCGTATGCTGTGCTCCAGGTTGTTCAGCACTTGCGCCTGGTGCAGCAGCTTCGAGGGCAGCTGCAATTCGTCCACCGTGGCGAGCGTCGGCATGGCCGCGTCCACCCGCTCCGCCAGACTCAGCAGTGACAGCGACAAGTCGCCCGCATAGTCGGCAATCTTGCTCACCTTGAGCCGCTTCGGTAGCTCCATAAGCGCTGGCGGGTTTTCGCTGCGTAGTCCGTGCGTCAACCGGTTGTCGTTTCCATAGCGCGCCTGTTCGGGCTGCCGCGCCGCCAGCCGTCGCCCGCCCAGCTTGCGCTCGTCGCCCGGCGCTCGTTGTTCTCTCGCCATGTTAAAAGCCGCTCCCAACTCGGCACATTATCAAAGCGCGCCCCCTCACCACCTCCTGCCGCACCGCCGGGGGGTTCTGGCTCCCGCCCCACCCCCGCGCAGCCCACCCCGCCCTGCGTCGTGCTTCGCCCTTCCTCGGCAGCAGCACGGGCAATGTGCAGGGTTGGTGACAGCTAATAACTATTATCGGAAGTAATGTTTGAGCCGTCCTGAACCTTCCTCACCTCTTGACATTCTTTGCACGTCCTGTCACTCAAGCACCGTCGCGAACGCGCTTCGTACAATGCCCGTCCCTGTGCCCGTGAGCCGTTGTCACGCCTGCCCTCTTACCCTGCCATACCCCCTGCCTCTTGCCTGCCCGCACGCTCCTGCAACGCCCCGTCGCATGGCTGGAGAACTCGTTTCTAGCGCTGCTAAAGCCAAAATAACTGGACTCGCGCAGCGCCAGAACCCTGAGCCTGTGCCGTCAGCGCTTGCTCACCCGCTCCCGCTCGCCCTCCATAAACGCCTGGAGCGCAGCCCACGCCTCTTCCCGTTCGGCATACGCGGCGTCGTAGTTGCCCTTTGCCTGTGCCATGCGCTGCTCGGCCTGGAGCGCTGCGTTGTACAGCCGCATAAGCGTGGGCGTGTCCGAAAGCCCCACCTGCACGCCATTGAACGTGACGACGCGCTGGCCGTCTGTCGCCTCGAACACAGCGCGATCGTCTCCACTCCATGTCTCCGTCCGCACAGGAGTGCGTATCTCGCCCTGTGCGCCCGAAAGGGCCACCACACGCGCCCCGGCTTTGTGCACGCCCTTGTCCGCACTCTTCCTGCGTCCCCGGTGCACCGGCGCGCGTCCGTCGAGCAACTGATCCCGCTTTGCCCGCGCCTCTTCTACGGTAGAAAAGCGCCCGCCGTACACCTGCTTGTCTTCCACGCGCACGTTCACTTCGTAGCACGTGTGGCCGGAGTCGGCGCGCGTAATGCGCGTCACGTTCGGCTCCATGACTTCCCGTACTTCGCCGCTCTTGGCCTGCGCCATGTCGTCCCCACTCCTTGCTGACTCTGTCTCTACCATGTGACTGCCGTCGGGCGGCAGGCCGAGTTGCTCGCGCAGCTCCGAAAGCCGCCGCCAGCGGTAGCGCGTCAATCCGGTGCGTGTGTCTTCGGCGGCGTACCAGCCCTCGCCTTCGTAACCCGCTTTCAGGTGCATGTCCTGGAGGATCGCAACCATGGCAGCCGCGCCCTCATCCACCGGAGGCCCGTCCAGGTTAACGGACGGGCCGTACATCAGGTACTAAGGCAAGGAACTCATGGCGCCGCCACCAGGTTGATCACGGCCAGCATGACGACGACGGCAACGATGAGCGCCACGCCGCAGCCTGCCAGACAGCCCATGCACGTCTCCGTGTAATTGCGCATCAGCTCCACCTCGCCAATTCCGCGCGCCGCTCTTCGGCAGGAGTCACTGTCCAGCTCTGGACCAATGGCCTCGGCGTCTGTCCACGGTACACCACGAACGCCGTGCCGTGCAGCTTCGGGTGCAAGCCATAGCCCACCGGGCCGATCTGCCGAACTGCCTGAAAGGCCGTGACAGACTGCACTCGCCGCGTCCGCCGTCTGGCTTTCCGCTCCTGGCGCATACTCCGTTCCACGCCCACCCGGCACACGGCCCACACCAGCCCGCTGGCCAGCGTGACGAAGAGTGCCACGCGCCACGAGGCTAGCCAGAGCGCCCCGAAAGCCAACCACCGCATCGTCGTCAGTCCTCGCATGTTTGCGTTTCCCCTTGTTCGCGCCGCATCTTGTTTGCCACCTTCCAAACCGTGCTGTAATTCCAGCCCATCGCCCCCCCTATGTCTTTCAATCCGCGCTTTCTGAGCGTCTCTGGGTGAGACTCGAAATATGCCCGAATGGCGCGCTCTTTTGTGCCATACCCGCGTGCCTCCAGGTGCGCCAGAAGCGCCGGACGCAGAAAGTAAAGGCGTTTGCCTGCCCGCTTCATGGGCACGCCGCCCTGGCGCGCATTGCGCAGCACCGTCACCCGCTTTGCCGGGCGCATG
>WBZO01004705.1_pt1 | contig 14505 bp, 14 predicted proteins | sample 5204261 | NCBI WGS metagenome assembly WBZO01 (sample SAMN12412400, study PRJNA552823) | activated sludge metagenome | isolation source: activated sludge from anammox sidestream of wastewater treatment plant... | place: USA: North Carolina | collected 2017-09
TCACATGTAGCAACGATAGCGAATCAGGCCCGCCGGATACTCCAAGGACGACTGGCTCATTGAACAGGTCATGACCTGTCACCTCGGACGCCCGTCTGAGCGTCGCTTGTGCCTGTTCAACCAATGTCATATTCTTCCGTACGACAGCAGGGGGTGATGAGTAGGGCGGGTGGGACTCGAACCCACATGGGTGTTACCCCGGCGGATTTTAAGTCCGCTGCGTCTGCCATTTCGCCACCGCCCCACGGGAATAACGATCGCAATTATATCCCTGATGGGCGGCGGTCACAAACGGCGCGGCACGATGAATTGCCTCTCTTCCTGATGCCCCATACAATTGGTTCTGATGACTCCCCCTAAACCGACATGGCCCATCGATAATTCATTCGATGTGGCATTCGCTGACGAACTTGCCCGCCTGGAGACTTATAACAAGCATCACTATCGGCCGAACACCTATCTCCATAAATGGTGGGGCAGGCGTTGTGGTACCACTTTCCGCCTCATCCTTAAAGGCCTGGTTGATGATCCGGCAAATCGGCCGTATTACAAACCGGAAGGGCTAGAGGGCAAGGTCATCCTCGATCCCATGATGGGGGGCGGCACGACCCTCCATGAGGCGATCCGATTAGGAGCCTCGGTGATGGGTGTCGATGTCGATCCTATTCCCGTGTTGCAGGCTCGCGCGACGATGACCGACCACTCGGTGAAGAGCTTGCAAGCCGCGTTTAACCACTTATATAACGGCTTGGTACGATCCGTTGGCGATCTGTTCCAAACCCACTGCCCAGACTGTGACGCCCCTGTTCCGTTCTGGTATACGCTTTATGGGCTGAGACGTAGGTGCGCTTGCCGAGAAGCACTGTTTGTCGATTCGCTCATCTTGCGCCACGAACCTGACGGCCGCGTATTGCGTTGGTGTCCCGATTGCGGTGAATTGACGGATAGCCAAGATCATAATTGTATGACGAATGGACCCAACCTGATCGAAAGAGGCCAGGATTATTGCGAGCGTTGCAACCAGCCGTTTCTTGATATTACCGACCGGCCGTATTACGAGCGCTATCAACTGCTGGCCGTCGCCGGTCGTTGTGATGCCCACGGACTGTTCCACAAATCACCGGATCGGCGTGATGACGACCTGCTGGCGCAGGCAAACGGGCTCCGAGGGGCTTTGTCGTGGCAAGCAGAGCAGTTCTGCGTCGCTGGCGGCGACAAATCGATTCAACTGATACACCGGAATATCAGGAATTACCTTGACCTGTTTTCCAGCCGCCAGCTGGCCTTTCTGGATGCTGCCCTCCGCTATTTGCCCGACGACGATCCGATTGTTCGTCTTAATCTAGCCCTGCTTGTCTCGACGTCGCTGGAGTTTAACTCGATGCTTTGCAGCCACAAGGGCATTAACAAGAGGCGCGCCGGAGCTGTTCGCCACACCTTTTCGCACCACGGCTATTCGTTCCCCTACACGGCGCTGGAGAATAATCCGATCTTTCCTCGCCGCGCCTCTGGTACCCTGCAGAAACTCTTCCAGAGTCGAATCGTCCGTGGCCGCCGCTGGGCAGCTGCGCCACAAGAGCGCGTTCTTGGTGAGAATACGCCCCGCTTTGTCCCTATTTACGGCGAGCGTGATAGTGGACTTGAAGTCGAGGCGGCCGACGATTTATATGATGCGGGCAATCGTTTTTTTCTGATGCAAGGTTCATCGGTTGCCCTGCCAGTTGCGTCGGGCAGCATTGATGCCATCGTGACCGATCCTCCCTATTATGACAGCATCCAGTATGGCGATTTGGCGGCATTCTTTCGCATCTGGTTGCGCCAGTTTTTACCGGTTGCGGCCGATTGGGACTATGACGAAACGGCCGCGGCGGTCAGCCCGGAGCGGGCGCCTGATAACCACCAGTATTACACACTGATGGAAGGGATTTTCAGAGAAGGCCATCGCGTATTGAAGCCAGAAACCGGGCGCCTTATTTTCACATTCCATCATTGGCAGCCTCGCGCCTGGGCCGCGCTTTCGGCCGCGCTAAATAGTGCCGGTTTCGCATTACTCAATCATTACGTTGTTCATGCTGAGCATCCGATATCGGTCCATATCAGCAAGATGCGGGCCCTGACCCACGACGCAATCCTTGTCCTCGCCCTGCGCGATCCGAATATTTTACCGCGATGGCCCCGGCCCCGATCAATCGATCATACCGACAGCTTCCGTTTTACCGAAACCTGTGCCGGCTATCTGGGCTGGATATTAGACCAACCGGATTTGTCCAGAGCGGAAATTGAAGGGTTGTGGGCCGAGTTTCTTTCGGCTGACGACGGTACCGTTAGCGCCGGCAATAAAGTTCCTTAGCCTGGTGTGTCAGGCTAAACGTACTCAAATTTCAGCGCCAGTTGTCTGCCTGCGGCTAGCCCCGGCCTGTCGGCTCGAGCGCAGTAGACTAACCCTCGAAGATGTTCCTCGCGCTGAACGATAAATCCGGCCTTTTCCAGCGTGACTCGCCACTGTTCGCTCGTGGGCAGGTTATATGTGATCAGTCCGGTTAGTGGTGTATTCGACTGTGCTCGAACGCGCTCGGCTATCAGCAATCGACCTTCGGGTTCCAGGATACGGCGGACTTCTCCCAATAGCTTGTCACGCTCCTCGGGTAACCAGAACTCCGAGAGAATGTGGTCCATGAATACCGCGTTGATGCAACGATCGGGCAGGGGGAGCAGGTCGATGCGCCCGTCGATCCAGTTAAGCCTCGGATCGTCTAATGGTTTCTGTGCCAGGTCGCGGCTGCGCCGCAAGGCCGCCCCGTTATTAGACTGTGGGTTATAGACATCGATGACCGTCACAACACCTGTTGTCAGGTGTTGGGCGATCGTCACGGCCGTTGACCGCAAACCGAGATCAATACATACGACGCGATCGGTTGGTTGCGCCTGCGACATAGCAAATAAAGCTTCGGCCGTCGTGCCGCCCGGGCCATCGAGCGCTTGATGGGCTACATAGACAGAGGAGAGCAGTACGTATGACGCCACAAGCATAATGATGATTGAAAAGGGAACGAGGGAATACCAACCCACGGCGAGCGACACTCCGATCAGTAGAATGGAGAGTATGATCAATCCATAAAAGATGAAGTACACTGGCCAATGAGCCTGGATATAACGTATCGTTTGCTGAGAATGTCTTGGCGTTGCCATACGTCGATCGGAGAATTCGCAATGAATCTATCCTGTGCTATTGTACGGTGACCATTCATAGACGTCACCCCTTCCGACATGAGGAACTTGTAATAAGCTATGACAGATCCACAATCTATTGACAAAGGGAATCGCTTCGAGCGCTTCCTGGGGCGTTATCAGGAAGGGAAAGTCCCCTGGGATGATCCTGTACCGCCACCGGAAATCATCGCATTGGCATCAGAATTGTCTCCGGGCCGAGGGCTTGACCTGGGATGCGGCTATGGGCGCAGCGCGATCTATCTGGCGGAACTGGGATGGTCAATGGATGGCGTTGATTTCGTTCCCCAGGCGGTAGAGACCGCACGCCATAGAGCGTCGGCGGCCGGTGTGGCCGGTCGTGCTCGATTCTATCAAGGCTCGGTGACTGACCTTGCTTTCCTGAACCCACCTTACGACCTGGCCATTGACGTGGGGTGTATGCATTCGCTTACAGGCAACGCTCTGCTGGCCTACAGGGATGGCCTCGTGCGACTACTGCGCCCGGATGGTCAATATACGCTGTTCGCTCATCTTCGAGCTGATGATGATCCCGATGAGGATGCACGAGGTATTCCGGAGCGAATACTTATGCAATTGATGGAAGGCTATTTCCGGCTCGATAAGGTTGAGCATGGCGTAACTCAGGTAACAGACGGCCCGGTCTGGACGTCGGGTTGGTTCTGGTTTTCGCGCCAGTGATGATCGACTGGATGATGGCATTTGCTACCGGACTTGCTTGGTAGATCCGGCTAGCGATTCGAATGTCTCGTCATACCGTGGCCTCAGATTACTCCAATCGAAACGGACGGCAGTTGCAGCCAGGCCGGCGGCGGTGGTGCGCGTAGCCGCTGTGTCGGATAGCGCGCGTCGCAAGCGTTTGATCAGATCTGCCCGTCCGTGATACAGACAAGCGGCGTGGAATTGGGTTGGAATGAGTTCTGGATAGCTCAGCCGTGCCGGCAATAGCGGAAATGTGTGGCAGTAGATGGCTTCCAGGATGGAGATGCCGAAGTATTCGTGGCTGGCAGTGGATAGCGTGACCGTCGATTCCCATAACAGGCGACGGTACGTTTTTTTATCGGCGTATCCGTTGTAGATCACTCGCTCGCCCAAGGCTTCGACTCCCGCATCCCAGCGTTTGCCCGGTTTGCCAAACCGCTCACCGCATAGAGCCACGCGAAACGATAAGCCTTCATGTGCCAATTCGACTAGCGCGCTGATAAACGCTTCCGGGTTTTTGTCATATTCCAGCCGCTGGTTCCACAACACGAGTGGAGTGGATGAATCATCGGCCGGTGGTTCTGCTGGGTCAAAGCGTCGCAGGTCTACCCCCACCGGCAACACTTCGCTCTTCTGACGTAACAACTCGACGGTGTCCATCTCGTTATACTCGGGATAATGGCGTAGAAAAGGTGGCAGTGCGGCAAAGAAAGCGTCCAGGTGATATTGTGAATTGAAGAATACCCGGTCCGCCGCCATCATCGATGCGTAATTGATGAAAGCATAATGCCGGTCACGCTCGCCCAATTGCCGGCGCATTGGGCCGGTGGCCGGATCTTCAGGCAGGGGATACGTCAATTGATTCTCGTGCATGTACAAGGCTACGGGAATGCTCGCGGTGGTCTTGCGCGTCAGAGCCAGGAAGGTGGTCAGGTCTAACAGGTCAGTTGCGAGGATCAGGTCGGGTGATGCGGTCGAATCGGCCAACCATTGACGGCCGAGTGTTACCGCGCCGCCGTGCATGCGCCACTTCCAGAAGCGCGCCGGCAGGGTGAGAAGGGTCACTTCATGCGCGCTGTTTGACCGGTAACCTTCGGCCCACGCTTGATGGCTCCCGCCATGATAGGGAGAGATGAGAAGGATTCGCATGGGGTGATTTTCCTGGGTTGTTGCTCGCTGATTTGGATTTAATGTTGCAACAATTCGACCTTCCAAAAATTATTGACTATACTTATTACCGATTCAAACGTAGGACTAATGTTTTGTTTGATCATGAACCTGAACTGTTCTGGGATTCGACTTACGCTATCGTTATGTCGCTGATGGAACATCATCCCACGCGACACCCTGACGATATCGGCATCGCCGAATTAGAAATGTTGGTCGAAGCCTTGCCCGGATTCCAGGACGATCCTGCTCTGGTAACCGAGCAGCTCTTACTGGATATTTTAACCGTTTGGTATGAGGAGGCGACATAACAATGACCGTAGCAGATACGGGTAGCGCCAATGGGGACATCGCGATCCCCGATGAAGTGGCACGCAATGTTTTCATTGGCAACATCGCCAAGCTGTTGGACCCGCTTTATAACTGGTCGCGGCGGAATTCGATATGGCCAGTCACATTCGGCCTCGCTTGCTGCGCCATCGAGATGATATGTACGGCCTCGAGCCGGTATGACCTTGCCCGATTTGGCATGGAAGTGTTTCGAGCCACCCCCCGGCAATCGGACCTGATGATCATTTCCGGTACGGTCACCAAGAAAATGGTGCCGGTGATCGTCCGCCTTTACAATCAGATGCCAGAGCCGCGTTATGTGTTGAGTATGGGCGCTTGCGCGTCCGGTGGCGGGCCTTTCAAGGAAGGCTATAACGTCGTGGACGGGATCGACAAGTTCCTGCCGGTGGATGTTTACGTGCCTGGTTGCCCGCCAACTCCACAGGCGCTTATCAATGGCTTGATCGCCCTGCAGGAGAAGATCGATCAACAATCTATCGCTACCGCCCCCTGGTATCGCAAAGATGATCCGACCGCCGGCATGTTGCCGGTGCCCGTGCTTGGCCCTGATCTGGTCGATTTGCGGCAGTTGGACATCATCCGTGCCAAGGCAGCTGACTATGAGGCCCAAGTTACAGAGTCTGCCGGGGTAGAAGCAGCCGCCCAAGCTTGATAATAATCGGTTTACTATTAGTAACCGGAGAAGTAATGAGCGACATAATCCTTGAACCTACCGCGGATGCCCCAGGGCCGGATGTTGAGTTAACCCCCGCCCAGGAAGCGACCGCTAAACTTAAAGAGCTGCATCCCAACGTCCTTTCCGACGATACGCGTGAAGGCTATGAAGGCATGATCGTCTATGCCGATTCAATCACCGAGGTCGCCAAGACGTTGCGTGATGATCTCGGCTTTAACTATCTGTCGAGCGTCACCGGTGTTGACCTTATCGAAGAGGGCAAGATGGAAGTGGTCTACCACTTCTACAGCATCGATCGTGGGGGCGGCCCGGTTGTTCTGAAAGCTCAGGTCAATCGCGACGAGCCGGTGTTACCGTCTTTGGTTTCTATATTCCCGGGAGCTGATTTCCAGGAACGTGAAGCCTATGATATGTACGGCTTTAACTTCCTGGGTCATCCTGACTTGCGACGGATCCTGACTTGGGATGGCTTCGCCGGTCACCCCTTGCGCAAAGACTGGAAAGAACCGTTTTTCGAGGAAGAATTCAAGCCCTACGGCAGCCGTTGGCCTGACGGGCAGGTCTTTCGGGTCGAAGAGAAAACGCCGTACGGCAAGAATGTCCAGTATCCACCAGGCTGGGCACCCACGGGTGAAGAGTATGACATTGAAACCGATGTCTATCTTGGCCTGACCTATTCGCGCGACGCGACACCCGGCCTCAAGACGGACAAGGTGACCGTCAATCTCGGCCCGCAGCATCCGTCTACTCACGGCGTGTTCCGCATGGTTGTCACTCTTGATGGCGAGACTATCGTCGATCTGAAACCGGTTATGGGCTATCTGCACCGCAATCATGAAAAGATTGGCGAGCGCAACACGTTCATCATGAACATGCCCTATACCGACCGCCTGGATTACCTCTCCTCGATGTCGAACAACCTGGGGTATGCCCTTGCCGTCGAGAAACTTTTTGATCTGACAGTCCCTGAGCGTGCGGAGTGGATCCGCATCCTGATGGTTGAGTTGACTCGAATCGCTAACCATCTATGGGCGTTGGGCTTCCTGCTTAATGATCTGGGCGCTCTGCAGACACCGATGCTCTATTACTATCTGGAGCGCGAGCTGATCGTGGACTTCTTTGAGGCGGCATCCGGTTCGCGAATGATGTGCAACTACATGCGCTTCAGCGGCGTTGCCTATGATTTGCCGGATGACGTTCGTGGCATGCCGACCATGAAGTTCCTCGAAGAACTGATCTATAATAATTTACCTCGAGCGATCGATCAGGGCGATGATCTAATGACCGGCAACGAGATCGTCCGCGCCCGCGCTATTGGCGTGGGGGTCCTGACGCCTGAGGATGCGATTGCCATGAGCACAGCCGGCCCTGTGCTGCGTGCCAGTGGCGTGCCCTATGATATCCGCCGCGCGGAGCCTTATTCTTATTACGATCACCTCGATTTTGATGTCGCCGTACGCTACAACGGCGATATTTATGACCGTTATCTTATCCGTGTGGATGAGATGCGTCAGAGCTTGCGTATTCTGCAGCAGGTATTACCCTACCTTAAACAAACTGAAGGCGCTCCGATTTTTGGGGATAAGCCTCAGTATGCCCAGCGCGCGCCGCGAAGCGGTGAATCATATGGCCGTGTCGAGAACCCCAAAGGCGAGCTAGGGTACTATGTGACGGCTAAACGTCGTAGCGGTAACCCGGAACGCTATCACGTTCGCGCCCCATCCTTCATCAATCTAACCGCCCTCGGCCCCATGGCGAAGGGGCACAAGGTGGCTGACGTTGTCGCTATCCTTGGCAGCATTGACATCGTCCTCGGCGAGGTCGACCGATAGAGCGGCTCTATACCCGCGTGACTGAACGGGAGTTTTTATGTACGGATTTGGTATTGTCAAGGGACTTGGGGTTGTCATCAACCATTTCATCGGCAGCTATATCGATGACCTCAGGTGGGCCGGCAAAGGCGGCCGTTACTACAACGAAGAAGCTTTTAATGTCCGCCAAAGCCCTCTCGGTGAGGGTGTCAAGACGGTCTTCTATCCTGAAGAAAAGCTGTCCACGCCGGAGCGGTTCCGCTTTGTGCCGTTTCTGGTCACGGATGATCCGCCGCCAGGGCAGCGTTGGGGTCATGACTGGTGCACTGCCTGCGGTATCTGTGTGAAGGTATGTCCGGCTCAGTGCATCTGGATTGAGCGAGCCAAGCAACCCAATGGACGGCCGAAGTCGCAGCCCGAGAAGTTCTTCATCGATATCGATATGTGCATGAACTGCGGCCTGTGTGCCGAGTTCTGCCCGTTCGATGCCATCAAGATGGACCATGACTACGAATTGGCCAGCTACGACCGTTCTACGGCTCATATTCATGACAAGGAACGGTTGAGCAAGCCGCTTAGCTATTGGCGCGAGATCTCGCCCAAGAAGGCCGAGGCTGAAGATATCGCGCGAAAGTGGGCTGAGGCAGCGAAGACCAAGAAGAGAGATAAGGATGGCGAGGGCCGTGAGGATCGAATTGCTGAAGTAGCGGCTCGCCAACTGTACTATAAAGGTTTGTATTATTAGTCCGATACGTCAGGCCTTGACGAAAGGTAAGGGGAGCCGTCGTCAGGCATGGCACATCATCAAGCGAACTCTCGCAGTTCGTAATCCGATCAATGCATCGCCGGAATCGCTCCTGCGGGAGCGATTCCATTCTGTGTGGTTTGGAGAGTAGTCTCATGTTTGGAAACAAAGCTAAACAGTCAGGGGTGACGACTGAAGCCGTTATGGCCGCGCTGTCAACGGTGATTGAGCCGGACCTGCGTCGTGACCTCGTCTCCCTGAATATGGTCCGTAATCTGGAGATTGCTGACAACAATGTCACGTTCACGATTATGCTGACCACCCCTGCTTGCCCATTGCGTGATACGATGGAGCGCGATTCACGCGCGGCTCTGTCGCAGGTGCCGGGCATCGGGAATATAACTGTCAATTGGGATTCGAACGTCCCCTCTGACAAGCGCATCGGCGCGCAGGTTGGCCAGAATTTCCGCAACACCATCGCTGTTTCCAGCGGTAAGGGTGGTGTGGGCAAAACAACCGTGGCCGTTAACCTCGCTATCGCGCTGGCATTAGAAGGCGCGCGCGTCGGCTTGCTGGATGCCGACATTCTAGGCCCTAACGTGCCCATGATGATGGGGCGCGACCAGATGCCCCGCCCTGTGAATCGCAAAATGGTTCCGGCCGAGAATTACGGTGTCAAGTTCATCTCGATGGCTTTTCTGGTCAAGCCTGATCAGCCGCTCATCTGGCGCGGCCCTATGCTTCATAGCGCGATCCGCCAGTTGTTGACCGACGTCGATTGGGGTGAACTGGATTATCTGATTGTTGACCTGCCGCCTGGCACAGGAGACGCTCAGTTGACCCTGGCCCAAGTGTTGCCGCTTTCGGGCGCCGTTGTCATTACCCAGCCGATGGAAGTTGCCGCATCCGACGCGGTGCGCGGCCTCAAGACCTTTGAAAAGCTTGAGGTGCCGATCATCGGTGTCATCGAAAATATGAGTGGCGAGTTCTTTGGCACAGGAGCTGGAGAGCGGGTTGCTGAGACCTATAATACGGAATATCTTGGCTCCATCCCGCTGGAAGCGGAGGTACGTAAAGGCGGCGATAGCGGTCACCCCATCGTTGTCGCTTATCCAGATTCGGACGCGGCCAAAGCCATCCGGCATATTGCTCAGCGCGTCGCCCAACGGATCAGCGTATTTACGATACAAGCTCAAGAAGAAAATGTCATTCCGATCAATATGATCGGCTAACCGGTTTTGATCAACTGATTTGGGGGCGAGCGGCCGCGTATGGCGGTCTCTCGCCTTTTTCAATGGTAAGTTGCCCGGGAAGAGAATTTTCCGGTATAACTAATCATTGAAATCTCAACTATTATGAGGGAAAAGGCCTATGGCCACAGTGATGGCTCCTGGCGAAACCTCTGAATTCATTGGTGTTCGCTTTCAGAAACTCGGGAAACTTTACCATTTCAAGGTGGGTTCCCATAAGGACCTGGTCGCCGGCGATCAAGTCATCGTTGAAACCAAGCGTGGCAAGCAACTAGGACAGGTAGTTGCCTTTATTGAACCGGATGCAGTCAATCGCCAGAAGGGATTGCGCACGGTTCACCGGAAGGCAACGCCTCGCGATCTGGTACTGAAGCAGATGTGGGAATCAAAAGAGCTCGAGGCCTTGATAACCTGCCGTGAAGAGGCTTCCAAAGCGGGAATCAAGGACGCCAAGTTTGTCAAAGCTGAGTATAGTTTTGACGGTTCCTGGCTGACTATCTCCTACACGACCGAGAACAAGAAACTCGACGTGCGGGGTGTTCAAAGCGCGCTTAACCATATCTATCGCACTCGCGTTGAAATGCAGCTTATCGGCCCGCGAGACGTCGCCAAGATAATGGGCGGATATGGCGCGTGTGGAATCTCGCGGTGCTGTTCGACCTTCCTGACCGAATTCAGCCCGATTTCCATAAAGATGGCCAAAGAGCAGGGTATCTCGCTCAGCCCTCAGGAAATCACCGGCATGTGTGGCCGTCTGCGCTGTTGCCTTGTTTATGAGTACGAACAATACGTTGAGGCGAAAAAGCAACTGCCCAAAATCGGCAAGACCATAGGCACGCCCCACGGGGAGGGACGGGTTGTCGATGTACGACCGCTGCGCGATTCGGTTATGGTCGTCGTCGATGAAGCTGTCCATGAAGTCTTTCGCCAGGACATCGTGCCTTTGGAAGAGCTGGAAGCGCTGAAGAAGAAAGCCGAAGCTGGCTGTTCCAAGCACGAGAATGGCGGTTGCGATTGCGGTGCGGACAAACGCAAGGGTGGAGGCTCCCAGCCGGCGGATGGATAATAACAAGACTCGCCAGGACGCCTGGGACACCGTTTGCCGCTACGTACAAGAACGCGGCCTGCGCCGTCATATGCTCGCCGTCAGCGTGGCTATGGCTGATTATGCCGACCGCCTTGGTGAGGATCGTGAGTATTGGGCTGCAGTAGGGTTACTCCATGATTTTGACTGGGAGATTCATCCTAACCTGGGCGAGCATCCCGGGAAGGGCGCCGATATTCTGCGGTCTGAGGGATGGGATGAAGCAACTATCCGGACGATATTATCCCACTATACCGAAGGAACCGGCGTTGAGCGCGAAGAACCGATCGATTTCGCCTTGTTGGCTTGCGATGAAATCACAGGGCTTATCATCGCCACAACGTTGGTGAAACCATCGCGCAATATCGCCGACGTAACGATTAGCACGATCCGCAAGAAGTGGAAAGACCATCGCTTTGCGGCCGGCGTCGATCGTGACGATGTGACAACTGTGGTGTCTGATTTCAGCCGTGAATGCTTTGGCGGGCAGCTGGAATTATGGGAACACATCGGCAATGTCCTGGCGGCTATGCAAGCGGCCGCGGCCGATCTTGAATTGGACGGCCGACTGGCTGCATAATCGCTTATGTCCCGCCTGGAAGATTTATCGGTCTCTGAGGCCCTGGGCCTCGTGCTGGCCCAAATAGACGTGTTAGAGGCCGAAAGTGTGCCGTTGTCTGACGCCCTTGGCCGCATCCTGGCCGCCCCCGTCGTTGCTCGTGATGACCTGCCGCCCTTCGCCAACTCCTCGATGGATGGCTATGCTGTGCGCGCCGCTGATTTAGCCGGCGCATCGAAGGATTCCCCTGTTGAGCTGCGTGTCTTGGCGGATATCGCTGCCGGTATGGATCTCGCTATCGAGATTCAACCGGGGACGTCTGCGCGTATTATGACTGGCGCGCCTCTGCCGTCGGGCGCGGATGCCGTAGTGCCTGTGGAAGATACCGATGAGCCGTGGCGCGGTCAGGATCGGTCGCTGCCGCAATCGATTTCTATTTATCGATCGGTGGAATCCGGCGCGTTTGTGCGTTATCCGGGAGAAGATATCCGCGCTGGCATGACAGTCTTGCAGGCGGGACATCTCCTCCGGCCGCAGGAGATCGGTGTGCTGGCTTCTCTGGGGATACCCAGAGTACATGTCATTCGGCGGCCGCGGGTTGGCGTACTTTCAACTGGAGATGAACTCATTGATGTCGAAGCGCCATTATCGCCCGGCAAAATCCGTAACAGCAACAGCTATGCTCAGGCGGCTCAGGTTTTAGCCCTGGGTGGGGTGCCGGTGATGCTGGGCGTCGCGCGTGATACCGAGGCCGATATCCGGGCCAAGCTGGATAAAGCCGTTGTTGAACAGGTCGATTTGTTGATCAGCTCGGCGGGGGTTTCCGTCGGCGCATATGACAAAGTGAAAGAGGTCCTGAATGGGTCGGGGAATGTTGCTTTCTGGCGTGTGCGCATGAGGCCGGGGAAGCCGCTCGCTTTCGGAACCTATCGTGATATTCCTTACTTGGGCTTGCCGGGCAACCCGGTCTCAGCGATGGTCTCGTTCGAGACTTTTGTCCGCCCGGCCATTCTCAAATTGGGGGGCCATTCCAATTTCGAGCGGCCGCGTATCCAGGCCATCCTCCTCGAGGATGTTCGCTCAGACGGCCGTGAAAGCTATTTGCGGGCGGTTGTGACGCGAGATGCGCGAGGTTATGTGGCCTTGACAACCGGCAGCCAAGGCTCGCATATCTTGATGTCTTTAGTTAAAGCGAATGCGTTGCTGGTGGTCCCCGAGGGTGTGACCGAAGTAGCGGCCGGCACACCCTTGACTGCGCTCATGTTAGATTGGTCGGGAGAGATCTTCTAACCCCTTGTCCGCTCCGTTTCCCTGTCGGCGACTACTTAATTGTCGCTCTGCATCGTCAGCGTGCGCTTGAGCAAGTCTTCCTGAACGCGACGTTGCTCTTCGCGTTGCGCCTTCTTGCCCTTGCGGCTGCCTCGCTGTTCGCTTTTCACCGCTATGACGGTGTCGTTGCCCAAGGCGCGTCGCATAGCAATTTCCATGGCTGTCGGCATTTCCTCGACGTCGTCCTCGACGATCTCATACTCTTGCGGATCGAAGCGCTCGCGATTGGAGGAGCGGCGCTGTTGGCCACCACCACGGCCGCTCGACCGCTGTGGGGCGGGCGCCGCTTCGACTTCGGGCTTTTCAGTCAGGGCTTTCATGCTCAGGTCGATGCGTCGCTTGCGACGGTTAAAGCCCAACACCTTGACCTGCACCTCGTCGCCTACGTTGACGACTTCGCTCGGGTGCTTGACATAATTGTGACTCAGCTCGCTGATGTGGACCAAACCTTCGCGCTCAGCGCCGATGCTGACGAACGCGCCAAATGTCTCCAGCCGGGTGACCTTGCCCTCATAGACCTGATCGGTCTTCAACTCGGTCCAATCGACTGCCAGGGGCGGCACCATGGTCAGCATAACCTGCTGCCGCTCGGGATCGACTTTCTCGACCCAGACGGTGACCTCCTGGCCCTCTTGTAGTGCGTCGGAAACGCGATTGACCTGCTCACCTCCTAATTTTGAGATGTGGACCAGGCCGGTCGCGTCGATGCCAAGATCGATGAACGCACCGTACAACTCTAAACGTTTGACCGTGCCCTTGAGTTGCATTTTGGGCTGGAGGTCCGCAATACTGGTAGGCGCGGCCTCGGTCGTGGTTTCGGGGATGATTTCAACAGCTTCTGCACTCATGACAGAACTCTCCTGCATAGGCAATTTGGGAATAGCGTCGGGCAAGCCGATGCGCATCATTCGCTTGTGCGTTGTTCAACGGGGGTTAGAACATTGCCAAAGTGTTAATTCAATAGGGTAGAATTATACCAACCGAGGCCTTCATGTCAACCATTTCAAGCCGGTTGCTCCCGCCCGTTCCTTCCAGGAGGGTAAATCCTACCCCGATGCTCGCGGCGTGATCGATGAAGGTTTGAGTATATCCGCCGAATTAAAATTCGTCTTCGGTGATAGCTCCGTTACCGGCTTCCGGTTGCTCCACATTGGTATGGGCGAGCAGCATGGACTCGCTTCGGATGCGACGCTCTAGTTCGTCCAGAACGGCCGGATTTTCAGCTAGATACACCTTCGCGTTTTCGCGTCCCTGCCCTAATAGCACATCGTTATAACGAAAATAGGCGCCGCGCTTGTCGACAATGTTGTTACTCGTCGCCAGGTCGAGGACATCTCCAGTCCTGGAGATCCCCTCGTTGTACATAATGTCGAACTCGCACTCGGTGAAGGGCGGAGCTACCTTGTTCTTCTTGACCTTGACCCGTGTCCGGTTGCCGATGACGTCGTTGCCAGCCTTGATGGCCTGAATACGACGGATGTCCAGACGCACTGAAGCGTAGAACTTCAGCGCGTTGCCGCCGGTGGTTGTTTCCGGGCTGCCGAACATGACGCCGATCTTCTCGCGCAACTGGTTGGTGAAGATGACGACGGTGTTGGTTTGC
>WBZO01004708.1_pt1 | contig 14494 bp, 13 predicted proteins | sample 5204261 | NCBI WGS metagenome assembly WBZO01 (sample SAMN12412400, study PRJNA552823) | activated sludge metagenome | isolation source: activated sludge from anammox sidestream of wastewater treatment plant... | place: USA: North Carolina | collected 2017-09
CGGATCGCGCGGAGCACGTCCAGCGGCGAGACGATCCCGAGCACGTGGTGATCGGAGTCGAGCACGAGCACCCGGTGGATCGACTTCTCCGCCATGAGGTCGACGGCACGCCGCACGTCGTCTTCCGGCGAGAGGTGGAAGCTGACGTTCGTCATGTGATCGCCGACCTTCGCCTGCGGGTCCAGTCGGCCCTCGATGAGGCGGCCGACGAGGTCCGATTTCGAGAAGACGCCGATCACCCGCTCGCTCTCGTCGCACACCGGTGCGCCGCTGACACCGAGGCTCGCCAGCGTGTCCGCCGCCTGCGCGAGCGTCTCCTCGGGCGAGAGGGTCACCACGCTCCTCGACATGACGTCTGCGACCTTCATCGTGATGCGATGGTAGTCTGCGCGCCGTGCGCGCGTCACGCGCCGTCCTCTGGGTCTCCTCCGGGCTGCTCGCGGCCGCGGCGGTGAACCATGCGGTGCTCGCCGCGCGTGGACAGGGCGACGTCGCGCGGCATTGGGCGTTCGTCGGGATCAACCTCGTCGCCGCGGGGATCGTCGCGCGCGCGCCCCGGTGGTCGGTCTACCCGATCGCGCTCCTCGCGGTGCAGCAGGCATGGAGCCACGGACGCGATCTCGCCCACTCGCTCGAGGGCCCAGGTCCCATCGACTGGGCGTCGCTCGGCGTGCTCGTCTTCTTCCCCGTGCTCGTCACGACGCTCGCCGTCGAGCGACGGCGGTGAAGAGCAGATAGAAGGGGACGCCGGCGCAGAGGACGCCGACGCCCGCGGCGCACTCGATCGGACGGGCGACGACCATCGACACCGCGATCGCGACGTTGGCGACCAGGTACAGGGCCGGCACCCACGGATAGCCGGCCGCCCGGTACGGACGGGACGCGCTCGGCTTCCTGATGCGCAGCACGTAGAGCGCGGTCGTGTCGGCGATCGTCGCGAGGACGATGGCGAACGTCGTGTAGTCGAGCACGCGCGAGAGGTTGTTCTTGAATGCGACGACGAGCGCCGTCGCGACCACGGCCTGCACGAGGACCGCGACGTAGGGCGTCTGCTGCGCGTTGAGCTTCGCCGCGCCGCTGAAGAAGAGCCGGTCCTTCGCCATCGCGAACGCGATCCGCGGACCGACGAGCACGTTGGCGTTCAGGCAGCCGAACACGGACGCGAGCATGATGCCCGCGACGATCTTGCTCCCCTTCTCGCCGAAGATCGCCGCGCCCGCGGCGAAGCCGACCGCGGGCTCGCCGATGATCGCCGACATGCCGAGCGACCGCACGAAGGTGCCGGTGAGGAGCAGGTAGATGGCGGTGCAGATCCCCAGGCCGAGGAACAGCGACCGCGGCAGGTTGCGTCCGGGATCGGCGATCTCGCCGGCGACGTACACGCTCGCGTTCCACCCGAGGTACGAGAAGATGACCGGCGAGAGCGCGACGCCGAACGACGAGAGCGAGCCGCTGCCTGCGCTCGCGAACGCATCCGCCTTCCCACCGCCGAGGAAGAAGCCCGCGCCGACGAGGAGCACGATCGCTCCGAGCTTCAGATACGCGGTCGACGTGTTCAAGAACGCCCCCGCGCGCGTCGCGTAGGCGTTGACCGCGGAGGCGAGCCAGATCACGGCGACCGCGACGATCGTGCTGCCGACCGGGGAGAGCTTCACGAACGCGGCGAGCGACAAGGTCGAGCCGACGGCGAGCGTCGCCACCGTCCCGGAGAAGATCGCGAAGAACGTCAGCCACCCGACCATGAAGCCGGCCATCGGGTGGTAGGCGTGCGTGAGGTACACGTAGTTGCCGCCGGCGCGCGGGAACATCGAGCCGAGCTCGGCGTTCGCGAGCGCCCCCGCGAGGGCGAGGACGCCGCCGGCGAGCCATGCCGCGAAGAACCAGCCCGGGCTCGGCAAGAGCTTTGCCACGCCTCCGGGGGTGAAGAAGATGCCCACGCCGATGACCGACGAGACGACGAGCATCGTCGCGTCGCGGAGCGTCAGGATCCGCGGGAGCTCGCTCTCGTCCGACATCGGAGCCGCCACTGTAATGGAACTTTCGGCGCGAGCGTTCGTAAGACCGAGGATGAACGCCCAGAAGCTCCTCAGCGCCGCGGTGATCGCGTTCGTGCTGCTCGCCCCCGCGGTGCTCTTCGCCTGAGGCCCGTCACCAGAGGACGTCCTGGTCCTCGACGACGCCCGGCAGGCCCTCGACCCGAAGGTCGCGGCCCCCCACCCGCAGCGTCCCGTCGAACGTCCCGACCGGCTGGATGAAGCGCGACCGGATCAGGACGAGCCTCGTGTGCTGCGCGTGCACGGCGCCGGGCGAAAACGAGAGATCGATCCCCTCCCCCCGCAGCTTCCACGGCAAGGTCGGGCGATCGACGTCCATCTCGAAGCGCGGCTCGGTGAGCGGATGGACCTCGCCGCCGAAGAACGCGGCGCACTCGGCCTCGCCCACGAAGCCCTGCACGACGTTGAACGCGATCGGCGCGCCGTCCGTCGTCGTGCCGAGCGCGAAGGCCCAGTGCCAGCGCGTGTGGCGCGGCAAGAGGCCGTGCGTGTAGTCCCATCCCGCGGCGGCGCGTGCGAGGTCGAAGGTCCGACCCGCGGCGCGCGCATGGCCGCTCACGCGGGCGAGAGCACGCTTCTCCGTCGCGTTCACCAGGCGCCCGCCGAGCGGCGCGATCGCGCTCACCGACGGCGGCGAGGCGGCCTCGTCGAGCGCGGCTTCGACCTCGAGCTCGCCGATGCGCGCGCGGACGTCGACGCGCGATCCCGCGCGCGCCATCACGATGCTCGAGCGCCCGAGGGAGAACCGAGCGAGCGCTCCGGGCTCGTGGGGCCCGTCGGCGACGTGCGCCGCAGCGGTCGGCCCGAGGACCGTGCGATCGACGAGCATCGTCCGCTTCGCGAGGTCGTAGGCGAAGCCGAACGCCGTCGCCGCGTACCCGGTGCGCACGACGGCGAGCGAGATCCAGACCTCCTCGGACGCGAGCGCGAGATAGAGCCACCGCTTTCGACGAGCGACGCGATCGCGCAGGCCGAGCGACGGGAGCTCGATCCGCGGCAGAGGTCCGGCGTACGAGCCGAACGCGGGCTGCCCGGTGCCGGCGTCGACGAAGGATGCGGGGGCGGTCGCGAGCGAGCGCATCGGGGTCCTCATCCTCGTCACGAGCGTCGCACAGATGGTAGAAGCAGGGGCGTGAAACGAGCTCTCGTCGCCCTCGCCGCCTCGCTCCTCGCCCTCGCCGGATGCCAGAAGTCATCGGCCGCGCCCGCGCAGGAGCCGACCGCGAAGGCGGAGCCGGGGGCTCCCGTCACCACGAAGGTGACGGCGTTCGCCGTCCACCCCGAGAACCTGAACGTCGACAAGATCGGCATGAAGGAGGGGGCCATCAGCCCCGACGGCAACCGCGATCTCGTCTTCACCGCCACGGTCGAAGGGCCCGCCGACGCGATCTACGTCGTCACGACCGACGAGAAAGGCTCGCCCGTCCACGGCTTCCGCGCGGACACCATCGGCGGCGCCGAGGAGCTTCCCAAGGAGCTCGCGGCCGCCGGTCAGGTCGACATCGGGCGTCTGACGGTGTGGATCGCCACCGTCGAGAACAACCACTTCGTCAATGACGACGGGGGCCGGCTGAAGCTCGCCCCGGGCCCTCACGTCCTCAAGCTGTACGTGCCGAACACGAACACGCTCCGCCCCGGCAGCCATCTGCGCCTCTATGCCCGCGCTCCGGGCGGCGCGATCGTCGGTGGCCCAGTCGTCCCGTACTGACGTAGACTCTCCGCCATGACGATTCGCGGCTGGAACGACGCCTGGCAATCTCTGTTCGAGAGCCTCGGACGCATGAAGGCGTCCTGGCCGACGCGCGGATGGAGCTGGGACTCGCGTCTGCTCTGCGTGACGTCGTCGTTCACCACCGAGCAGGAGCCGCAGGCGCGCACCGCGGTGAAGCTCGCACTGCAGAACGAGTGGACCGCGAGCAGCATGGCGCGCGCGCCGGCCCAGCTCCGCGACGTGGTCGAACGTTGCGGCGGTGTGCGTCAGGGACAGCTCGTCCTCTCCACCGGCCCCATCAACGGGCTGATGGTCTTCGGCCTGTGGTGGCCGTGGGGCGACGGCGAGACCACGTCGCTGCGCGTCGGCCTCGCGGACGTCGATCCGAACAGGGAGCCGTACGGCAAGTTCCGCGACGTCTTCGGCGTGACGTTCTAGGTCCCGCTCAGTCCCGAAAGCGCGCAGGGCGCGTTCGCAGGTCACGCAGCTCGAGCTGGTCGCAGAGCGCCTCGTACGGGCCGCGCGGCACGCCGCGGAAGCAGAGGTCGTCGAGCGACTCGCGGAGCGGGACGTCACGAACGAGCGTCGCGAGGCGCTTGTACAGCAGCGCCTCCTGGCGCATCGACGCCAGCGTCTTCGCGAGGCGCGGCGCGCCGGTCACCTTCACGTCCCATGCGCGATCGTCGTCGGGGATCGCCTCGATCGTCCCGTAGCGCGCGAGCACCGCGGCCGCGGACTTCGCGCCGAAGCCCGGCAGCCCGGGGATCCCGTCCGAGGTGTCGCCGACGAGCCCGAGCAGATCCGGGATGCTCGACGGCGCGACGCCGCGCACGGTCCGCACGGCCGTCTCGTCGATGAGCTTCCGCCGTATCCGGTCGACCTGCACGATGCGATCGCCTTCGACCACCTGCCCGAGATCCTTGTCCGGCGTCAGGATGCGCACCTGATCGACCTCCGGCCCGAACCTGCCGGCCGCCGTCGCCAGCGCGTCGTCGGCCTCCCACCGATCCATCGACCAGACCACGATGCCGCACGCGCGCATCGCCTCCTCGGCGAGATCGAACTGCGCGCGCAGCTCGGGAGGGACGCCCTCGTCGCTCTTGTAGCCGTCGAACAGATCGTTCCGGAACGAGACGATCGGGTTGTCGAACGCGATCGCCAGATGGGTCACCGCCTCGTCCGGGTCGGCCAGGAGGGCGAGCATGTTCGCGACGAGCCCGACCGTGGCCTTCACGTCGACGCCCCGCGCCTTTCGGCCCGGGCGCGGAGAGAAGTGCGCGCGAAAGAGCTCGAACGTCCCATCGACCAGGTGCACGCGCATGGAGCGCACGCATGATAGGATCGTTCCGGGAGGCCCGGGGTGACGACGCGCGGACGCATCGGCTCGATGATCCGCGACAAGTACAGGGTCGACTCGCTCCTCGCCACCGGGTCGATGGCGTCGGTGTACGCCGCGACCCACCGCAACGGCAGCCGCGTCGCGCTGAAGGTCCTGCATCGCGAGCTCGCGGTCGATCCGCAGATGCGGGCGCGCTTCAAGCGCGAGGGCTGGTTCGCCAACAGCATCGGCCACCGCGGCGTGGCGCGCGCGATCGACGACGACGTGACCGACGACGGCTGTCCGTTCATCGTGATGGAGCTGCTCGAGGGCGAGGACCTCGAGACGCGACGCAAGCGGCTCGGGGGCCGGATCCCGCTCGGCGAGGTGCTCTCGGTCGCCGACTCGGTGCTCGACGTGCTCGCCGCCGCGCACGCGAAGGACGTGCTCCACCGCGATCTCAAGCCGGAGAACGTGTTCGTCACGCGCGATGGAGAGGTGAAGCTCCTCGACTTCGGCGTGGCACGATGGAACGACGGCAAGGACTCGAGCGACGTCACGGGCGTCGGCATGGTCCTCGGCACACCCGCCTTCATGCCTCCCGAGCAGGCGCTGGGGCGCCGCGAGGACGTCGACGCACGGAGCGATCTCTGGGCCCTCGGCGCCACGCTCTTCGCCATGGTCACCGGCGAGCCGGTGCACGCCGGAGGCTCCGCGAAGTCGAAGCTCATCGCGACGGCCCGCACGCCGGCGCGCAAGCTGCGCGACGTCGCGCCCAACGTGCCTCGCGCCGTCGCGTCGGTCATCGACCGCGCGCTCGAGTTCGAGCGTCGCGACCGCTGGGACGACGCGAACGCGATGCGCGAGGCGCTTCGCTGGGCGCGCATGGCGCTCGACGAGGAGGCGGCGGTGAACACCTCGAGCATCCCCGACCTCGCCATCGCGCCGCCCGTTCCGACCCGGCGTGCACCGACCGACGAGGAGGTCACCGTCATGCGCGACTTCTCGCGCACCGACGAGGTCTACACGAGCGCGCCGCCGATCACGCTGCGGGACATCCCCGCCTCCGCTGCGGCGTCGAGCGAAGGGCCCATCTTCGCGCTCGAGCGACGGCCGGGCCCCGAGGACGACGCGCCCCCGGTCACCGAGCGCTTCTCGGACAAGCCGACGCCGGTGGGCGGCGTCGCCCTGCCGCCGCTCGTCGACGAGCCGCCGGTGTCGTCCGAGCAGGTCCCCGTCGAGTACGCGCGAGCGTTGAACGCGCTCCCGCCCCGGCAGCGCGACACGCTCCCGCTCGGCGGACCGTCCGTCCCGGTGCTCACGTCGGCGCCCCCTCCGCCTCCGCCGGCACCCCTCCCTGGCTCGCTCGTCGCGCAGGTCGCGCCGGAGCCTTCGGGAGCGGCGCGGGTCGTCCTCCCGCTGGTCCTCGTGGCGATGCTCGGCGGCACGTTCGGGTTCTTGATGCTGAAGAAGCGCTCTGCCGATTCGCAGGCCGCGTCGCCGCCGACGCCGACGACCGCGACGACGGCGGCGACGGCGGACGCGGCGCCGCCGATCGCCTCGAGCGATCCGCCTCCCAGCGCGCCCGCGACGTCGACGGTCTCGGCGCCTGCCGTCGCGAGCGCGACGGCGATCGCGACCGCGACCGCCCCGAAGCACCGACCGCGCGCGCGCCCGGCGACGACGCCCGCGGCATCGACGGCTGCGGCCCCTTCGGCCACTCCGTCCGATGCGCCTGCCGTCACGACCGGGACCGCGACCGGGACCGCGAGCGCGGCCGCCGTGCCGGCCCCCGAGCCGAGCCCCGCACCCTCGCCGACGCCGGCGCCGGAAGAGTCGCCCTGATCGTCAGCGCCACTTGAAGACGCGGACCGCGAGCAGGAAGGCCGCGAGCCCCCACACGCCGACGATCCCCAGCTTCGCGCCGACCGCGGGGAGCGACGCACCCTCGATCATGATGTCGCGCAGCGCGTCGTTGAGCGCGGTGAGCGGCAGGACGCGGATGACCGGCTGAATCGCATCGGGGAAGCGCGACGCGGAGAAGAACACCCCCGAGCAGAGGAACATCGGGAACGAGACGAGGTTGATGAGCCCGCTCACCGTCTGGGTCGTCTCGGCCCGCGACGCGACGAGGAGCCCGACCGCTGCGAAGGCGAGCCCGCCGACGAGCACGACGAGGCCGACGGCGAGCACCGACCCGCGGATCCCGACGTCGAACGCGAGCTTCGCGAACACGAGCAACGGAGGGACCTCGATGAAGAGGAGCAGCGCGCGGACGAGGAGGAACGAGAAGAGCAGCTCCGCACGGCGCATCGGCGTGGCCATCAAGCGCTTGAGGAGCTTCTTCACGCGCATCTCGACGAACGCGAAGCCGATCCCCCACAGCCCGGAGGACATCAGCCCGAGCCCGACGAGGCCCGGGACGAGGAAGTCGATGTAGCGCGAGCCCGGCTCGGTGACCGTCCGTGAGGACGTGGGGAAGGCATCGCGCCTCCCCTCGCCACGCTGGAGCGCATCGTCGGTGACCGCCCGCGCGAGCCTGCTCTCCGGCCGCGTGGGATCGAAGCGGTACGAGAAGCCGTCCGGCTCGGGCACGACGACGAGCATCACCTTCCCCGTCCGGAGCGCGACCGCGGCCTCGTCCGGAGGAAGCGACCTCACGACGACGTCCTTCGCGCCCTCGAGCAAGGACCGCGCACGTGCCGACCGCGGCGCGAGCGAGGCGTCGGGCGGCGTTTCGACGGCCACGAAGACCGGCTCGGGCGGACGATTCCGGAACGCGATCCCGAGGACGATCGAGAGGATCACGGGGAAGCCGAACGTCCAGAACAGCGCCGCCGGCTCGCGGTAGAAGAGGCGCAGCCGCACCAGCGTGAGCTGTACGATCGCCGAGCGGCTATTCACGCAGCTCTCTCCCCGTGAGCGTGACGAACACGTCCTCGAGCGTCGCGTGATGCGTCGAGAGGTTGGTCAACGCGGCGCCGCCCTTCTCGAGGGCGTCGAGCACCGCGGGGAGCGCGACGTGCAGGTGCTCGACCGTCAGCACCACGCGCCCGGCGTGCACGCGCGCGCCGTGGATCGACGGGAGCGCCCGGAGCGCGTCGACGATCCCCTCGGGGACCTCCTCCAGCGCGACCTCGACGATCTGCCGGCCGCCGAGCGAGTCGATCAGCTCCTTCGGCGTCCCGAGCGCGATCATCTTCCCCTTGTCGACGACTCCGACGCGATCGCAGAGCCGCTCCGCTTCATCCATGTAGTGGGTCGTCAGGAGGACCGTCCCGCCGCCCTCCTTGAACGCGAGCACCACCTCCCAGAGCATGCGGCGCGACTGGGGGTCGAGGCCGGTCGTGGGCTCGTCGAGGAAGAGGAGCTTCGGATCGCCGACGAGCGCACAGGCCACGGCGAGCCGCTGCTTCTGCCCGCCCGAGAGCGTCTCGTACCGCGCGTGCTCCTTGTCGCGCAGGGCGACGAGATCGATGGTCGCATCGACGTCGCGACCCTCGGCATAGAACGACCGGAAGAGCGTCAGCGTCTCGCGAACGGTGAGCTTCTCCGGCAGGTTCGTCTCCTGCAGCGAGACCCCGAGCCGTTCGCGGAGAGCGCGCTCGTCGCGGTCCCACCGGAGGCCGAGCACCTCGACGTCTCCTCCCGTCGGCACCACCAGCCCCTCGAGGATCTCCACGGTCGTCGTCTTCCCTGCCCCGTTGGGCCCGAGCAGGCCGAAGCACTCGCCCGCGCGCACCTCGAGGTCGAGCCCGTCCACGGCGATGACGTCTCCGTAACGCTTCGACAGCCCGCGGCAGCGGATCGAGAGCGGCACCTCGCCCATGGAGGCGAGAGCACTATCATCGTATCCTCGCGCGCACCATGACGACGCTCACCAAGTCCCCCGCATGGCAGGCGCTCCTCTCGCATCATCGGGCGATCGAAGGCGTCCACATGCGCGACCTCTTCGCCGCCGATCCCGCGCGGTTCGAGAAGATGTCCCACGAGGCGTGCGGGCTCTTCGTCGACTGGTCGAAGCATCGCGCGACCGACGAGACGATGAAGCTCCTCTCCGCGCTGGCGAGGCAGGCCGAGGTCGAGCGCTGGCGCGACGCCATGTTCTCGGGCGAGATGATCAACGGGACCGAGAAGCGCGCCGTCCTCCACGTGGCGCTGCGGAACCGCTCGAACCGGCCCATCCTCGTCGACGGCAAGGACGTGATGCCCCAGGTGAACGCCGTCCTCGCGAAGATGCGCGGCTTCACCGATCGCGTCCGCAGCGGCGAGTGGAAGGGCCACACCGGAAAATCGATCACCGACATCGTGAACATCGGCATCGGCGGCTCGGACCTCGGGCCGGTGATGGTGACCGAGGCCCTCCGGCCGTACTGGATGGAGGGGCTGCGCGTCCACTTCGTCTCGAACGTCGACGGGACGCACATCGCCGAGACGACGAAGCGCGTCGATCCGGAGCGCACGCTCTTCATCGTGGCGTCGAAGACGTTCACCACCCAGGAGACGCTCACGAACGCCAAGACCGCGCGGGCCTGGCTGCTGGAGAAGCTCGGCGCCGATCAGAGCGCGGTCGCGAAGCACTTCGTCGCGCTCTCCACGAACGCGAAGGAGGTCTCGGCCTTCGGCATCGACACCGCCAACATGTTCGAGTTCTGGGACTGGGTCGGCGGCCGCTACTCGCTGTGGAGCGCGATCGGCCTGCCGATCGCCTGCGTGATCGGAATGGATCGGTTCGAGGAGCTGCTCGCCGGCGCCCACGAGATGGACGAGCACTTCCGCACCGCGCCGCTGGAGAAGAACCTGCCCGTCGTGATGGCGACGCTCGGCATCTGGTACTCGAACTTCTTCGGCGCCGAGACGCACGCGATCCTCCCCTACGACCAGTACCTTCACCGGTTCCCTGCCTACTTCCAGCAGGGCGACATGGAGTCGAACGGCAAGCGCGTCGACCGCTCGGGCAGCCCGATCGCCGACTACACGACCGGCCCGGTGATCTGGGGCGAGCCGGGCACCAACGGCCAGCACGCGTTCTACCAGCTCATCCACCAGGGCACGCGGCTCGTGCCGTGCGACTTCATCGCGCCGATCGAGTCGCACAATCCGATCGGCGACCACCACGAGATCCTCCTCGCGAACTTCTTCGCGCAGACCGAGGCGCTCATGCGCGGCAAGACGGAAGAGGAGGTACGCGCCGAGGGCGTCGCTCCCGAGCTCGTTCCGCACAAGGTCTTCCCCGGCAACCGCCCGACGACGTCGATCCTGGTCCAGAGGATCACCCCGAAGACGCTGGGCGCGCTCGTCGCGATGTACGAGCACAAGATCTTCGTCCAGGGGATCGTCTGGAACATCTACAGCTTCGATCAGTGGGGCGTGGAGCTCGGCAAGCAGCTCGCCTCGAAGATCCTCCCCGAGCTTCGCGCCCCGGGCCCCGTGACGACGCACGACGCGTCGACGAACGGCCTCATCCATCGCTACAAGTCGCGCCGCGCCGCGAAGTAGCGGCGCTCAGGGAGCGTTCAGCTCCTTCGTCTTGTCGAGCAGCGACGGCATCTCGCCCCGTAGGCGTTTCTGCCAGTCGCGGGCGTCGGTGAGGTGCGCGCCGTCCGGGCACGTCTTCGCGTAGCGTTCGAGCCGTGCGACGCCGCGGGCGACGTCGCCCTCCGCGTCGTGCCGGGCCGCCGCGAGCAACGCGCTGAAGTACGCGTCGTCGAGGGCGAACGGATCGATCTCCTTCTCGGCCGCGTTCTTCGCGATCGCCGCCTCGAAGTCCGCGATCGCCGCGTCGTAGCTCTCCGCGAGCTCGCTCGCGATCGCGCGGTCGAAGAGCGGCTCGGGTCCGGCGTCGCCCTCCTCGATCGCCTTCGTCGCCGCCGCGATCGCCTCCTCGTAGTCGCCCTGCTCGATGAGCTCCTTCGCGAACGACATCCCGTACCGGCCGGCCATGACGGCGTGAGTAGCACAAGATAGAGTGCGCGTTCGGATGAAGACGATCTTCGTGACCGGGGCCGCATCGGGAATCGGCAAGGCGACCGCGCTCCTGTTCGGGCGGCGCGGATGGTTCGTCGGCTGCTACGACGTCGACGTCGACGGCGCCCAGCGCGTCGCCGAGGAGATCGGCGCCTGCTCGAGCCACGGACGCCTGGACGTGACGAACGAGGAGTCGTGGAGGACCGCGCTCTCGGACTTCGAGGCCGCCGGCGGCGGGCGGATGGACGTCCTGTTCAACTCGGCAGGCATCCTGCGCATGGGCAGGTTCGAGGACGTCCGGCCCGATGCGTGCCGGTTGCAGCTCGAGGTCAACGTCATGGGCGTCGTGATCGGCGTCCAGACCTGCCTGCCCGTCCTCGAGCGATCGAAGGGCTGCATCGTGAACATGTCGAGCGCATCGGCGATCTACGGGCAGCCCGAGCTCGCCGTGTACTCGGCGTCGAAGTTCGCCGTCCGCGCGCTCACCGAGGCGCTCGACATCGAGCTTCGTCCGCGGGGCATCCGTATCTGCGACGTCATGCCGGGCTACGTCGACACGCCCATGGTGCACTCGCAGCCCCACCGCGCGACGACGCTCGACCGGATGGGCGTGAAGCTCACGGCGGAGGACGTCGCGGACTGGGTGTGGAAGGCCGCGCACGGGAGCTCGCTCCACTACGTCCCCCAACGGGACATCCGCGCGATGAGCCGCGTCGGCGGGCTCCTCCCCGAGCTCGGTCGCGTCGTGATGCGCCGGATGGCGCAGCGCTGAGAACGCTGCTCTACTGCGATCCATGCTGCGCCGAATGTGCCTTCTCGCCGCGGTGACGACGGTCGTCGCCGCCGGGCTCGTGTTGCCCGTGAGCGTCTCCGGGTGCTCCAGCGAGAGCGAGAGCCTCTTCGACGAGGGAGCGCAGGACGGCGCCGGCGGCGGAGACGGCGGCGGCTCGAGCGGTTTCTTGCCGCCGAATCCCCCTGCCGAGGACGGCGCGGCCGCGTGCACGACGGGCAAGGCGTGTGGCGACGGCGGCGTCTGCGCCGGGAGCGTCTGTTGTTCGGCCAAGCTCGCGTGCGGCGACGTGTGCTGCGCGGGCGGCGAGGTCTGCTCCTTCGGAAAGTGCGCCGTGCCGGGCGCGGTGTGCCGCGACTCGACCGATTGCGCGTCCGGGCAGTACTGCGAGCTCTCCCTCGGCACGACCACCGACGGCGGCGTAAAGGATGCCGGCAGCGACGCCGCCGCATGCATCACCGGCGTCGATCGCACGGGGCGCTGCCTCCCCCGCCCGCCCGCCTGCGCGCCCGATGCCGGCGCCCCTGCCGACGGCGGCGCCGTCTCGTGCGTCGAGAAGTGCGAGTACAAGCCGGCCACCGCGACGTTCACGCCGGTGCAGAAGCTCGCATGGGGCGCGCAGACGATCTCCCCGTTCGCCACCGACGTGATGATGGCGCCGATCGTCATCGAGCTCGACGACGACGACTGCGACGGCAAGGTGACCGAGCGCGACATCCCCGAGATCGTCTTCTCGACGTTCCAGAGCGGCGCGTACGAGACCAACGGAGTGCTCCGCGCCATCTCCGCCGTCAACGGCGCGTTCGTCGACAAGTGGCAGGTGCCGAACGCCATGACCACGACGGTGATCAACCCGACGAAGCAGATCGCCGCCGGCAACTTCGACGGCAAGCCCGGCAACGAGGTCGTCGCGTGCGGCCTCGACGGCAAGGCGCACGCCTTCCGTGGAACCGACGGGGCCGAGCTCTGGGCGAGCCCGGTCGTCACGTGCTTCATGCCGTCGATCGCCGACCTCGACGGTGACGGCAACGTCGAGGTGATCGTCGAGGGCGCGATCCTGAACGGCGCGACCGGTGCGATCAAGCACGCGTTCACGCCGGCGCTCAACGGTCCCTTCGTGGTGAGTGACCTCGACTCGGACGGCGTCCTCGACGTCGTGACCTCGTCGCGCGGCTACCACGCCGACGGGACGATGTTCGTCGACACCGGCATCGCCACGACCGCGAGCTTCCCCGACGACTCGGACTGGAAGGGACCTTGGGCGGGCGTTGCGGACTTCAACCTCGACGGGAAGCCGGAGGTGGTGGCCGTCGACAACATGACCCACGAGATCCTGGTCTGGCGCTACGACGCGGCCGCTCCGCAGAAGTTCACCATCGTCCGCCAGCCGGTGGACATGAACGCGAAGTTCGCGGCGAACAACTGCGGGGGCTGGGGCGCGACGCACGGCGGAGGCCCGCCGACGATCGCCGACTTCGACCGCGACGGCGTGCCCGACGTCGGCCTGGCCGGCGGCATCGGCTACGTCGTGTTCGACGGCAAGAAGCTGGTGAACGCCGCCATCGCCGGCGTCGACACGATCATGTGGGCCAAGTCGACGACCGACTGCTCGTCGGCCTCGACCGGGAGCACGGTGTTCGACTTCGACGGCGACGGTCGCGCCGAGGTCGTCTACTCCGACGAGCAGCGCCTCCGCATCTACGAGGGCGCGACCGGCAACGAGCTCGCGTCCGTGTGCAACACCACGGCGACCTTGATCGAGTTCCCCCTCGTCGCCGACGTCGACAACGACGGCCACGCGGACATCGTGGTCGTCTCGAACGCGTACGCGCAGACCTGCAACGACGGCATGACGAACACGAAGCAGGCCGGCGTCCGCGTCTTCGGCGATGCGAACGGCTCGTGGGTCCGGACGCGTCGCGTGTGGAACGAGCACGCGTACCACATCACCAACGTCGCCGAGGACGGCACCATCCCGAAGAACGAGCCCGCCAACTGGAAGCAGGTCGGCCTGAACAACTTCCGGCAGAACAAGCAGCCCGGGAGCGAGTTCGCAGCCCCGAACCTCGTGGCCTCGATCGCGCCGCTCTGCCCCGCGAAGAACGGCGTCGTCGTCACCGTGCGAAACGTCGGCGAGGCCCTCGTCCCGGCGGGTGTCGTCGTGGGCGTGTACGCCGGCACGCCGTCGACCGGCACCAAGATCGGCAGCGTCACGACGACGCGCGCGCTCTACCCGGCCGAGTCCGAGCCGCTCGACCTCCTCTTCGCCGGTCCGGCGCCGGCGTCGGTCTACGCGATCGTCGACGACGGAGCACCGCCGCATCCGAGCTGGCACGAGTGCCGGACGGACGACAACACCACGAAGGCGACCTCGATCGCCTGCAACGGCCCGAACTGAGCCGCGGTCGCTAGCTCACCAGCTCGAGCTGCAAGCGCGTCCGCCCGACGATGATCTCGTCGGCCTGTTGGGAACCTTACGGTTCCCTCGTCGCGCTCCGCGCGCCGAGCCTCCCTCCCTTGCCTCGTGCTCGCTCGCGCGCACGCCTGCGGCGCTCGGCTCGCTCCGCTCGCCGAAGGGCGCGCTCAGCTCACCAGCTCGAGCTGCAAGCGCGTCCGCCCGACGATGATCTCGTCGGCCTGTTGGGAACCTTACG
>WBZO01004709.1_pt1 | contig 14493 bp, 5 predicted proteins | sample 5204261 | NCBI WGS metagenome assembly WBZO01 (sample SAMN12412400, study PRJNA552823) | activated sludge metagenome | isolation source: activated sludge from anammox sidestream of wastewater treatment plant... | place: USA: North Carolina | collected 2017-09
TAGGCGCATAGCCTTAGCTACGTAACTATTTCACTAACACAGCCAGCGCCCAAAAGACGCCGCCCAAATGCGTAAGTTATTTCCGACACGTTCCTTAACTCCATCCCAACAGCATCTCTGCCCAAGCGCCAAAACACAAACAAGCTCTTAAGTAGAAAAAAAATAAAACACATGAGAATTACAATTACCATTTTGCTCGTGGCCCTCGTCCAGACTCCAACCCTCCTTTTTTCCCAGTCGGCTAGAGACCAGGTCGTTCCACTTGCTGCTGCTGTTCAACTAGATCCTGCCCGCGTCACCCTGAGCTGGAGCAACCCCGCGTCTGCGCCCGACATCCAGCTTTTTCGCCGTGAGAAAGGAGCTACGACCTGGTATATCCTGCTGTCGGAGCCGGCTTCCACTCAGTTGAGTTTCATAGACTCCTTGGTGGAGCCGGGGCAGATTTACGAATATGGCATCCAGCAACATCTCAACAGCGCTTATTCCTACGGCTATCTAAGCGTCGCAATTGCAGCGCCGGCAGTTGATTTCAGGGGCACGCTACTCGTTTTTGTAGAAGAGGCTCTCCAGATGCCATTGGCTGTTGAATTGGATCGCATGAACCAAGACCTCGTCGGAGATGGGTGGAAAACCGTTTGGCATGCCGTGGCGCCAGGAGATAGCGTGTCCAGTATCAAAGCTCAAATCCTGGCCGACTACAACGCAGATCCTCAGCAGGTTAAATCCGTCCTTCTCCTGGGCGACATCCCGGTGCCTTATTCTGGCGATGCCAACTGGGATGGCCACGCCGACCATGCTGGTGCCTGGCCCGCAGACACCTACTACGGCGACCTTGATTTCGAGTGGCTGGATGAGTTTGTCAACAATGTCACGCCTTCCCGCCCCCAAAACGACAACGTACCCGGGGATGGCAAGTTTGATCACAGCATTACGCCTACAACCATAGAACTGGCCGTGGGTAGGGTGGACTTTTCCAACCTTTCTGAGGAGACTTTCGGAACGACCCGACTTGAGCTTTATCGCCGGTATCTAAACAAAAACCATCGCTGGCGAACGGGGCAGTACCAGGTGGAAAACAGAGCACTTGTGGACGACAATTTTGGCTATTTTGCCGGGGAGGCTTTTGCTGCAAATGGCTACCGCAACGGAAATGCCCTGGTAGGGGAAGCCAACGTAGTGGATGGCGATTTTATAAATGACACCGACGGCTCCCAGTCCTTCCTGCTGGGATACGGATGTGGGCCGGGAACCTATACCCAGGCGGGAGGCGTGGCAACCAGCAGCCAGTTTGCTACTGACACGGTAAATGTAGTGTTCGCCATGATTTTTGGAAGCTACCATGGCGACTGGGATTATTCGCCGAACCCCTTGCTCCCCAGTGCTCTTGCGTCAAACGGTGGCATCCTCAGCGCATCCTGGGCTGGTAGGCCTCACTGGTTTTATCACCACCTGACAGCAGGAGAAACGCTCGGATACTGTACTCTTGAAACGCAAAATGCCTGCGACAACGCTGGCTACTTCAATTCTATAGGCAATTGTGGAGCACACGTGACCCTGCTGGGTGACCCCACCCTGCGAGCGCAGGTGGTGATGCCTCCCTCCAATCCGCTTGTTTACCAGGCTTGCAACTCCCTGGAAGTAGTGTGGACTTCCTCGCCTCAGGCCGACGTGCTGGGCTACCTGGTTTACCGCTCGGTAGGTGCCGATGGCGATTACATCCGACTGACCAATGAGCCGGTGACCAATATCTCCTTTACGGATTCAATGCCCCCGGAAGGGCTGCTCAGCTACCAGGTGCGGGCAGTGGCTTTGGAACAAACGCCCGGCGGCAGCTTTTACAATACCAGCACGGGGGCTTTCGCTACCTTCGATTTTTCGCCCTTTCCTCCTCTGAGCGTCAACATCGAAGGTGGGGAGATCAACTGCACGACGCCACAACCGGAATTGACTTCCTCGACAGATGCCCAGGCTGCACTCTACGTCTGGAAAGGGCCGAATGGCTTCCAGGAGCAATCAGCCGATATTGTGGTCACGGAGCCGGGGGAGTACGTCTTATTCGTGACCGATCTGGTGACGGGCTGTATTGGTTCGGATACTTTCACCGTGGAAAAAAATACGGAGCAGCCTGATGCCGATGCGGACTTGGCACAGGTTAATTGCCAGGAAGGAACAGCACTACTCAGCGGTACCTCCTCCACGCCAGATGTTAGCTTTAGCTGGGAGGGCCCCAATGGCTTCTTCTCCAACGACCAAAATCCAGTTGTAGCGCAGCAGGGATTTTACACGCTGACGGTGACCAATCCCATCAATGGCTGTATGGGCAATGCTACCTACGTGCTGGCAGCTAACCTCACTGCACCGGTTGCCCTGGCACAAGGTGGCTTATTGACCTGTGATCAGCCTACGGTGGTTTTGCAGGGTGCTGCTTCCGTTTCACAAGTGACTTTTCAATGGATAGGGCCTGGCGGCTTTAGCTCCAATTTGCCAAATCCGACTGTCAGCCTGCCGGGTTTCTATACTTTGGTGGTGACCGATACGACCAACGGCTGCGTTGGCAGTGCATTAGCGGAGGTGAAGCAGGTGGCTGGTTTGCCAGGGGCAAACCCCCAGGGCGCCGTGATTACTTGTGTCATTCAACAGGTAGTACTGACAGCTAACCCCGATCAGCCGGGGTATGAATTCTTCTGGACAGGCCCTGGTGGCTTTTCTTCTGAGGAGGAAAACCCCCTTGTAGAAGCAGGTGGAATTTATCTGCTGACCGTGACGAACCCCGCTACGGGATGTGCTGCTTTCTTTGAAGTCGTCGTTGTCGAAGATACAACAGGGCCGGAAATTTTAGTTGATCCCGATACCCTTGCACTCACCTGCATCGCGCCGGACATCGTGTTGGAGTGCCCCATATTAATTCCTGAGGTCCTTTGCACCTGGCAGGATTCGATGAGCAGCTCCATCCAGGTATCGCAGCCTGGCGTGTACTACCTGATACTGACGAGCCTGAATAACGGCTGCACTTCCACTGTTGGAATTGTAGTGAAAGACGAGAGGGTTGTTCCAGATATTGCGGTTAGTGGCGATTTCGAACTGAACTGCGCAGATGACACCACCACCCTGATGGTGGAATCCTCTATACCAGGTGTCACCTTCCAGTGGATTGGGCATACCTTTCCTGACGTCATTTACCCGGTTGTCGGAGCGGGTACCTATACCGTAGTCGCTGTGGACATGAATGGCTGCACCAACAGTGAAACGGTGACAGTTACAGCTCCTCCTGCATTGGCAGCCGAGGTGCAGGTCCACACGGATTGTGACGGAAACGTTGACATCATCCCATCTATTTCTGGTGGAGTGCCACCGTATTCCATGGCCGTTTTCTATCCCTCGGATACACTTATTTCAGTAATATTGACGGACAGCAATGGCTGTGTACTCGAAATAGAAAACATCCCGTTACAGGTAACTCAGCCACTGGTGCTGAGCCTGAACAGCACTGACGAAACCACAGCAGGGGCTAACGACGGAACAGCAACTGTACAGCCAACGGGTGGAACACCCCCTTATCAATACCTATGGACCGGGGGACAAACGACTTCTACTATTGAAAATCTGCCACCAGGAGATTACTTCATCGTCGTGACAGATGCAAACGGCTGCACCGAAACGGGAACGGTAACTGTTCAGCCCGGCGTTTCTGCTGCCTGTGAAATTCCAGGATTACAAGATCTTGCCCTTTTCCCCAACCCCGCAGGCAGTTGGGTGAGTTTATCTCTCAAACTGGAAAACCCGCAAACGGTGCAGGTGCAATGGACCGACGTCCAAGGCAGAGTGCTGCAAGCGATGCAACAGGAGGTTACCATGGAAGAGACCTGGTACTTCGACCTACGCAGCTTTGCGCCCGGGGTTTATTTTTGTAAAATAATGGTGAATGGAAAAATGACGGGAAGGAGAGTCGTGAAATTCTGAGGTAAGGAAAAAATGCTATCCTTCCTCGGCTGGCATTTCGGGGCTAGTCCGGCGTAGCTATTTAACAGTAAGGAACGTGCCGGAAATAAGTTGGGTATTTCGGCGAGTGTATTTTGGGGGCTGGCAAGGCAGTGAAATAGGCGCATAGCCTTAGCTACGTAACTATTTCACTAACACAGCCAGCGCCCAAAAGACGCTGCCCAAATGCGTAAGTTATTTCCGACACGTTCCTAAGCTCAATTCCAACAGCATCTCTGCTCAGGCACTAAAACGCAAGCAAACAAGCTCTAAGCTTCTTTGGTGAGGGGCATTTCTTAAAAAATTTCAAAGGAATTTTTTAAGAAATGCCCCTCATTAAAAGGTTATTTGGGGGCGGCCGCTGCCAGTTGGCTTTTGATATAGCCTCAGCCCCTACTCCCTTCTAAGAAACAGAGCCTTAATAAAATTGTGCCCATCCTATTCAAAAAGCCCAAAGCAGAAATGGTTTATTCAAAATAAAACGTACATTTTATTCTTTTTATCCTAAAGTTGCGGCCCCGGAAGGATGGCGAACCAATGCCTTCTTTTACAGCACTTTATCCTCGCTCACCACTTCAACCCACCTGCCCGGTTGCCGGGCTGAAATCGTGTTGTCGTACATGGCTTCGCAACTGACTGTCGGCAGGTAGTAGCGCCCTTGGTAAGCTGCGTTCAGCCGCACCCGGTAAACTTGGCGGCTTCCCCGGTTTATATTGAAATAAGTCAGCACCCTGTCATCCCGCAGGTCCTGGTAAATGGGGATGCTGGTGTTGGCAAATCCCTCCATGTCGTACAGGCGGGTGTTAATGATTTCCCAGCCGGAGGGGAAAATCTGCGTCAGAGCCATTTCTTTGAAATCCATGGCACGGGTACTGGGATGAGTAACTACCACCTCTGCAATAAAATCCGTTCCCTGTGGGATGGCAGCCGGGTCGAGCTTTGTGCCGCTGGGTAGGGAGTAGCTGACGCTGATTTGCAGGTTATTGGCAGCTGCAGTGGCGTCGCCGATGAGTGGCTGCCCGTTGAGAATGAGGCGGGCAAAGAGAATCCCCGTACCCGTATTGTTGACTTTTACTGTTTTTTCAGCTCCGTTCATCGGAATGGCAATTTGCATGACGGGGGTGGTACTTCCGGCATTGACTATTTTTCCATCACCAGCATCGTAGCTGAATTTAAACTCATCGTTTACCTTTGACTTCCCGGCAAACTTGCCGATAGCCAGCAGGGAATACGCCGTCGTTTGGGTAGAGTACCATTGCTCTTTGCCGAGCTGCTCGGCTAAGTGTCGGACGTTGACCGCTGCGGCGGTCATATCCTCGAGCAGCACCTGGGTCTCGAGAATCATTGCCTCGTCGCGCAGGCTGCTGCCGTAAGTATTGCCCCACCAGTCATAAGGTTTTACATTGACGGGGAGATTTTGTGCCAATTGCTGTCCAATATCCCTTTTCCCGGCCAGGGCGTACGCTGCAGCGAGGCGCCAACGGGATTCATTCGAGAGGTTTTTCAACTCGCGCATCCGGTTCATGGCGGCCATTTCAGGCTCACGGGCCAGCGACAAGGTGTAGAGGCGGTAGGCCTGGTCGAGTTCTGTCCAACTGTGCTGGCTGCCCCGGGTGTCGGGGTTCCAGCGCTTAGCAGTCGTTTGCTGGAATTTGATGAAGCGATTGAGCATTGTTTCCGGAACGGCATACCCTGCGGCTTTGGCTTCCAGCAGGAAGTGCCCGACGTAGTTAGTCGCCCAGGAATCGTAGTCGCCACCCGGCCAGTAGGCAAAGCCGCCCGCGGGCATCTGGTAGTTTTTCATTTTTGCAATAGCGGCTTCCACATGGGATTTTGCTGCGGCTTTTTGCGCATCGTTGAGTTTTGTGAGTTGGTCCACGTAAAGCTGCGGGAAGGCTCCCGAGGTAATTTGCTCAAGGCAGCCATGCGGATACTGGAGGAGGAAGCGTAGGCGCTCGTCAAGTTTTAGGGGTGGGATGCTGGAAAGCTCCAGCGTAGCCGTATTTGTGCCTGGCGTACCGAAGGGCTTTATCGCCTGCGACCAACTGCCACCTGCCTGCATTAACCCGTCGTAAACATTCGTGACGTAGGGGTTGGGGTTTCGCACGTCAATTTCGATATCCTGCCGGGCTTGTTCTCCGTTTCCGCTTGCAGTGATTCTGAATTTGGCAATGCCCGTTTTTTCACCCACCTTCAAATTAAAATACGCCATGTCTTCGCCTGGTTCAGCAAAGTTGAGCTGTTTGGTGGCTCCATGGACTACGCTTACCAGACCCGTTGTTTCGGCCAGTTGTACGTCCACATTTCTCACTTTTTTATCCATGGCAAAAATGGTGACTGGAAGGCGCAGCTCCTCACCTGGCCCGAGTACTCTGGGCAGGGTGGCCAGAGCCATGAGAGGCTTGCGCACGGGAACAATTTTTTCCGCATTGCCGTAGGCTCCGTCAGCATGGGCCGCCACGACCATTACCCGCACCGAGCCGACGTAGTTGGGCATTTTGAACGAGTGCTTTTTCTTGCCGCCGCTGAGGTAAAACGGCCCCGCCTGAAGTACCACCGGTTTGAAGCGATTGGCGTTTTTGCGCTCCAAGGGTACGTTGATTTCGCCGTCACCCCCGATACTGAGTATGCGCTCCAGCTGGCCACCGTAAGCCCCCAATACGTAGTCGTAAATGTCCCAGGTTCTCACGCCCAAAGCCTCTTTGGCGTAAAGCGCGGCATGTGGATCGGGGGTTTTAAAATTGGTCAGCCCCAGCAGGCCTTCGTCCACGATGGCAATGGTGTAGGCCATGCTCCGGTTCTTTTCTTCGCTGATCTCAAGGCTGAACTCCTGGTCGGGCTTCAACTCATCCGCTATTTTGACCATCGGCTTCAAAATTGTTTGAGGGTCTTCAACTTCGATGGGGATGACGCCGTACATGCGGATCGGCAGGTCATTCTGGGTCTGGCCATGTGGCTGAATGAGTGCTGCGTGGACGTAAACGGTAGGCGACATTTCGCCGGTTGTTTTGAAGTTGAATTTGTTTTCACCCTGCTTCACTTCTTTCCAGAAGGACTGAATGACTTTGGTTCCCGTCTCCAGTGTGAGAAGCACCCGGCCTTTGTCGCCCGCCGGGATGGTGATGTCCACGGTTTCTCCTACTTTGTATTTGTCTTTAGAAGCGGTAAAAGTCATCATGGCTGCTTCCTGCCGAGCAGCAATACCTCCTTCGTCGCCGTACCAGGGATAACCGGCGTAGAAAAAGTCGCCAGAGCAATGGCCGCTCTCTGTGTCGCACACCCTGACGAGGTAGCGCCCCCAGTTGCTGACGTTAACATTCCAGGTGGCAGTCCCGTCGCTGCCGGTTCGCAGGCCTTCACTGCTGATAGCGTTGAAATGATTCAGGGAGTTGAACTGGGAGATAAAGTCCTCGCTTGTGTCCCACCACCAGCGCCATTCAACACGGTAGAGGCCTACGCTTAAGTTCCTGTTTGACAGAGGGTTGCCTCTTTCGTCCACAGCAGCGAATTTGAACCTGCCGTCATTGCCGATGTCAACCCGCTTTTCTCCGCTGTTATTTTCAGGGATAGAGATGCCTGCGTAGGCAGGGTAGGGGCTGTACTTCACTTTTGTATTGTAGATGCTGAAATCGCCTCCTTTCTCGAAGGCTCTTGCCGTCAGGTTGACGTTTAGCTTGCCGGGGGCAATTTGGTCACCAGCATACAGGCGGGTGGTAAAGGATGCATTCCCGTTGTTGTCGGTCATGCCGTCGAAAATGACAGTTGGCTCGGCAGCCCAGAGGCGGCGTGCTGGGTCGTCGAATTGGTAGCCGGGGAATTTCGAAAATTCCGTTGTGATCTGATTGACCTGTGCCTCGACGAGGGTTTTCAAGTTTCGGCCGGCGCCGCCGTGTAGCCAGTTGACTTTGATCTTTCCGGTCACAGGCTCATCTCTGGCGCTAAGCTCTTCTTTTCCAAAATTCAGGTCAATTTTGAGCCGATTAGGCTTGACGGTTTCAATTTTAAGAACTTTGGTAAAACTTACGCCACCGGCTTTGACCGTGGCAATCCAGTTGCCTGTGGGGGCATCGGCTCTGGTAGCAACGGGCAGAGCATAGATGTTTTGGATGTTTTTGGTCGTCACAGATTTGTACTGCAACTGACCCCGCGAGTCGTGTAGTTCGAAGGCGATGGGGTAGTTGTCGGGCAGTGTGGCGTCTTTGTCTTCGAGGATAAAGTGGAGGAACAGGCTGTCGCCGGGTCTCCAGACGCCGCGGTCGCCGTAGAGGAAGCCCTTCAGCCCTTTTTGCATAACGGCGCCGTCCACATCGAAGCGGCTCAGGCTCAGGGAGCTGCCGTTGGAGGTTTTCAGGTAGCCCTTCATGTTTTCCTTTTTGGCGATGATGAGGAAGGGCTTGCGGTCAAGAGGCAATTGGGCAAGGCCATCGCCGGTGGTTTTAGCCGTTTGGATAAGCTGCTTCTGGAAGTCGTAGAACTCCAGCTCCACGTCAGAAACCGGCTTAGCGCTGCGCAGGTCTGCGACGGCGACGAACCAGGTGTTGTCGTTGCCGCCTTTGGCAGTGATGCCGAGGTCGGAAGCCAGCACGTTGGTTTCCACAAAATTGTCTGAGTTGTAGTAGGCCGGGAAGCATGGATCCGTGCGGTGATTCCATTGGAAGCCCTCGTAGTAGCCGTCTATGCCGTAATAATCGCCCCAAATTGAGCGAATTTCTCCCTCTTCGTCGAGGTAGTTCTGTTGGTTCAGCTCCTTGAGGTGGTCCTCCTCACTGCGGTTGGTGCATTTGTAAATGGCGTATTCGGGCCTGAAGCCGATGCGCACCTGGTAGATGGCGTCCGGATCCGCTTTAAAAAGTTTGCCCAAATCCAGGGCGTAGCGGGTCCAGGCATTGGGGTTGGCATTGGGATTGAGCCCTTTGAGCGGCACCATTTCCCGCTGTATGACCCTGCCCACTCTTGCCAGCTCGTAGTCGTCCGAACTTTGCAGGTCGTTGGTTTGCAAAAACTGGAGAATGTTGTTGTTGTAAATCTTAAAGATTTCTACCTCTACGGCTCGCAGGCTGATGGCTTCAAAGGGCAACACCAAACCTTCGTCAGAGGATGGCAATATGACGCCACGGCCTACGAGCCGGACCTTGGGCTTTGTCTGTTCAAAATTTACTTTCCAGATAGCTGGTTTCTCCATGGGTTTGTCGGCAATGTTGCGGATGCCCGGTCTTACTTCGAACACTTGTTCGCCTGCCAGCTTGCGGCTGGGATACACCAAAATCCGGTTTCCGTCAATGGAAAAACTCAGGCTGAGAGGCTGCTGCTGCTCGGTGTAGTAGTCTTCAGATTCGGCAGTGTCTCCTGCTCCGCTTCGCAGGCCAATGAGGCCATCGAGATTCTGAGATGGCAGGAGAGGGTCGGAGAAATGCAGGCTGAGGTATGGATTTTCGCCCCTGCTCACGCGGGCGGACATCACGCTGAAATCGTCAATAGAGGGGATTACAACCTGCTGCTTATCTTTTACTTTCAGGTCAATGGGGCTGCCGTTCCAACTGACTTCCACCTTGCCTTCTTTATTTCCCCGCACAATTCCGGTTGCTGTAAAATAGTGGCTGAAGCCGGCGGCGTCGTGATCCCAGAGCAGTTGCAATTCTTTGCCACCCTGGCTGACTTTGAGTATTTTTTCGACGGCTTCAGCGGCGGCGTAGTCGTTGGTTTGCAGCAGGCCTTTTAGGTTTTGTCGGCTCAGGTCGCTGTAGTCCTCTGCTTCGATCCCGAAGACCTCTACGGCGAGGCTTTGTTCGCGGATGAGGAAGTCGAATTCAAAGCTGGCGGCCTCCTTGGGCAGGTTAGAAAACACGTCGCCCAGGGAAACAGTCGCAATGTAAGACTTGCCTGATTCCCAGCTGTTTTTCGGCTCAAAGCGAAGTGTGTGGTCATCTTCCCAGATAGCTGTACCGCTGGCAGAAGGAGAAAAACTTATCACCTTGCTCTGTTTCCCGATTTTGTCTTCGCTCACGGCTGTCCCCGCAAAACGCACCCTTACCGGGTCGTTTTTTGAAATAACTCCCGTCGTGTAAGCGTAGATGTAGCTCTTTGCTGCTTCGGGAATCTCCTTGGCCCGTGCAATGTCTTTTTTGCCGCAGGCAGCTACGAAAACGACAACTATTGTAGCGAAGAGCAGGGGAAGTGGAATGTAGTTTTGGATGGACTTAAACATGGTAGATTTGATTTTTAAATTGGAGGATATTTAGCCTTTTAACAGACCGGGAAATGGCTGTCAGGTTGGAGGCTCTCTTAGAGCATGTTAAGGTTTGTGCCGGGGATAAATAGTACCCGTCATTTTCAAAAAATCCGTAGTAGAAATGGTTTTTTAAAAATAAAAGGTACATTCTATTTTTTCGTCTATCCTAAGAGCTTATTTGCGTTTTGGTGCTTGAGCTAAAAACGAGCAATTTTTCGTCAATTTTCCCCTTTTTTCCGTTGCCTAGCAGCGCTACGGAACGGAAAAAAGGGGGAAAAGTGGCGAAAAAGGGCCGTTTTTTTTAGCCAAGTGACCAAATCGCAAACAAGCTCTAAGTGCAAAACACTGCCCGAAAAATAAGGAAGTTAACATGAGATTTCAAATGAGATTTTTCACTGTTTTGCAACGGGAATTTTGGCAGCAACTTGGTGCGGTGCCAGTAGGGGAGAAAAATAACTCCTGCCTGTATGCCAGGGCTGTTTTCAGATGAGTGCATGCTGTGTTAAGGCGAACACCTCCTCCAAAACAAGCGCAATTGTTACCGCTGCCTTTCAATTTGTCAATTTCTTAAAAGTGTTTCCCCTTTTCAATCAAACTTAAAAAAGGCAAAGCTCATTTTATCCCCTTGCAGTTTTTTATTTTTGTCTAAAAATCAGCATCATGCCATCCGTATTTCTTCCGATGTTTCCACTGCGCCTCGTCGCCTATCCCGGTGAGCACCTCAATTTGCACATCTTCGAACCTCGCTACAAACAACTCATCAACGAGTGCGAAGTGAAGGGCATTACATTTGGCATTCCCGCTTTCATTAACGATAAAATTCAAGACATAGGTACGGAGATTGAGCTGGTTTCAATTGATCAGCGCTACCCAAAAGGCGAGATGGATATCCGCACGCTGGGGGTTGGCATTTTCAGGGTCAGGGAATTTTTTCCCCAGGTGGACAACCGCCTCTACGCCGGAGCTGAAGTCGAACGGCTGAGCTATGATCTGGACGGCGATTTTTTAAAAAATGAGAAGATATTGGCCCACTTAGGGGAGCTTTACCATATCCTCAACATTACCAAACCGCTGCCAGAGCTGAGTTCTTCTTTTCACTCTTATGATATTGCCCACCTCATCGGTTTGTCTCTTGAGCAAGAGTACGAACTTCTGGCAATCACCAGCGAGCAGAGCCGTCAGGATTTTATGCTTCAGCACATTGAAAGGCTGTTGCCCATTGCTAAGGATATGGAAGAACTTCGCCGAAAGGTGCAGATGAACGGCCATTTCAAAAATATCCTGCCGCCTGATGTCTAAGAAGCTGTCAGAATTGGGCTACAGGAGATAAAAAGACAACTTTTATCTATCGTAGCCCAATCCCAACGGTATCTCTGCTCAAGCACCAAAACGCAAACAAGCTCTTACCTTTTTTAAGCGGCGTAGCAGCGCTATGGAATTGAAAAAAGGTAAAAACCAGGCGAAAAAGAGTGGCTTTTAGCCAAGTGACAAAACCCCGACCTGCTCCGAAAGAGCCTTTGAAACATCCTACCGGCTCATCACCAGGTTAGCATCTGCACAGCGCTCTCTGAAAGAGCGAAACCAGCCCTCAGCCATTTGCGCCAGGCTCTGAACACCGTTTTCCTTCCTGTAAAATTCGTTCATTTTGTTGTCGTAAACATAGTCTTTTGCCCAGATTTCGTAATTTCTGCTGAGTTCTGTAATGGCGCTGATCAGGATGTGAGCTTCCTCATCAGTGGTAGTGGGATGAATGGACAGGCGGATCCAGCCCGGTTTTTCAGAGAGGTCGCCCAGGCTAATCTTACTGGTGATGTCGTGCGACTTCTCGTATGAGACGCCGAGGAGGTAGTGGCCGTAGGTTCCGGCGCAGGAGCAGCCGCCCCTCACTTGAATGCCGTAGCGGTCGTTGAGCAATTTCACGCCGAGGTTGTAGTGCAGCCCTTCGATGTAAAAGCTGATGACGCCCAGGCGGTCGGATACGTTGTCGGCCAGGATGTGGAGGTTGGGTATGCTTTTCAGGCCTGGCCAGATGATATCGAGCAGCTCGTGCTCTCGGCGGAGCATGTTCTCCACACCCATTTCTTCTTTCAGGATGGTGCAAAGTGCGACTTTGATGGTTTGTAGGAAGGCTGGAGTTCCGCCGTCTTCGCGGGCCTCGATTTCGTCGTGGTATTTGTGTTCGCCCCAGGGATTTGTCCAGTCAACGGTTCCGCCCCCCGGGCAATCGGGTACTTTGTTCGTGTAGAGTTTGGGGTCAAAGACGAGGATGCCCGTAGTGCCAGGGCCACCGAGGAACTTGTGGGGAGAAAAATAGATGGCGTCCAGGCATTCCAGCTCATTTTCGGGACACATGTTAATGTCAATGTAGGGAGCGCTGCACGCAAAATCCACAAAGCAATAGCCTCCTTCCTGGTGGATCATCTCCGCAATTTGGTGGTAGGGGGTAAAGATGCCAGTGACGTTGGAACAGGAAGTCACGGCTGCGAATTTGGTCTTGCGATGACGGTATTTTTTTAGTAGCTTTTCAAAATTGCCAAGGTCCACAAGCCCCTGCGCATCGGGTTGGATTACCTCGACGGTGGCGATGGTTTCCAGCCAGGTCGTCTGGTTGGAGTGGTGTTCCATGTGGCTGATAAAAACCACGGGGCGGTCTTCTTCTGCTATTTGAATCATGGGCTGATAGCGCTCGTGAACTTTGAGGCCCAGCATGCGCTGCAACTTGTTGACGACGCCGGTCATTCCGCTATTGGAGGAGATCAGCACGTGTGCATCTTTGGCCCCGACGTGCTTTTTGATGATCTGCTTGGCCTGATGGTAGGCTTGCGTCATGCTGGAGCCTGTCACGGTAGTTTCCGTGTGTGTATTGCCGACGAAGGGGCCTGCATCCTGAATAAGGAAGTCCTCGACAGGCTGGTAGAGTCTGCCGCTGGCTGTCCAGTCGGCGTAGAGGATTTGCTTTTCGCCGTAGGGCGTTTGGAAAGTCTGGTCAATACCGATGATGTTATTGCGGAAAGAACGGAAGTAGTTTTCTAACATGGCCGTAAGTCGGGATAGTTGTTGAAAAAAAGTTGCGCCATCAGGGCAAGCACAAATTTAGGGCGTCCTGGCCAATTTTTTTGAGCAAAAGTAAGGTACACCTGCTGTATGCCGGGGAAAATAAGAGAAAGCATATTTTTCCGGTGGAACTTTGTACCTTATCCTCCGTTAAAACTTAGGAACGTGTCGGAAATAAGTTGGGTATTTCGGCCAGTGTATTTTGGGGGCTGGCAAGGCAGTGAAATAGGCGCATAGCCTTCGCTACGTAACTATTTCACTAACACAGCCAGCGCCCAAAAGACGCCGCCCAAATGCGTAAGTTATTTCGGACACGTTCCTTATTTGCATTTTGGTGCTTGAGCCGAGAAGTTGTTTGAATTGAGCTTACGAGGCTAAAAATCCATCCTTTTTTCCAGCAACCCGCTCCAAAAACATCTGACAACGAGCAATTTTTTGTCATATTTTTTGCTTTTTGAAGTGGCATAGCAGTGCTACGGATTTGAAAAAAGGTGAAAACAGGACGAAAAGGGCCGTTTTTGACCAAGTAGCCCAATCATAAACAAGCTCTAAGCAATTTGAATATTGAAAAAAAAATACAGAGGTACTTGCAAAAATCCCGGTAAGAATGATACCTTTGCGCTCGCCTTTTAAAAAATGACAGGTTGGATAGAAGTTCTGACCCAAAACGCCTCCTTAGCTCAGTCGGTTAGAGCGCCGGACTGTTAATCCGTAGGTCCTTGGTTCGAGCCCAAGAGGAGGCGCAAAAAGCCTCGCAGCAATGCGGGGCTTTCGCATTTTAGCGGGCAGCTACCAGCGTAGCTGCATCGTTCGTTTTTTGTAAGTTCTTACTTGGCAGGGGGTGTTTTTGGGAAAAATTTTTAATTCCTCCTCAACATACATCCCGGATTGCGGAAGAATGAAGAAATTTTATCTCTTCTTCCTCTCACCCCCTTCTGAGAGCTTGTTTGCGATTGGTCACTTGGCTAAAAAACGGCCCTTTTACGCCACTTTTCCCCCTTTTTTCAGTTCCGTAGTGCTGCGACGCAACGGAAGGAGGGAGAAAAATTGACGAAAAGTTGCTCGTTTTTAGCTCAAGCACCAAAACGCAAACAAGCTCTAAGGAACGTGCCGGAAATAAGTTGGGTATATTTCGGTGAGTGTATTTTGGGGGCTGGCAAGGCAGTGAAATAGGCGCATAGCCTTAGCTACGTAACTATTTCACTAACACAGCCAGCGCCCAAAAGACGCCG
>WBZO01004711.1_pt1 | contig 14491 bp, 12 predicted proteins | sample 5204261 | NCBI WGS metagenome assembly WBZO01 (sample SAMN12412400, study PRJNA552823) | activated sludge metagenome | isolation source: activated sludge from anammox sidestream of wastewater treatment plant... | place: USA: North Carolina | collected 2017-09
TAACGCCGAATCGGCTCACTGTGTCGGTTGCATGGGGCGGTGCCGCCGGAGCCTATGCCGAGGGCGGACTCGTCGCGATCGCCACGAGCGGCAACGGCGATCGCCATATCGACGCGAGCGACGGATTCGTCACGTTGATGCAGAACGCAGCGTCCGTGGCCAATCCCGAAGATGGTCCGTCGGGACATGGACCGTCGTCGCAGGTGCTCGGCACCCGCACTGCGATGCTGCAGCTGCGCGCGGGCGACATGTACGCCGACCCGTTCACGGATGCCTATCCGGGCTACGACCCGGCACATGTCGCCTACATTTTCACCTTCACGCTGACACCGGGTGAGACACAGGCCCTCATGACGTTCGTCGTCAAGGGGCTCAGCGAGGTCTATGATCCCCGCGGCGGGCCGCCGACGACGTTGAAGAACGCGATCGTCGCACCGTACTTCGATCCGGTGTACCGCGCCGGCGATGCGCGGGTGCCTGCGGCCGGAACCGAGATCGCGCGTGTCACCGCGGTCGCGCGCGCGCTGCTCGCGCACCCCGATCTGCGCGGACTGACACCCGCAATGCGCGCCTCGATCGTCAACTGGCAGATCCCCGGGGCACAGCCCCGCCGCCGGTTCGATGCGGCCGGCCGCAGCCTCGATGATCTGCAGCGTGCGCTCACGCAGGGTGAGACCACTTCCGAAGACCTGCTGCGCGAGTACCTGACGCGCCTCACGCTCTTCGACCGCAATGGTCCCGCCTTTCACGCGTTGCTCGCCCTCAATCCCGCGGTCTTCGCCGCAGCGCGGGCACTCGATGCAGAGCGCGCGGCCGGTGTGGTCCGCAGCCCCTTCCACGGCATACCGGTCCTTTTCAAGGACAACATCGACGTGGCTGGCATGCCGAGCACCGGTGGCACGTTCGCGCTCAGGGAGCATCGGCCACGACTCGACTCCAGGGTCGCGGCGGGCATGCGTCACGCGGGCGCCCTGCTCCTCGGCAAGACCAATCTCGACGAGTTTCCCTTCGGGGACTTCGGCATCAGCAGCGTCGGTGGCACGATCGGCAACGCCTTCGATCCCTCCCTCTCCACGGCAGGATCGAGCGGCGGCAGCGCGGTCGCGGTCGCTGCCGATTTAGCGGCGCTCGCCTTCGGCACCGACACCTGCAACTCGCTGTCGAACCCCGCGTCGTTCGCCTCGCTCGCAACGATCCGCACGACGCGCGGCCTGACGAGTCGCGCGGGCGTGCAACCGCTGCGGCCGTACAACGATGCCGTGGGGCCCATCGGCAAGTCCGTGCGCGACCTTGCGCTCGCCCTCGACCAGGTCGTCGGCCGCGATCCCGAGGACCCGGTCACCGACGGCGCTGACGCGCACATCGCGGGCTCGTTCGCAGCCTCGCTCGATGCGGCGACGCTCACGGGCGCGCGCATTGGACTCCTGCGCCAGCGCTACGTCGGCTTCACGGGAGAACGCGAGGTCGCAGGCCTGATGGATCGCGTCGAGGCGGAGTTGCGCGCCCATGGTGCGACCCTCGTCGAGGTCGGCATCGCCCACCTGGATGCGCTGTACGTCGCTGCCCGCGGCCGCGCGCCCGGCGCTCTCAAGGCGGCGTGGAACGCTTACCTCGCACGCGGCGCGGCCCCCGGCGAGCGCGTCCTCACGATCGACGACCTGCTCGCCTCGGGGCGCCTCGCACCGGAGGGCGAAGCGCGCTTGCGCGATGCCAACGGGCCGATGCCCGAAGGTCGCGATCTCGCGGCAGCCAACGACGCCTTCCACGCGGCTCGCGACGAGTTCCGCGCAGCGCTCGTCGGACTGATGGACCGGGAGCGGCTCGACGCCATCCTGTACCCGGCCAACCAGGCGCGACCCCACACGCACGAAGGTGGCCTCGTGCGCTACGGCTCCGAGCCGGGTACCTGCCAGGAAAGCGCGATGACGGGCCTGCCGCAGGTCACGGTGCCTGCCGGGTTCATCGGGGACCGCTATCCCGTCGGCATTTCGTTCCTCGGCCGACCGTGGGACGATCGTCGCCTGCTCGAACTGGGGTACGCCTACGAGCGCGCGACGCATCACCGCCGCGCTCCATCGTTGATGATGCAATGATCGAGGACCCTGCCCCGATGACGGACGGCGATGCCGATCTCGAGTTCTCGCCGCAGGCCATGCGCCGCATGGGCGAGGACGTCGTCAAGCGCGTGGTCGATCACCTCGCGACGATCGGCGAGCAGCCGGCACGCGGCAACGTCGACGCGGCCGACCTGTGTCGCGCGCTGCGCGAGCCCGCGCCGGAAGACGGAACCGACCTCGCACCGCTGCTCGACGCGCTGTTCGACGAATGGATCCCGCGCAGTTACAACACCGCGAGCCCCGGCTACCTCGCGTACATTCCGGGCGGTGGCGTATTTCCGGGCGCGCTCGCCGACCTGATCGCGGCGGGTATCAACCGCTATACGGGAGTGTGGCTCACCGCGCCCGCCCTCGTGCAGCTCGAAGCCAACGCGCTCGACTGGCTGCGCGAGTGGATGCGGTTTCCCGCGGGCGCGCGCGGCCTGTTCACGACCGGCGGCTCGACCGCCAATTTCTCGGCCATTGTCTGCGCGCGCGAGCGGCTGCTCGGTGCCGAGCTGCGCCGCGGCACGATGTATCTGTCGTCGGAGACGCATCACTCCGTCGGCAAGTCCGCGCGCCTCGCCGGCATCCTGCCCGACCGCGTGCGTTCGATCGCCGTCGATGCCCAATTCCGCATGCGGGTGGATGCGCTGCACGACGCGATCGAGCGCGATCGCGCGGCGGGCTTCCTGCCATTCCTCGTCGTGTCGTCCGCCGGCACGACGAACACCGGCGCGGTCGACCCGATGCGCGAGATCTCCGCCCTGTGCCGGGCCGGCGGCCTGTGGCATCACGTGGACGGTGCATACGGAGCGAGTTTTCACCTGTGCCCCGAGCTGCGCCCACTGCTCGCGGGCCTGCCCGATGCCGATTCGCTGACGCTCGATCCGCACAAGGGGCTGTTCCTGCCGTACGGCAGCGGCGCGCTGCTCGTGCGCGATGGCGAGGCGCTGCGGGCCGCGCACTCCGAGACCGCGAGCTACATGCCGGAGAATCGCCAGGGCGACGAATTCTACGACCCGCACCAGTACGGGCCCGACCTGTCGCGCAATTTCCGGGGCCTGCGCGTCTGGCTCGCCTTCAAGCTCTACGGCGCCGCACGCTATCGCGCCGCGCTCGCCGAGAAGCGCCGTCTCGCACTCGACGCTGCGCAGCGCATCGCCGCGCTGCCGCACGTCGTCATGGATGCGCCTCCGCAACTGTCACTCTTCGCGTTTCACCTCGCGTGGCCGGGCTCGACGCTCGCCGACGAGGATGCCGCGACGCGCGAGCTCCTCGAGCGGGTCACGCGTCGCGGCAAGGTCATCATCACCGGCTGTCATGCGGGCGGGCGATTCCTCGCACGTGTCTGCGTGCTGAGCTTTCGCACGCACCAGGACCGCATCGACGATTGCGTCACGCACGTCGCCGAGGAGTCGGCAGCCATCGTCGCGCATCACGCCGGCGCATGGCGCCCGGCGTGACGCGGCGCTCACGCGCGCTTTCGCGGCGACTCGGCGACCGGGCGCTCCCCGGTGAGATTTGCGTTCGCGAAGTCCCAGTTCACGAGGTGCGCAAGGAACGCCGTGACGTAGTCGAGCCGGCGATGCTGGTAGTCGAGGTAATACGCGTGCTCCCAGACGTCGAGTGTCAGCAGCGGCCGCTGGCTGCCGACGAGCGGTGTCGCGGCATTCGAGGTCGACGTGATCCGCAGCGTGTCGCCGTCGAGCACGAGCCAGGCCCAACCGCTGCCGAACTGCTCGGTGGCCGCCTTGATGAACTGCTGGCGGAACGCATTGTGGCTGCCGAAATCCTTCTCGATGCGCTTGGCGATCGGCCCGGTGGCATCCCCACCCCCGTTCGGGCGCATGCTCTGCCAGAGAAAGGCGTGGTTCCAGGCCTGTGCCGCGGCATTGAACAGCGGGCCCGGCTTGTCGCCGTGTGCGCGCACGATGTCCTCGAGCGACGCCGATTCGTACGGCGTGCGCTGGATCAATGCGCGGGTTCTCTCGACGTACGCGGCGTGGTGCTTGCCGTGGTGGACCGACAGGGTCTGGCGGGACACATGCGGTTCGAGCGCTTCGAGGGCGTATGGCAGGGCCGGCAATTCTATGGACATGGCGACAAGCTCCGTGTTGAACGAGCGCTGACCCTACGCGCACTGTTTACATTTGACAAACGACTAATATTGTCCATATACATCGGATATATCGATGGATACGGAGCTCGCACGTACCTTCCTGGCTGTCGTCGACACGGGCAGCTTCGGCGACGCCGCGGCCCGCCTGCACGTCACGCAGTCGACCGTGAGCAGCCGCATCCAGCGGCTCGAAGACACGCTCGGCGCGGCCCTCTTCGTGCGCAACAAGTCCGGCGCATCGCTGACCGCCGCGGGGCGCCAGTTCCAGCGCCACGCATCGCTCCTCACCCGCACGGTCGAGCAGGCCCGCCACGAGATCGGCGTCGCGAGCGGCTTTCGCGCGAGCCTCACGGTCGCAGCCCGCTTCGGCCTGTGGGAGGGACTGCTGCTCGACTGGATCGCGACATTTCGCGTCGTCGCGCCCGATGTCGGCGTGCGCGCCATCATGGGGTTCGGCGATGAACTGATGGCGGGGCTCGTCGACGGCCGCATCGATGTCGCCCTCCTCTATACACCGCAGGCGCGCCCCGGACTCACGATCGAACCGCTGCTCGAGGAGCGGCTCGTGATGGTCTCCTCGCGCAAGGATGTGCGCGCCGCTCCCGGCCGTGACTACGTGTACGTCGACTGGGGCCCGGAGTTCCACGCCCACCACAGCAAGGCATTTCCCGACTACGCCGGCTCGGGGCTCAGCGTGAACATGGGCTGGCTCGGCCTGCAGCACTTGCTGGCAGGCGGCGGTGCGGGCTATTTCCCCGCGCGCCTCACGCACGCCCTCGAACTCGCGGGCCGCCTGCACCGCGTGGCGGATGCGCCCGACTTTCGACTACCCGCCTACCTGTGCTTTGCGACGAAGATGCAGGCAGAACCGCTCGCCCTGGCGCTCGACACGATCCGGCGCGTCGCGGCGGACGCATGACATCCGGCACTGCGGGGGAAACTCGAATGCGTACATCCTGGCTCGTCGCACGCATGCTGGCGACAATCGTCGGGCTCTTGCCCGCCGCCGCGCCGCATGCAGCTGTCGCTGCAGCTCCGCCGGACCGTTATGTCGTCGTGCACGCCGGGACCTTGCTCGCCGTACCGGGCCGGCCGCCGGAACGGGAGATGTCGATCATCGTCAGGAACGATCGCATCCTGTCCGTCGCCAAGGGGTACACCGATGCAGCTGCGCTGCAGACGCCCGCGGGCGCGACGGTTGAAGTGATCGACCTGCGCAACCGGTTCGTGCTGCCCGGCCTGATGGACGCCCATGTGCACCTCGCGATGGAACCGTCGTTCGGCCGGCACCGTACCGAGCGCGGCGACCGCAATCCGTCGACCGGAGCCGAACGTGCCGTGAATGCGATGATCTACGCCCGGCGCAGCCTCGCCGCCGGCTTCACGACGCTGCGCGACCTCGGATCCGACGACTCGTCCGTGTTCGCCGTACGCAATGCGATACAGCAAGGCCGCATGATCGGTCCGCGCATCCTGGTCGCGGGTTCGGCGCTCGCGGTGACCGGCGGGCACGGCGACACGCTGCCGCTCGACGCGACAGGCGACCCGCAGGCACGCCTGCGCGATGGCACGTGTGACGGGCCATACGAGTGCCGCGAGGCAGTGCGCTTTCAGTACAAGCTCGGCGCCGACGTGATCAAGTTCACCTCGACCGGAGGCTTCAGCTCGAACACGGCGCTCGAGCCCGAGTTTTTCCCGGACGAGGTCGAGGCGATCGTCGCGACCGCGCACCTGCTCGGGCTGAAAGCTGCGGCCCACGCGTACTCCGCCCTCGCGATCCGCCAAGCGGTGCACGCCGGCGTCGATTCGATCGAGCACGGCTTTCTCGTCGACGACGAGGGCCTCGCGATGATGAAGAAAGCGGGCACCTATCTCGTGCCGACGTTGTCGGCGAGCTACCCACCGCCAATCTTCAAGGTCCCGAATCCTGAATCGGTTCGCATCCGGAACGAACACAAGGCCTTCGAACGTGCGTACGCCGCCGGCGTGAAAATCGCATTCGGCACCGACGCCGGCACGTTCGCGCACGGCGACAACGCCAAGGAATTCGGCCTGATGGTCCGCTTCGGGATGTCGCCGATGGATGCGCTGCGCAGCGCCACCGTCGCGACGGCCGACCTGTTCGGCATCGCAGGTGAGGTCGGCACGCTCGAGCCCGGCAAACTCGCGGACCTCATCGCGGTTGCCGGGAACCCGCTCGACGACGTCGGTACGCTCCTCGACGTCGATTTCGTGATGAAGAGCGGCCGTATCGCCAAGCGCGACGGCCGCATGGTCGAACCCTTCTCCTATCCGCCATCTTCGGCCACGTTCTGAGAGGAGCCGCCATGCGAGCGCGATTGCCTGCCGGCTGTCTACCCGCCCTTGTGTTCCTCGCCACGCTGCTGCCCGTTGGCGCGGCAGACGCACACGAAGGCGACACGCATGCTGCCCCCGTCGCAACGCCGCTCGTCGGCCAGGCGCTCGCGGTTGCCGCGGTGCTGGACCGCTACGCCGCGGCACTCAGCGCGAACGACCTCGCAGCGGTACGCCCGCTGATCGCCGATGAGGACGCCTTCACGTACTTCGAGGGCAGCCACGTCGACCACGGATGGCAGAGCTTTCGCGACCATCTCGCACCCGAGATGGCGCTGTTCGAGGCGCCGTCGTATCGCATCAGCGATGTGCGCCCTCACGTCGTCGGCACGCTCGCCTACGCCACGTATGCCTGGTCGTTCGACGTGACCGTGCGCAGCGCACAGTTCGAGGATGGCCGGCATAGTGTATCGATGACCGGCACGGGTACGGCCGTGCTCAGCCTGGCCGCGGGGCAATGGCGCATCCGCCATCTGCACACCGCCATGGCGCCCGCACGCCAATCGGGCGCCGCCGCGCATTGACGCGTCAGCTCGTCGGTGCCGGCGCCGGTGAGGCCACGGAGCCCGGCGCGGCATCCAGGTTCCACATGTCGCGCACGATCAGCCACTTGCCATTCGCCCGGCGCCACACCTCGAGATACTTGCCGGTATTGACGGTCTCGCCCGCCGAGTTCTTCACCGAGAAGGCTCCTGCGTGCCAGCCGAGGTCACCCGAAACACCGGTCGCGCTGTCGCCGAGTTCGAAGGTCAGTCCGGCTGAGGTCGCGATGTCGGTCGTCAGGAAATCCCGTAGCGCCTCAGGCGTGGTAGCCGCATGCGCGCCTGGCGGCATGACGACCGCATCTTCGGTGTACAGCGCCATGATCGCGTCGACATCCCCCTTCGAATAGGCGCCAATCCACCTCTCGGTGCCGCGGCGCATCGTGTCTTCGTCCGCCTTGGTATTGCCGGCGTCTGGCCCGGATGGCGTGCATCCGACCACCGCCAGCAGGCCTGCTGCGACGAGTGCAGCTCTCGCAAGTCTGTGCATGGCAGTTCCCCTCGGGTTGCGACGCAGGACGTTGTACGCCGTTGTCACGTGAAAATACAGATTCGACACCCTGCGGCGCGGTGCCGCCTCGGAGGCCGGGCGCATGGGCGTGCGCCGCAGCATCGCCTCTCCGCGACTTGTGGCGGCCGCGCGCTTTTGCCTAGACTGCGCGGCGCGTTGTGCGCGTCCTTGCAAGGAGATCCCATGACCATGACTCTACGGCGCGGCATCGTCGCGGTGACCCTGGCTGCCTTTGTCGCCGGCGTCGTGCCTGCCCCCGCCCGCGCCGCAATGATCGACACCAGCGCCGCAGTGGCAGCGAGCGCGCGTAGCGCGAACCTCGCGCGCGTCGACAGCGTACTCGCGCGCGCCGATGTCCAGCAGCGCCTCACCGATCTCGGCGTCTCACCGCAGGCGGCCCGTGATCGGGCGGCTGCGCTGACCGACACGGAGCTCGCGTCCTTCGCGACCCGGCTCGAGCAGGCGCCGGCGGGCGGCGACGTCCTCGCCGTGATCGGCATCGTCTTCATCGTCCTGATGATTCTCGAGTTCACCGGCGTGATCGACATTTTCAAGAAGGTCTGACCCGGCGCCCGAGCCATGATGCGTATCGGTCGCACGGCGGTGCTCGCCGTTGCGCTGCTCGCGAGTGGCTGCGGCACGCTCCCCGGAAGATCCGGCGGGCCCGGCGCGACTGCGCCGTGGCCCGCCGACACTCCTCCGCAGGTCGATCTGTCGGCAACCCCGTTTTTTCCACAGGATGACCATCAGTGCGGCCCGGCCGCATTGGCCACCCTCCTCGGCGCGAGCGGTGCCCACGTGACGCCCGCGGAACTCGTCGGCGACGTCTATATTCCGGCGCGCAAAGGCAGCCTGCAGATAGAAATGCTGGCGGCAGCGCGGCAACGGCATCGCATTCCCTATGTCATCGAGCCCCGGTTCGAGACACTGGTGCGATTGCTCGCCGAAGGGCGCCCCGTACTCGTGCTGCTGAATCTCGGCGTCGATGCCTGGCCGATCTGGCACTACGCGGTCGCGGTCGGCTACGAACGCGACGCGGGGCGCATGCTGCTGCGGTCGGGCAGAACGCAGCGCGCCCGCATGTCGCTGTGGCGCTTCAAGGGCGCCTGGGGGCGCGCGCATCGCTGGGGATTTGTCGTGCTGCGCCCGGGAGAGGTGCCGCAAGCAGCCACCGCGTCCGGCTTCGCGGCTGCAGTCGCCGACTTCGAGCACATCGACAAGGGCGCAGCCTTGCGCGCCTATGTCGCGGGCATCACGCGCTGGCCCGATGCACCGCTGCTGCGGCTCGGCGCCGCGAACATGCGGCTCGCCGAGGGCGATCGCGCGGGCGCCGAGGAGGACTTGCGCGAACTGCTGCTGCGCGCCCCGAACGATGTCGCCGCACGCAACAACTATGCAGAGTTGCTGTCACTGCGCGGTTGTCGCGAGGCGGCGCTCGCCGAGATCGCCGTGGCGCGCGAGCATGCACGCGGGACTGCGCTCGCGGTGGCTGTCGATGCCACGGCCGGTGAAATCAGCGCACGCGCACCCGCGGCCGGCGAGCCCTGCCCCTGACGCGCGGTCATGGAAGCGGACCGGTCAGGACGGCTGCTGTGCGGTCACCGCGGTCGCGGGCGTGAAGGTATCGGTGAAGCAGGCGTTCTCGCTGAGGCCACGCGACAGGAATGCGGGCACCGCGCCGCGGACGAGTTGAACCGAGCCGCAGACGTACACCTCGTAGCCCTGCAGGTTCGGGAAATCCTCGAGGATGGCGGTATCCACGTGGCCGGTGCGACCGGTCCAACCGCTGCCCTCCGGCCGTGACAGCACGGGAATGAACTTGAAGTCCGCGTGTTCGCGCTCCCACCGAGCGCACACATCGAGCTGGTAAAGGTCGCTGCGATGGCGTACGCCCCAGTACAGGCGCATCGGGCGGCGCACGCCACGGTGCAGTGCGTCCTCGACGATGCTCTTGATCGGCGCAAAACCGGTGGACGTCGCGACGAGCAGGATCGGCCGTACACCCGGTCGCAGCGTGAAGCGGCCGAATGGGCCTTCGATCTGGAGCGTGTCGCCGACCTTGAGCGACGTGAACACGCGTGGCGAGAAGCGGCCGTCCGGAATCAGCTTGACCTGCAGCTCTATGAATTCGTTGTCGTGCGGCGCGTTCGCGAACGAGTAGGCGCGTCGCTCGCCATCTTCCAGCACCACGTTGACGTACTGACCCGCGCCGAAATCCATCCGCTCACCGCCGGGCAGCGACAGCTTCATCTCCATCACGTCGTCGCTGAGGGGCCGCATCTGCTCGATGCGCGCCACCCGCTCGAGCACCGGTGCCATGCCGCCCGGGTCGATCGACTCGACGTCGATCTCGATCGCGACGTCGCCGAGCGCCGTCGCGCAGCACATCAGCGCCTTGCCGTTCGCGCGCATCGCATCCGTCAGGGCGTCGGGCTGGTACGCGCCGTGATCGACCTCGCCCTGCATGACCGTGCACACGCACACCTGGCAGCCGCCGTTGCGGCATTCGTACGGCAGCGCGAGCCCCGCACGCAGGCCCGCCTCGAGGAGCGTTTCACCCGGCAGCGCCGTCACGCGCCGCGGCCCCGGATGCATTTCGATGTGCACCTCGGGTTTGCGCCCGCCGCGCCGCAGGCGCAGCCAGGGCAGCACCGCGAGCAGCAGCGTGACACCGATGACGAGCATCCAGGTGTGCTGCAACGGCCAGGCGTAGACCAGCGGGAAGAGCGCGAGGTAGAACCAGTCGAGCGCAACGGCATTCACGGCGACGGCTAGGTCGGCCGGGCCGCCCTGGCTCAGTACCGGTTGCACGAGCGCGAGCAGCACGAGCGTCGCGAGGACGCCGACGGCGATCGGTCGCGGCGGCTGGGTATCGGCCTTCGGCACGCGCTGGACGTGTACCCACATCAGCAGCAGCGTCAGGAGCGGCGCGCCGATGTGCATGAAGGCGAGCAGCGAGAAGAAACGGTCGTTGACGCTCTCCGGATAGATGACATTGCGGATCAGGCTGCCGTCGATGCCGGGCAGCCAGTCGAGCCACTCGAAACTCGCAACCGTCACGAACTGCGCGAGCCGGTCCCAGGGCAGCATGTAGCCGCCGACTCCGCTGATGTACACGAACCAGATGAGGACGACACCCGTGACCCACGAGAACCAGCGAAAGCCGCGCAGGCGGTCGAATGCGAAGTACCGCAGCATGTGCACGAACATGAGGACCACCATGCCGTCGGAGGCATAGCGGTGCACGCTGCGCATGATGCCACCGACATACGGCTGCGCATGGGTCAGTGACTCGACCGAGTCGTAGGCGCCGGTGACCGCCGTATCGAAAAACGCGTACAGGTACAGGCCCGTGATGGCGACGACCCAGAACAGGAAGAAAGTGATCGCGCCCAGGTAGTACAGCGGGTTCAGCCGGTCGCCGAAGGCCCGGTTGAACACCGCCTCCGCATGCATGAACAACCAGCGGATCAGGCCCTGCAGAGCCCTGATCATCGTTGGGCCCCGACCTGCGGTCGCGCACGCATCGCCTGCACGACGACCACGACGAACAGCAGGCCGCCGATGATCGCGACAAGGCCCCCGAGTCCCATCAGGCCCATCCCCGCGACCTCGCCCGTGCTGCGCAACACCTGCTCGGCGCCCGCCACCTTGCGCTGCACGCCGTAGCCGCCCGACCAGACGAGACCGATGATGTGCAGCAGCTGGCCCGCGCCGTACAGCACCGGCTGCCAGAACGCGAGACGGCTCGACGGCGCGCCGTAGCCGAGCCTCGGCAGCAGGAGATAGACCATGCCCATCAGCGCGAGGGTCACGCCGACGATGCAGCCGTGATAGTGCGCGGGTATGCGCACGTCGCTGCCGCCGATGAAGGCGCCGATCACGCCGCCTGCCCCGAAGAGCACGATCGATGCGACGAGCGCCGCGCGCAGCGGCGGTACGGTGGCGCGCCGCGCCGCGCCGGCGCCCAGCAGCCCCGCTGCGACCGCGAGCACGATCGGCACGATCGCGATGCCCCCGCCGAGCCGCATCGCCCAGGTGTTGAGCAGGCGAAACTCGACCGACGTGACATCGGCAGCCACATAGGCATAGGGCGTGACGAACACGCTCGCGAGCGCCAGCGCGAGCAGCAGCACCGTGAGCCGCGGACTCAGCGACAGGCGCGCACCGCAGGCGCGCGCGAGCCACAGCCAGCCGACGAGCATCAGCAGCGTCCACACGAACTGCAGCGCGTGTCCGCCGCCCCAGAAGAGGATTTCGTAGTACGTCCGCGCATCGAGCGAACGTGGCACGAGCCACCACGACGCAGCGAATGCGAATACCGCGACGGCGGCGGCGACCAGGCTCGCGAGGAGTCCGAAGCGCATCGCGCCGTCCTCGGTCTGGGCCTGGCCGATGGGCTGCACCGCCATGAGGCCGCGCAGCACGAGCGCCGCACCGCCCAGCCCGAACACGGCGAGGCCGGTGAGGAACACGGGGCCGTCGAGCACCGGCACGTAGTTCGCGGCAATCGGCTGGCCGGAGCCCGTGAACGGCGCCAGCGCCATCATCACCGTGCCCACTGCGCAAAGACCAAGGGCCAGCCACGCAAGGCCCGGTGCGCGCGTCGAGCCGGTCATCGACCAGAGGATGCCGGCGAGCGCGACGAACCACACGAGCACCGAGAGATTCACGTGCACGATCAGCGCAACGCGAAAGAACTCTGCGACCGGCAGCCACTCGTTGACCTGCGGTGTCCGCGACAGCACCAGCAGGACCGCGAAAACGCCCGAGCCGGCGAGCGACGAGAGGCCGAGCCACAGCCAGCCGCGGGTCAGGCGGCCGAGCCCCGCCGGCGGAATCACCTTCGCGAGGTCCGGGGCGCCAACCGCGTCGACGGCGAGTACGGCATCCGACCGCGTGCTCATCGGAACGTGATCTCGTGCCGCTCGGGCTGCAGGTCGATGACCAGGATCTGTGCCGGCTGCAAAGTGACTCTCTCCTCGCGCTGGTAGTCGAAGCCCGTGGTACGCGCGCTGTCGCGCACGCGGACCGCGATCTCGTGGCTGCCCGCCGTCGTGACCAGCCGATGACTGAGCAGCGCCCGGCCGTCGCGCGCGAGGCCGGAGGGCTGGGCGATCTGGCGAATCACGGGATGGCCGTCGACGTCCACCTCGGCCGTGAGCGGCGCGCGCTCGCGCGGGCAGTTCATCGGCGCCCGCATGTTCGGCGGCAACTTCGCGAGTTCCTCGGGTGTGCGTCGCTGGCAGGCCGTCACGTGCTGCGTCTCGTGCACGATGCTCAGCTTGATCAACGACTGGTCGGGCTCGAGCTGATGGTAGACCGGCCAGCGCGAAAAGACCGCGATGGCGCCGGCCAGCGCCGCGTACAGCACGACCTGGCCGATCACGGCCGCTGCTCGCGGTTTGGGGCTGGCGGGAGGCCTCGGCATCGTCGGCTCAGTGCGCGGCGCGCCGGCGCGCCACGCGCGCGCGGCGCCACTCCGCCATGGCAAACCAGAGCATCGCGACGATGAACGTGAGACCGCCGGCAATCTCGATGTAGAGCGCGTAACTCACGCGGTACTGGCCGGTTTCCGGGTCGTAGACCGAACAGAGGATGCGCACGCGATCGAGCAGGTCGGTGAGGGTTGTCGTGTCCTTCAGGAGCCGGCCGGCAATCAATTGCCTGAGCGGCTCACCGAGCGATGCCGCGGTGAACGTGTCGCCGACCACCTGCCGCCGGATCCGGCCTTCCGCGTCGACGACGCTGACCTGCAGCGTGTGGTCGAACCCGCGCGGCGTCGCGATGAACGTGAAACCGAAGTCGCGCGCGAGCATCGCCACGTCCTCGCGCCGTGGGCTCAGGAACTCCCAGTTCGCATCGTCGATGCGTCGTTGCGCGGCGTAGCTGCGCATCGCCGCCGGCGAGTCGGTCGGCTGGTCGAACCCGATGCTGACCACGCGGAACTGATCGGTGCCGAAGCGGGCGCGCATCGCGTTCACGGCATTGCGCAGCGCGAGCGTGCTGTTCGGGCACACCTCGAAACACCCCGTGTAGACGAAGTTCACGAGCAGCGGCTTGCCCCGGAAGTCCGCGAGGCGCACCTCGCGCTCGCGGCGATCGCGCATGGGATAGTCGCCCGGGACGTTGCCGACCGCCGCGCGGCTCGTGTCGAGCACCACCTGCGGATCGAGCACGGCCGCCTGGTACGTCGCCTGCGGCTCCGCCCGTCCCACCGCAGCCACCGTCAGCAGGATGGCGATTGCGTGCAACCGCCATCGCATGGTCAGCTCATGCCCCACAATGTCGACAGATATTTCCAGTTCACGAAGTAGTACAGGACGAACGACACGAGGAACACCATCGCCAGCACGAAGGTGCCGGGGGCGGCAAATCCCAGTGAGCCATAACTCTGCGCCGCGAGTGTCGGCGCCGTCGGCGGAATCGGTGTCGGCTGCGCACTCGCCCCCGCCACCGCGACTTTCCTGCCCCAGAGGAGCGTGCCGACGGTAAGGTAGATGTAGAGCGCCCCGCCGATGATCGCGACGACACCCGAGATGCCGACGAGTCCCATCATCAGGTACGCCGCACCGGGCCACTCATAAGCACCGGGCATGCCGCCGAAGCCGAGGTCCCAATGCCGCCGCGGCACGCCGAGCGTCCCCGCGCCCATCATCACGAGGCAGAAGACATACATCGCGAGGCCGAACAGGTAGGGCTGCAGCTTCGCGAGGCCCGGATTGATGACCTCCCGCTTGAACAGCACCGGCAGCAGGTAGTAGGTCAGCGCCATGAAGGTCAGCGTGGTGCCGACCACGACCGTCGCATGGAAGTGCCCCGGCACGTAGATCGTGTTGTGGATGATCATGTTCAGCTGCTCAGT
>WBZO01003482.1_pt1 | contig 14481 bp, 14 predicted proteins | sample 5204261 | NCBI WGS metagenome assembly WBZO01 (sample SAMN12412400, study PRJNA552823) | activated sludge metagenome | isolation source: activated sludge from anammox sidestream of wastewater treatment plant... | place: USA: North Carolina | collected 2017-09
AGGAACAGTCCGGAAGGATGAATCAGGATCTCGGCGGTGCTCCGGGTTCCCTCAAACGGATCGACCACCGTGGAAATCGTCTGAATCGACGCCCCCAGTGTGCCGGTAGCAGCATCGTACTCCCAGACGTCGATTGTGGCATCGAGCTCATTGACCGCGTACATCAAGGTCGCCGAGGCGTTAAACGCCACATGCCGCGGTCCAGCACCCGGCGCTGACGCAGCCCGGCTGACCACACTCAGTGCGCCTGTTTCGCCGTCCAGGGCGAAAATGAGGACCTCGTCAGTGCCCAGATCGGCAGCCCCAATAAACTGGCCATTCGGATCGAACTTCACCGCGTGGGGATGTGACCTGTCCTGACGCGCCTCATTGGGTCCCGATCCTTCCTGCACGATCTCGCTGACAACCTCACCGAGCGAACCATCATCATTAATCGGCAGCACAGTGAAGTTGGCGCCGTTGTAATTCGCCACGACGCACCATCGTCCCGTCGGGTCGACTGCAGGCTGCGCCGATACGGCACCCCCAGAGGCGACCCTGTTGACGAACGTGAGCATCCCGGTGGCCGGATCAATCGCCCATGCTTCGACTGAACCGGTCGTGCCGCCGTCGTAATCGCCGATCACATTGACCGCATACAGAAACATCCCGTTCGGATGAAAGTCGAAATAGAAAGCGTTGTCGCTGGGAACCGTCTGGACCAGCGTCAATCCTCCCGTAGCCGGATCGATGGAGAATACCGATATGCCCACCGCGTCAGCCGCGATACCCTCGTCGATCGCGGTTCGGGAGTCTGACCCGGTATAGGCAAACTGCATCGTCGCGGCCACAGGTGAAGCGGCAGCAGCTGGACTGGCTGACATCGTTGGCTCAGGAGCTACCGGAGAGGCGACGGGCGATGCATCCTGGGCGCCGGTTTTTCCGGCGAGAGCAACAGCTGCGGTCCCTGCTGCCATTCCCGACAACACCCTCCTCCTGGTCACAGTGTTCCGTGTTCCTTCGAGTCGATTGATCTCGTCCACCACGATCAATGCTCCTTCCGGCCCTTACGGCCGCTACCCGAATCGACATTCAGCAGAGTGCCAACCCGAACAAGCTCACTGCGCCACCGCAGCTAGCTCAGTGTACGCGCATCTGTTCCTGATGGACTGGTCGCGCAATCGAGATAGCTTCGCCGTATGCACGCTTCGATTGCTATCGGGTCGGCCACAACCCACCCCTGCGCAGGTGGCAGGTCAGGTACGAAAAAGACGCAGAGGTGGCGGCAATCGAACGCGCTGACGATTTGGGTACGATGATGATCTGGCCCGTGGTCAGGGTGTGCGGTGTTTCGTCAATCGTCACCACACCCGCGCCCTCGACACAGACGATCATCACATCGACCTGATTGTTGATGTGCGCAGGGATTTCTCTATCGCCGGACAAACTGAGCAGATTGATATTGAGATCAGCACTTCCTCCTGACCAGATCAATCCGGATCGGTTTGCCTCGTGCAAAAGCGCCGACAGGTCGACGCTGCAGATTGAGTCAGGTCCGGCAGCTTCCTGGGTCATGCCCGGCCAGCGCGTCGTTGGCGCACGGCCGCGGCCAGCGTTTCGAGCACCGGCACGGTCATCTCCCATCCCATGCAGCTGTCCGTCACGCTTTGTCCATAGGTCATGCCATTCGACCAGTCGAGTTCCTGGCGACCATCGACGAGGAAGCTCTCCAGCATGACGCCCATGATGCCAGTTTGACCGGCTGCCACCTGCGCAGCGACATCGGCGGCCACAGCAGGCTGATTGCGATAGTCTTTGCCGCTGTTGCCGTGGCTGGCATCGACCATCAGAGTGGGCCGCAGTCCGGCTTTGGTCAGTGTGACAAGTGTTGATTCGACACTCGCGGCATCGTAGTTGGGACCCGTGCGTCCCCCACGCAAAATCAGATGCGTGTCACGGTTGCCGCGAGTCTCCACGATCGCCGCCAGACCCTGCTCAGTGACACTCATGAAATGGTGGGGATAGGACGCCGCACTGATGGCGTCAGCCGCAATCTGAATATCGCCACTCGTGCCGTTCTTGAAGCCGACCGGCATCGACAAGCCACTGGCCAGGTTTCGATGGACCTGGCTCTCGGTCGTTCTGGCCCCGATTGCGGCCCACGATACCGAATCCGAAATGAACTGCGGCGAGATCGGATCGAGAAACTCGCATCCCGCTGGCAACCCCAGGGCCAGCACATCGAGCAGAAGGCGTCGCGCAATTCGCAACCCATCGTTGACAGCAAAACTGGCATCGCCGCGCGGGTCATTGATCAGGCCCTTCCATCCGACCGTCGTTCGGGGTTTCTCGAAGTACACCCGCAGAACGATCATCAGATCATCGGACAGCGTTGGCACCAGAGCGGCCAGCCGTTCGGCGTAGTCGAGCGCCGCGTCGGCATCATGGATCGAGCATGGCCCGGTGACCACGAGCAGGCGGTCGTCCTCGCCGGTGAGAATGCGACTGATTTCGCGCCTGGACTGCTGAACAAGAATCGCTCCGCTCGGAGGGAGCGGCAGTTCTTCCATCAGGATTGCCGGCGGAACCAACGGTCGCAGTCCGGCTATACGCAAATTGTTGGTCACCGGCGAGGCTGTCCCGTTGGCGTTCGCTACCCGCACCACTCCCGGCATGGCGGCGATGGTGTTCTCGATGTCCCTCAGCGGCACACCGGAAAGCAACACCATCGGCGGTTCCCCGTCGAAAAACTCAGGGGTCAGACCGGCGTCGCGCGCCAGAGCGCAGACAGGGTCAATGAGCGCCTGTTGAGCGCGTTCCTCCATCACTACCAGCATCGTTTGTGTTCTCTCGTTCCAGACCGAAGAGCCAAGGTGAAATAGTGTACCCCTGCCTGACGATTTCTGGCCTGACTCAACCGGGAAGCGGTTGACAGACTGGACAAACATGGCTCGATCGACCTGCCACCGTCAGACACTGCAGTCGGCCACCGCAGCGCGGACACGGCGATTCACTGCGTCCGAGTCCATAGATTTGCAGTGCCAGCTGATTTGTTCCCGATTCGCCAGTGGCATTTCGGTAACTGGAAAAGGTGGTGCCTCCCCGATCGATGGCTCCTCGCAGCACGAACCTGAGGTTCTCGCACAGTGAGCTCACCTGATCACCGGAGAGGGCGCCGGCGGTCGTCTGAGGATGGATTCCCGAGCGAAAGAGCGCTTCATCAGCGTAGATATTGCCGATACCGGCGATCACCGACTGATCGAGGAGCAACGGCTTGATCTGCCCCTTTCGCCCAACCAACGCCGCCGACAGCCAATCGGCGGTGAACTTGTCAGAGAGGGGCTCGATCCCCAGACGGCGATCCAGGGCCGCCAACTCGGCCGGCGTGGCCAGCAAGAGCCGCCCGAATTTCCGCTGATCGAGAAATCTCAACTGACGACCATCGCGCAGCTCGAACCGGAACCGCTCGAATCGCGACGGTTCTTCCTGCGCGTCGCACACCAGTAGTTGTCCGGTCATGCGCAGATGGATGACGATCGACAGGTCGTTATCCAGACCAAGCAGCAGGTACTTCGCCCGCCGCTGCAACGCGACGATCTGCCGATCGGCGATCGCCTCGCTGAACTGATCGATGTTCAGCGGTTCGATCACGCCGGGAAAACCGACGACTTCGCAGGTCGCGATCGTTGCACCCTGCACCAGCCGCTCCAGACCAATTCGGATCGTCTCGACTTCAGGGAGTTCCGGCATGACCAGCTGCTTTCGATCGATAGCAGCGCGGAACACGCTGCGACGCTAGCCTAACCCTACAACGAAATGGTAACCAGACACTTCCTCGCAAATCGCGGACTTGACACGAGGTCGGACCGGCCCGAATGTACCTGTGGTCATCGGAACCGTCTCGACTGGGGAAGGATCATGGCAATTCGGGTAGCAATTGGGCAATTCAGCGACTTGCAGGAAGAGAAACTCCGATTTGCGGTCCAGCTCGGTGTCACGGGCATCCAGATGAACACGCCCAGACTCCCCGGGGAACACCAGTGGGAAACGGCGGACATCCGGGCACTCGTGGAACAGGTTGAGTCGCACGGCCTGACTTTCGAAGCGATCGAAAACGTGCCGATCTATTTTTATGACAAAGCCATGCTCGGACTGCCCGGCCGTGATGAACAAATCGTCCACTACCAAAACACGATTCGTCACATCGGAGAAGCAGGCATACCGATCCTCGGGTATCACTGGATGCCTAACTCGGTCTGGCGCACATCCAGAAAGACACCGGGGCGCGGCGGCGCCAGAGTCACCGCGTTCGATCTCACCACCGCCAGCCAGGCCGGTGATGAACGGAGTCGGTCCTTCGTAGCCAAAGCCAATGAACGAGTTGACCAGGTCGCCATGCACGGCGGCGATGAGATCATCGCTTCAGAAGAGACGATGTGGGAGAACTTCGCCTACTTCATGAACGCGGTACTGCCGGTCGCCGAGGAAGCTGGGGTAAAGTTGGCGCTCCATCCGGATGATCCACCGGTACCCATGCTTGGTGGAGTCGCCAGACTCTTTCGCAACGTCGAGGGGTTCAAAAAGGCGGAAGGGATCGTCGGCGACAGTCCCGTCTGGGGACTCGATCTCTGTCTGGGGTGCTGCTCTGAAATGCCCGGCGGGGCAGACAATGTGATGGCGATGGTCGAGCACTTCGGGCCACGCGGCAAGATACTTTATGTGCACTTCCGAGACGTGCAAGGTACCGTGCCGACGTTTCAGGAGTGCTTCCTGGGCGAAGGTAACTACGATCCCGCGGCCGTCATGCTGGCCCTCCACCAGGCAGGATTCGATGGTTTTCTCCTCGATGACCATGTCCCCCACATGGACGACGACACCGACTGGGCGCATCGGGGCCGGGCGCATGCCATCGGCTACATGCAGGGACTCATCAACGCGCTACGCCTGATGGCCTGACGTGCATCACAACGCGAAGATCACACCGTATCGGTCAGATTCTGTGGATCCGACATGACAGTTGCGGCGGCACTCAGACGAGTCCGACGCGTTCGACGAACGGGCTGATGAACGCACCGCGGGGATCGATGCGTCTGCGCAGACGGCGAAAGTCGTCGTATCGCGGATAACGGGATTCGAGCGTGGCGGCGTCGAGCGCGAAAACCTTTCCCCAATGTGCTCGCGGCGCGAACGGCGCCAGGAGGGCCTCCAGATCAGGAAGAATCGCACGCACCCCAGGAACGTCCTGATACCAGGTGAAATGAAGAGCCAGCGTCTCCCGCCCCTCGGCCGTACTCAACCAGAGCGGGTCGGCAGCGATTGTCCGCAATTCGGAAACCATCAATACATGACGCATGGCCGGCTCAAAGTCGCGCAATGCGCGCAGGGCATCGGCAGCGTGCTCGATGCCGATCATGTACTCGGTCTGGATCTCCACACCGGCCGAGGGTGTCTGATCGATATCGAAATAGGGCAGCAGCTCACACCACGGTCCAACCTGCAATAGCTGAGGTGTGCAGATTTCGCCATCATAGCCGTCGATGGGATGGCGGTTTTTCGTCGCCGGCGTGGCGCCGAACGTCGTGGGTGGACCCGTCCAGCTTTCGTCAACCTTGTGCTTGCGCCAGAGAAGGCCCGCGCTCTCGTTCGCAAATCGCGTAAAGACGCTGACGCTATACCCGCTACTGAATACCCCCCGGCAATCAGCGATCAGCGGTTCCCAGGGCAAATCTTCCAGCACTTCCTGGCAGATGTTGTAGGTTGGCTGAAGTTCGACGGTCAGTCGGGTGACCAGACCCAGCGCGCCAATGTGCACGACCATCCCCTCGAAGTCGGGATCGCCTCGCTGTACGGTGATCAGCGACCCGTCGCTGGTAATCAATTCAATCGCGCAGACGGCTGAGGACAGATTCCTGTTGGCGATGCCTGATCCATGCGTCGCGGTGGCCGTGGCGCCGCCTATCGAAATGTGGGGCAGCGATCCCATATTGTGCAGGGCGAATCCAGCCTGGTGAATCTCCCTGGCGAACGGTCCATATCGGAGGCTCGGTCCCGCTGAGGCCGTCATGGCGTCGCGGTCAATGATCACACTCGGGTCGATTCGTTCCAGACTGATGATCTCGGCCGAGTCAGCGATATCGTTGAAACTGTGGCGCGAGCCAATGCCGTGCACCCGATCCGCATTGGCCACCAGCCTGCGTGCAATATCCACCGATTCCGGTTTGTGGAATGCCTTTGCCTGGTAGGTGTGAATACCGGCCCAGTTGGTTTCGCTGGTCATCAGGATGTTGCCCTCCTGCTTCGGTTCGTCGCGGCATCATCGCACGCCTCTCGACAACGCGAAACCATCACCACTCGATCGATCCGGTCGCTCTGTCATACTAGTGGCGCGTCACCTGGCGCACCAGCAAAGTGAGGAACCATGTCCGACGAGTGCATTTTCTGCAAGATTGTCCGAGGCGATTTCGGCACCGAGTTCGTGGCCGAATCTGACCGTGTTGTCGCATTTCCCGACATTTCCCCAATTGCGCCAACACACATACTGGTCGTGCCGAAGGAACACATCGACGGAATGCATGCGCTCGACGATCCCGCTCTTGGCGGTGAACTGCTGGCGGTGGCCAGGCAGGTGGCCCTGGCAGCCGGGCTCGACGAGAGCGGTTTCCGGGTGGTCACCAACAATGGCGCCGAGGCCGGACAGTCGGTCTTCCACCTGCATTTTCACGTCATCGGCGGCCGCAAACTCGCCACCAGCCTCGGGTAAACACCATGTCTGAAAATCCGGTGAATCAGCAACTGCAGGAAGACCTCAAAGCGGCGATGAAGGCGCAGGACATCACCGCACGCGAAACGATCCGCTTTACGATGGCGGCCATCAAGAATGCGGAAATCGACAACGGCGGGCCGCTCACTGCGGAGCAGACACTGGCGCTCCTGCAACGAGAAACGAAGCGTCGGATCGACTCGATCGATCAGTTTCGGGCCGCAGGTCGCGATGACCTGGTAGCAAAAGAAGAAGAACAGCTGGCGGTGCTGAAAAAGTACATGCCACGCGAACTCTCCGACGCCGAACTCGAAGCGATCGTCAGGGCGGCAATTGCCTCGACTGGCGCTCAGTCAGCGAAGGATTTGGGCAAGGTCATGCCCCTGGCTATCGAACAGGCCGCCGGTGGCGCCGACGGCAAACGAATCAGTGCCATGGTGCGCTCCCTCCTCTCCTGATCATGCTTGACGACTGGATCGACGGCGACGATACCGAGGACCGAGGTGTCACGGTCCAGAACCTGACGGCAACACCACGTCCCAAGCTCGAACACGTTCTGGCCTCACTCCCGGCCGCCGTTCTGAAAGCGGAAGGACGCGGGGAACCTGGCGATATCTCAATCGTCCTCACATCCGACCAACATCTCGCCGAATTGCATGGCCATCACCTGGGCGATGACTCCGTGACCGACGTGATGACCTTTCCCTATGATGAGCCCGGCAACATCATTTCGGGCGACATCGTCATTTCCGTCGATCGAGCCGCCGAACAGGCGGTCGAGCAAAACTGGACGGTCGACGATGAAATCATCTTCATCGCCATTCATGGCATGCTGCATCTCTGCGGGTGGGACGATCAGGATGAGACGGCCAGAATCGCCATGCATCAGCGGCAGCGTGAGATTCAGCTCTCGCTGGAACCAGAAATCTGACCCTGCGCTTTCAGCGCTCGATGCAGCACGTCGCAGGCCGACATCCCGGCTCGCCGCTGGATCTCCGAAAACGATGAGCGCATGGTAAACGACTCGGAATGCCCAATCGGAGCACTGACAGCGATTTCCACAGTCCCGTTGGCGGTCTGATTCGTCGCATCGGTCACGACGGATATGCCAACCCCGAGAATGGGCGGATCAGCACTGGCCACCATCGACGCGAGTTCGCTGGCTGGTGTGCCGTCCGCGGGTCCCGACATGGCGCTGGCGACGACCGGCGCCGAATCAGGATCGCCGAGCATCAGCGCGGCAAACGTCCCTCCTCCGCCGCGATCGTTGATCGACAGCATGAAGCCGGCCGTCGTCACTTCTCGAGCCAGAACATCCGGCAGTTGCTCGCTATCGAACGCGTAGATGTATTCGTCGACACGCGACCGAATCTCCGCCACCGTTGCGTGCCGGAGAGCATTGGCCGAGTCCGGATCATCGCCGATTCCGGTCACTCGCACATGTACGCCATCGTCCTTGGCGTAGGTGGCCACGATGGGATTCTCCAGGGCCACCAGATCGTGCAGTCTGTCTTCCAGCGCGGATTCGCCAATGCCGATCGTTTTGATCGTCACCGAACTGAAACTGGAGCCGCTCAACCGACTCTTGACCCGGGGCAACGCCTGCTCTGTCCACATGCGCTTCATTTCACGTGGCACGCCTGGCATGGCCACGATCGCGACGCCATCTTTGAAGACGAACCAGCCTGGTGCGGTGCCAATCGGGTTGGGCAGTGTCTCCGAACTGGGGATGACCCACGCCTGCTTGCCGTTGCGCTCCGGCATGGTCAAGCCGCGAATGGCGAAGAACTCGCGGATTTCTTCCAGCAGCGGCGCTGAAATTTCGGGTGTCTCACCGACGGCGTCGGCGATTGCTTCGCGCGTCAGATCATCCTCAGTCGGACCAACGCCACCTGTGCAGATGATCAAGTCGCCGTCGGTCATGGCCCGCTGCAGCTGCAACACGAGGCGCGAGCGGCTGTCTGCGCACTGGACGACGTGCAGGAGCTCCGCGCCGATCGCCACCAGTTCCTGAGCGAGAAACGTGGCATTCGTGTCCGTCAGATGCCCTTGCGTCAACTCGCTGCCGATCGAGAAAATGTACGCTCGTAGCAAGACTCAATCCTTCTTTTGGGGAATGCCCCGGCATGTACCGTTCGCACAGTCTCGTCGGAGTGCTCCAGAACGTAGTGTAATGTCAGACCCATCGAACAGAAACCAAACCTTGCGACGCGTCAATCTGGCTTGTCCGAGATGAACCTGGCAGCTCGGACGGCTCACCTCATCGCGTCGCTGCGGGGCATTTCGAAGTCATCGCCGGAGTCGGCAGATAACCTGCCGAGCTCATGAAACGCTGACGAGACTGTCCATGTCAGCTTGAGCGCGAGTCTCTCCACTTGAGCACACGGTGCAGCTCAGTCAGATCGTAGTCTGGTCCGGACTGCGCCAGGATGAAATGCGTGATTCCGGCTTCCAGGTACGCGTCGAGCTTCTCCAGTTGTGGTCCGAAGATCTGGGCGGAGCGCTCGATCTCGGCCGGGTCACGCCCGACTTTCGCACACCAGTCGTCCAGCACGTTGTTCTTGTGGGCGAGGAGCTCAGGTTCGCCCTGACCATTCCAGATATGAGCGTGCTGGGCGGTGATGCGCAGGGTCACCTTCTCGCCTCCGCCGCCGATCAGGATGGGAAGCGGTTGCTGAACGGGCGGCGGATTCAGTCGCTTGAGACGGTCCTGGATGATCAGCAAATCTCGGTCGAGATCCTGCAAGCGCGATGCAGCGGTGCCGAATTCATAACCGTACTCCTCGTAGTCCCGCTCATTCCATCCACTCCCGATTCCCAGAATGAACCTGCCGTTGGAAAAGTGATCGAGTGAGCGGGACATGTCCGCCAGCAAATTGGGATTGCGCCAGCCGGTGGCCGCCACCAGACACCCGAACTGCACACGCTTCGTGACTTCAGCCATGGCACCCATCGCTGTCCAGTTGTCCAGCGTCGGGCCGTCGGGGTCACCCATCAATGGGAAAAAGTGGTCCCAGGTAAATAGCGTGTCGGCGCCACTGGCGTCCACTGCCAGCCAGGCATCCCGTATCTGTTGCCAAGTGCCGTGCTGATGGGCAATCTGGATCCCTACCCGGATTCTCGTCACGTCGAACCTCATCTGGAAAGCAGCCAAAAGCGACGTTCAGATGAACGCCACGACCTTCATTATCACTGAATTAGCGCGGCGAGCAGGAACGAACAGGTATGCAGCATTGGCGCGCGAGGCAGGATTCGAACCCGCGGCCCCTGGTTCCGAAGACCAGTGCTCTATCCACTGAGCTACTCGCGCAAAGAACACTCCTCTCTCCGGCGGACGGGAGCGGAGCCCGGGTGAGGAAACTGGGGTGCCCTACGGGGTTCGAACCCGTGACCTCTTGTTCCACAGACAAGCGCTCTGACCGGCTGAGCTAAGGGCACCGTAAGCGGGTGGCACTCGAAAACGAATGTCTCCCTGCGTGGAGAGATTGAAAGAAGAGAGAGTAAGCCGAGTTCTGTTCCTGGCGATCATCTCTCTCAGTCCCGAAGGACTGGCCGGGCCGGCGCCCGGCGGCTCTCGACTTTCGGCCTCGGCGAGCAACCTGATAGCGGCCGTTTCGGAGATTGCTGCGGGGAGGATTGCCCTTTTCAGCCGCCACCGGCGAACCGGCGCGGGTTGGTTGCTGTTGCTCTCGCGCTGAAACAGCGCGCCCATCTGGACTGTCGACGCGTTTCCGCGCCTCCCTGGCTTTCACCAGGCACCCTTGCTCTACGCAGCTCGGACTTTCCTCTGATTCCCGAGGGAACCAGCGACCGCCCTTCTCTTCGATTGACTGACCCAATGGCCCGTCACTTCAATCTCTCGTTTGTTAAGGTTCTCGGGCCCTCGCGTCGAGCCCCGACCGTCCCGTTCTGGGCAAATCGGCCAGCGCACAGTATAGACGATGTGACCATGCGGGCTTGCTTTTTTCCAATTTTGCCGGGGTGCCGAGGGTCAAAAAGCAAACTGCGCGACCCCGGATAGAACCCATTGACAGGGTTCGGTTCCTCTGATAGACAATAACCACACTTCGAATGTCGGTAAGGGAATCCAACCAGGCCAGGGCCAGGCGGGTAACTCATTCAAACGCACCAACCCGTCAAGGCACTTGCAGTTTCTCCACAACCTCTTTCAGACAGGAGAACCACGATGATTCAGTTCATTCTGCCCCACCACCGTTCTCAATCGCTCGGCTCGTCGGTTGCATGCAGAGTCGCCCGTGCCCTATCGAACGCCGCGAACATCAGACCGATCTGTCTTTGGAATACCAGGACTCCCGAGAAGTGCCACTTGATCAGGGAACGACGGGCCTGTCGTCAAGTCGCACCCCACGGTTCGCAGGTCGGTGCAATTCGCAAGCTGCGATGCATCGCCAACATGCGCTCGATGCCATCCAGGATCGCGCTTTGCGGGATGATCATTTGTCTGCTGATTCCGTCCTACGCCATTGGAACATGGTCACAGCTTGCGCTCGCCTCCTCGTCGACAGATGGTGCACCATCCTCTGCGTCCGCTCTGGTCAGCTGGCCGTCCCAGCTTGTTGCCGTGCCATCCTACTTTTATCCCCCGTCCTTCTGGCCCCAACTGGACTCAAGCGTCAACGATGGAGTACGCCTGGCGATCATCAACCCGTCAAGCGGGCCGGGTACCGCGATTGACTCTGCCTACGCCAATCAGATTCAGTCCAGCCAGTCAGCCGGCCTTTCCGTCCTTGGCTATGTCTACACTGACTACGGTCAGCGATCACTGAGCGATGTGAAGACAGACGTCGACGCCTACTATCAGTGGTACGGCGTCGATGGCATCTTCTTCGACGAAGCGGCGAACGACGATGATCCTGCGAAGATCGCCTACTATCAGGAAATCCACGACTATGTAAAATCAAAATCGGACAGCGTTATCGTGGTGATTAATCCTGGTACGCGAACAGAGGCTGCCTACATCACCACCGCCGATATTATTGTCACCTTCGAAGATACATATGAGGCATACGTATCCAGCAGCGGATTGCCTGCCACAGCGTGGGAATGGGATTACCCTGCTGATAGGTTCTGGCACTTGATCCACACGACATCCGAGTCAGACCTGCGAAACGCTGTCAGCCTCTCGAAACAGCGCAATGCTGGCTGGATTTACGTGACTCCCGATACGATGCCAAATCCGTGGGACACCTTGCCGAACAGCTCCTACTGGAGCACCCTCCTCAGTGCGGCGACGAGTTCGGGGACCGACGATCCGTGCCAGTCCCCCGGCTTTCCGGAAGTCCAGGAGACGGAGTTTCTGCTCTACGGGACGATTACTGGTGACAACGTCAAGTTCCGGGTCGCGCCAGGCTTGGGCTGTGATGTCATCGGCGAGTTTTCCAAAGGTGACAGAGTTCAAATCCTAAACGGTTCTGCAGAGGCCGACGGTCGTACCTGGCAGATGGTTTCCAATGAAGAAGGCGTCGAAGGATGGGTCGTAGCCAACTTCGTCAGAATTGAAACTCCGCCAGCGCAGGACTCGAATTGAACGGGAACTGAAGAAAGCAAACAGGGTCAGCAGACTGCTGACCCTGTCATCGATGGTGCCGAAGGGGAGATTTGAACTCCCACGGGGTTACCCCCACTACGCCCTGAACGTAGCGCGTCTGCCGGTTTCGCCACTTCGGCCGGCATAGTGCGATTGGTGACGCCCCAATTGGAGCCGACCCGGGGACTCGAACCCCGGACCTGCTGTTTACGAAACAGCTGCTCTACCAACTGAGCTAGGCCGGCGCCTACGCAGGTCACCTCGCATCCAGCAAATCGTAGCACGCAGATCGAATGACCGGCAATCTTCCTCTGCGCTTGATAAGCTTACCCATGAGGGAACTCCTTTCAGACTCTGCGTTTACACACCGCATCAGTCTGCAAGATCTTCCCCTCTTTTCATCCCCCCCTCCCTGTCTCACACGTACCTGATCCGCTTTGCGCCGGTTCCCAAGCGTGCGTTACATGAGTGATGATCGAGAAACTCGAAGCCACGTCTCCCGCACGAGATCCGAGCGCCGTCATCGACGAGGGAATGCGTTATGCTCACAAGTCAGTGTCACCAACACTGAACCACATCGGAAGGAGATCGCCATGTCCGACTCCCAGAAACCAGGACTTGCGAGCACAGGGCCGGACACCGGGATCGGACCCCGGAAGACATTCCGGATGGATTGGAAGCATCGACTCGGCAATCCCTTCACCGCCGGGCTCGCCTGGCTCGGTATCGGGCCGTTCCAGCTTCTCTACACCCGTGGGCGAAAGACCGGAAAAATCCGAAAAACCCCTGTCACACTCGTCGATCACGATGGCGGCAAATGGCTCGTAGCTCCATACGGGGCGGTTTCATGGGTGCAGAACGCCCGAGCGGCCGGCAGCGTCGCCATTCGGGTTGGTCGCTCGACGAGGACTTACGCAATACGCGAAGTGGGCCCCGAAGAAGCAGCGCCGGTGCTCAGGAGATATGTGTCAGTCGCCGGTACGACTCGCCCTTTTTTCTGGGCAGCACCAGGCTCTCCGGTGGACGAATTCGCCCGCGAGGCTCACTTGCACCCAGTGTTTGCGCTCCACGATTGAAAGGATCGAACGAACCCATCTGCGCGAAAGCGCCATAAATTGAGAGTCTGCCCATCGTTCATGCCGCACCGGTTCCGGCGCATGGCGTGAGCCGAGGCATCAACGGTGACCGGCATACAATTCTCGCTGCTCTCCGGTGAGGAGAGGCGATGCGGAACGGCTGGGGCAGGTCGTGCAGAAGCGTAGTCAACTGATCATCGGTGTCTTTGCCTTCCTACTGGCCTGCTCCCTGGTGGCATCGCTGATCGTGCCGATTGCCTACGAAGCGCTCTTCGAAGAAGACAGTTCCACCGGGAACAGTGAACCTGCGATCGACGGCGTTGTCGAAGCGGCGCTGCGGGCCACCGCTGAGGCAAATCCTGACGATGCCGCCGCCATGGCCAACCTGGGTAGCTTTCTGGTCAATACCGATCGGCTGACCGAAGGGATACCCTATTTCGAGCGGGCCATCAGCCTCGATCCCGCCAATGTCGGCTACCGTATCGACTTTGCCCGAGCGCTGCATACCGGCGATCTGGATGGCGATGCGATCTTTCAGTTTGAGAAGGCGCTCGAGATCGAACCTGAAAACCCACAGGCCCATTTCTTTCTGGCCGAGGTCTACTATGATGCTGACCCTCGACGCGTGAACGATGCGCTCGATCACTACGAGGCTACAATCCTGTACGGCAGCGGCACATACGTGGCCGAGCGAGCCGCCGAACGCATAGCCGAACTCACCGGCACGCCTGTGGCCGTCCCAGCCACGCCTCAAACCTGACGAAGGAGATGTCGAATGTCCGAAACAGCACCTGCCCCGGTCAGTGCCGAGTTACTGGAGATTCTCGTTTGCCCTGTTGACCATGCCAAACTCGAAGTGGTCGGCGATGCGCTGCGGTGCACCAGTTGCGGACGTCTGTATCCGGTCCAGGACGGCATTCCCAATATGCTCGTCGATCCGAGCTAAGAACAGGCGTTCGCCTTGCGCGCTAGAATTGCCGGATGATGCAGCGCACCCCCGGTTCACCGATAACCAGACCGCAGGATGACGAGCACCGCATCGTCACGCCGAAAACGCGCGATGAAGATCGTGTCGCTGACCGCAGTCTGCGACCACGACGCCTCGACGAATACATCGG
>WBZO01004715.1_pt1 | contig 14481 bp, 17 predicted proteins | sample 5204261 | NCBI WGS metagenome assembly WBZO01 (sample SAMN12412400, study PRJNA552823) | activated sludge metagenome | isolation source: activated sludge from anammox sidestream of wastewater treatment plant... | place: USA: North Carolina | collected 2017-09
TCCTCGTCGTCTCGCTTGGTCACGTAGCCCACGTACATGCCGAGGAGCCGCGAGTCGTGCGTGTGGATGTCGTCGTCGAAGGTGCTCATCGCGTGGCTCCTCAGTACATGCGGCTGACGCCGGCCTCGGGGTCCTCGACGCCGACGACGTTGCCGTCGTGCCGGTACTCGACGACGGTGCGACCGGTCTCCGGGTCGACGCGCTCGAGCTCGGTCACCGTGCTCGTGCCGGTCGCCGGCGTGGTGCGGTTCGGCTCACCGCCCTGCGGCTGCCCTCGCGCGTTCGGGCCCGCACCACGGCGAGCGCCGGTGCCGTCGCGCGTGAGCTTCAAGTCGACGAGGTAGCCCGAGGACGAGATGACGTGCTTCGCCTCGGTCACGTAGTACTTGCCCGAGAGCAGGCTCGAGATGCCGCGCACCTCGACGACCTGCTTCGCGCGCAACGTCGGATCACCCACCACCTGCAGCGAGAGCTTCACCGCCTCGCGCTCCGCGCGCCGGTAGCGCGCAGCCGCCTCGCGCTCGGCGGCAGCCGGTGTCGGCGCCGAGGTCGCATGCACGCTGGTCGTGGCGTTGCGCTCCTGAAGCGAGGTGGTGCCGGTCTCGCGGTCGACCACCTCGAGCACGTCGCTCAGCGTGGCGCGTGGCACCGTCGCGCTGGTCGCGCTCGAAGAGATGGTGGTCCGCGTCATCGGGTCGCGACCGCGCACCTCGACGCGACCCGTGCGCCGCCCAAGGTCGCTCTCGACGCTGAGCGAGATGATGTCGCCGCGCCCAGGGTCGGAGAACCACGTCAGCACGTGGGTGGGTGCGCTCGACTGGTTGCGCGAGCGCCAGTGAAACCCCGTGTCGTCGACGAAGTACTCGTACTCCTCGCACGCTGCGAGGCGTCGGAGGAAGCGCGCGTCGGTCTCTGCGCTCTGGTTGATGGTATCGAGCACCTCGCCGGTATCCTCGACGTCGAGGAACTCGCCCTCGTAGCCGTGCTCAGCGGCGATCTCCCGCACCACGTCGGCGCGCGACTTGTTCGCCCACGAGCGCGTCTTCGCCTCGCGGTTCATCAAGACGCTCGTGGCCTGGCCCTCGACCGTCAGCGTCTGGAAGCCCTTGAGCTTCTTTATGACCACCCGGCGCGGTGGGGCCATGTTGCCCAGGTAGCCCCAGGAGACCTCGAGCGTCGCGCCGCCAACCAGCTCCGCACGCTCGAACAGCGCGAGGTCGAAGTTGTCGAGCTGGAGCGAGACCTGGTCGGCCTTCTTCTCGGCGTCCTCGTAGGTGAAGGCGATGATGCGGCCCGCGAGGTCGAGGGGCTCACCGCTCGGCGCACGCTCGTTGTCGAGCAGCGTGATGCGCACGCCCGGCCCGCTGCGATCGACGATGCTCATGCGCCGAACCTCCGGCGCTGCTCGCTCAAGATGACGTCGGTGAGCACGCGCAGGCTGGGCACGACGAGGCGCCGCCCCACGTCGAGCTCGAGCGTCGGGTCGACGATGGGGTCGGGCTGGAAGTCGGCGAGCACCCACCAGAAGCCGCACGCGCGCGGCAGCGGCGCGAAGTAGCGGCCGGCGAGCCCTTCGAGCGTGTCGCCCTGCGCGACGACGTGGGCGCGTGTGTCCGTGTGCTCCTTGAAGCGGTACGGCTCGCGCTCGCTGAGGAAGCGGCGGCCCAGCTCGTCGGGCACGCCGAGCGTGAAGGAGTGCCGAGAGCCGGTGCGAGGCGCCATGCCGAGGCAAAGCCTTCCGGCCCGTCCCCTCGGGGACTACAGCTCAGCCTCGCGCAGCTCCTCGCTGGTCACGCGGGTGTCGAGAATCTCCTCGAGCGTCACGCTGGCCGTGTAGACGAGCACGGTTCCATCGACCGCGAGCTGCTTGTAGGTGAACTCGACGCTCGCGACGACGCACTCGACGGTGACGACCTCGGGCCAAATGAAGAGCACGCGCGGAGGCGCTGTGGCGGTGACGTCCTCTGTACCTTCGGGCGGCACGGTGAGCGCTCGCAGGAACGCCCTGAACTCGAGGATGTTCACGTCGCCCGGCTGCTCGGCGGCGAAGTAGCGGTCCAGGTAGAACTCGACCCCCGAGAGCTGCCGGTTCGCCGTGCTCTGGAACTGCAGGACCTGGTGCGAGAGCCCGGGCACGGCGAGGCGGTTCCAGTTCACCTGCAGCTTCTCGGAGAGCTGCGTCGGGTTGAAGAGGCACTCCATCGCTTCGCCCGTCGTGACGTTCACGAGGACGCAGCGCGGCGGTCGGGCAATGGCTCCGTCGAACGACATCTCGGGCTCCTCTTCAGTACGTGGGCACGGGCGAGAACGCGCGCGTCGAGGCGTCGCGATCGGCGCGGTGAACAGCGGTCGCCAGCGTCGCGCCGTCGACCTGCAGGGTGACCGTGACTGGCGGCGCAGGAGGCGGCGTGGCCGGCGTCATGGGGTACGAGGCGAGCGGCCCGGGAGTCATCGCCGCGACGGCGGGCATCGCCAGGGTGGCGTTCGCCGGCGTCGGGGACGAGACGACGGTCGTGCCCTGGCGCGTTGGACGCGTGAACGTGAGGTCCCCGACGCCCATGCCCTCGGCCATGTCGGTGCGCAGCGACGAGCGGAAGTCACGAATCCCCTGCTGCCACTGCGTGCCCTCGCCGAAGAGCCCCGAGAGCGCGTCGATGACGCCCGCGATGGCGCCGGCAAGCTCGAGCACCACGCCGATGATGGCGTCGACGACGCCGAAGGCGACGAGCTTCATGCCCGTCCAGATGTCGGTCCAGCTCCCGTTGATGATGCCGCCGATGATGAACACCACGCCCGTGATGACGTCGGCCAGCCCCGAGAAGACCGACATCACAATCTCGATCGCCGCGCTCACGATGGCGACCGCGGCCGAGATGACGGAGACGAGCACGCCGATGGTGCTGACGATGAGGCCCACCGTGAAGCCGATGACGTTTCCGAGCGCCGTCCACGCATCACCGTTGCCCTCGGCGGCCGACGTCGTGCCGAAGAGGTGGTTCGTCACCTCGCCGATCTTCGAGTCGAGCTGCTCGAGCGCGCTCCAGAGCACCGCACCGCCAGCGCGGATCCACTCCCAGGCTTGAGTGACGCCGTGCGCTACCTGCACGAGAGCGGTGAGCCCTTTCAGGATGAGCTCGAACGCGGTCGCGAGCACGCGCCCCACGCGTTCGCCCGTCGCGCCGAACTCGCGGAAGCGAGAGGACGCGGTGGCTGCATCGTCACGCTCCGAGAGGAAGCCGAGCGAGGTGCCGAGGCGAGTGAGCGCGTTCATGAACGCGTCGATGGTCGGTCGCACGGCTTCGATGCCCGCCGAGAACCCCGTCGCGAAGCCCGCGAAGAAGTTCTTGATGCGGCTCACCCAGAGGTAGACGTTGATGAGGAAGTCCTTCAGCCCACGGTTCTCCGCGCGGTTCAGCTCGTCACGCACGGCGCCCGAGAAGCCGCCCTGCTCGAAGAGCTGCACGAGCCCCCGGAACGCGAGGCTGACCTTCTCCCAGACGCCGCGCGCGAAGTCGGCGATGCCGCCGACGTTGTTCCTGAAGGCCACGACGAAGCCCGCGACCGCGAGGGCGAGCACGCCGAAGATGAGGACCGCCGGGAGGATGGTCGCGAGCAGGCCACCGATGGTGATGCCCGCCGCCTTGAGGCCGATGACGAGGAGCGCGATGCCCGCTTTGGCGGCGATGACCGCGCCGATGAGCGCGACGACGGCGCCCGTGCCGACGACGAACGCCGCGAAGGCACGCTTCACCGGGGCAGGTAGCGCGCGGAACACCTCAAGCACCGAGTTGACGACGCGCACGATGATGGTGACGAGCGGCTTGAAGACCTGCGCGAACGGCTCGCCCGCGACGATGGCGAGGGTCTCGAGCGAGCCCGCGAGGAGCTGCTTCTGCCCCTCGAAGGTGTTGAGCATCTGCTCGCGGAAGTTTGCGGCGGTGCCGCCCGCGTTTTCGAACTGATCGCGGAGGTAGGCGATGGCCTGGGCGCCGCGCAGCGTCTCGCCGGTGTTGGTGCGTACGCCGCTCGTGACCTGGGTGAGGATGACGTTCACGCCGCCGAGCGCCTCGCGCCCGAACGTCGAGAGCAGGAACGCCGATCGCTGCGCCTCGCTCATCCGGCCGAGCTGAGGAGCGAGGTCGCCGAGGATGTCGAGGAAGCTGCGGAAGCGGCTCTGCGAGTCGACGACGGCGACGTTCACGCCGCGCAGCGCCTGCTGCACGCGCGGATCGGCCATGCGCTCCATCGCGACCGCGACGGCGGTGGAGGCGCGCTCGACGCCGGGCACGACGTTCTTCACGAGGCCGAGCGAGATGAGCGTCTCGGAGAGCGACTGGTGGAGCGCCTGCGCGCCGCGTGAGGCGGTGCCGAGCGCCAGCGGCAGCTCGCTCGCGTCGAGCGCGAACACGTTGACCGCCTGGAGCATGCGGTCGACGGAGATGGCCGCGTCCTCGGTCGAGAGGCTGAAGGCCTTCATCGCTTGCGACGCGAGCCCAGCGGCCTGCGAGGGCGTGAGCTGGCCGAGCGAACCCGCCGCGAGGTCGAGGACAGGGTTCAGGAGCTGGATGGACTCGCTGACGTTGTAGCCAGCGGCGGCGAGGTCTTGCAGCGCCTGCGTGGCCTGCGTTGGGGAGAACTGCGTCGCGAGGCCCGCTTCGATCGCGGCGTCGTGAAGGCGCGTCAGCTCCTCGGCCGTCGCGCCCGCGATGGCGCCTGCGGAAGCGACGGCCTGTTCGAAGCGGCCCGCTACGTTGGCGAGTGAGAACGCCGCGCCGATGGTGGCAGCGCCCGCCGTGAACACGGCGAGCCCCACGCCGAGCTGCTGGAACGCGCCCTGGATGCGGTCCGTGCCGAGGCCCACCTTGCGGTCGAGCGACATGAAGTTGCGCTCGAGGTTGCCGATGGCGCCCGAGGCGAGATCGCGGGCCGTGAACACGAAGCCGAGGCCCATCGAGTTCAGCACGGGCTCACCGCCTCCCTCGACCGCTCTTCGCGGCCTTCTCCAGCTCCTTCGCCTCGCGCGCGCGCTGGCTCCCGATCCGCTCGATGAGCCAGTCGCGATCCGTCGTCGGCATCTCCAGCGCGTCGTGCAGCGTCACCGCGAGGCCCGAGCCTCCGTGCTGCTGCCAGCAGAGCTGGAAGAGCCCCTCGCGCCAGGCGTCCATGTTCACGTCGGGGAAGAGTTGCTCCGGGCCTTCCGCCTCGCGGTCCTGTCCTTGCCCGGCAGGAAGAACCCCTTGTCGAAAGGGAGCTCCACCTCCTGCGTCTGGAAGCACTCGGGGCACTCGATCTCGATGGTGGTGTCGACGCCGCAGTCGATGCGGTCGAACTCGTCGACGAGGAAGTCCGCGTCGCGCATCGTCAGTTCCTCGAGGAACTGGCGCTTCGCCTTCGCGTCCACGCCGTCGATCTCAAGCACCCGGTACGCGAGCACCGCGGAGAGCAGCTTGTCGGGTGCCGAGCGCTGAAGCGCGGGCAGCTTCCGCTCGTCATCGCCGGTCAGCAGCTTGAACGCGACCTTCTTGCCCGCGTCGGGCAGCGTGGTCTCGAAGCGGTTCCCGCTCACGAACGCGGCGCGGCTCTCCTCGGAGAGCTTGCGCACGGGGAGCTTCGTCAGGTCGATCTCCCAGTCGATGCGCGCGCGGCAGTTGTCGTTCCGGCACGAGACGCCGAAGGCGTACTCGGGGCCGTAGGTGAGCGCGCGCACCATGAGCAGCGCGAAGAAGCGATCGCCCTGAAGCACCTGGCCGAGATCGAGCTTCGCACCCTCGGCGAGCGCGTAGGGGCCAGGGTCGAGGGTCTCCTCCCAACACGCGGCGAGCAGCTCATCGACCTGGCCGCCGTTCTTGGCGAGCTTGCGGTCCGCGAGGACTCGCTCCTCCCGCACCTTCATGCCGCGAACGCGGCCCTGGAGCCCCGAAGGGCACGTGATGACGTCTGCCATGCGCTGCCTCCACGGGGGCAAAGCCTGGGCGACGGCGAACGGGGGACCGCGAGCACGAAAGGGAACCGTGGGTTCCGTTCCGTGCGGCCGTGTCAGCCTGGGGTTTTCACCCTGGCGAGCAGTTGGCCGATGAAGCCGACAGCATCTGCCTGTAGCTCGTCGTCCTTGGCGCCCGTAACGAAGGCAGCGACGCGCATCGGTCCGACCGTGTCGGGCTCGGAAAAATCGCGCGCCAGGATGGTCAGAGCGCGCTGCGCGTCGGAATCGTCAAGCAGCGGTTGCAGCTTCGCCGCGACGTCGGTCGGGCCGGCGCCATAGTTTCTGACGACGTAGTAGAGGTCGTAGGCGTCCTTGTTTTCGCCGCGGCTGTCGAACGCGAGGGACTTCAGCACCACGTACGCGCCGGCGTCGCACACCCAGATGTCCCGCATCGCCTTCTCGCCGAAGAGGGTCGTCCCCTTGAGGGTCACCTGCTTGCGATCCCGGAACGCGCAGCGCAGCCCCGGGGCGATGATCGCCGCGAAGTCCGGCTCGAGGTCGCGCAGCTTGCCGCCCTTGTCCCCCTCGAGCGTCGGCTGGATGAGGAAGTCGATGGTCACGCGCTCCGCATTCGCGATGGCCCAGCGTTGACGGGTCGGGTTGCCGGCGTCGTTCTTGTCCATCTCGAACCCCGCGTCGCGCAGGCGCTCGGTGAGCTGCCGGTAGCGGCCCTCGTTCAGCAACGCGACCTGAAGTCCGACGTCGAGATCCATGGTTCCGACGTGCGGGTCCACATCCTCGCCGAGGTGCTCCTGGTCGATGATCAGCGACGGCACCAAGCCGCCGACGATGAGCAGGTCGTCCATCATGTCGCCGAGCTTCGTGGCGACGTAGAGGCACATCGCGCGAACGAGCTCGACCTGCTCGCTCTTGTACTCCGACGCGTGCTTGGGTTTCTCAGCCATCATGCCTCCAGCTCAACAGCTCGCTTCGCAGACGCTCGGCCGCCTCCGTCGCGCGTTCGTGGTGCGCTTTGAGATCGACGTAAGCCTGAACTGGGTGGACGCACCGCAGGCCGCCCTGCGTCTCCGCACCGTGGAAGACCCCGGCATCGTTCGGAAGCACGAGCCAGAGGTTCGCACCGCGCGCGTCCTCGCGGAAGCCGAGCTTCTCGCGCAGCTCCTTTGAGGGGGACTCGGCGAGGAAGAACGTCGCGATGCGAAACGCAGCGAAGTGCGTCATCTGCCAGGCCGCCGCGAGACCGGTGGCTGCGTGCTCGACCGACCCTTCCGCGAGCGTGTCGCCGACGAAACGGGCGAGCGCGTCGCCGGAGCGCGCGGCGACGTGTCCCTGGAGGAGCACATGCTTGTCGAAGCGGTACTCGTCGCGCCAAGCATCGAGAAGGAGCGCCGGGTCCTTCACGCGGAGCGCGCCGCTCGGCTCTCGCAAGACGTAGCTCTCGTGCTCGAGGCGGGAGACGATCCGGCTGACGAAGCCGTCGGTCATGTCGGTCGCGCGCGCGATCTCCCGCTGCGTGAGGGCACGCCCTTCGTTCTCGAGCAGCCAGCGCACGACGCGTGCGCTCTTGGGCGCAAAGATGCTCGCGGGGCGGCCCGGCCCACGGAAGCGGTTCGGCCGTCCGTCGATGATGACCCGGATGCCGGGCGCGACGATGTGCGCATTCCCGCTGAGGTCGAACCACGGGATGCTCGCGCCCTCGCAGACCCTGCGCCCCGCGTCGCTCATGAAGGGCACCACCAGGAGCGGCACGGCCTTTCGACCCTGGCGGCGGGCAGCAGCGGTCACCTGCGAGGCGTGGGCCGCCAGGGCACCAGGCGACGCGGCACCGAGCACCTCCACCACGAAGGAGTGCCCAGCCGCACTCACGAGCAGGTCAGCCTCGCCCCCTGCCTCGACGTTCACGTCCTTCTGGGGTACGTCCAGGAGGCTCGCTAGCGCCGCGGGGACTTCCGCAACAAGCTGCTTTTCCGTGGGTCGGGCGGCCATGCTTCACTAAATAGCACTAGTTTACCTGAAAGTGAAGCGGGGCGATTTAGTGAACCATGCTGTCCCACAGCACGCCGCGACTTCACTAAAACGCTGAGGTCTACCGCGCGGGTGAACCAGACGAGTTTAGTGAAGTTGAGGGTTCACCGCCAGCCGTCGAAGGGTCAGCGAGAACGCCCCCACCCACGCCTGGCGGCAACCCGTCGTCACTGGACCAGCTCGAAAAAGTCGAAGGTCAGCGTCACGCTCTCGATGACGTTCTCGTCGCTCTCGTTGTCCCACTCGCCGGCGACGAACTTCGTGGGCCACGCACGCGAGAGCGACCAGCGGCGCAGCGTGGTGCCGTCGCGATCCTGCTGCACGATGTCGAGGTTGCGCTTGTAGTTAACGTCGGTGAGGCCGAGGCCGCTCGAGGTGATGGCGACGTCCTGGAACCAGTCGAAGAGATCGCGGTCCTGCGTGGCGCCGCGCTCGAGCGTGACGTCCGAGAATGTGAGCCGGCCGGGGCTCTTGTTCGGGATGAGCGAGCCGCCCTCGAAGTACTGCACGTTGGCGACCTCGACGGAGAGCTCGCTCGCCTTCTGGAAGCCGGCGTGGCCGACGTCGTCGATCTCCACGACGAACTTGAACTTCTTGTGGAAGCTGCGGGGGTTTCCGATGATCGGCATGGGCTAACTCCTCATCCCTCTGCAGCCGCGAGCTCGGCCTCGAGCGCGCGCGTGTCCTGGCTGATGCGGAGGATGATGAACTCCGCGGGCTTGTTGGTGGCGAGGCCCACGCGGGCGATGAGCTTGCCGGCGAAGATGACCGTGGGCGTGTTGAGCTGCTCGCTCACGTCGACGAAGAACGCGGTGCTCGGCGTCTTGCTGCGGAAGGCGCCGTTGTTCATCTGCGCGAGCAAGAAAGCGGTGATGGTGCGCCGGACCTGCGCGCGCAGCCCCTCGGTGTTGTTCTTGTGCCGCGCGAACTGGAGGCCCTGCTTCAGACTCCGCTCGATGAAGATGACGCCGCGACGCTCCGCGACGTAGGGGAAGTTGCCGCTGCCCTTGAGCGTGCGCGAGCCGTCGATGAAGCGCGGCAGGCCCGGGCCCGTGGTCAGCGGGTTGATGCGATGCGGATAGACGAGGTCGCGCTTGTTCTCCTCGAGGACCTCGTCCGTCTCGAAGCCGAGGACGCCGAACATGCGGCCCGCCTCGATGCCGGCGGGCGGATCGTAGACGCCGCCCGGGTGCGCGGAGTCGGTGCGCGCGAAGACGCCTGCCAGGATGCCCGAGGGCGGGACGACGAGCTGCTCGGCCGAGCCGAACACGCTCTTGGCCGGGTTCAGTACCTTCACCCGGGGCCAGTAGATCGCCCCGAACTCGGAGAGCTCCTCGAGCGCGCCCGTCGTCGCGACGTAGGTGACGATGTCCGTCGCGCTCTGGTTCGCGGGCGGATCGAGCACCGCGAAGACCGCGCCGTCGCGGTCGACCTCGCAGTAGCGCACCATCGCGTTGTGGACGGCGGGCGTGGCGCGCCCTGGGACGAGGAGCAGCGACAGCTCTTGCACCTGGTCGAGCGCGTGAAAGCCTGTCTTGGCCGGCTCGCTGCCGATGAAGTCGTTGTCGTCGAGCCCCACGAGTCCGTCGCTGCCGCCCGTGAGGGCCACCGTCTGGGGCGGCGGGATGGGCGTACCCACGAGGAGCTGGTCGATGACGCGCACGTAGACGGAGCCGTTGCGCGCGTCGTTGACGATGCTCTCCACGTAGCGCGCTTCGCTCGGGTTCATCGAGAGGTTCGGGAAGGTCTCGCGGTAGGCGCCGTCCTCCACGACGAGCAGGTCGAACGCGCTCGGCGAGCCATTCGTGGCGGCGCGAACCTCGGCCTCAACGCGATTCGCGTAGGCGCCACGGTCCTTGCCCTCCACGCGCACTGCGTTGGCAGTGCCCGAGGCCGCGCCAGCGTGGAGAGCGTTGTCGAGCCCGAACGCGGCGGCCGTCGCGGCGTTGGCCTGCACGCTGGCGCCAGGACCGGTCGCCACGGTGCGCACGTCGAGCACGCCGCCGAGGCCCGCGTCGACGGTCACGGTGGGGATCGCCGCCTCGACGACGGCCTTCACCTCGGCGACCTCGACGGCCCGCAGGTTCGCGACGTTGCCGCCGCCGACGGAGGCAGCACCGGGGAACGCGAGCACCGCGTTCGCGGTGCCGCCGGTGACCTGCACGCGGCTCGCGGTGCCTTCGGTGTCGCTCGCGAGCCGAACGATGCCGCCCGGCGTGGTGGCGCGCCCGCCGACGATGACGGCGTTGATCGCGGCCGCGACCTCGGTGGCCGTGGCGTTGGTGATGTCGGCGAAGTCGGCCGCCGAGAACAGCACGGTCTGCTCGAGGCCGTTGTCGACGCGCAGGAGCAGCTCCATGCCGTCGGCCAGCGCGTACGGGCCCGCGCCGCCCGCCGCCATCGCAGCGGGCGAGCCGAGGAACACCGCGTCGACCTCCGGGGCGCTGTCGACCGCGAGGCGCACGAAGTCGCCGTCGTGGAGCACGAAGGGCCCGGGCGCAGCGCCGAGCAGGATGCCGGGCGTGGGCCCGCCGCCCGCGACGAGGAAGCCCGCTGCGCGCACGGCGGTGGCGGTCGCCGCGTTGGCGACGTTCGAGTAGTGCGCGGTGCGCACCACCCAGAGCTGCGCGCCGCCGTTCTCGAAGAAGCCCATCGCGGCGAGCGCGAGGTCCGAGTCGGGCGTGAAGCCGCCGAACTTGGTCTGGAAGTCGTCGAACGACGTGCAGAGCACGGCCTCGCCGATGGGGCCGCGCTCGGTGACGCCGACCGCGCCAGCGACCGACGTGGGCGCCGAGGGGATGCCGCGAACCTGCGGCTCCTCCTCGACGATGACGACCTTGGACGACAGGAGCTGTCCGCTCACGATGCACCTCGCTTGTTCTTCGTCTTCACGTTCTTCGCCTTCACATCAGGGCGGATGACCTCGGCGAGCGAGGTCGTGGTGGAAGCTTTCGTCGCGACCAGGGCGGGCAACGGCCGCTCGGGCACGTGGCGCTTCACCGAGAGGTCGCCGCGCTTCACCGCGCGCACGACCTCGGGGATGGTCAGCACCGCGTCATCGAGTGCGGGGCTCGTCACGTCGCTCGCGAGCGTGAGGGACTTGGCCGTGCGCCGTGCCCGGCGCCCCTCCTCGACGTCGCAGCGGCACTCGCCGAGCGCCTTGCAGTACGTCTCGTGCGCGAGCACGAAGACGAGGCAGCGCCGGCTGGTGTTGGTCAGTGAGACGGTCACGGAGCACCTCCGGGAGCGATCGCCTGCGTCGGGAGCAGCTCGGGCTCGGTGACGCGCTTTCCGAGATCGAGGGGAAGGCCCTCATCGACATCGAAGCCGCGCAAGACGAAGCCGCAGGTGAACGCGCGAACGTCGTCCTTGCCCGCGAGCTGCGTGCGGAACTCGCCATCGGCGTCGAGCTCCCAGCGGACGCTGCCTCGCGAGGCGTCGGCAGGATCGCGCTGCAGCTCGAGCCAGCGGTTGCGGTTCAGGAACGTCGCGACCGCCGCCATCAGGTTGAACAGCTCGGCGGTCCGCTCCGACGCGGCGGTGAGCGAGAAGATGAGGTCGACCGTATACGGTGGCTTGCGCCGAATGAGCTCGGGCCCAGAGACGCCACCCACCACGTCCTCGTGGGCGACGTTCGCCGAGTAGAAGCGGTTGGGCCGTAGCGTCGGACCGGAGAGCACCAGCGACGGCACCTTCGCCATCGCGATGACGTTCAGCCCGTCGAGGACGGTGTCGTCGTAGTCGACGCTGACCGTGGCGCTGACGTTCGCGAGCACCTGGCGCTTCAGCTCGCGCAGCATCTGCCGGATGACGCGAGTGAGATCGGCCTCGCGCGCAACGGTCGGACGCGAGAACCGGTAGGCGCTCACGAGCACCACGGACTCGCCGGGGAGCGGGTCGCCCGCCGCGTCGAGGTTCTGCAGTTCGACGTCGACGACGCCGACCGCGTGGGCCGGCGTGCGGAGGTCGACGATTCGCTGCCCGGCCTCGTCACGGACGGACAGCACCTCGGCGAGCACACCGCCGAACAGCACCCGGACCCGGTTGGTGAGGTCGGCTCCGACGAGCCGCACGAGGTCGCCGCCGCTCGAAGGACCGGCCGCCGGCTGCACGGAGGTGAGGGTCGGGATGGCCACGTGGAGGCAAAGCCTCAGGGCTCAGTCATCAGGGGACAGCGCCTTGAATCATGGGCCCGACGGGACTACATTACGACCTATGGACAGGTCGGGAAACAGCCCCATGGTCGGGCTCCAGGTAGCCGAGGACATCGTCCCGATCGGTGAGCTCAAGGCGCACCTCTCCGAACGGATTCGGGACCTCAAGAGCCGGCGTCGTCCGCTCGTCGTCACGCAGAACGGCAAGGCGGCCGCCGTGATGCTCGCGCCGGAGGAGTTCGACCGCCTGACGACCCAGGCGCGGTTCGTGGCGGCGGTTCAGGAAGGGCTGAGCGATCTCGACGCTGGGCGTGTCGTCAGCGACGACGACCTCGGGCGTCGCCTCGACGCCCGCTTCGGAGCCCTGCCCAAGGCCACGAAGAAGAAGTGATGGTCCGCTGGACCGAGCGCGCCGTGAATGATCTGCTCGCGATCGGCGATTACATCGCTGCCGACAACCCGAGGGCCGCTCGATCGTGGGTCGAGAAGCTGCGGCAGCGCGCGGTGAAGGCATCGAAAGTGCCCCGCGCAGGGCGCGTAGTGCCGGAGATCGCGCGGGACGACGTGCGCGAGGTCTTCCAGCGCACCTACAGGATCGTCTACCGCGTCGTCGACGACGGCATCGTGGTTCTCACGGTGTTCGAGGGGCACCGCCTCCTCGGAAGGCTCGACCCGGACGACGAGTAGTTCACGGGGCGAGGCCAAGCTCCCTGGCGACGCGCTCGAGGAATCGCCTGCTGGCGCCCTCCCGGAACTTCTCGAACGCGGGCCGGAGGAAGGGGCGCGCCGGGACCTGCACGACGATGACGCCGCGTCCGCTGCCTCCCGTGGGCTCCTTGCCTGCCTTGCGGAGCAGCGCGAACAGGAAGCGCCGCATCTTCGGCGTGATGGGGATGATGACCGGCGGACCGCCGAACTCGTGGAGCTTCGCGAGGTCCACCATCGAGGCGCCATCCTTTGAGCGTGCCGAACGCGAGACGCCGATGAAGGCCTCGTCGCCCTGCACGATCACGGTGATGGAGTTGCGGAGGTCGCCGCGGACGATGAGCGCCTTGCTCCCGCCGAAGCCCTCGAGCTGGCGGGCGGCGATGGTGAGCGGCGACGGAGGCTTCAGGGGCTCGCCACCGGGCGCTTGGCTCGTGAGCCCCTGGACGATGTCGTTGCGCAGGGCGTGAGCCTCCTGGCGCACGGCGGTGCCGATCGCCGCTTGCAGGCGCTGTGGCGCAGCGGTGAGGAGCCGCCGCGCCCGTGCCCAATCTCCCGTGCGCGAGACCGCCATCGCTTACCCCTGCTTGAAGCGAAGGCGCGGGACGTGCTCGTCGAGCCAGCCAAGCGCAACGTGCGTCGCCTCGTTGATGACCGCGCCCTTCCTCACGCTGACCGCCGAGAGCGCGAGCGACTTGGCCGCGACCTCGATGTCCTCGTCTCGGCAGCCGTAGTCCTTGAGGACCGAGGCCGTGCGCTGTGCCGAGGGCGTGGTGCCCGTGCGCCAGAACTGCAGCTCCAGGTTCGAGCGGTAGGCCTCGGCCTCCCAGCGGGCGCGGGCCCCGCGGTCCGCGAGGTAGCTGACCTCGTAGGAGAGCCCTTCACGATCGTGCTGCACGACGTGCTGGTGCTCGTGCACGCAGATGACGACCTGGTGCCAGAGGTCCCAGCCGCCCTTGGGCGAGCCGACCTCGAACGGCGTGTAGATGCGCCGGCCGATGGTGGTCGTGAAGTTCTTGAGGAAGCGCTCCTTGCTCTGGACGCCGAGTGCTTCGAGCCCGCGCGCGACGAGCTGCATCTCGAGCGCGCTCGACTTGTTGATGACGCTCGTGCGGAAGTGGTCCTGCATGAAGCGCCAGAAGGCCCAGACCTCCTCGGGCTTCACGTCGAGGAAGATCTTGCCGACGACCGGCAGCGACTGGAGGTAGCCCTTCATCGCCCACCTCCCGCCGCCGCGTCCGCGTCGCTCGCGGGCACGCAGGTGTGCCCGGTGATGTGGCCGTCCTCGGTCGTCTCGTCGACGTACGCGCAGACGAAGGGCGCGCCGCTCCGCTCGCTCACGTCGTCGCAGTCGGCGAGCTCGTGGTAGCTGCCGTCTGCGTCGCAGAGCTCGGCCGTGTTGCTGGTGCAGCGCGTGGCGCCCCGGACGCAGCCGTCGATGGGTCGGCAGTGCGCGCCGAGGCAGAGGGCGGCCAGGGCGCTGAAGATGAGGGCTCGCATCATGATCCACTCCGTGCGGCTGCGCGGTCCTGGAAGGAGACGAGCAGCAGGTTGCGGCTGGGCCGACGCCGATGGAGCCCGAAGCCGATGGGACGCGCCTCGGTCACGTAAAGACCGGGTGGCGTGCGCACGGCCTGCACGAGCTGGCCGTCG
>WBZO01002176.1_pt1 | contig 14477 bp, 13 predicted proteins | sample 5204261 | NCBI WGS metagenome assembly WBZO01 (sample SAMN12412400, study PRJNA552823) | activated sludge metagenome | isolation source: activated sludge from anammox sidestream of wastewater treatment plant... | place: USA: North Carolina | collected 2017-09
GAAGTTCGCTCTTTCGGTGAGCACTGAGATCGGTCCCTTTCGGGAAGTACTGGCGCAGCAGGCCATTGGTGTTCTCGTTGGTTCCGCGCTGCCAAGGACTTTGCGGATCGCAGAAATACACCTTCAACCCAGTGTCGATGGAAATTTGGGCATGCTGACTCATTTCTGCGCCTTGATCCCACGTGAGCGAGCGCCGAAGTTGCTCAGGTAGCGACTTCATTGCTTCAATGATCGCGTCGCGTACTGCCTCGGCGCCGTGCCCGGCCAGCGGCGGCCCGTTCTTCTCGCGTTCTTGATTGCTATGCCCGGGCAGGCGCGGCAAGTGCAGTAACATCGTGAACCGTGTCTTGCGTTCGACCAGTGTCCCGATCGCGGAGCTCGCCAAACCAAGAATGAGGTCGCCTTCCCAGTGGCCGGGGACGGCACGATCTTCAACCGCCGGCGGGCGCTTGTTGATGAGAATCTCCGGCGTTACGAAAGCCTTACCACGACCACGCGTTCGCTCTCTGGGAACGCGCAGTGCTCGCCCCGTACGCAAGCAAGCGGTCAGTTCACGTCGAAGGGCACCACGCCCTTGGATGTATAGCGCCTGGTAGATCGTTTCGTGACTGATGCGCATCGCCTTATCATCAGGAAAGTCGATCGGGAGACGACGAGAAATCTGCTCCGGACTCCATGCTCGCGACCATCGTCGGTGCTGCCTTCGACCATGGCGTCGTCCGTTCCATGCTACAGAGGGACCAGCGATCGTCTTCCCGCCAGGGGTAACAACCTTGCCGGATAGCCGATCCTGGACGTACCGGTGTAGCGCAGCATTGGCCGCCAGTTTGGCACGCTTGGGGCGTCGAGCGGCCCGATCGGCGTGCCATTGCGCGGTGGTCGCGCGGTACTCGAACCCGCCGCTGCGGGTAGCGGCGTTTCGCCGCAGCTCGCGTGAGATCGTCGATGGCGAACGCTCGAGTCGCCGTGCGATCTCTCGAACTCCTTCATCTCGAGCGCGCAGCAAAGCAATTTGCTCTCGCTCAGCCAATGACAGATAACGTTCCGAGCTCGGCGGTGACGACGGCGAAAGATGCGATGGTGGCATACCTCCACACTCCCGAAACCATCTGACTCCAACCGCCGATGAAACTCCCGCAGCTCGCGCAGCATCCTCGCTCGAGCATCCAGCGGCGATCGCCCGCCAAAACGGGCGCCGCTCCGACCGATGCAGCACCGGAGGCCGCCCTGGCGACCTCATCTTCGCACGCTCACCTCGATCCGCCGGCCGTCCCTTCTTACCCATCGCAACCTCCTTTGGAGATGTGTTGCAACGATGGGTTGAATCCACCCAATACCTGTCGATTCGCTACTCCGAGCGATTGGCTGAGGCCGGCGTCGAGCCGTCCGTCGGCAGCGTCGGCGATTCGTACGACAACGCGCTCGCCGAGACGATTATCGGGCTCTACAAGACCGAGGTCATTCATCATCGCGGGCCGTGGCGACATCTCGAGACCGTGGAATACGCCACTTTGGAATGGGTCGATTGGTTCAATCATCGCCGGCTGCTGGAACCGATCGGCAACGTGCCGCCGGCCGAACTCGAGGCGTCGTACTATCAGTCCACGGGTCAGCTGCCGATGGCAGCCTGACTCAAACCCGGAGATCTCCTGAAAATCCGGGGCGGTTCAGCGTGAGACCATGCCCTTGTTGGGCGACAAACCGAGGGAAGCTCACTTCCACCCTGTCGCGGGGCGGCATCCCGAGACCCGCCGGTACTGCAATCCACGCGCTCGACGCGGATCAGCCTGCGCGACCCGGAATCGCGAGAGTTTCCGTCGACGCTTGGGGGAGATCAGCCGAGAGATCGAGATGCGGCGGCATCGACGGCCGCGAGCAGGGTCGTGAGTGCGTCGTGCCCCCGCCGCGCGCGTTCGGTCGGAGACAGCGTCGCGAGGCTTTGCACGGGGGCCTCGAGGCTCAAGGGCAGATTCGGAGGCAGCGCCGCCAGCATGCCGACCAGGTCGAGGTTTCCGTCACCAGGGAACGCGCGCTCGTTGCGTGCCTGGAAGATCATCGTCTCGAAATCGTCGGGCCGCGGTCCGACGGCATCGCAGATCTGGACGTAATCGATGTAGGCCGGCGGAACGCGGCCGAGGTCGGTGAGCGGCGTCCTCGCGCGGTCGACGTGGATGGGATCGATCATCACGCGTGCCCGTGCGTGCCGGCAGCGTTGGACGATGTCCACCGCGGTGTTCAGCGTGCGCACGCCGGACCACGGCGTCGCCTCGAGATGCATGACGACCGCGTACTTCTCACCCAGTTCGCATAACCGATGGAGCAACTCCGCGGTGCGGCCCGCATCCGGATCGTCCCCGTTGACCACCGCGTTGTGAGCGCCCAGGACCGCCGCGGTCTCGAGCACGGGTTCAAAGGCAGTGAGATCGACGCCCTCCTTGAGGCGAAACACGCCAAAGTCGAATACGGCGACGCCGCTGTCACGCATCCGGGCGAGGGTCTCGCGTCGCATCGGCGTATCACCGATGACGGGATGCTGCCGCTCACCGGGCGGCGCGGCAGGATTGAGGCGCAGCCCGACGTGCGCGAAGCCTGCCTCGCGCGCAACGGCAACGAGCTGCGGCGGAGTGAGTTCGAAGAGCGTCAGGTGGTCGAGCGAGATGATCGGCATTGACGGTAACAGAAGTTGCGACGTGTGCGGCAGCCCTTCGCACTCAGCCACGTTCGGGTGAGCGCGGCACGCCGGGGATCATGGCGAGGATGTGGTCGCCCAGTCCGCCGTCGACACGGAGGTCGACGCCGGTGACGTAACCGGCATCCGATCCTGCGAGGTGCACGACGGCGCGGGCGACATCGTCGGGCGTTCCGATGCGCCCAAGCGGCACCGTCGCCTCGCGTCGATGGAGGAACTCCTCGTTGCGATAGATCGGTTCGGTCAGCGGAGTGCGGATGAGGCCCGGCGACACCGAATTCACGCGTATCCCGTCGGTCGCCCATTCCTGCGCGAGCTGACGGCAGAGCATCCCCAGCGCCGCCTTGGCAGCGGAATACGCACCCAATCCAGGAAAGGGATACAGCGACGCCACCGACGCCACTGCGATGATCGCCCCGTGGCTTTGCGCGAGCGCGGTGCGCGCGCCGCGGGCGAGAAGCCATGTGGCGCGCACATCGAGCGCGAAGACCGTGTCCCAGTCGTCGACGGCGAGCGTCGCAAGCGGTGCGCCGCGCACGATCCCGGCATTGGAGACGAGGACGTCGAGGCCGGCGCAGCGTTCGACGGCGTCCGCGGCAAGGCGCGCGCAGGCGGCCGGGTCGCCCAGGTCGGCGTGCAAGGGGAACACCCGCACGCCCGCGTCCGCGAGTTCGGCGCCGAGCGCGTCGAGGGCAGGCCCCGGACGTGACGCCGCTGCCGCGAGCACGAGTTGCTGTCCACGTGCCTTCGCGGCGGCGTGGAACGCGAAGCAAATCGCGCGGCCGATGCCGCCGGTGGCGCCGGTGACCAAGACTCGTAGGGGTGACATGTCATCGCTCGAAGTCGGTATCGTCGTAGCGTATACGCGGCGCCGTGGTCGGCTGCAAGCGTGGCTTGACAATCCGCACACGACCCGGTGACTCGAATCGCCATAGACGCGTCGCAAGCGGCGTCGTACACGCAGCGGGGTACGATTGCATCGATGCGCGATCGGGACGGTCATGCCATCACGAACCTTGCACCGCGCCGATTCCTCGACACATAGGAGTTCCCCATGCGTTTCCCCCACCTCTTCCAACCCGGTCGCATCGGCACGCTGGAGGTGAAGAACCGGATCATCGCCTCGCCGATGGAGCGCAATTACTGCACGGCGGAGGGGAGGGTGACGCAGCGCTACGTCGACTACATGGTCGCCCGTGCCCGTGGCGGCACCGGGTTGCAGTACACCGAGGCAACCTACGTCGATCCGCGGGGGCGCGGTCGCAAGTATCAGATGGGACTGTACACCGACGACCTCGTTCCCGACTTCGCGCGGCTCGTCGCCGCCGTCCACCGCGCGGGTGGCGTCATCGGCCCGGAACTGCACTACGGCGGCCGCGTCGTGCAGCCGTGGGTGAGCGGCCTCGAATCGTTCGCGCCTTCGGTGGTCCCGTATGCGGGTGCGGGTGGTTTCGCGCCACACGCGCTCACGCCTGCGGAGATCGCCGTCATCGTGGAGCGCTTCGGCGATGCCGCGCGTCGCGCGACCGAAGCGGGGAGCGATTTCATCGGCCTGCACGGGGCGCACGGCTACCTCATCGCCCAGTTCCTCTCGCCGTGGTGCAACAAGCGCGAGGACGAGTACGGAGGCGACCTCACCGGCCGCCTGCGCTTTGCGCTCGAGGTGATCGCGGCAGTGCGCGCGGGGTCCGGTGGCGCGCTGCCAATCGTGTTTCGGATCAGCGGTGATGAATACCAGGACAACGGTCTCACGCTCGCCGACGTCTGCGCCGCGGCGCCGCGGCTCGCGGCAGCCGGGGTCGATCTCATCGACGTCTCGGCCGGCATGTACGAGACCAACTGGTGGATCACGCAGCCGATGGAAATGCCGCAAGGGGTTCTGGCGCATCTTGCCCGCGAAGTGCGCAAGCATAGCCCGGTTCCGGTGAGCGTGTCGGGTCGCATCACCGATCCGAGTGTGGCCGAGCATCTCATCGAATCGGGGACGACCGACTTCGTGACGATGGGTCGCGCGCTGCACGCCGATCCCGAGTTCGCGAACAAGGCGCGCAGCGGGCGAGTCGCCGAGATCTGCACCTGCATCGCCTGCAACCAGGGCTGCAGCGACATGCACTCGCGCGGCCTGCCGATCGTATGCCTCGTCAACACGACGACCGGCTTCGAGCGTGAGTACGCGATCCGGCCGACGACGGCGTCAAAGCGCATCGTCGTCGTCGGTGGTGGCCCGGCGGGGCTCGAGGCCGCGCGCATCCTGGCGCTGCGCGGGCACACGGTCGTGCTCTTCGAGCGCGACGAGCCAGGCGGCCAGATGGCCCTGTCCAAGCTCGTCCCCGGACGCGAGGAGTTCACCGGACACATCGCGTGGCTCGCCGGCGCGGTCGCGCGCGCGGGCGTGACGTTGCACGTGGGCGTGGAGGCCGACGCCGACCGCGTCCTCGCCGAGCATCCGGACATCGTGATCGTCGCGACCGGTTCCACACTCGGACTCCCCAACATCCCGGGGCTCCTCGACAGTCCCGTCGTCGATGCCTACGAGATCCTGCGCCGCCCGCTTGCCGATGTCGGGCGAGCGCTGGTCATCGGCGGAGACATCCGGGGCTTCGGCGTCGCGCGCGTGCTCGCCGAGCGCGGCGTCGAAGTGATCGTGGTCGAGCCAGGTAACGAACTCGTCAGCGACATCGGGACGCGCTCGCGACGCTTCCAGGTGGCCGCACTGGAGGAGCGACCCAACGCCCAGATCCACCTCGGCACGACGGTGGAGGCGCTCGGTGAGCATTCGGCCGAGCTTTGGAACGGGACGAAGCGCTGGCGGGTCGAGGGCATTGACGTCGTCGTGGCCACGACGATGCTGGTGCCGGTCACCGACGTCGCCGATGCATTGCGCGAGCGTGCGAGCACACTCGACATCTACCTCATCGGCGATTGCGTGCAGCCGCGGAGCGCGCTCGACGCAACGCAAGAGGCGGCCGCGTTGGCGCATCGCCTCTGATGGCGCCCGACGCAGCGCGACACGCGGCGTTGGCGCATCGCTTCTGATCGCGCGCCGCCGCGAGACCCCATGCGATCCCTGCCATGAACGCACCGGCCGCCCTCGTCCTCCTCTTCGATATCGCTGCCGAGATCGCGACCGGGCACGACGACTGGCACACGCACGAGCACATGCCGGAGCGGCTCGGCATCCCAGGTTTCCAGCGTGGCACGCGGTGGACCGCGCATGGAACTGCGGGTGCGGCGGACGCGGCCGTACGTTACTGCGTCGTCTACGAGGTCGACTCGATCGCCGTGCTGGATTCGGCCGCGTACCGGGCGCGCCTCGATCATCCGACCTCGTGGACGTCGGCGATGATGCGCCACTACCAGGGCATGCGACGGGCGCTGTGCACGCTGGAAGCGGGTGTCGGTTGCGGTCTCGGAACGACGCTGCTCGTCATCACCTTCGCACCCGCACCGGAAGCGCAGCGCGAGGTCGACCGATGGCTCACGGAGGACATCCTCCCCGGGTTCAAGCAACGTCCGGGGTTTGCCGAGGCTCGCCTGTACCGCAACGCGCTCGCCGCGGCGATGACGACCGAGCAGGCGATTCGTGGCCGCGACGCAACGCTGCACACGGCGCTGCTCGTGACCGGTTACGACGAGGCGGCGGTCACCGCGCTCGCCGCCGGCGAACTCGCACCGGAGCGGTTCGCGGCGCATGGCGGGATCCAGGCGGAAATCACGGCACAGGCGTATCGACAAGCCTATGCGCTTGCGGCGGGCGAGATCGGCACTACACTGACCGCTCCCAGCCCGCGCGACGGTGACGCCGATGTCGATGCAAGCACCCGACGAGATCCCCCAGGTCCCTCACGACGACGATCCACACGAGACGCAGGAATGGCGTGACGCGCTCGACGGCGTCGTGCGCCACGGCGGTGTCGCGCGCGCGCTCTACGTACTGAAGCAGTTGCAGGAGCACGCGCAGGCGCGCGGGCTCGTCGCGGTCGAGGCGCCGCACTCGGCGTACCAGAACACGATCCCGCTGGCACAGCAGGGTCCGTACCCGGGGGATCTCGCACTCGAGCAGCGGATCAGCGGGATCGTGCGCTGGAATGCGCTGGCCATGGTGATGCGCGCCAATCGCACGGCGAGCGAGTTGGGTGGCCACATCGCGAGCTACGCTTCGGCGGCGGAGATCTTCGAGGCAGGGTTCAATCATTTCTTCCGCGGCGACGACGGCACGGGCGCCGACCTCGTCTACTTCCAGCCGCACTCGGCGCCGGGCGTGTACGCGCGCGCCTTTCTCGAAGGTGGGCTCGACGAGGCGCAGCTCGCGCGCTATCGGCAGGAGGTTGCCGGTGGCGGCCTGTCGTCGTACCCGCACCCGTGGCTCATGCCGCAGTTCTGGCAGTTTCCGACGGGATCGATGGGGTTGGGGCCGATCAGTGCGATCTACCAGGCGCGCTTCATGCGCTACCTCGACCATCGCGGGCTCGTCGCCACCGCGCACCGGCGCGTCTGGGGTGTCTTCGGTGACGGCGAGATGGACGAGCCGGAGTCGGTCGGCGCGCTGACGCTCGCGGCGCGCGAGAAGCTCGACAATCTCACCTTCGTCATCAACTGCAACCTGCAGCGTCTCGACGGTCCGGTGCGCGGCAACGGCCAGATCATCCAGGAGCTCGAGGCGCTCTTTGCGGGCGCGGGCTGGAACGTGATCAAGGTGCTGTGGGGCTCGGACTGGGACGCGCTCTTCGCGCACGATACGAACCACGCGCTCCTGCGCCGCTTCGCGGCGACGGTCGACGGCCAGTACCAGACGCTCGGCGCCAACGACGGGGTGTACAACCGCGACCATTTCTTCGCGCTCGATCCCGAGCTGCAGGCGCTGGTCGCGCACATGACGCCGGCCGAGATCGACGGGCTCACCCGCGGCGGCCACGACTTTCGCAAGCTCTACGCGGCGCTGCATGCCGCGCGCACGCACGCCGGGCAGCCCACGGTGATCCTCGCCAAGACCAAGAAGGGTTACGGCATGGGGGCCACCGGCGAGTCGCGCATGACCGCGCACCAGGCGAAGAAGCTGGGGCTCGAAGCGATGCGCCAGTTCCGCGATCGCTTCGCGCTGCCGCTGAGCGACGCCGACCTCGAGGCGCTTCGCTTCTACAAGCCCGCGCCCGACAGCCGCGAGATGCAGTACTTGCGCGAGCGCCGGGCGGCGCTGGGCGGTGATCTGCCGCGGCGCCGACGCGAGGCTGCACCGTTGCCGGTGCCAGCGCGTGCGCAGTACGCGACCTTCGCCACCGCGGCCGCGGGCAAGGAGATGTCGACGACGATGGCGGCGGTGCGCATGCTGGGCAACCTCCTTCGCGATCGCGCGCTCGCGCCGTCGATCGTACCCATTGTCGCCGACGAGGCGCGAACCTTCGGCATGGCCAACCTCTTTCGCCAGATCGGCATCTACGCGCCCGAGGGCCAGCTCTACACGCCGGAGGATGCGCAGTCGATGCTCGCCTACCACGAGGCGCGCGATGGCCAGCTCCTCGAAGAGGGGATCACCGAGGCGGGCGCGTTGTGCTCGTGGACCGCGGCGGCGACCGCGTACAGCGTGCACGGGAAGGCGCTGCTGCCCTTCTACATCTACTACTCGATGTTCGGCTTCCAGCGTGTGGGCGACCTCATCTGGGCTGCGGCCGACCAGCGCGCCCGCGGCTTTCTCTTTGGCGCGACCGCGGGGCGGACCACGCTCGCCGGGGAAGGACTGCAGCACCAGGACGGCAGCAGCCACGTGGTCGCCGCGACGATTCCCAACTGTCGCGCGTATGATCCGGCGTTCGCCTATGAGCTCGCGGTCATCGTCGAGCACGGCATGCGGCAGATGCTCGAGCACCAGGAGGATGTCTTCTACTACGTGACGGTCATGAACGAGAACTACGCGCAGCCGTCGCTGCCCGAGGGTGTCGCCGGCGACATCGTGCGTGGTCTTTATCGGTATGCGGCTCACGCCGGTGACGCGGGGCACGTGCGGCTCGTGGGCTCGGGCACGATCCTGCGCGAGGTCATCGCGGCGGCGGAGGTTCTTGCGCGTGACTGGGGCGTGGGCAGCGAGGTCTACAGCGCGACGAGCTTCGCCGAGCTCGCCCGTGAGGCGCGCGAGGTCGCGCGCTGGAACCGGCTGCATCCGACGGCGGCACCGCGATCGAGCCACGTCGGCACGCTCCTCGCCGGTACGGCGCCGATCATCGCCGCGACCGACTACGTGCGCGCCTACCCGGAACTCGTCGCGGCGCACGTCGCCGCGCCGTTCATCGCGCTGGGCACCGACGGCTTCGGTCGCAGCGATACGCGGACCGCGCTGCGCGGCTTCTTCGAGGTCGACCGCGATCACCTCGTCGTCGCGGCACTGCACGCGCTTACGCGCGATGCGGCGGGAGCGCAGCGCGTCGCCGCCGCGATCGCGCGCTACGGCGTGGCAACGGACGTTGCTCCACCGTGGCTGCGCTGACGGCGCGCGCGCATCGCCGCTTCTCCGCAGTGCGTGCCCTCGGCTGGGCGCTGCTCGCCTGGACTCTCGTCGCCGGTATCGATGCCGCGATCGCCAAGCGCGTTCTGGTCTTGAATTCGTTCGGCCGCGACTTCGCACCTTACGATTCGATCGCGCCGATATTCCGGACCGAGCTCGCACAGCGCTTCGACGTGCCGATCACGTTCGTCGAGGCGAGCCTCGACTCCATGCGCACCGCGACCGACAAGCAGACGCGCACGTTCCTCGCGTATCTCAACGGCCGCTTCGACGGGACGCCGCCCGACGTCGTGGTGACGTTCGGCGGCCCCGCCGCGCAGTTCTACCTCGCCCACCGCGACGAGCTCTTCGGGACCACACCGGTGGTGCTGGGCGCACTGGAAGAGCGCTTCATCCCCAAGGCGCCGCTGCTGCCCAGCGACGCGGTCGTCGCCGCGCAAGCTCACATTCCGCGACTCATCGACAACATCGAGCGCCTGCTCCCGGAAACGCGGACCGTTGCCGTGGTGATCGGCGCGTCACGGCTCGAACAGTCCTGGCTCGAGGAATTGAAACGCGATACGGCGCCGTTCACCGATCGGATCCGCTTCGAGTATCTCAACGACCTTTCGCTCATGCAGATGCGGGCGCGCGTCGCCGCGCTGCCGGCGCACTCGGCCATCCTCTACGCGGTGCTGGTCGTCGACGCAGCGGGCGTTCCCCACGAGCGGCAGGATGCGCTGGCAAGCCTGTACAAGGCGGCGAATGCGCCGATTTTCGGGATCTACGAGAACGAGATCGGCAACGGGGTCGTCGGCGGGCCGTACTGGTCGCTGCGCGAGCAGGCCCGGCGTATCGCCAATGCGACGCTCCGTGCCCTGGGCGGCGCGGCACGAGCGCAAGCGCAGGTCGACGTCATGGGCTTGCAGCCTGCGGCCTACGACTGGCGTGAGCTTCGCCGATGGAACATCGATGCGTCACGGCTTCCACCCGGAAGCGAGGTTCGCTTCAAGCCGCCCTCGATCTGGGAGGAGCACCGTGGCGCCGTCGTCGCGACGCTGACCGCGCTCGTGCTGCAGGCGGCGCTCATCGCCGCGCTCCTCGTGCAGCGCACGCGCCGTCGGCGCGCCGAGCGCGAGGTGGCGGGCCTTGCGGGGCGTCTGGTCACCGCGCACGAGGACGAGCGCCGCCGGCTCGCGCGCGAGTTGCACGACGACGTGTCGCAGCGCCTGGCCGGTCTCGCGATCGAAGTGGCCGCCCTCGAGGGGCGCGAGCGCCACACGCCCAACGCGGCAGCCGCGCATGCGATCCGAGCGGGCCTCGTGGAGCTGGGCGAGGACGTCCATGCGCTGTCGTACCGCCTCCACCCTTCGGTGCTCGAGGATCTGGGTCTTGCCGAGGCGCTGCGCATCGAGTGCGATCGCGTCGCGCAGCGCGGCCCGCTGCAGGTGAAATTCGATTGCGGCGCCGTGCCGCGCGGTCTGCACGCCGACGCGGCGCTGTGTCTTTTTCGGGTGGCGCAGGAGGCGCTGCGCAACGTCGAGCGCCATGCGCGTGCGACGGACGTCGCCGTTTCGCTGGCGCCGGCCGCGGGAGGCATGGCGCTTGCCGTGCGCGACAACGGCGCGGGCTTCGAAGCCGGGCGCGACCCGGCGCGCGCGAGCCTGGGGCTGGCGAGCATGCGCGAGCGCATCCGCCTCGTGGGTGGTCGCCTCGACCTGCGCAGCGAGCGGGGGAGCGGGACGTCGCTCACGGCGTGGGTGCCGCTTCCGGAGGCCGTGTGAGCCGGCCGCGCGTGCTCTTGGCCGACGACCACAAGGTCGTCGCGCAGGGCTTGAAGAGCCTGCTGTCCGCCGACTTCGATCTCGTGGGCGTGGTGGCCGACGGGCCGGCGATGGTCGAAGCGGCCACGACGCTGCGCCCGGACGTGATCGTCGCCGACGTGACGATGCCGCTGCTCAACGGCATCGATGCACTCGGCACCCTGCGGCAGCGCGGACTCGACGCCCCGGTCGTCTTCCTCACCATGCATAACGAGCCGGGCTACGCGCGACGGGCGCTTCGTGCCGGCGCGGCGGGGTACGTGCTCAAACTCGCCGCGCCCGAGGAACTCGTGCAGGCGATCCGCATCGCGCTCGACGGAGGCACGTTCGTGAGTCCGGCGCTCGCCCGCGCGGTCTTCGCCGCGGACGAGCGCGCGGCGCCGGGTGACAGCGAGCGTCCCGTCACGCTCACGCCCCGTCAGCGCGAGATCACGTGCCTCCTGGCCGACGGTCTGTCGGCGAAGGAGATCGCGCGAAGGCTCGACATCTCGTCGCGCACGGTGGAATCGCACAAGTACCAGATCATGGAGCTGCTCGGCGCGCAGAGCAGCGCCGAGCTCATCCGCATCGCGATCCGCCACGGCATCGTCGACCCCTGACGCCACCCGCCTTGCGGCGGGTCTTGCCGCCGGGTCCCGCGCCTCGCCCCCGAAAAAATGCGGAGTGACGCCCGCCCCCGAGGCGTGCCATCCTGCGACCTCCGGCAGGCCGAACCGCGCGATAGGGACCCGACGAGGGCAATGAGCACTGGCACCCCCCGTTGTGTCCTTCTCGCCGAGCGTCATCACCGACTGAGCGACGGCGTTCGCAGCTTGCTCGAGACCACGTTCAGTCAGGTCTTCATGGTCACCGACCAGGATTCACTGATGGAGGGCACGAGGAAGCTCTTGCCGGCACTCGTCATCGCCGATGTCTCGCTGGCGCAAGGCGATATCCGCCACCTGTTGCAATCGCTCCGCGAATGCGCACCGTTAACGAGAGTGCTGCTCCTGAGCGTGCACGACGAGCCGACGGTGGTCGAGGCCGCGTTTGCCGCGGGTGCCGACGGCCTCGTGCTCAAGCGTTCGATCGCAGACGACTTGCTGCCGGCGGTCGACGCGGTGCTGGCCGGTCGACGCTTTGCGTCGTCTTCGCGAAGACACTGAATCTCGTGGTGCGCCGCCCAGGTCCGCGCCGATTCAAAGCATCAAGAACCAACCAGAGGAGTCGATATGCTCATGAGAACGACGTTCGCAATCGCGGCAGCCGTTGCCGCGCTGACGGGCTGCCAGACGACGCAGCAGGTGATGGACTCGTCGCAGCCGCAAGCGCTGTCGATCGCCACTCGACGCGCGCAGTTCGAGATGAACTGCCCGGGCGCCACGGCGCAGGTTCTCTCGCGTGAGGACGTACCGCCCGTGCTCATGTACCGCGGAACGCCGCGGCTCGAGTACACGATCGGTGTGAGCGGATGCGGCCAAAGGGGAACCTACCTCGTGATCTGCCCCGAAGACGGCAGCGGATGCTTTGCCGCCGCAGGCCGGCGCCAATGAGCCGTTCGAGCGCACGTCCCCGAGGCGCGTCGCCCTCCGGTCGTCGACCCCGCAGGGGATCCGGGAACCCGGCGCCCGGCGCACCGGGGCCGTCGCCGGAGCGATCGCCCGTGGCATGGGCCGCCGTCGCGCACGTGTGCATCGTGGCGGCGCTCGCGATCGCTCCTTCCGGTGCGCGCGCCGCGCTCTCGGCGGAAGAACTCGCGAAGCTCGCGCAAAACCCGGTCGGCAACCTCATCAGCGTGCCGTTCCAGAACAACGTCAATCTCAACGACGGACCGCAGAAGGCGACGCAGAACGTCCTCAACGTCCAGCCGGTGATTCCGATCGAGATCTCGAAGGACTGGAACATCATCACGCGCACCATCCTGCCGGTCATCTCGCAGCCGGCCCTGCATTCCGGCGATTCGCGGACCAACGGCATCGGCGACCTGCAGTTCACCGCCTTCCTCTCGCCGGCCGCGCCCGGGAAGTGGATCTGGGGGGTGGGCGGCATCGTGCAGGCGCCCACCCACAGTAACGCCGCACTGGGAAACGACAACTGGGGTCTGGGTCCTTCGGTGGTGATCCTGCACCTCGCCAAGGGCAGTCCGTGGGTCTACGGCGCGCTCGTCAACAACCTCTGGTCGCTGTCGAGTCGGGCGGATGCGCCCGCGTACAACAACGGCCTGATCCAGCCGTTCCTCAATTACAACTTCGCGGGCGGTACGTATCTCACATCGAGTCCGATCCTGACCGTGAACTGGAACGCCGATGGCGGCAACCGGTGGACGATTCCCGTCGGTGGCGGCATCGGTCACATCTTCCATCTGGGGAAGCTGCCGGTGAATACGCAGGTCAGCGCCTATTACAACGCGGTTCGCCCGGATTACGAGGCGAACTGGCAGATCCGCGCGCAGGTGCAGTTCATGTTTCCGAAGTGACGTCCGTTGCGTCCGTTTTGGCGGCGACGACGACCTGCGTTGCGAGGCATGCGTCGCCGCGCGCGAGAATCAGTCCATGACGCAGATCCGAGCGCTGCCTACGGACAATGAATCCTTGGATCGGGGACGTAGTCCGCGCTCGCCGAATGTTCGCGGGGGACGCACGCAGGAACCGTACCCCGCGGCTGCGGAGGTGCGATCATGACGTCGTTGCATCGGATGGGACCGGAGGCGGCTTGCGCCTGGTACGTGCGCTCGTCCTCCGTCCATTCGATCCAGTACAGGCCGATTTCGTCGCCGATCGCGATCTGCACCCTCGCATCCGTGACCTCGCTGTCACGCTTCGACGCGTCGCGCTGCCATCGGCGCGACGCGGGGTCATAGCGGCAGAGCTTGCGCACCACGATGCGGATCGGCGCGACGGCGGATCCGCCGATCACGAGCTGTGCTCGACCCGACGTGGCATCACGCTCGATTCGCGCCTGCGGTCGAGCGATGTCGGCAGCCACGGGGGGCGCGACCAGAGGAAGGATCAGGGCGAGGCCGAGTGCCGAAACGATCGTTCGCATGGCGCTTGTTTTCCCGTGTGATTGCGTCCCGGTACCAACGGACCACGCTTCGCGTCGGGGTCAAGGTCCGCTGGGACCTGCGCGGGCGCGACGACGCTGCGTGCACGGTCCGGCACGCCTGATCGGGCAGCACCGGGAGGGTGTGCGAGGTGGACGTGCCGCGCGCCGTCGCATCGGCCGCAGGCTCGCGGTCGGGATCGACCGGACCAAAAAGAAGGCCGCGGGATCCTCCCGCGGCCTTCGGCCTTGCGCACGAACCGGATGAATGGGACGGCCGGAAAGCTGTCGTGCGCGGGACCGGAAGCGTCAGCCGATCTTGACCGGAACGAAGATCTGGCGGCCCTGGCGCTCGATCAGGAGCGCGACGGTCTTGCCCGACTTGTCGATCGCCGACTTCAATTCGTCGACCGTCGAGACCTTGGTCGAACCGACGCCGACGATGAGGTCGCCCGATTGCACGCCGGCC
>WBZO01004717.1_pt1 | contig 14477 bp, 14 predicted proteins | sample 5204261 | NCBI WGS metagenome assembly WBZO01 (sample SAMN12412400, study PRJNA552823) | activated sludge metagenome | isolation source: activated sludge from anammox sidestream of wastewater treatment plant... | place: USA: North Carolina | collected 2017-09
GCGATCGCGGGGGCGGTGGCGCTGCGCTACAACGCCTACAAGATTCCGCTGATGCGCAATCTCGTCAAGCGCGCCATCCGCGGCAACGCGCAGGCGACGACGTAGTCTGTTGACTCCCCGGGTGACACGCACCGCGATCGTCGCGCTGACGATCGCGGTGTCGTGCGCGGGGCTGGCGGGCTGCGCGGAGAAGCCTGCGGCGGCATCGCGCAGGGAAACCTACTGGCGGACGGTGAACCGGTGGACCGGTCGCGATCGTCTCCAGACCGAGTCCTGGCCTTCCGATTCCGGTGCCATGCGCATCCGCTGGAGCACCAGCAAGGCGAAGCCCGGCAGCGTATTCCAGCTCACGATTCACAGTGCGATCAGCGGCCGTCCCATGGAGACCGTCGTCGACCAGATCGGCGACGGCGAGGGCACGGCCTTCTTCAGCGACGACCCGCGCGTGTTCTTCGCGGTGGTCGACTCGAAGAACCTCGATTGGCAGTTCACGATTGAAGAACCGGTCGATGTCATTCTCACGCCGAAGTGACAGGGCCCGGGAGGGACGAACGAATGGCCAATAAGCTTGTCGGACAGAATTACCAGACGCCGGACCTGGTGGCGAAGGTGACCGGTCGTGCCAAGTATGTCGAAGACTACATGGTCGACGGCATGCTGCACGCCCGCCTGCTCACCAGCCCGCTGCCGCACGCGCGCGCCCGGAACATCGACGTCAGCCGCGCCCTTGCCCTCCCGGGGGTGAAGGCCATCCTGCTGCCGGACGAGATTCCCAGCCCGGCCGATACCGTGACCGACCTCGGTGCGGTCATCAAGGCCGACCTGCGCGGCGAACGCGCCCTGTCGGCCGAACCGGTGTACCAGGGCGAGCCGGTGCTCGCCGTGGCGGCGGTCGACGAGTTGACCGCCATCGAGGCGATCGAGTTGATCGACATCGACTGGGAACCGCTGCCCTTCAACGTCGACCCGATCGACTCGCTGCGCCCGGGCACGCCCACGGCGCGGGCCGAGGGCAACGTCTGGATGCGCAAGCCGGCCGAAGCGGGCCAGCAACCCGGACCGCCCGACGTGGTGATGCTGAAGTGGGAGGAGCAGGACTTCGCCGAGTACGCGGACGGCAAGCTCCCCATGGGCAAGCCGACCGACGAGTGGTCCTACGGCGACGTCGACGGGAACTTCGCCAAGGCCGCGCTGGTCCTCGACGAGACCTTCTCGACCTCGAACAACAGCCACGTCACGCTCGAGCCGCGCAGCGCGCTGGCCTACTGGCAGAACGGCAAGCTGTTCCTGCATTGCTCCACGCAGAGCACCGTGCAGACCGTGGCGTCGGTCGCACGCTGGCTCCACATGGAAGCCACCGACATCGTCATCGTGAGCGAGTACACGGGAGGCGGGTTCGGCAGCAAGGCGACCGGCACGCTGCAGTCGATCATCCCGGCGCTGCTCGCGAAGAAGGCGAATGCGCCGGTGCTGATGCACGTGAGCCGAGAGGACGAGCACTTCATCGGCGGATACCGTCCGGCGGTGCACGGGCGCGTCAAGGCCGGCTTCGACAAGGGCGGCAAGCTGCTCGCGGTCGACATGTTCGTCATCTGCGAGAACGGCCCGTTCGAGCAGCAGGGTGACACCGGCCAGACCGGTCGCATCGCCTCGCTGATGTACCAGCCGGAAGCGATGCGGTGGCGCGGCGTGGCGGTGCTCACGAATACGCCCCCGCGGCGTGCACAGAGCCAGCCGGGCGGCATGCAGGGCATCACGATCATGGAACCGCTGCTCGCCAAGGCGGCGCGCAAGCTGGGCGTCGACCAGGTGGAACTGCGGCGGATCAACGCGCCGGTCGGCAAGGCCAAGGTCGGCCCTGCCAACGCGCGCGGCCAGCGTGGCTACTCGACGAGCGCCTTCGTGCAGGAAGCCCTGGACAAGGGCAAGGCGCTCTTCAACTGGGACGAGCGCAAGGCGCGCAGCGGCAGGGTGAACGGGACGAAAGTGCGGGGCGTGGGCGTGGCGGTCAGCACGTTCGTGGCCGGGTCGACCGGCTTCGACGGGCTGTTCGTCATCAAGCCAGACGGCCAGATGTACATCAACACGGGCGTCGGCAACCTCGGCACCGAGTCGTACAGCGACACGATGCGCGTGGCGGCCGAGATGATGGGCGTGCCGTGGGAGAAGGTGGTCCTCACCTGGGGGAACACCGCCAACAACCTCCCGTGGTCGTGCGTATCGGGCGGCAGCCAGACGATTCACGCGCACACGCGCGCGGCACACGCGGCCGCGTCGGATGCCATCCGGAAGTGCCAGGAGATCGCGGCCAGGTCGCTCGGCGGTCGGCCCGAGGACTACGTGCTCGAGAACGAGCGGGTCCAGCGGCGCGGCGGGGCGGGCATGACCCTGGCCCAGGTGGCGCAGAAGGCGATCGAACTCGGCGGCCGGTATGACGGCCACGAACTGCCGGAGGACATCAACGCGTTCACGAAGCGCTCGGCCACCAACCTGGCCGGCCAGGGCCTGATGGGTGTCGGCCGCGACAACTACAAGCGCGACGGTGCGTCGTACTCGTTCGTGGCAGGGTTCGCCGAGGTCGAGGTCGACCGCGAGACCGGCCGCTACGAGATGATCGACTATGTGGCCGTGGCCGACGTCGGCACGGTGGTCCATCCGCGCGCGCTGGGCGGGCAGGTGCTCGGCCGGTCGATTCTCGGCATGGGGCACGCGCTGGCACAGAAGACGGTCTACGACCAGCACTACGGGGTGGCGCTCGCCCGCCGCATGTACCAGAACCGGCCGCCGGCCATCCTCGACGTGCCGCGCAACATGCAGTGGGCCGCGGTCGAGATCCCCGATCCCGAGTCACCGGTAGGGGCCCGCGGCATCGGTGAGCCGCCGGTTGGTGCAGGCTGCTGCGCCATCCTGAACGCCATCTCGGATGCGCTCGGCGACGACATCTTCCGCCGCGCACCGGTCAACCTCGACACGATCCTGACCTCGCTCGAGTCCGGCAGGCCCGTGCAGGAGGCGCTGACCGCGCACATCTGACACAGCCTCCGGCTGCGGGCTCCGGGCTTCAGACGGCGTCGGCTGCAGACAACAAAGGGCGGCTTCCGGCATCGACCGGGAGCCGCCCTTTTCATTGGTCCACCTGAAGGTGGGCACTGCGCGCCTCCGGCCCGCGGCTGCTGACGTCTAGCGCGCTCGTGCGCCTCGGGCGGGCGGCGGGCCTTCCACACGCTCCGGCCTGGCGGGCGCGGCCAGGGGCAGGGGGCGACCCGCTTCGTAGCGGCGCCAGGTCTGCAGCACCAGGTCGCCAATCAGGTCGAGGAAGGCCGGGTCGTCGTTCACCGCCTCGGCGCGAGCCATGGGCAGCCCCAGTTCGCGGCACACGTGGGCCGCTTCTTCATCCAGGTCGTACAGCACCTCGATGTGATCGCAGACAAAGCCGATGGGGCACAGCACGGCCGCCTCGAGCCCCTTCGCGTGCGCCTCCCGGAGGTAGTCGCAGACGTCCGGCCCCAGCCACGGGTCTTCCGGGCGGCCGCTGCGGCTCTGGTAGACGAGCGTCCAGTTGGCCCATCCAAGCTCCGACGCCACCGCCTCGGCTGACTGCTGGAGCTGCAGCTGGTAGCGCGCCGCGCCGGTCATCGACGCCGGGATGCTGTGGGCCGTGAACACCACGCGTGCCCGGCCCCGGACCTCGGCGGGCAGCGTCGCGAGTGCCGCAGCCACGTGCCGCGCATTCGTGCCGACGAACCCGGGATGGGTGTGCCAGTCGCCAACGAAGGTCACGTCGACGTCGGGCCGACCGTCCTGCACCGCCTCGGTGCGGGCATCGAGCACGTTCTGCTTGTACTGCGTGCAGCTCGAGTAGGACCGCTGGGCGGCGCAGACGAAGCCGATTGCCCGTCGGACGCCGGCGTCGGCCATCTCCTTCAGCGTGTCCGGCAGGAGCGGGTGCCAGTTCCGCATGCCGACGAACACCGGCACGTCGGCGAGTCCGGCCTGGGCGAGGCGCTGTCGCAGGCCGTCGGCCTGCCGCATCGTGATCGCCGTGAGCGGCGATACCCCCCCGAAGTGTTCGTAGTGACCGACCACCTCCTCGAGCCGCTCCGGCGGAATCCGCCGTCCACGCAGCACATTGGCGAGGAAGGGGCGGATGTCGCCGGGACCCTGCGGGCCTCCGAAGGACACCATCAGCACGGCATCGAATGGACGTGTGGGCATGGGCGCGATCAATGGTAGGTCAGCGGATCGACGGCGCGCTACACTGGTCGGCGCATCCACACTCGTGCTGGAGGTGTCCGATGGTCCGGTGGTCCGCTCTGCGTCTGTCTGGTCTGGCTGCCTGTGTCTTCACTATGACGCTTGTCACCCTGCAGGGCGTTGCGGGTGTGACGGGGGCGCAGGAGCGGGTCCTCTCTGCCGACGAGCACCGGCAGATGATGAACGACGCCTCCGACGCGCAGGAGGACTTCCGGTTCGCCGTTGCGGACAAGGACCAGAAGGGCGCCGTCGACGCGCTCGTGAAGCTCGAGCGTTTCATGGGACAGACCGAAACGTACTGGGCTGCCAGGAAGTCGGCCGACGGGGTGAAGCTCGCGCGTGAGTCGCGCGCCTCGGCCAGCGCGGCGCTGTCGGCCGCCCGCTCCGGCAACCTCGCCGGTGCCGCCGAGCCGTTCGATCGGATGGGGGCGAGCTGCAATGCCTGCCATGAACTGCACCTCGAGCAGAAGTGAGAACCCAGAAGTCGGAACTCGGAAGTGACGCGGCCGCGGGCCCGTGCCACATCTGGACACGCACGCCCGTTGTCTGGCTGCTCGTGCTGCTGGCACTGGCGGCCGTCTGGTCCTCGCCCGCGCGCGCACAGGCCGTCCGGGAGCGGCCAGGTGCCACGACCGCCGACCCGACGCTCTACGACCTGCAGCGCGACGAACGGCTCGGCGGCCATACCCTTGCGCGTCATGTCGGCCGGACCGACGCCCAACTGGCCGACCGGCTGCGACGCGAGAATGTGTCCGCGGCCTCCACGTGGGCGGATGAGCTGACCGCACGCCGCACGGTCGCGCTCGCAATCCAGCAGTCGCGCGATCGGATCCGTGCGTGGGAGTCGAGGCAGGGGAGCCGTCCCAACCTGGTGCTGAACTACGTGCAGCCAGCCGGGCCCCCGCTCGGTCGGTCCATGCGGCGGCGCGATCCGGTGAGCCGAACCTGCGACCGCGCGGTCATCGTGCTCCGCTGGCTCGAACGCGACCGCCGCTGGATTGTGCTGACTTCGTACCCGGAGACCCGTCGATGACCCGGCACCAGCACGGTCCGCTTCACCCGGACCTCTTTCCCCGCCTGGCGGAGTTCGCCGCCGGGTATCTCCACCAGGACTTTCCGGTCGAGCACAAGACGCCGGAAGGGGCCCTCCGCGCCTACCTGGCTGATGTGAACCCGGACGAACGGGCCGAACTCGAGCAGGAACTGGCCCGATTCCGCGACGCGGCGAAGCGGGCCACGTGGCGCGACGTGCGCGAGGCGTTCGAGGCGCTCGGCGCCGCCTGGCGTCCGCTCTCGCGGGCCGCGCTCGACGACCTCCTGCACCTCCCGGCGAGGCTCACCGAGGCGGCCCGGCGGAGCGAACGATGAGCCTCCTGAGCCGGGTGTCCGGAGGCGCGCGTCGTCACGGCGTCCTGCTGGCAGGGCTCGTGCTGTGCCTTGGGCTCGCGGGCACCACGCGGCCAGGCCACGCGGCGGCCGCAGGAGCGACCTTCAGCGGTACCGTCGCCGGCTCCGACCAGGGGTTCCTCACCGGTGCCTCGGTGATCATCGACGGTCCCGTGCACCGCGATGCGAAGACCGACGCCGACGGCCGATTCACCATCGTGGACGTGCCGAAAGGCCGGTACCAGGTGCGGGTGATGGCCGACGGCTACCTGCCCATGGAGCGGCCGATGGAAGTGGGCGACGCCTCGGTGTCGGTGGACGTGGTGCTCCTGCGCCTGCCCGGCCTCTGAGCGCGGGGTACAATCCAGTCGACGTGTCCTTCCCGGATCTCCGCACCTTCATCGACCGCCTCCGCCGCGACAACGACGTCGTCTACATCGACGCCCCGGTCAACCCGGTCGAGGAGGCGGCAGAGATTCACCGTCGCGTGATTGCCGCGAACGGCCCGGCCCTGGTGTTCCGGAATGTGGCCGGGGCCGACTTTCCGCTGGTGACGAACCTGTTCGGCACGGCCAGGCGCGCCGAACTGGCGTTCGGGGAGCGGCCGCTGCGGCTGATCCGCCGGCTGGTGCACCTGGTCGAGACCATCCTGCCGCCGACCCCCGCCAAGATCTGGGGCGCCCGCGATGTCGGGCTCGAACTGCTGAAGGTGGGACTCAAGCGGGGAAGCGGAGGACCCGTCACCGAGGTGGTGACGAGCGACGTGCGCCTCGACCGGCTGCCGGCCATGACACTCTGGCCAGAGGACGGCGGACCGTTCGTGACGCTGCCGCTGGTCTATACCCAGCATCCGGACGGGCGCGGTCCGAACCTCGGGATGTACCGTCTGCACATCCACGACGTCACGTCCACCGGCATGCACTGGCAGATCGGGAAGGGAGGCGGCTTCCACTACCAGATCGCCGAGGCACGGAACCAGCCGCTGCCGGTCACGGTTTTCCTCGGTGGACCACCGGCCCTGATCCTCTCTGCCATCGCGCCGCTGCCCGAGAACGTGCCCGAGATGATGCTGGCCTCGCTCATCGCGGGCGAGCGGCTGAAGCTGTCGGAGGGCCCGTGGCCGCATCCGCTCGTCTCGTCGGCCGAGTTCGCGCTCATTGGTGAGGTGCCGCCGCACGTGCGCAAGCCCGAAGGGCCGTTCGGCGATCACTACGGGTACTACTCGCTGCAGCACCCGTACCCGGTCTTCAACGTGAAACAGATCGCACGGCGTCGTGACGCCATGTTCCCCGCGACCGTGGTGGGCAAGCCCCGGCAGGAGGACTTCTTCATCGGCGATCTCCTGCAGGAACTGCTGTCGCCGCTCTTCCCGGTGGTGATGCCGGCCGTGCAGCAGCTCTGGTCGTACGGCGAGACCGGCTATCACTCGCTGGCTGGCGCGGTCGTGAAGCAGCGGTACGCGCGCGAGGCCATGGCCAGCGCATTCCGCATCCTTGGCGAAGGGCAGCTCTCGCTGACGAAGTTCCTGCTGATGACCGACCAGGCGGTGGACCTGAAGGATTTTCGGGCCACGCTCGAACACGTGCTGGCGCGCACCAACCCGGAAACCGATCTCTACGTGTTCGCGAACCTCTCCATGGACACGCTGGACTACAGCGGGCCCGAGGTGAACAAGGGCTCGAAGGGTGTGTGGCTCGGGCTTGGCGACCCCGTGCGCGAGCTGAAGCGCGAGTTCCGCGCCGCGGAGCTCCCGGCCGGCGTCAGCGAGGTACGCGCCTACTGCGGCGGCTGCCTCGTCGTCGGCGTGCCTGGGTACGCGCACGAACCGGGCGTGGCCTCACGTATCGCCTCCCATCCGGCCTTTGCCGGCTGGCAGCTCCTGGTGCTGACCGACGAGCCGGTGCGCGCGACGAAGAGCGACATGAACTTCCTGTGGACGACATTCACGCGCTTCGAGCCTGCGGCCGACATTCACGCGGCGGCCACGCGCGTGGTGCGCAACCACCTCTCGTACACCGGCCCCATCTGCATCGATGCGCGCATGAAGCCGTGGTATCCGAAGGAAGTCAGCTGCCGTCCCGAGGTGGCCGAGACGGTGAGCCGGCGGTGGCGGGAGTACTTCCCGAATGGCGGTGTCGAGATGGGCGACTCGGAGCGCGGACACCTGGACTGACCGGGGCCGGCGCTCACTTGGGTGCGGCCGTCGCAATCCTGATCGTGACGCCAGCAGCACTGGCCGGTCCTGCTGGTGTTCGCGTCGCCGGCCGTGCCCCAATGACGGTCACCGGGGTTCCGTCAGTCAGGAGACTCGTGGTGAGACTGCCCCGCGGTCCGAGATCGACCGGGCCGCCTGACGGACCGCCGCCAGCGAGATAGGCGTGCAGAGCCGCACCGGCCGTGGTCTGCGCACGCACTTCCACACGGCAACGGCCGGCACGCGAGGGCAACACAATCTCGCCACCCGTCCGCGCGCGATATTCCAGCACCGTCCGGTCACCTCCGTAACATCCGCCAGGCCCCCCGACCGTGTCTCGTACGACCACCTCTACAGCGTCCGGCACATCGGCAGCGGGCAGGTTCGATGCGAACACGGTGGCACCGTCGCGTGCCGGGACGGACGCGTTCGGAGCAGATGCCTGCGCTGTGCCGTCGCGTGCTGGCTGCCGCGTCACGGTGAGTGGCGTCTGATTCGGGGGCCTCGGTGTGGCGACTGGCAATCCGGCCGACGTCCACCACGCAACGCCACCCATCAGGACGAGCGACGCGGCTGCCGCGGACACCCGCAGGCGTCCCCCATGACGAGGCGTGCGGGCTGTAGGTGGTGGCATGGTGCCGTCGCGCACGTCTTCCGGCATCCCGGCCTTCGAGATGAACCGCACACGCACTCCTCTCTGGCGGAGGGCGGCCAGCAGGTCGGGGTCGGCCTGTGCGCGATTGTGCTCCGGGAGCAGCAGGCACACGGCCGGGTGTCCAGCCGGCGCGGTCGAGAGCCAGGCGTCCAGCACCCGGAGCTTCTGCGAAATGCCGTCGACGCCGCGGACGTTCAGGTCCGCGTCCACCTCACCGGTGGCCACCCACAGCGCCGACGCATCGGTCTCGGCGCCAGCCAGCCGGCGATCCTGGCGAAGCACATGTGCGAGGAACACCGGCAGATGGAAGCTGCGGCCGTCAGTGACCTCCGAATCGACGTCCATCCGGAAGGCATCGGTGCCGGTCACCTGTGCGATCACGCCGGTCCCTCGCCTGACAAACCGGTTGTACTCGCGGCTCACGCCGGTCTCCACCGACGTCCGGTCGATGCACATCACCGAACGAGCCGAGTTCTCCTCCGGTTCTACCCGCTGGATGACGACCAGTGATCCCGTCGTCAGGATCGCCACCCTGATCGGCGAGTTCATCGCAGCCACAGTTTGGAGGAGTCGGCGCTCAGCAGGACGTAGGCCGCCGACCGGCGGTCGATGAGCGCCTCCACCTCCTCGCCTTCGTCGATGAAGGTAATCGATTGGAGGTCACCGTCGTCACCGCGCAGCACGAGTTCGTGAACCGGCCGCATCCGTGGAGGGGCGAGCACGCGCACGATGAGGGTGTTGGGCTCCACCGACGACTCCGCCCACTCGACCTCCACGCCCATCTCCGCCTGGCGCCGGCGGCCGATCGGGCCGGAACTGGCGGCCATCGCCTTGGGAATGCCGATCGTCGCGTAGTGGTCGAGAAGCCGATCCAGCGCCTCCCGCAGCGCCGGGTCGGCCCGCAGGGCCGAGCGCAGGGCCGTGGTGGGCGTGCGCGCCGGGCGGCTCCTGGCATAGTCGGCGAGGTCCGCGACCGTCACGCGTCCCGAGTCGGCGGGAGCCATGCCCTCGTCTGCCAACGCGAGCCGGGTTGCCGCCCGCGTGATGATGGCGTGGCGGTGTTCGGATGTCATCTCTGCCCACTTCATAGCGCGTGCTCCACACCAGGCATGAACCCGTGCACACGCCCGAGCGCCGCACAGAACCGCTGGTGTTCTTCAGCAAATGCGTCCCCGTCCCGCCGTGTGTTCACCGCGGCGCTGAGCCGACCGGCCAGTTCGGACACGGCCCGGCACAGCAGGATGGCGTGGCCGGCGGCCTCGGTGAGATCCATGGGCTCGGCCTCGCGCTCGAGCCCCCCGAAACCCTTGCGGCGCCGGAGCTGGTACCACGCCGTCCGCCCGGTCTCGAGGGCGCGGCCGAGCGGTCCGTCCGGCTCGGTGCCAGCGAGGGTGGCCTCATCGATCGCGGTTCGGTCGAGCACCAGGCCGGCCGGGAGGCAGGCGCGCACCTCCTCGGGCGAGAGATCGCCGAGCTCCCGTACGAGCCCAAGCGCGTCGAGCCGCCTGCCGACGTTCCAGAGCAGATAGACGCTTGCCCGCCCAAACGACTGGAGCCTGGCGCCTGCCGCAGCCAGCGCATCCATCGTGACGGCGTAGGTGGCACCACCGGCGGCAACCACACTCGCCAGGTCCCGACCATCACGCTTGGCCTGTACGACCCGTTCCTCCATCGGCCCGAAGGTCATGGCGCGCGCCCGCGACAGGTTGAGGCCCCGGATCGGTGCGAACTCCACGAGCTGCTGGTGGGCCGTTCTCCGGTCGGCACGCGACAGCAGCTCGACGATCAACGGATGGCTGAGTGCCGCAGACAGCCCCGCGCTCCGGTCCGGCAGGCGCTCGACGTCCGTGTCGACGGCGAGGTCGTCGATGGCAAACGCTCCGACGACGCGAGCCGCGGTGGCTGCCTCGTCCACTTCCGCCGACAGGGCCGCGATCTGACGCATCAGGACCGTGAAGCGTGTCTGTCCCGTGGTCGTGGCGAGATCGACCCAGGCCTGAAGCACGTGATCGTCTCCGAGCGCGTCCAGTGAGAAGTCGCCGCCGGCCACCTGTTCGAGGGTCCGGACGAGTGCGAAGAGCGCCCGCGCCTCGTGATCGCTGAGGGCGGTGCTCGAGCTGAGCGTCGAGAGCGCCTTCGTCAGGTCGGTGTTGAGCCGCCGGGCCGAGACGGCCGGCGCTTCGTCGACCGACGTGCCGAGCCAGTCGAGCATGACCGACGTCGCGACCTCGATCGCGATGAAGCCGAAGCAGCAGAGTTCGGGAATCGTGGCCAGGAAGACCCGATGCCCCGGATTGGCCCGGTCGGTGAGTGCATCTGCCTCGAGCCAGCCGGGTGCCGCCGACGCATATGTCCGACGGACCTGCGACGTGAAGAGCGGCGGCTCGAAGCAGAGGTGCATCGGTTCGATCCCGGCTGCGCGGCTCAGTGCGAAGAACTGCGCGAAGCGGTAGACCAGGTGCCGTCGGTCCCCTGTCGCGAGCTGCCGAAGCACGCTGCGTCGAAGTGCCACCGCGCGAGGGGCGTGATGCTCCTGCTGGTGGTCGCGGACACGGGCCACATAGTCGTCCGCCGCCTCGGTGAACGAGCGTCCGCGCTGCGCGGCAAACTGTGCACGGACGGTCATCGCCTGCCGCGCCGTGCTGGCTTGCCCTGTTCCATCGAGCCCCGGAGGGCGCGCCTGAAGCTCAGGCGGGCCTGCGTCATGTCATCGAGCAGGCTCCGGTGGGTGGCGCCACCGGTCACCGCGTCGGGGGCAGTCGACACGGCCTCGGCCTCCGTGGCCTTCACGACCAGCGCGCGGACCGACCGGTCGCGTGCGTACTCGGCCCACAGACGCATCACCCGGTCGATCTCAGACCTGGCCTGGCTCGGCAGGGGCTCGTCGATCCCGGCGGATCCGGTGGTGTAGTGCGCGAGCACGACCCGCCAGTCACCGCCGTGGCGCTGGTGAAGGCGTGCCAGATACATGATGCCGACCTCGATGTTGAGCGACGCGTCCCACAGATCGTCCGGGGCGATCCCGAACTCGTACCGTGACGCTGCCGGCCTTACCTGCATGACGCCGCGCGCACCACTGCGCCCCAGCGCGTCCGGGTCGAACCCGGACTGAGCCCCGGCAACCGCCAGCGCCAGTTCTGGAGGCACGATGCCCTGTGCGACCGCCTCGCCGACGATCATCGCCTTGACTTCGTCTGGCGTCGGCAGTGGCGCGGTTGCGCGGGATCCATCCTGTGCCGAGAGGGGCAGGGGACTCAGAAGTGCGACCGATACCAGTGCGGTCCACAGTGCGAGGCGTGACATGTCGGGCACCTTCGATTGGAATGAGCGCGGTGAGGAGAGGAGCTCCGGACAGGGTGTCCGGAGCCCGTGGAAGACGCGGTCTGCTACCGGAAGCGCCGGCCAGGCGTTGCCGGACGATAGCCATCGTCGACGATCCGGTCGACGGTGAACGTGTCGCCGGCGGTCGAGATCTTGATCTTGCTCAGGCTGTAGCCGCGATCCTCCATCATGAGGTGCAGCCACTCCAGCACCTTGTCGGCCTTTGCCCGCGTCGTGAGGTTGATGGAGAAGGAGCCGGTCCCGCCGGCCGGCGTGCCGATCTCCAGCGTCTCCGGGAACTCGTTCTCCATGATCGCCTTCAGCGGCAGCACCTCCTCCATCTGGAAGTGCTCGAATGCCACGACGAAGTTGTTGATCAGGCCATTGCCGCCAGCCGCTCCGCGGCCGGTCACGACGCCGCCAGGGGCGGGCGTCGCTCGGAGGGCCTGCTGGTCGAGCATCTTCCGGAGCGTGTCGGCCAGGTTCAGTGCCACCTTGCGCGCGTTGTCCCCGACGACGTCCTCGATGCAGACGTCGGTACAACCCTTCCGGGCCGGAAACTCGAGCGCGGGCGCCTCCCAGCCACCGAGGTAGGTATTGGTGTTGGCGTCGATCAGTTCACCGGTCATCCGTACCTGTGCCTTCGTGCCGAAACCGAGGTCGCTCGCCGTGGCGCGGGTCTTCACGAGCACGAGCACGCGTGGGCAGAGCGTGGCCTTGTTCGCGGTGCACGCCCACTTGGCCAGCTCGATGGACTTCTGCTTCGGCAGCCGGTCCTCGCGGTCGCCGCCCATCTCGGCCAGCACCGCATCCTCGAAGACCATCATGTAGCCGAAACGCTTCATCTCTTCGAGCAGCGGAATCTGGGTGCGGTGGTAGATGTCGGAGGAGCGGATGACGCTCAATGGGTCCGCATCGTCTGCGGCGATCATGACCCGCACGCCGTTGAAGGTCGGCTGCGCGGTCGCCACGGACGGGGCCAGGGCACCGAAGCCAGCCAGGCTGAGGCCCACCGTCACCAGGGTCTTCATCGTGTTCATCATTCGTCTCCGTATCAAGGTCTCGGGAACTGCGTGTGCCCCTGCCAATGTGCGGGCCAGGGAGGAATCTGTCGGTCAGTGCGATCGAACCTGCCTGGCTGCTTCGAGGTCGGCCAGGGCTTGCGCTTTCGCCTGCTTCGTGCCGCCCTCGTCCTGTTCGTCACCCTCGGCGTTGGCGACGACCGTGGAGATGCCGCCGCGCAGGGCCACCGAGTCGGTGACGGTGGTCCGGGCCCGCGCGGATCGGTCTGGCATCTCCTGCGCGAAGTCCGAGGCCAGGCCCGCCCGTTCGCTCGCGAGCGCGAGCTGGGCTCGCTCCTGGTTGGTGGCGGCGGAGAAGCCCTTCCCGAAAAGGCTGCCGCCCACGACGGCGGTGATGGCGTAGTACTCGGCCTCGTGCAGGCTGGTCTGCGCACGCTTCAGGTGGCCCGTCACCACCGGGTCGGTCCGCATCGAGTCCTTCATCTGCTGGACCTCGAGCAGGAGCGCCTGGCTCTCGGCTGACGCCTCGCGAATGACCACCTCCGTCTTGTCGGGATCGCTGATCCCGAGCCCGATGAAGGCGCGCTCGAGTTCGGCAATCGGTACGAGGAAGGTTCGCTGGCGCCCGAGCGCCACCTGCACGGCGTCCACCCCTTTCGCGGCGGAGTACGCGGCGCGGTCGATCATCCGGCCGGTCAGGAGCAGCGTCTCCTCGAGCGCCTGGGTGCGGCAGACGGCGTTCGGCTCGGGCATCGGCACGCCGGCCGGTGGAGCCGACCGGCGCCGGAGCCGTCCGATGCCGCGGCCAATCGCGCCGGCGGCTTTCCTGGCGGTCGCCTCGACCGCTCCCGAGCCGGGGAAGAGGTGCCCGGCACACGGGAAGTCCATCGCGTACTGCGCGGGCAGTTGCTGTGCGCTAGCGTCTGGGGCCACTCCCAGCACCACGCCCACACTCAGGGTGGTGGCAATCACGAGTCTGCTGGCCATTGATGTCTCCAGTGTCAGCGCCGGGTTCAGGGCGCCGTACAGCCGTCTGTATGTGTGAAGGTGGACAGTTTCTGAGCGAGCTTCGGCCCGATGGTGCCAACCATCCGGCTCACCAACGTCCGCGCCGCCTCTTCATAGCCGCCGTTGCTGTCGAAAATCGGCTGTGGCCGGTCGTCGTGATCGGTGCCGATCAGCGTCAGGTCGCGGCTCAGGGCGACGTAGGTCACCTGCACGGTTCCCCGGACGTCGGCGAACCCTTTTTCCGCGTCGACCCGGTGCGATAACCGCAGGGTGCCGATGACCATCAGGCCTCCACAGGCGCGCCACCGCTGAAGTTCGGGTGCGTCCGCAGCGGGCTCGGCCAGTGCCGTGCCCAGCCACCGGCTCAAGACCGTTCGAGCCTCGCTTGCCGAGCCGAACACCGTCTCTTTGGTGCCACCGGCACCGACGGTGTACTGACCGAGGGAGGTCTTGAGCCTCACGAATGCATCCTGGTACTCGGGCAGGCTTACCGGGAGGAGTGACGCGCGGCTGATCCAGCTCTCGATGCCAGCCTTGGCCGCGTCCGCGAGGTCCTCGTCCGTGCGAGGTGCGTCATCGCCAGGTCCGATGCGTTCGGCCCGGAGGATGACGCCGACGGGCACGTCGGCTGCGGCGG
>WBZO01004718.1_pt1 | contig 14477 bp, 18 predicted proteins | sample 5204261 | NCBI WGS metagenome assembly WBZO01 (sample SAMN12412400, study PRJNA552823) | activated sludge metagenome | isolation source: activated sludge from anammox sidestream of wastewater treatment plant... | place: USA: North Carolina | collected 2017-09
CGAAGTCAGTGTCCGCGGATGCGACCGGGAGACCGTGCTCGATGGCGAGCGCCGCGAGTCGCGCGTCGGAGACGAGGTTGCCACGCACATCGTGACGGAGCAAGAGGTCCTCCAGCACCGACGCATAGCGCTCGGTCTCCACCGGTATCCACACGCTGGGCTGTGCCAGCCATGCTCGGACGTGGCCCCACGCCTCGGCGGCCGTCAGCGGCCGGTCGAGGGCACGCGGATGGGTCACGATGCGCACGAAGGCCCCCAGCGACTGCCATGGCAGGCCCACTCGGGTCGCGCCGTTGATGCGGTCCTCCAGCCAGCGTCGCGAACGGTCATGGAGGTGCTCACGAGCTGGACCTGCACACCGGCGTGCGCGTCATCCAGTGCCGCGGCTACGTGGTACCCACCCTCCCGGACCTCGGCGTAGAGGTCCTGGCCCACGGCGTGCCGTCAGGCGAGCCAGTCCTCGACGATGAGTGGCGGGTCCGTCACGAACGTCGTTCGCATGCCCGTGAATCGAGCGCGCGACACATACGTGGGTCCTGGGCGTCCCTGACGCGCCGTGCGCGACGGCTGTGCAGGGTGAGGGGTCGTACCCGGGCGGATCCCGGCTACGCCGGCCAGTCGATCGTCGCAGCCAGCTCGTCGCTCGTGGTGCCCAAGAGGGCACTCCCGCCCGTGGCTTTGAACCCGTCCGGGCCGCGCTCGAACCACTCGACCGTGCGCTGCGCCGGGTCGACGATGAGGAGCTCCTCGACACCCCTGCCGAAGTAGTGGCCGAACTTCCTGCGGCTCTCGTCGCCCGGCGAGACGACCTCGACGACGACCGCGGCCGTGGGCTGCCAGACCGGGTCGGGGGTCCCGCGCAGGAACGCGAGGTCCGGCACGCGGAAGTCCTTCGGGCCCCCGATGTTGCTGGGGCCACGAGGAGCGAGGCCAGCACGTCGCGCGAGCGGTGCCAGGGCCTCCACCAACTGGACCTGCACGTTCGCATGCCTGTCGTTGGGTGCCGCGGCCACGTGGTACTCGCCCTCCCAGACCTCGTCGTAGAGGTCCTGGCCCAGGGCATGCCGCTGCGCGAGCCAGTCCTCGACGATGGGTGGCGGGTCCATCACGAACGTCGTTCGCATGCCACGATGCTAGCGCGCGATCCTTACGTGGGCCATATGCGTCCGTTACGCGCTCGGTTGCATGAGCCACACCCGCACATGCGCCCGGCCCTCGGCCGCGGTCAGCGGCCGGGCGCGCGACCGCCATCCCGACAGCGCCTCCAGACAGGGCCTGTGGTACGGCGATGACCGGTCGGCGGCGGACACCAGGATGTTGGTGTCGACCGCGAACGCTCAGCGACCCTCCATGGCGGCGTAGAGCGCATCCCGGTCGGCCACGTCGACGAGTTCGCCGCCGCTGTCGAGCGTCGGCAGGGGAGCGAGCGGTGTGGCAGGTAGGGAAGCGGCCCTCAGCTCCTTGCGAAGCGCCAACTCGACCAGCGCGGACATCGCGATGCCGCGCCGTGCAGCCTCGCGCTTGACCTCCACCATGACTGGCTCGTCGATGTTCAGGGTCGTCCTCATACAGCGAACCATAAGCCCGTATGGCGATATGGCTTTCAAAGACTGGGTGTGCCAAGCACCCGTCTCCACCCGATTAGGCGATGTCGACGCGCTCCAAGAGGTCGGGGACGGCCGGATCGAGGTAGCGCAGCTCCTTGATGTTCGCGAACCCTCGATCGGCGCTGACCAGCGCATCCGCAGCAAGGGCGATGGATGCTGCCGCGAGCACGGCATCGAACGACCCGATCGCGGGCGTCTGCTCGAAGATGCGCAACCCCATGGTCAGCATGCTGGCATCGACCGTCAGTAGCGGGCGAAGCAGCCCGGCGAAGTCACGGGCGGTGCGTGCCGCCTCCGGACGGGTGAACCGTCGCGCCCGCACGTGTGCGTACTCCTGGATCACCTCCGGAGTGGTCGTGGCCTCGACCTTGCCCTGGGCGATCAGGTCGATGAGCAGCCGGCATGGCGTCCGGAGCGGATGCTCGGTACCTGTGGCGTAGACGAGGACCGTCGTGTCGAGGACGATCATCCCCGACGTCCGCGCAGCGCGTCGAGCTCCGCGAGGAGCTCGTCCACGTCAGGGACCTCCATCTCGGGTGCCGCCAGGATGCGCCGACCGGCGTCGCGCCGCAGCACATCATCCTCGGTGACCAGCTCGCGCTCCAAGGCATCCCGGACGACGGTCGAGACGCTCACCTTGCGTCGACGGGCGGCGCGCTCGAGGCGTCGATACTGCCGCTCATCGACCAGGATCTGGAGGCGCCGAGTCAGCATGCTCATACACTAGCATGTGACTGCCGTGCCGCTCGTGCTCACGAGATACCGGACACCGTCGCGGAACTTGACGGGGTGTGGCTGGTCCACTCCGCTGCGCCCGCAGGCGAAGGGGGCTGACCGAGCGGTTCAGGGCGGTCGAGACGTCACAGATCGACCCTGGGGGCGTCATCGATGGATAGCGCGACCAGACGCGACACCTGACGTGTCGCAGATCGGAGGGACTCCTACGGCGGTCACATGCTGGACATGGGGATGCGCGCCATGAGCGCCGCGATGGTCACCCGGACAAGTGCCAGGATCGTGCTGACGCTCGTGGTCTCGGCGTTCGCGGTCATCGGGCACGCGCTCTGGATTCCCTCGCGTGTGGCTGGCGAGTGGTGTGGCGCCACCATGCCGCAGCGGGCCGGCTTCGCCCGCGGGTACATGTTCACGGGGGTGCTGCTGGCGAAGCGGCCGCAGGGCGTCCGCCCTCCCGCGTGGGACTTCCGTGTGGAGACCATCCATGCGGGAGCTGGCAACGTGCCACCGCCGGGAGATCCCGTCCAGGTTCGCTTCAGGGAAGGCGAGGTTCTCACGCTCTACGGGGGCTGCTATCCGCCCCGCGGCCTCCGGATCGGGAAGCGGTATCTCGTCAGCGACGGCAACCTCGCTACGTTCTCCTCGCTCGAGGCCGTGGTCTGGCAGGTGCGCAAGGACGATCGGGTCAGGCTTCTCCGCCAGTACCGCTCCAGGCCTGTCGGTACGTGGCGCACCTATCCCTTGACGCGGCGGATGGACCCGCGCCTGTTGGGCCCCAGGACGGTGCGTGAGGCGATCGCGCTCATGATGCCGCCGGGCGAGCTGCCGCCGACCGACACCGGACCACCGGACACGCTTGCACCGGAAGCCGCTCCCATCGTCGTCCGCGCGATCGAGGCGTGGCTGGGGGGCCTCCTGCGGGTCGTCGTGTCAGCTGAGGCTCGCGCGGGGCCGTGAGGTCAGTCTGGCGCGCGTCGGCCGCTCGTACTCCAGGTCAGCCCGAAAGAGGTCACGCAGGGTGACCCGTGTGAAGTCGCCCTCGGAGGCCAGGTGACGGTCGAACCCGGACCGGGAGAAGGCGAACAGGCGTGGGTCGTCACGCGGGGCTGCCGTCGCGACGCTCGCGCGCAGCTCGGCGAGGTCAGCCGGCTTGAGGTAGCCGGTCGTCCACTTGGCCTCGGCGGCAGCGGTCATCGTCCTTCCGGTCAACGTGACAGCGTCGATGTCGCCACTCTTGGGGAACCACCACGGACCCGCCGATGACACGGGTGGCAGCCTCCCGATGCCGCTCAGGCGGAGCAGGTACTGGAGCGCCACATCCTCGAACGTCCTGCTCACGAACGCGTCGAACCGTTCCGGCCACAGGTGGTCCAGGACCGCGCCTCCACGGCCCTGCTGTATCGCGCTCCGCCACGGATCGACCACCCCGAAGTAGAACCGCAGGTATGGGTCGGCGAGCACGTAGCGGCTGATCCGGGGCCGGACCGCGTGAGCGTCTGAAGGAAGCGTCCGGCGGATCACCAGCCCGAGGCTCACGAGGCGGTCGAGGTACGGGCCGGCACGGTTGGCGGCCGCCAGCCCCGTCTGCCGTGCGATCTCGTTGGGGGTGACATACCCGGCGGCGATGGCGCGCAGGACCGACTCGTAGGTGCGTGGTTCGCTGAACTCACGGCTCAGCAGCTCGGGCGCCTCCTGGAACAGGCGGCCATCGGGCGAGAACGCCAGTCGGAGCAACTCGTCGCGGAACGGATCGCGGTCGTCGAAGCGCTCGAGGTACGCGGGGATCCCGCCGGCCACCGCGTAGGCCCTGACTCGATCCTCCGGTGTCCACCGCGCCACGAACCGGCCGGCGTGGTAGTAGTCGAGTGGCCTCACCTCCATCCGGCGGGTCGGCCTGCCATGCAGGGCACCGTCGGGCTCCAGGAGGCCCCGCATCATGGCCTGATGCGATCCCGACAGCACCAGCACGAGGTTCGCTTGAGAGCCCTCCCGGTCCCACCAGCGCTGGATCAGTGACGGCAGGCTCCGGTCGGCGTCCATGAGGTAGGGGAACTCATCGAGCACGAGTCCCACTCGCGCCCGGCGTGCCTGGTCGGTCAGCACCCCCAGCAGCTCGTCCCAATCGCGGAGGGCGACACGCGGTGATCGACCAGGCCGGAAGCCCGTGGCCATCGGGGCCAGCACCTCGCCCAGATCGTGCAGCTGGGCGGCCTTGAGCTGCTGGGCGGCCACGTAGTAGGCGATATGCCGTCCCTCGGCGAAGCGGCTCAGCAGCGCGCTCTTGCCGACCCTTCGGCGTCCGTGCAGCAGCACCAGCTCCGGTCGTCCGGACTCCCAGGCATCGACCAGCGTCGCCTGCTCCACATGACGGTCGATGAACCGACGACGCTGTGCCACATAGCTAGTCTAACGCGATATAGACTAATGTGGTTTCGATAGGCGACCCGAACCGGAGGCGCTGCCTCGACGCATCGGCGCTCGCTACGATTGCGCTGTGATTGAGCCCATCGTGCCCCATACCATCGTGTTCCCCGGAGAGCCCGGCTCGTTCGCGGAGGACGCCGCTCTCGCGTACTTCGGCGTGGACGCCCCCATCGCCCACCTGCCAGGTTTCACGGACGTGGTGGAGGCGGTGGCAGCCGGACGGGTGGACCGGGCTGTGGTGCCCATCGAGAACATCGTGTTCGGGACCGTGCAGCAGGTGCTGGACCTGCTCGCCGCGTCGGACGTCATCGTCGTGGGTGAGGCCATCGTGCCGGTCCGGCTGTGTCTCGCGGCGCTGCCGGGCCAGCGCATCGAGGACATCGAGCGGGTGTACTCGCACGTCCAGGCGCTGGGGCAGTCGGAGGCGTTCCTGCGGTCACGACCCTGGAGCCTGCTCGCGGCGACCAACACGGCGGGCTCGGGCAAGATGATCGCGGACCGCGGGGAGCGGGGCTCCGCGGCCGTGCTGTCGCCCAGGGCCGCCGCGCTGTTCGGGCTCGAGGTGCTCGCCGCCGACATCCAGAGCGAGCCTCGCAACCGGACGCGCTTCCTGGTCATCGCGCCCCCGGGGACCGCCGTGCGGCCGGAGCCCGGGGCGTTCATGCACTCGACGCTGCTCGTCGCGATCCGCAACGAGCCCGGCACGCTCGTCCGGGCGCTTCAGGTGGTTGCGGCCCACGGGCTCAACATGACCAAGCTGGAGTCGCGCCCGAGTCGCACGAGCAGCTGGGACTACGACTTCTGGATGGACATCGACGCGGACATGTGGGCGCCCGAGCATGCGGCGGCCCTCGCGGAGCTGGAGGCGGCGACGGTCAGCGTGCGAGTCCTGGGCAGCTACGCGAAGGCGCCCGAGCCGGTCTGACACCCGTGGACAGCGGTGCGACCGATGGTGATCGGTGCCTCCACGGGGCGCGTGTCACGCTGCGGGCGCCCGTGCCATCGGATGTCGCGCCCCTCGTGGCGATCCAGGCAGATCCGGGTGTGGCGCGCTGGTGGCCACCCGACGATGCCGAGAGCCTGCGACGCATGCTCCTCGAGCCGGATGCGGGCGTCGTGCCTTGGGTCATCGAGCACGAGGGCCGGGTCGTGGGCTACGTCCAGGACTGGGAGGAGACCGATCCCGACTATCGGCATGCGGGCATCGACCTGTTCCTGGCGACCGGTTCCCAAGGCAGGGGTCTCGGGCCCGACGCCATCCGGACGCTCGCGGCTCACCTGATCGACGAGCGCGGTCATCACCGCCTGACCATCGACCCGGTGGCCGCCAACGAGCGCGCCATCCGCGCCTACGCCAAGGTCGGCTTCCGACCGGTGGGCGTCATGCGTGCCTATCAGCGCATGCCCGATGGCGGTTGGGAGGACGGCCTGCTCATGGAGCTGTTGGCCGATGAGCTGGCTCGCGACGGTTGACCGCCAGCCGGCCCGCCCGACCTCCGGCGTTGGTCAGCGAGCCGGCGCCCGGCTCCGGTCGGTCGGTGATTGGGTATCGAGGCATCTTGATGCGATGATGCGTCCATGGGCAAGACACGGACGACATTGACCATCGACGAGGACCTGCTGCGGGCGGTCAAGGTGCAGGCCGCCCGCACCGGTGTCGGCGACAGCGAGATCATCGAGCGCGCCGTCCGACGCCACCTTGGGTGGGACGTCCTCGATGAGCTGTGGGCGAGGGCCGACCTGACCGAGGAGGAGGGCATGGATCTCGCCCTCGAGGCGCAGCGGTGGGCGCACGGGTCCTGAGGCGCGGGCGGTCATCGACACGAACGTGCTCGTCTCGGCTGTCGTCGCACAGGGGGCACCGCAGGAGGTGCTTCGTCGCTGGCGTGAGGGCACCTTCGAGCTGGTGGTCTCCGAGCGGCTCATCGAGGAGTTGACGAGGGCCTTGGCCTACGCCAAGGTGCGAGCCCGCGTTCGCACCGATGGGGCGGATCGGCTGGTCGGCCTGCTTCGCGGGTCAGCGATGATCGCGCAGGACCCAGAACGCCCTCCGCGTGTCACGTCGCGTGAGCCCAAGGGTGACCACCGAATCGCCTTGGCGGCCAGCACGCGGTCGATCCTGGTGACCGGCGACAGGGACCTGCTGGCCCTGGCCGGCTCGCTCCCGGTCGAGAGCCCGCGAGCGTTCTTGGACCGTCTGCCGTCCGACGGTTGACCGCTGGGTCGGCCCGGCCCGGGTCGCAGTCCCATCCGTCGGGAGGCCCACGCCGGCCCGGGGCACCGGCCGGCGGTCGGTCCGCGGACGCCCACGGGTCAGATGCCCGCCTCCGCTGCTGTCAGCAGGCCGCGCTCGGCGAGGTCACGGAACCGGGCGATGGTGTCGCGCACGCCGTCCGGGAAGGGGGTGACGGGGACCTCCCCCAGCACTGCGAGCCCGCTCGAGTCGATGTCGTCAGGGAAGGGGAGCGGCCGCTCCTCGAACGTGATGCGACCGCGCGCCTCCGGGACCTCGGCCTCGATGGCCGCCACCACGTCGCGCATGTGGACCCTGGCGCCACCGAGGTTCGCCACGACCGCACCGCCCACGTCGGCGCGGCTCGCCAGCAGGAAGGTGCGGGCAGCGTCGCGTGCGTACTGGTAGAGCGTGCTGCCGCCGAAGCTGACCCGATAGTCGAGCCCGAGGGCCGCCGCCGCCATGGCCTTGGTGGGGGTGCTGGTCATGCCCTGGTCGCGGCCCACACCATAGATGGTCATGGGTCGGAGGCCCACGCTCGGGACCCCGTTCTCCTGCCAGTAGACGGACGCGGTGCCCTCGTTGGCGAGCTTGTAGACGCCGTACAGGGTGCCGGGATGCGCCGTCGCGTCGGTCGCGAGCCGGTTCGAGTCCGGGTCGGCGTCAGCCGCGTCGAACATGCCCACGGATCCCGCGTACACCAGGGGGGCCATCCGGTCCCGGCGCGCCAGCACGGCCTCGAACACCGCCACGGTGCCCACGACGTTCACTCGCGCGCCCCCGATGGGGTCGGCGCGGCAGAACGGCACCTGGAGCGCCGCGAGGTGAATCACATGGTCGATGCGGTGCTCGTCCATCGTCGCGCCCAATGCGTCCACGTCGGTCACGTCGCCCGCCACGAAGGCCACCCGGGCCAGCTCCTCCGGTGACAGGAGGAGGCGCAGTCGTCGCGGGTCGGTCGAGCGGTCGAAGGCGACCACCGGGACGCCGTCGGTGACCAGCTCCCGCACCGTCCACGCGCCGATGCAGCCCATGGCGCCCGTGACCAGGAACCGCTCGTCGGTCATCGTGCCAGCACCTCCCTCCAGTAGCCCCCATCAGGGTAGGCGTATCGCTGCCGCGATTCGGGGAGCATCTCCGCGTACCCGGGTCGCTCGGGCATCCGGTAGCGGGCGCGCTCCACCCGCGCGGGCTCGGCGAAATGCTCATGGAGGTGGTCCACCCACTCCACCACGCGTCCCTGGGTGGTCCCGCTCACGCACACCATGTCGATCGCCGCCATCTGGACCACCAGCTCGCACAGGCCGACACCGCCCGCATGGGGCGCGATGGGCACCCCGAACGCGTCGGCCAGCAGCTCGACCGCGAGCACCTCGTTGACGCTGGCGAGGCGGCAGGCGTCGACCTGGGCGAACGCGACGGCGCCCGCCTGGAACAGCTGCTTGAACACGACGCGGTTCTGGACGTGCTCCCCGGTGGCCACGCCGATGGGCGCCACGGCTCGCGCGATCGCGGCATGGCCCAGGATGTCGTCGGGACTGGTGGGCTCCTCGATCCACATGGGTTGCACCTCGGCGAGCGCGCGCACCCACTCGATGGCCTCGGGCACGCTCCACACCTGGTTGGCGTCCACCATCAGGTGCCGGTCGGGGCCGATGACCTCGCGCGCGATGCGCGTGCGGCGCTGGTCGTCCTGGAGGCTCCGGCCCACCTTGAGCTTGACGTGGTCAAAGCCGTCGGCGACGGCCTCGTGGCACAGCCGGCGGACCTTTTCGTCGTCATAGCCCAGCCACCCCGCGGACGTGGTGTACGCGGGATAGCCCTCGCGCTCGAGGGTCGCGATCCGCTCCGCCCGGCCCGGGGCCTGCTCCCGAAGCCTGGACAGTGCCTGGTCGGTGTCAGGACGTCCGTGAGGTAGCGGAAGTCGACGAGCGCCACCTGCTCCTCGGGTGTCATGCCCGCGACGAGGCGCCAGACCGGCGCACCGGCCAGCTTGCCCGCGAGGTCCCACGCCGCGTTGAGGATCGCCGCGGTGGCGAGGTGGAGGATGCCCTTCTCGGGACCCAGCCAGCGCAGCGGGCTGATGCCGATGAGCCGCCGCGAGAGGGCGCCCAGGTCCGTGACCATCTCTTCGACTGGCAGCCCCTCCACGTGGCGTGCCAGCGCCCGGATGGCCGCCACGCACACCTCGGTGCCCTCGCCGATGGTGAACGTGAAGCCGTGTCCGGTGAGCGACGGGTCGGACGTGTGGAGCAGCACGTACGCCACCGAGTAGTCCGGGTCGGGGTTCATGGCGTCGGAGCCATCGAGGGCCAGCGATGTGGGGAAGCGGATGTCGAGCGCCTCGACCCGGGTGATCGTCAGGTGTCGCATGTCAGGCGCTCGCCATGCCGAGCCGCTCGATCCCCGGGATGCGGTCGAGGTCACGGTCGAGGGATGCGACGACCGGGGGGCCTTGGAGGAGCCCTCGGGCGACCAGCCACGCATCCACGAAGTCGAGGGTCGGGTGCTGGGTCTGGACCTCCAGAGCCCGACGGACGATCGACCGGTCCGTCACCACCAGGCCGTCCACCTCGATGAGCCGCAGGAGCACCGCCGCGACGGACGCGCGTGACAGGCCAAGGGCGGACCGCGCAGCCCACACGGTCTCGGCCAGGACCAGCGGATCCACGATCAGACGCAGCTCACCCCGGTCCACCCGTCCCATGATCCCGAGCGCTGTCGCATGGAAGGGGTGGCGCGAACCGGCCAGATGCGCGACGAGGAGGTTGGTGTCCGCATAGGCGGTCAGTGTCACATCAGCGGGGCGTCCCATGTCCGTCAGCGGGGTCTCGTCGGACGCGGCCGTCCCGGATCGGTGCGGTCATCGCCCAGCCACCGTGCGTGGCGCGTGCTCACCTCCCGCTCCACGGCCATCCTGAGCTGGTCCGGTGTCAGGCCCGGGTCGGGCGCGGTGTCCGAGGCGATCCCGGCGAGTTCCATGATGCTGCGGCGGCGGCGATGATGGACCACGACCTCACCCTCGCGCTGCTGGAACACCAGCTCGTCACCCGGGACCGCACCGAGCGCATCACGGATCGCCTTGGGCACGGTGATCTGCCCCTGCCGCGTGATGCGTGCCGGGATCCCATCACCGTACGGAGGTACAGTCTCGCTCACATCAGTATCATATCACAGTCATTAGTCTCGCATAGATACTGAAGGCCGAACCTGTCGACGGGGGTTGGGCCGAGTCCGACCTGGCCACGCACAGGACCTTGGCGGCCTCGATGCCCGCGTCCTGTGCCGCGATGTAGGCGCCTTCCGCGACGGGGTTGAGATCAGGTGCGGCACGTCCGTCGTGGCGGTCGGCTCACGACTTGCGCAGCCCGACCCCATAGTCCGCGAGGAAGCCGCCATCGACCGTGATGACCTGCCCGGTGACGTAGGAGGCATCATCGGACGCCAGGAACGCGACCACCGCCGCGATCTCGCTCGCATGGGCCACGCGGCCCGCGGGGATGCGAGCGAGCACGTCCTCCTCCGCGGGCGCGTCGCGTCGGTCGTCCCAATGGGGTGCCTGCGCGCCGTCCCGAATGGGGTGCCTGCGCACCGTCCCGATTGGGCTGCCTGCGCACCGTCCCGATGGGGCTGCCTGCGCGCCGTCCCGATTGGGCCGCCTGCGCACCGTCCCAATGGGGTGCCTGCGCACCGCGTGAGCATTACGGCGGGTGGGAGACCCCGCCGGGCTCGGGCCGGCCGTCCGGGCATGCCGCCGTCGGTCCCGCGCCACGAATTTGTGCGCGCGGGTGCGCACGCGACCGGCGGACTTGCCCTTGGATGCGCGAATGTGCCCATGCTCGCCCGGGTTTGGGTCGAGCCCCGCCATGCCAACCGCTGTAACGCGCACCCCGTGCGCGATCGGACCCGGGAGGTCCAATGGTCGACACGCCCTGGGCCGCGCTGTGCCGCCCGCCCTGGGCCCCGCCATGCCAACCGCTGTAACGCGCACCCCGTGCGCGATCGGACCCGGGAGGTCCAATGGTCGACACGCCCAGGGCGCCGTGCCGCCCGCCGTGGGCCCCGCCGTGCCGCCCGCCGTGGGGCCCGGACGTGGGGCACGCGAACGCGTCGCATGCCGCCTGGGGGCTTCTCCGGCGAGACCATGTCGAACGAGGAGGGGGCGGTGCCACCGGTGTCATACGCGATGGGCACCGCGATGTCGCAGGACCTCGCCTCGTGCGGCACGGTCCGGGCCCGCCGACAGATGCTGCCTCAGTTCGGGGATCCGACCTCAGGCATGCGGGCACGATGTCACCGTGATGTGGACTCATCGCCCTCGCAGTGTGGTCGTGGGCATGCGACGAGCGCCGGTCGAGGTGGTCACGGCCGAGGAGGTCGCCGCCATCAAGCTCGCGGTGTGGTCGTGGGCATGCGACGAGGGCCGGGGCCGATACCATGCGCCCCCATGGAAGACCAGTGCGACCTGCCGATCAGGTCGCCCGGCGGGCCATGATCCGGCCATCGGACGAGCTGCCGATCGGGGGGACGGCGGTCCGCGTGACCCGGCTTGGCCTCGGCGCGGCATCCATCGGCGGCCTCTATCGCCCGGTGCCCCTGGCCCAGGCCCATGACACGGTCCGGGCCGCGCTCGCGCTTGGCGTGGGATACGTGGACGTGGCACCGCAGTATGCCGCCGGCATCTCCGAGCGACGGCTGGGTGACGTCCTCGCGGAGGTGCCGCGCGATCGGTTCACGCTTTCGACCAAGGTCGGTCGTCTGCTTCGCGCCAGCGCGGACGTGCCGCCCGGCGCCGATGCCGTACCGCCGCCGGTCCAGTTCCCCGAGGCGGACCCCGACATGCGCCTCGTCTGGGACTTCTCGAGGGCCGGCGTGCGCCGGTCCCTCGATGAGAGCCGTGGTCGGCTGCGTCTGGAGCGCATCGACATCGCGTATATCCACGACCCCGACGAGCACATGGGCATCGCCCTTGGCGAGGCTCTGCCGGCCCTCGCCGAGCTTCGCGCGAACGGCGAGCTGGGGGCCATCGGCGTCGGCGCGAACACGGTGGATGTGCTTCATCGGTTCGTCGTGGAAGGGGACGTCGACGTCATCCTGCTCGCCAACCGCTACACGCTCCTCGACCAAGGCGCGCTGGCGACGCTCCTGCCCGCGTGCGTCGAGCGCGGCGTGTCGGTGGTCATCGGGGGCGTCATGAACAGCGGCCTAATGGCTGACCCGCGGCCGGGCGCCACGTTCGACTACGTCGAGGCACCACCCGCTGTGCTGGCACGCGCGCAGCGCCTTCGGGCGACCTGCGAACGGCATGGCGTGTCGCTCAAGGCCGCGGCCGTCCGGTTCGTGCTGGCGCATCCCGCCGTCGTCTCGGTGCTGGCGGGTGCCCGCTCCAGGGAGCGGCTGGAGGAGTATGTGGCGCTCATGGCCACGCCCATGCCCGCGGCGCTGTGGGACGAGTTGCGGGCCGAGGGCCTGCTCCCACTGGATGCGCCCACGCCGGCCGCCTGAGCGGCGAGTGGCCATGGGTCGTCCCAGACACGCGCGACGGGGGTTGGGACGTGGCCCAACCCCCGTCGAAGCGAACCACTCTGCGCTGGTCCGAGCAGGTCTTGGTCAGCGTCCGAGGCTCAGCGCCCAGGGCGCAGGCCGGGCATTGGTTCAGATGAGGCGACGCGGTGGACTCCGAGCCGCTTCATGACGGCGAAGCTCGTCCGGTCGACGATGGTGAAGTCCTGGTCGGGGAACGCCTGCCCGATACGCCAGACAACCTCGAGGCTCACCTGTGCGATGCATCATGATGTCGCCATCCCAACAGCGGCCATGAGGCGACGACCCGCAGGGTGCTGCCGGTCGCCAGGTCGCAGGCACCATCCAGCTCGACCTCCAGGGTGTCACCGGTCAGGCTCGCCCGAGCCGGGATGACCGTGGCGGCGCCGCGCTCTGGGTGGAGCGTCACGACGATGTCGGCGCCCGTGGCGGGCGCGCGCCCCAGACGCAGGCGTCGCAGGGCGAAGACCCCACCCGCGACCTCGATCGCTGCCTCGATGACACCGTCCGTCACCCGCTGGCGATAGCTGCCCCAGGCCGTGCCCGCGGTGAACAGACAGCGGAATTCCCCATGGGACCAGCGTGGCGCGAAGCCCAGGGTGCCGGTGGCGACATCCGCGGTCGCGCCACTCAGTGCGAGGAGCAAGGCCCAACTGGACATGCTCCGGACGTAGTGGTGGCCGCACTCCACCTCGTCCCACGGGTTGCGTCGGATGCCGTCGTGGCGCGCATGGACGGCGCGCACCAGCTCCAGGCCCTCGTCCACGAGTCCCTCGGCGATGAGATGGGACGCGACCTGGTACTCGATGCCCGTCCACACCTCGTCGGAGTAGACGAACGGCAGCCGGGGTCGCCCGCCCTTGGGCCAGGTGCACAGCACCAGGCCAGCCTCGTCGTTGAGCACGTACGTGCGCTGGGCGTTGACATGGTCCCGGAAGTCGCGTCGGAAGTTGTGCCGGAACACCGCCCCGATTGCGGAGCGGACATGCTCCGCGGGCAGCAGGTCGCCCAGACCCAGGAGGCGCGCGTGCAGCTGTCCCAGGAGCTGGTCGGAGAGGCAGCCGGTGCCGTGCTGGTAGCGATGTGCGTCGACGTCATCGATGCGCTGGACGAAGTGCTCGCCGTCCCACAGCAGGGCGTCGGTGCGTGGCGCGGCTAGCTCGAACCATGCCCGAGCCTCCGCCACGACGGCGTCGTCGCCCATGACCCGTGCCAACTCCTCCCACGCCCGGATGGCGGCCAGGACGTAGACCGCGGAGAGTGGGTTGGGCCCGTACAGCTCGATGTCGTAGGTGTCGTGCTGGCGCCCATCGGGGACGCCGTCGCCATCGGTGTCCCAGTGCCCCCGCACGAAGCGCATGGCACGCCCGATGCCCGACCACAGCGGCTCGAGCCAGGCGCGGTCGCCCGACAGGCGCCACTCGCGCCAGACCCGGATGACGCTGCCCATCTGACCGTCGATGGCGGGCTCCGGCCGCTGGTCGCCCCACGGCCACACGAACTCGGTGCCAAAGGTGCGATGCGTCCGGAAGCTCATGTAGCCGGTGTCGTCGGTCTCGACGGCGAACTCGATGCGCCGGGCCTCGCGCTCCAGCGACGGGAACAGCGCCGACACCGTGTAGGCGTAGCTCCACACGTGGGTGCAGGTGCCCTCGCAGCTGCCCGCGTCGTCGAAGCAGCCCTCGAAGCCCAGGAAGCGCCCGTCCTCGAGCCGGAAGCAGGTCTGGGACCGGACGGGCACGATGTTGGCCGAGACCGCGTCGATGACCTCCGCGGGCAGGGTGCTCCCGAACAGCGCGTCACGGAAGCGGTGGGTGGCGCCCTCGAGGCGCGGCATCTCGGCGACCAGGTACCGGGCCGCATCCCAGGACGTGGCGAAGCGGCTGGCGTAGTGGTTGCGGGTCCGAGGGCGGGCGGGGTCCGGCCACCAGGCG
>WBZO01004719.1_pt1 | contig 14474 bp, 15 predicted proteins | sample 5204261 | NCBI WGS metagenome assembly WBZO01 (sample SAMN12412400, study PRJNA552823) | activated sludge metagenome | isolation source: activated sludge from anammox sidestream of wastewater treatment plant... | place: USA: North Carolina | collected 2017-09
CGGGTTGCCGCTCGGAGCGGCGTGGCGATACAATCGGGGCCTGGCCTCGTCGAACAGAATATGACCGCTTCCTATCCGACCATCGAGGATTTCGTCGGCGACACCCCGCTCGTCCGGCTGCAGCGCCTGCCGGGACGCACCGGCAACACGGTGCTGCTCAAGCTCGAGGGCAACAATCCGGCCGGCTCGGTCAAGGACCGGCCCGCCCTGAGCATGATCCGCCGCGCGGAGGAGCGCGGGGACATCCGGCCGGGCGACACCCTGATCGAGCCTACCAGCGGCAACACCGGCATCGCGCTGGCGATGGCGGCGGCGATTCGCGGCTATCGCATGATCCTCGTCATGCCCGAGCACATGAGCCTGGAGCGCCGCGCGCTGATGCGCGCCTACGGCGCCGAGATCGTCCTGACGCCGCAGGCGGGCAGCATGGAGGCGGCGATCGATCTCGCGCGGAAAATGGTCGCGGAGGGGCGCGGTGTGATGCTCGACCAGTTCTCCAATCCCGACAACCCGCGCGCGCATTATGAGACCACCGGTCCGGAGATCTGGCGCGACACGCGCGGCGCGATCACGCACTTCGTCAGCTCCATGGGCACCACCGGCACCATCATGGGCACCTCGCGCTATCTCAAGGAGATGAACCCGGCGGTGCAGATCGTCGGCGTGCAGCCGGGCGAGGGCGCCTGCATCCCGGGCATCCGCCGCTGGCCGGTCGAGTACCTGCCCAGCATCTACGAGCCCGCGCGGGTGGATCGCATCATCGACGTCGGCCAGCAGGAGGCGGAGGACACCACGCGTGCGCTGGCGGAGCGCGAGGGGATCTTCGTCGGTATCTCCTCCGGCGGCGCCGTCGCCGCCGCGCTCAGGCTGCTCCCCGAGGTCGATCGCGCCGTCATCGTCGCCATCGCCTGCGATCGCGGCGACCGTTACCTGTCCACCAGCGTGTTCGGCGCGGAGGACGCGCGATGAGATTGAACGTCCTCGTCTTCGATATCGAGACCGTGCCGGACGTCGCCTCCGGGCGGCGGCTGTACGGGCTGGAGGGGCTGGCCGACGCCGAGGTCGCCAACGTCATGTTCCACAAGCGGCGCCAGGAGACCGGCGAGAGCGAGTTCCTGCGCCTGCACCTGCAGCGTATAGTCGCGATCTCCGCCGTCGTGCGCAGCGGAGACCTGCTCAAGGTGTGGTCGCTCGGCGAGCCCGGGGCGCCGGAGGAGGAACTGGTGCGGCGTTTCTTCGACGGCATCGAGAAATTCACCCCCAACCTGGTGTCGTGGAACGGTTCCGGCTTCGATCTGCCGGTGCTGCATTACCGCGCGCTGCTGCACGGCATCTCCGCGCCGCGCTACTGGGAGACCGGCGACGAGGACAACGCCTTCCGCTGGAACAATTACCTCAGCCGTTTCCACTGGCGCCACATCGACCTGATGGACGTGCTGGCGGGGTATCAGGGGCGCGCCGCCGCGCCGCTCGACGAGATCGCCACCCTGCTCGGGTTTCCCGGCAAGCTCGGCATGGACGGCTCCCGGGTGTGGGGCAGCTTTCTGGCCGGCGACATCGAGGGCATCCGCAACTATTGCGAGACGGACGTGCTGAACACCTTTCTCGTCTACCTGCGTTTCGAACTGATGCGCGGGCGCATGAGCCGGGCGCGCTACGAGGAGGAGTGCCGGACGCTGTGCGACTACCTGGCGCGGGAGGCGCGGCCTCACTTCAGCGAATTCCTCGGCGCCTGGCGCGACTGAGGGCACGCCCGTTCTTTACTCACGGTTGACCGCTATCGCAAACCCGCGCCGGGGCGCGGAGGGGGCTACGATCGCATGGCACAGGAGATAGAGCGTAAATTCCTCGTCACGGGCGACGCCTGGCGCACGCAGGCGAGGGCGAGCGCCCGTTATCGCCAGGGATATCTCTCGAACGAAGGGCCTTGTTCGGTGCGCGTGCGCGTATCCGGCGCGGACGCCTATCTCAATCTCAAGAGCGCCACCCTCGACATCGTGCGCACCGAGTACGAATATCCGATCCCGGTGGCCGACGCGGAGGAGATGCTGGACCGACTGTGCAGCGGCCTGCTGATCGAGAAGACGCGCCACTTCGTCGACTATGGTGGCTATACCTGGGAGATCGATGTGTTCGAGGGGGTGAATCGCGGGCTGGTGATCGCCGAGATCGAACTGGAGCGCGTGGACGCCGAGTTTCCGCGGCCGCCGTGGGCGGGCGCGGAGGTGTCCGGCGATCCACGCTATTACAACGTCTATCTGGCCCATACCCCCTATACGCGATGGTGAGCGGCGGACCCGGCCCCGCGTGGTGGTGCGTGGCCTTGATGCTGGCCGCACTGCTGGCGTCGGCCGGCTGCGACCGGGCGCCGCACGAGGGTCTGCGCTTCGGCCTGCCCGTGATGCCGGTGACGCTCGATCCGCGCTTCGCCACCGACGCCGTATCCGTTCGCCTCAACCGGCTGCTCTACCAGCACCTGGTCGACTTCGACGCCAACGCGATGCCGCGGCCGGAACTGGCGGACTGGGACCGGCGTTCCCCGACCCTGTACCGCTTCACGCTGCGCGCGCCTCGCCCGGCGTTCAGCAACGGCGCGCCGCTCACCGCGCGCGATGTCAAGGCCACCTATGATTACCTGCTGGACGAACGGAACGCCTCTCCGCACCGTCTGTCGCTGACCAATATCGCATCGGTCACGGTCGACGGTGCGGAGGTGGTGCAGTTCCGCCTGCATCGTCCCGACCCCCTGTTTCCCGGCCGGCTCGGCATCGGCATCCTGCCGGCGGAGCTGATCGCCGCCGGGCACGCGTTCAACCGCGAACCGGTGGGCAGCGGTCCGTTCGAGCTGGCGGCCTGGAATGGCGAGGGCCGGGTGAGCCTGCGCCGGCGGAGCGACGGGCTCGGGCTGCAGTTCGTCGCCGTTGCCGATCCGACGGTGCGCGTGCTCAAGCTGCTGCGGGGTGAGATCGACATGCTGCAGAACGATCTGCCGCCCGAGATGATCGCCTATCTCAGGCGCCAGAATGGGATCACCGTGCAGGAGGGACAGGGGACGAACTTCGCCTACCTCGGCTTCAACCTGCTCGACGCCGCGACTGGCCGGCCCGAGGTCCGCGCGGCGGTCGCCAGTGCGCTGGACCGCGCCGCCATCGTCGAGCACGTGCTGGGCGGGGCGGCGCATCTCGCCAACGCGGTCCTGCCCCCCGGGCACTGGGCCGGCGACCCGGGGCTCGCGCCGATCCCCTACGATCCGGAGCGCGCGCGGCGGCTGCTGCGCGCGGCGGGCTACGGCCCCGAGCATCCGCTGCGCCTGGTCTACAAGACCTCGACCGATCCGTTCCGCCTGCGCCTCGCCACCATCATTCAGAGCCAGCTCGACGCCGTCGGTATCCGGGTCGAGCTCAAGAGCCTGGACTGGGGCACGTTTTATGGCGACATCAAGGCGGGCAATTTCCAGATGTACAGTCTGATGTGGGTCGGCATCAAGTTGCCGGAGATCTTCCGCTACGCCTTTCACAGCGGCGCGATCCCGCCCGACGGCGCCAACCGCGGGCGTTTCGCCAGCGCCGCGGTGGATCGCCTGATCGAGCGGGCGGAGGCGGCGGATACCCTGGAAGCCCAGGCGGAGCTCTACCGCGCCGTGCAGGCCGATCTGCTGGAGGAACTGCCCTATGTACCGCTGTGGTACGAGGACCATGTCTTCGTCGCCCGGAGCGACGTCGCCGGTTATCGCATCTCGAGCGACGGGAATTATGACGGGCTGGCCTACGTGGAACGGCGGCGTCCTGCTACCATAGCGGCGAATTGAAGGGTGGAACGGGTGCGATGACGCGGGACGTGGGGACGGAACGTATCGTGGAGGTGTCCATCGGCGGGCAGCGCCTGCGGCTGCGCGAAGGCGCCCGGGTGCTGATGGATGTTCCGGTGTCCACCGCGCGGAACGGCCCCGGGGAGACGGCCGACAGCGAATGCACCCCGCGCGGCTGGCATACGGTCCACGCCAAGATCGGCGCCGACTGTCCTCCGAATACGGTGTTCGTCGGCCGGCGACCGACGGGCGAGATCTATTCGCGGGAATACGCCGCCGCCGCGCCCGGCCGCGACTGGATACTGACCCGCATCCTCTGGCTGGAGGGCCTCGAGCCCGGCCGCAACTGCGGCGGGGACGTGGATTCCCTGCGGCGTTACATCTATATCCACGGCACCCCGGATGAGGTGACCCTGGGGGCGCCGGGCTCGCGCGGCTGCGTGCGCGTGCGCAACGACGACGTCATTCGCCTGTTCGACCTGGTGGAGGTCGGGACGCGGGTAAACATCGAAGAGTAGGGGACGGATTTCAAATCCGTCCCCGGTCAGAGTAGGCAACTGAAGGTGATAAAGTACGTAGATCGAGTTGAATGCAATGAAGCCCCGGGGTCCATGATGTTGGGCTTCGCGGTGCTCAGCCCAACCTACGGGGTTATCGATCAACAGGGGACAGATTTCAAATCCGTCCTCTGTCCTTATTGAGAGGTAAGGCGTGAGGCGTGAGGGGTAAGGCATGAGGAGAAGGACGGGTCAACGCCGTCGCAAGAGGGGACAGATTGCAATGCGTCCCCCGTCCTTATCGAATGGTGAGGCGTGAGGAGTGATCAGTGAGGCGTAAGGAAAAGACTCTTTGGGCGGCATGACCAAATTCCTGTTGGCGCGGTTCGGCAGCGCCCTGTTGGTGCTGTTCGGCGTCTCGCTGCTGGTGTTCCTGTTGATCCATCTGATCCCGGGCGATCCGGTCGAGGTCATGCTCGGCGAGTCGAGCCAGCCCGCCGACCGCGCGGCGCTGCGCCATGCCCTCGGTCTCGATCAGCCCCTGTATCTTCAACTGCTGGAATATTACCGCCATCTGCTCAGCTTCGATCTCGGCGAGTCGCTCTATTCGCGCCGTCCCATCACGGAGATCGTCCTCGAACGCCTGCCCGCCACCCTCGAACTGGCCGTGGCCGGTCTGTGCGTGGCGCTCCTGGTCGCGGTGCCGCTGGGGACGGTCGCCGCGACGCGCCGGGGCCGCGCCTGGGACGTCGGCGCGATGTCGTTTTCCATGATCGGCATCTCCATCCCCAATTTTCTGATGGGGCCGCTGCTGATCCTGTTGTTCTCGCTCTGGCTCGGCTGGTTGCCGGTGAGCGGGCGGGATGAGCCCGCGGCGCTGGTGCTGCCGGCGCTGACGCTGGGGACGGCGCTGGCGGCGATACTCTCCCGCATGCTGCGCGCCTCGCTGCTCGAGATCCTGGGCGAGGACTTCATCCGCACCGCACGCGCCAAGGGCCTCACCGAACGCGTGGTGATCTTCCGGCACGCGCTGCGCAACGCCCTGCTGCCGGTGATCACGCTGCTCGGTCTGCAACTCGGCGCGCTGCTCGCCGGCGCGGTGATCACCGAGACGGTATTCTCCTGGCCCGGGATCGGGCTGCTCACCATCGAATCCATCCATCGGCGCGACTACCCGGTGGTGCAGGCCTGCGTGCTGCTGATCAGTCTGGGCTACGTGGTGGTGAACGCCGTCACCGACCTGGTCTACGCCCGCCTCGATCCGCGTATCCGTTTCGGAGACGCGGCCGGATGATCCGCCTGTGGTTCGGCGGTCTGGTGGTCGGTGCCTGGCTGCTGCTCGCCTGCGCCGGCCTGATCCTGCCGCTGCGGCCGGACGAGGTCGATCTCGCGCGCATCCTGGCGGGGCCGGGCGACGGTTCCTGGCTCGGCTACGACGATCTCGGGCGTCCGCTGTGGGACCGCGTCGCGGTGGGGGCGCGCTATTCCTTCTTCGTCGCCTTTTTCGTGGTGCTGATCTCGGCCGGCGCGGGGACCCTGATCGGCGCGGTCAGCGCCTATCTGGGCGGCTGGATCGATCACGCGACGACGCGCGTCATCGACGTCTTTCTCGCCTTTCCCGGCATCCTGCTCGCGATCGCGCTCGCCGGCGTGCTGGGGGCGGGGATCAACAATGTGGTGATCGCCCTGGCGGTGGTGGGCTGGGTCGGTTTCGCGCGGCTCGCGCGCGCCCAGGTGTTGTCGCTGAAGGATCGCGAGCACGTGCAGGCGGCGGTGGCGCTGGGGGCCAGCCGCACGCGCATCGTCGTGCGCCATCTGCTGCCGCTGATCACCGCCCCGCTGATCGTCGAGGCCACCTTCGGCGTCGCGGGCGTGGTCATCGCCGAGGCGGGGTTGTCCTTTCTGGGGCTCGGCATCCAGCCGCCGACCCCGTCCTGGGGCAGCATGATCCGCGACAGCGGCCGTTACATGCTGGTATCGCCGCACATGGTGCTGGTGCCCGGCGTCGCGCTGATGCTGGTCGTGCTGGCGGTCAACCTGCTGGGCGATCACCTGCGCGATCGTCTGGATGTGCGCCTGGCGGAACGGGATCGCCCGTGAAGCGGACGCGATAGGGAGGAGGGGCATTGTCACTGGGACCGATCATGATGGGCCTGGCCGGGCCGGAGCCGAGCGCCGAGGAACGTGAGCTGCTGCGGCGGCCGCAGGTCGGCGGGGTCATCCTGTTCACGCGCAATTACGAATCTCCCCGACAGATCGCCGCGCTGACCGCGGAGATCCACGCCCTGCGTGATCCGCCGCTGCTGGTTGCGGTTGACCAGGAGGGCGGCCGCGTGCAGCGGTTCCGCGCGGGATTTACCCCGTTGCCGGCCGTGGCCCGGCTCGGCGAACTGCACGACATCGATCCCGACCGGGCGCGCCGCTGCGCGGAGGCGACCGGCTGGCTCATGGCGGCCGAGTTGCGCAGCGTGGGCGTCGACCTGAGTTTCGCGCCGGTGCTCGATCTCGCCCGCGGGGTGAGCCAGGTGATCGGCGATCGCGCCTTTCATCGCGACGCCGCGGTGGTCGCCGAACTCGCCCGGAGCTACACGCGCGGCATGCGGCATGCCGGCATGGTGGCGACCGGCAAGCATTTTCCCGGCCACGGTTCCGTCGCGCAGGATTCCCATCTCGAGCTGCCGGTGGACCCGCGTCCGTACCGGGAACTGGAGGGGGAGGATCTGCTGGCGTTCGAGCGCATGGTCGGATACGGGATCGAGGCGCTGATGACCGCGCACGTGGTGTACCGCGGCGTCGATCCCGCGCCGGCGACCTTCTCGCGCTTCTGGCTACAGGAGGTGCTGCGGCGCCGCTGCGGCTTCCAGGGCGTGATCTTCAGCGACGACCTCCACATGGGCGGCGCCGGGGGCGTCGGTGACATGCCGGCGCGCGCGCGCGCCGCCCTGGACGCCGGCTGCGACATGCTGCTGGTGTGCCACGGCACCGAGCCGGTCGCGCAGCTTGTCGAGGCACTCGCGCAATGGAATAATCCGGTGTCGCAGTTGCGGCTGGTGCGCATGCACGGGCGCGGCGGCGAAGGATACGAAGAACTGCGCCGCGATCCGCGCTGGGGGGAGGCGGTGCGGCTGGTGGAGTCCTACGACCGACCCCATACCCTGGATCTGATGTAGGCACGCGCCGGTGCGCGTCCATTGCGGCGGGATTTCCATGACCTTAGTCTTACGAAGCTGTGTCCTCGCCGGAGCGGTGCTGTGCGCCTGGCTGGTGGCGGCGCCGGAGGCGCGCGCCTTCGAGCCGTTCAGCCCTCTGCCCGCCGCGCCGCCGATCCCGGCGGAGAATCCGCAGACGCCGGCCAAGGTCGCGCTGGGGCGGCAGTTGTTCTTCGATCCGCGCCTGTCGGTCGACGGCCGCGTGTCCTGCAACTCGTGCCATGACCTGCGGCGGGGCGGCGCCGACGGCCGCAAGGTGTCGACCGGCGCGCGCGGGGTCGCCACGGCGCGCAACGCGCCGACGCTGTGGAACGCCGCCTATCAGACGGCCTATTTCTGGGACGGCCGCGCGGCGAGCCTGGAGGAGGCGATCGCCGGGCATATCGTCGACCCGGCGATCATGGGCCAGCCGGACGCCGGGGCGGCGCTCGCCTCCCTGGGCAGGCTCGCCCTGTACCGGAAACAGTTCTCCGCGGCGTTCGGCGGCTGGCGTCCGGTGAAGTACCGCCATGCCGTGGACGCGCTCGCCGCTTACGTGCGTACCCTGGTGACCCCGGGCGGGCCGTTCGACCGCTATCTGGAGGGCGATGCCTCGGCGCTTTCGGAGGCGGCCCGGCGCGGACACGGGCTGTTCGTGGAAAAGGGCTGCGCGGCGTGTCATTTCTGGGTGAATCTCGCCGGTCCGGTGCCCGGACTGGCGATCCCGATGGGCAAGGGTTTCTACGAGTTGTTTCCGACCTACCGGGGCAGCCGTTATGAGGCCGAATACGGCCTGCTCGGCGCCGACATGGGACGTTTTCACATCGATGGCCGCGTGGAGCACCAGTATCTGTGGCGGGTGCCGACCCTGCGCAACGTGGAACTGACCGCCCCCTATTTCCACAACGGATCGGTCGCCACCCTGGAAGAGGCGGTGCGGGTCATGGCCAAGACGCAGTTCGATCTGGACGTGAACGAGGGCGAGGTGAGCGACATCGTCGCCTTCCTGCACGCCCTGACCGGAGAGTTTCCCCCGCCGGAATCCCTGACCGCGCCCTGAGGGACGCGCTGCCGCCGCGGGGCGCCCGGCCCGCAGCGGTTCCATTCATTCGTCGTTCTTGATCTCGATCTTGCTGTGCTGGCGCAGCTGGGCGATGTATTTCCCGATGTTCTGGTTGCGCAACTGGTGGCTCAGATCGTCCTTCACCGCGTCGAAATCGGGCGGCGGGAGGATGCGGGTCTCGCTCAGCTTGAGCACGTGCCAGCCGAACTGGGTCTGGACCGGCGCCGTGCTGAACGACCCGGTCTTCAGGGTGCCCAGTGCGTCGCGTATCGGCTGGGCGATCTGGTCCACCGGCAACCAGCCGAGTTCGCCGCCGTTCTGGGCGGTGGGGTCGAGGGACTTTTCCCGCGCCAGCTGGGCGAAGTCGTCGCCGCGCTTGAGGCGATCGATCAGATCCTGGGCCTCGCCCGCGGTCTTGACCATGATGTGGCTCGCCCGATATTCCTTCACCGGTTTCGAGGCCAGGGTCTTGTAGGCGTCCTGGAGCGCCTTGTCGCTGGGCGGTACGCTGGCGATCTGGCGCAGCGCGTAGCCGGCGATGATGTTGTGGCGCTGGTTCTCGATGGCGATGATGACCTCGGGGTTCTTGTCCAGGCCTTTCGCCACCGCGTCCTGATACACCAGTTCGCGGTTGATGTATTCATCCTGCAGTGCGTTGAGTTGTTGCGGGTTCAGATTGGCCGACGAGGCATTCTGGCCGATCCGGGTGCTGACGAAGGTACCGAAATCGGCATTGGTCACGTTTTGCCCGTTGATGACGGCGATGACCTTGGGACCTGCCGCGCCCGCCGGGCCGGATTCGGCCTGGCCCTGGCCCTGCGCCAGGAGCAGGCCGGCCACGGCGGCGGTCAGCAGAACGGAGTGATGCGGCATGGGCATGAGCGATTCCTTCGATGTGTGAACGAACGGCGGTATGGGCCGGAGACCAGCTCCGGTGTCATGTCGGATTCTGTGCGCGGGCGCTCGATCAAGGCTAGGGCAGCGCTTTTATCAAGGGCTTGACGGTGATGGATTCATAGACACCGTTTTTCAGAAAGGGTTCGGCGTCCGCCCATTCCCGGGCCTCCCGCAGGGACGGAAATTCCGCCACGATTAGGCTGCCGGTGAAGCCCGCCGGCCCAGGATCCGGGCTGTCGATGGCGGGGTGGGGGCCGGCGAGGAGCAGCCTGCCCTGATCCTTGAGCGCGACCAGACGTTCCAGATGGGCGGGGCGGTGCAGGCGGCGCGCCTCGAGGCTGTTTTCCCGGTCTTCGCACAGGAAGGCATAGATCATTCAGTTGTTTTCCCCGCCTTCGGGGTCATGGGTGACATGACGGCCGATGTAGAACGATTGCGCGACGATGAACACGAGCGTCAATCCGATGATCCCGAACAGCTTGAAATTGACCCAGGTATCGGTGTCGAAATTATACACCACGTACAGGTTGATGAAGCCCACGGTGATGAAAAACACCGACCAGACCAGGTTCAGACGGTACCATATCCGTCGCGGCAGGGTGATGGCCTGGCCCATCAGCCGCTGCACGACGGGGCGGTCGCCGAGGAACTGGCTGGCGATAAAGACCAGACCGAACAGCCAGTTGAGTACGGTCGGTTTCCACTTGATATATACTTCGTCCTGCAGCAGCAGGGTGGCCCCGCCGAATACCACCAGCAGCACCAGGGTGATCACGTGCATCTTTTCCAGCCGGCGGTGCTTGAACCAGAAGATCGCGGACTGGGCGATGCCGGCCGCGATCGCGACCGCCGTGGCGATATAGATGTCGTCGCCGGTGAGTTTGAAGGCGACGAAGAACAGCAGTACGGGAAAGAAGTCGAACAGAAGTTTCATCGGGGACGGGTCGCGGTCCGGGAGATGGGCGATGCGGTATCTTACAACGAAGCCGGCGGCATTGGCAGAGCGGAGGCGGCGTGGGCGTCTGTTATGACCTGCACAGCCACTCCCGCTGCTCCGACGGCGCGCTGAGCCCCGCCGAACTGGTGCGGCATGCGCGCGCCTGTGGCGTGGACGTGCTGGCGCTGACGGATCACGACACCACGGCGGGGATCGCCGAGGCCCGGGCCGCCGCGCGGGATTCGGGCCTGTGCCTGATCGCGGGGGTCGAGATCTCGGTGACCTGGGCGCAGCGGGTGATCCACATCGTCGGCCTGGACATCGACCCCCGCTGCGCCGGCTTGCAGGCCGGACTCGCCGGCCTGCGCTGGGTGCGGAGGGAGCGCGCGCGGCACATCGCCGACAGGCTCGCGCGCTGCGGGATCCCCGGCGCGCTGGAGGCGGCCGAGGTCTACGCTGGCGCGGAGGTCATCGGGAGGAACCATTTCGCCCGCTTCCTGGTCGAACGGGGGTACGTGCGGGACGCGAAGCGCGCCTTCAAACGCTATCTCGGTCGCGGCGGCAGTTGCCACGTCGCGAGCGAATGGGCCGGCCTCGCCGAGGCGGTGGCCTGGATCCGCGCCGCAGGCGGCATCGCCGTGGTGGCCCATCCGACGCGCTACGCGATGTCGCGCGGCGTGATGCGCCGCTTCCTGGAGGAATTCACGGCGGCCGGGGGCGGCGGGATCGAAGTGGTCTCCGGGCGTCACGATGTCCAGCAGGCGCGTATGCTGGCGGCCTACGCGCGCGAGTTCGGTCTGTGCGCATCGGTGGGGTCGGATTTCCATGCGCCGGAAAATAGCTGGACGGTGCCCGGGCGGCTCGCCGCGCTGCCGCCGGGGTGCGAACCCGTCTGGGCGCGCTGGCCCGCGGCGGGGCACGCCGACGCGATCCCTGTAACGGTCTGACGAATGTTCGCGTCCGCGTGACGCGATGAGGTGGCGGAATGCAGTACCTGCAGGTCCATCCGGTCAATCCGCAGCCCCGGCTGATCGGCCAGGCGGTCGCGGTCGTGCGCGACGGCGGAGTGATCGTCTATCCGACCGATTCCTGTTACGCGCTCGGCTGCCAGATCGGCAACAAGGCGGCGATGGAGCGCATCCAGCGCCTGCGCAGGCTCGAACCCTCCCATAATTTCACGCTGGTGTGCCGCGATCTGTCCGATCTCGCGGCCTATGCCCGGGTCGGCAATCCGGAATTCCGTCTGCTCAAGTCGCTCACGCCCGGACCCTATACCTTCATCCTCACGGCCAGTCACGAGGTGCCGCGCCGGTTGCAGAATCCCAAACGCAAGACCATCGGTCTGCGCATCCCCGACCAGCCGATCGTGCATGCGCTGCTGGAGGCGCTCGGCGAGCCGCTCATGAGCGTCACGCTGATCCTGCCCGATTCCTCGCTGCCGCTGTCCGATCCGGAGGAGATCCGCGCGCGGCTCGAGAAGCAGGTCGACGCCATCATCGACGGCGGCGGCTGCGGCAACGAGCCGACCTCGATCGTCGACCTGACCGGGGATGTCCCCCGCGTAGTGCGCCAGGGCAAGGGCGACACCTCCTTTCTGACCGCCTAGCCCGCGCGTCCCGGCGCCCGCGTCCGCCGGGACGCCCCGCCGCCATGGGGCGGGAAACCGGGTATAATGCGGGCGCGATGGATCAATTGAGTCTGATACAAAAGTTGGCGGTGTGGGTCATGCCCGTGCTGCTGGCGATCACGGTGCACGAGGTGGCCCACGGATGGATGGCCCTGCGCCTGGGAGACCGGACGGCGCTGATGCTCGGGCGGCTCACCCTCAATCCGGTGAAGCACATCGATCCGATCGGGACCGTGCTGCTGCCGGCGCTGATGCTCCTGATCGGCGGCTTCGTCTTCGGCTGGGCCAAGCCGGTGCCGATCACCTGGGAGAACCTGCGCCACCCCAAGCGGGACATGGCGCTGGTGGCGCTGGCGGGCCCGTGCGCGAACCTGCTCATGGCGCTGCTGTGGCTGCTGGCGGTGAAGCTGGGCGTCGCGCTCATGGGCGCCAGCCCATGGCTGGGCCAGCCCCTGGTCTACATGGGCGTGGCCGGGATCTTCATCAACGCGGTCCTCATGGTGCTGAACCTGTTGCCGTTGCCGCCGCTGGACGGCGGTCGCGTCGTCGCCGGACTGCTGCCCGGACCGCTCGCCTGGCAGTACAGCCGCATCGAACCCTACGGGATGCTGATCGTCCTCGCGCTGTTCTTCACCCAACTGCTCGGCAAGATCATGTGGCCGCTCATGTCGGGGTTTTTCCTTGTGCTATTCTATCTCGGCCAATTGCCCGCCGGCCTGTTTCAATCGGTGCTGCAGGCGATCATGTGATGGCCGTATTCGATAACGAGAAGAAAGAGCGGAACGGGGAGGCGGCGTGAACGACGGCTTAGCGCATAGCCAGCGGGTCCTGTCCGGGATGCGGCCGACCGGCGCCCTGCACCTGGGGCACTACCATGGCGTGCTGAAGAACTGGCTCAGGCTGCAGCACGAATACGAATGCTTTTTCTTCGTGGCGGACTGGCACGCGCTCACCACCGAGTACGACAACAAGGAGGTCATCGCGCGCAGCGGCTGGGAGATGGTGATCGACTGGCTCGCCGTCGGCATCGATCCCGCGGCCGCCACGCTGTTCATCCAGTCGCGCCTGCCGGAGCACGCCGAGCTGCACCTGCTGCTCTCCATGATCACGCCGCTCGGCTGGCTCGAGCGCGTGCCGACCTACAAGGATCAGCAGGAGAAGCTCAGGGAGAAGGACCTCGGGACCTACGGGTTTCTCGGCTATCCCCTGCTGCAGAGCGCCGACATCCTGATCTACCGGGCCGGCCTGGTGCCGGTGGGGGAGGACCAGGTCGCGCACGTCGAACTGACGCGCGAGGTGGCGCGGCGCTTCAACCACCTGTACGGGCGCGAGCCGGAGTTCGTCGCTAGGGCGGAGGCCGCGCTCAAGAAGATCGGAAAAAAGGATTCGAGCCTGTACCTCGAGCTGAGGCGTCACTATCAGGAAAAAGGCGATCGCGAGGCGCTGGCGCTGGCGCGCGCGCTGCTGGAGCGGCAGCAGAACCTCGGCCTGCCCGACCGCGAACGCCTGTTCGGCTATCTGGAGGGAGAGGGCAGGGTGATCCTGCCCGAGCCGCAGGCGCTGTTGACCCAGACCCCGAAGATGCCGGGCCTCGACGGCCAGAAGATGTCCAAGTCCTACGGCAACACCATCGGCCTGCGCGAGGACCCGCAGGCGGTGGAGAAGAAGCTGCGCACCATGCCCACCGATCCCGCGCGCGTGCGCCGCAGCGACCCCGGGGATCCGCTCAAGTGCCCGGTGTGGGAATTCCATCGGATCTATTCCGGAGAGGCGACGCGCGCCTGGGTCATGGACGGCTGCCGCAGCGCGGGCATCGGCTGCCTGGAATGCAAGCAGCACGTCATCGACGGGGTGCTGGCGGAGCTCGCCCCGATCCGGGAGCGCGCGGAGAAATTTTCCAGCAATCCCGGGGAGGTACGGAAGATTATTGCGGAAGGCTGTGAAAAGGCGCGCACGGTGGCCGGGCAGACCATGCAGGAAGTGCGTCAGGCGCTCGGATTAGTTGATATCATATAGCGCCATGAGTCAGGATCCCGCTCCCGATACCGTGCCGTCGCGCCCGCAGCAGCAGGAGATGCCGTTCGCGCTGGTGCATGGCAAGGCCGTGACCGAGCCGCCGCGCGACCTGTATATCCCGCCGGACGCGCTGGAGGTGTTTCTCGAGGCCTTCGAGGGTCCGCTCGACCTGCTGCTGTATCTGATCAAGCGCCACAACCTCGAGATCCTCGACATCCCGATCGCCGAGATCACGCGTCAGTACTCCGAGTACATCCGCATGATGCAGGAACTCGATCTCGAGCTTGCGGGCGAGTACCTGCTGATGGCGGCGACGCTCGCGGAGATCAAGTCGCGCATGCTGCTCCCGAGGCCGAGGGTGGAAGATGGTCGCGAGGAGGAAGACCCGCGCGCCGAGCTGGTGCGCCGCCTGCAGGAATACGAGCGGTACAAGCGTGCCGC
>WBZO01004721.1_pt1 | contig 14472 bp, 16 predicted proteins | sample 5204261 | NCBI WGS metagenome assembly WBZO01 (sample SAMN12412400, study PRJNA552823) | activated sludge metagenome | isolation source: activated sludge from anammox sidestream of wastewater treatment plant... | place: USA: North Carolina | collected 2017-09
GTTGTCCGGGTTAGGTAGCACACGAGTTGTCCGGTTTCTTGGTCCCGCAAAGGAGCGGGGCGATGAACCGGGCAACGTGGCTACAGGACCGCAGGATGCAGAAGTTTTGGGATGTTCTAAGCCGCTGGGAGAGCGGACAGTTATCGATGATGGAGGCGGGCGAGTTGCTGGGCCTATCGGAACGATAGTTCCGCCGCTACCGGACCGTTAGGAAGAGGACGGGCTCGCGGGGCTGCTTGACCGGCGGCTGGGCAAGCTGTCGCCGAAGCGGATGTCCGCATCAGTTGACCAGCCGCACCTGGCCCGCCGCGCTCACATCGTAGCCCGCGAGTTCGGCTGCGCGCTCCGAAAAGACGGTCGTGCGCATCAGTCGGAAGACTGCCTGCGGACCCGCCAGGAAATAGCTGCGCTGGCGCAGCACGAGATCGAAATGCTCCCAGGCCAGGGAGATGAAGTCGAGCCCGGCCCCTCGCGCAACGGCGCGCGTCGCGATGCCGCAATCGGCGCGGCCCGAGCGCACCGCCTGGGCGATGTCGGGTCCGGTCGGGCAGGCGTCCTTCATGGTGGTCAGCGCCTCAAGCGCCAGCCCGGCCTGGGCAATAAGCGCGAGCAGAAGGAGTTGTGCGCCGGCGCCCGGCGGACGCAGTGCGAGCCGTGCGCCCGTGGCGGCAACCGACGCCAGGTCGTGCAGTCGCAAGGGATTGCCCGGCGCAACGAGCAGCCCTTGCTCACGTCGTGCGAAAGCGATCACGACCGCGTCATGCAGGCCCGAGGCATTTGCGACGGCATCGATATTCGCGGTCTCATCCTCGCCATCGAGCCGGTGCAGATGGATTGCCGCCATCATCACCTCGCCGCGTGCGAGCCGCCGCAGGCCGGCTTCGCTCCCCTCCGGCAGTCCGGCGAGCTCCGAGCGGCTCTCGCGCAGCGCCCAGTCGAGCAGGGGATCGTGGCTGCCCCCGACGATGGGAGGCGCGGGGGTCTGCGCGAGTGCCGTCGGGACAACAAGCCCGGCCGACAGCCAGCGGTCGAGCGCGGTCTTGGGGAACAGCCATTTGCCGGTGACCTTGGTGCAGGGCACCGCGCCGTTTGCCACAAGCTCATAGAGCTTGCGCTCTGAAAGCCGCAAGTAGCCGGCAGCTTCTTCGGTGGTCAGGAGATCATGCATATGAAAATTTATGTATTTAGATGAGCATGTTACAAGAATTGACCATTTTTCACCGAAATGCAACATCGTGCACAGCGTAGGGTACGCCAGTGTGGCGTGCGTCGGCCAGGCCGGAGCGAGAGCGAGCGTGCGGGAGAACGTGTCGGCGTTGCAGCTGGTGCTGTCGGGCGATCCGGCGCTTTTCGCCATTGTATGGTTGTCGCTCGTCGTGAGCCTGTCGGCGGTGTTCCTCGGCGCACTTGTCGGCGTGCCGGCCGGGGCCGCGGTCGCGCTGACGCGTTTTGCCGGCCGCGAGGCGGTGATCGTCGTGCTCAATGCGCTGATGGGCCTGCCGCCGGTCGTCGTTGGGCTTGCGGTCTATCTTCTGCTCTCGCGTTCCGGGCCGCTCGGCTCGTGGGGCCTTCTCTTCACCCCGACCGCGATGGTCATCGCGCAGAGCGTGCTGATCGCGCCAATCATCGCGGCGCTCGCGCGGCAGACCATTGAAGACCTGTGGACCGAATACCGCGACGAGCTTGCCGCCATGAATGTTGGCCCGCTCGGCCGCATTGCGACGCTCGTCTGGGACGCGCGCTTCAGCCTCGTTACCGCGCTGTTGGCGGGCTTCGGTCGCGCAGCAGCCGAAGTGGGCGCCGTCATCATCGTGGGCGGCAACATCGAGGGCTTCACCCGCACCATGACGACTGCGATCGCGCTTGAAACCTCCAAGGGCGACTTGCCGCTCGCAATCGGCCTCGGCCTGGTACTGATCACCATCGTGATTGTCGTCAACGCGGCGGCCTGGGGCATGCGGCGCGCGGGCGAGCAGATGGCGGGATGACCATGCGCGCGCCCGTCACCGATCTGCCGCTGTTGCTTGAAGACGTATCCCTTGCGATCCGCGGCGTGACGATCATCGACCGCATGTGGCTGACCGTCGGTTCCGGGCCTCCGACCGTGCTCATCGGCCCGAACGGCGCCGGCAAGACCACGCTCCTTCGCCTCGCCATGGGCCTCGTCCGCCCTGGTACCGGCCGCGTTACCTGGGGGGCGCGCGAGAATGTGCCGCCCACGCGCCGTGCCATCGTGTTTCAGCGTCCGGTCATGCTCCGGCGCAGCGTGGAGGCCAACATTCGCTATGCACTCGGCGCCACCGGCGTGCCGCGCGCCCGGCAGTGTGAGCGTACCGCTGAGTTGCTGGCGCTGGTGGGGCTTGGCGAGTTGGGCGGGCGGCCGGCGCGCAGGCTTTCGGGCGGCGAGCAGCAGCGGCTTGCACTCGCGCGTGCGCTCGCCAAGGAGCCGCAGATTCTGTTTCTCGACGAGCCGACCGCAAGCCTCGATCCGGCCGCCACCAAGGCGATCGAGGATATCGTGCGCGCGGTTGCGGTGCGCGGCATCAAGGTCGTGATGTCGACGCACGATCTTGGCGAGGCGAAGCGCCTTGCGGGCGAGATCGTGCTCATGCATCGCGGCCGTGTCGTCGAGCAGAGTCCTGCCGACACGTTCTTTTCCGCACCGAAAACCGAGGAGGCGCGTCGGTTCGTCGCCGGCGAGTTGCTGGTTTGAAAACGATGATCAAGACCGGAGGTTCATTCATGCCGACACGCCGCACAGTCATCGCGCTTCTCGCTGTTGCGATCGCGCTTGCCGCCCACCAGACTGCGCACGCCCAAGACAAGTCGATCGTCGTCTCGTCGACCACCTCGACGCAGGATTCCGGCCTGTTCGGCCATATCCTGCCGCTGTTCAAGGCGAAGACCGGCATCGACGTGAAGGTGGTGGCGCAAGGCACCGGCCAGGCGCTCGATACCGGCCGGCGCGGGGACTCCGATGTCGTGTTTGTGCACGCCAAGGCGCTGGAGGAGAAATTCGTCGCTGACGGATTTGGCGTGAAGCGCTTCCCGGTGATGTACAACGACTTCGTATTGATCGGGCCGAAGAACGATCCCGCCGGCATCAAGGGCATGACGGATATCGCCAAGGCCCTCGAGATCATCAAGGCCAAGGGCGCAGCCTTCATCTCGCGCGGCGACCGCTCCGGCACGCACATCGCCGAGCTTAATCTCTGGAAGGCCGCCGGCATCGATATCGCCAAGGAGAAAGCCGGCAAGACGCTCGGCCCCTGGTATCGCGAGATCGGCCAGGGCATGGGCGCCGCGCTCAACACTGCGGCGGCCTCGAATGCCTACGTTCTCTCCGACCGCGGCACCTGGCTGTCGTTCAAGAACCGCGGCGACCTCGGCATTCTCGTTGCGGGCGACAAACGCATGTTCAACCAGTATGGCGTCATCCTGGTGAACCCCGCCAAGCATGCGCACGTGAAGAAGGAACTGGGCCAGGCGTTCATCGACTGGCTCATTTCAGCGGAGGGGCAAAAGGCGATCGCGGACTACAAGATCGACGGAGAGCAGTTGTTCTTCCCCAGCGCCAACACGCCAGGGGCATGATGATCGGCCGCATCGCCCTTTTGATCTGGACGGCAATCATGACCGCGGCGCATCGGTGCACGCTCACACGTCTAACGCTCCGGTATCGCGGGAGGGGGAGGCCGGTAACTGGAAGTGACGGATGACCAGCATCGCGCCATTACGGCTCGGTCACGACGATCCCGGTAAAACTCCATTCCGTGCGGCGGTCGGTCTCCGATTCTGCATAAAGGCCGAACGAACTGCCGTCGGCGGGAGGCTGACCGCGAAATTCCCGCACCTTGACGTCGTTGATGTAGAGCGTGCCTACTGCGCCTTTGAGCAAGAGCTTCAAGCGGTTCCTGGCGGAGGGCCCTTTGTTGATGGTATCGGCGCTGGTTTTCGGGACGACGTTGACGATGTTGCCATCGACACGGCGGCCAATCAGGTAACTGCCATCGGGATAGATGACCGCATAGTAATTGTTTTCGCTTCCGGTTGCCCAGAAGGAGAGCCCGCCAACGGTGTCATTCTCGGTCTTGATCTGGGCGGGCGAGATGACTTCGCTGCAAATGCTGATATCCTTGTAGATAAGGCCCAGGTTGAGCGCGCGCGCGACCTTGTTCTCGATTGGCTTGATGTTGAGACGATCGTTCGCGTAGTAGACAATATTGCCGTCCAGGCCAGACCAGCTTGGATCGCTCACTTTGAAGTCGTCCGCAAACGCCGCACTCGGACCAAGCTTGCACGCGGCGAGCAACGCCTTGGTCGCCGCTTCCGAGGGGGGAACTGTTATCGTTTGCCCTGCCGGCAACTCCACGACCGCGATGTCGAGAAACCGCCATTCGTTGGAATGTTCCGGTTCGGAATCGCCGTAGATGCCGACCGACCCGCCGCTTTTCGGCGGCTGGCCTTTGATATCGTGGGCCTTGCGATCGTTGAGATAAACCGTTGCAACATTGCCGGCAGTCGTCACCTTGATGCGATTCACGACGCCATAGCCCTGCTTGAGCGCTTCAAACTTGGTGAGCGGAACGATTGTCCACCAGGTGTCATGGGACTTCCGGCTGATCCGATAACGGCCGTCAACGGTTATCTTGACCAGGTAGAAGTTGAGATAGTCGGCCGCCCAGAACAGAAGACCGCCGCCATAGTCCGTGTTGTCCATGTCGGTTGGCGTCTTCACATCAAGGCAAATGGTCGCATTTTTGTAGATGAGCGAGCGGTAAAGCGTGCGGGAGTAGGTGTTGGGCTTGGCCTTGATGACAAGTTGCCCGTCCGAGATGGATGTGTTGTCGCTGAGATCCCACCCGGGATCAGCAGTCTTGAAATTATCGTGGAATGCGGGAGTGCCAGGGCACCCCGCCGCCACGACGGGCTCGCGCGCAGCCGGCGGCTGCGGCCCTGGAATTGGCTGCGGTGCGGGCCGCGGCTCGGCAATTACCTGCGGCGACGGGGGAATAGGAGCCGGCCGGCTGAAAAACCAGATCGCGATACCGGCAATGACCGCGGTGAACGCCGCGCCCGCTGCCGCGGCAATCGCGGTGTTTGCACCGCTGCGCTTGGCTTTGGCGGCCGGCGGTGCCGGAGGTTCGGTCGCTCCCGGCGGGCCGGCTGCCGCGGCGGCGATCGTCTGCGGCGCAGGCGATGGCTCATGTCCGGGAGCCGCGTGCGTAGTCTCTGCGGGCGATGGCTCGCGGCTCATCCCCACGGGCAGCTTGCCCTTGGCTTGCAGGATGTGGCCGATCGACCGGATCAGCCGATCCATGTGCGGATGGAAATCGCGCCCGGAATCCACTTCGGCGGCATTGCGGAACGCAAAATTTTCCAACGATACTGGCAGATCGCTTGGCTTCGGCATGGCGGCGCCGCTCACCAGCACCGGGATCACGGCGATACCCCGCTCCAGTGCGGTCTCGACCTCGATCCGGATCGGATCGTTTTCCTCCTTGATGCGCAGATGCGAGCCCTTGCCCGGCCCCAGCCATCTTGGTCCGACGATGGCGACCATTACGTCGCTATCGAACAGGGCGTTTCGAATATGGTCGCGGAAATCGATTCCGAACGGGATGCTGTCGATGTCCATGAAGATTGCGTCCTCGCCAAAATGACTGGCGAGGCGATCCTTGATCCGACCTGCAATGGCATCGGAATCCGCGCGTCGATACGAGATGATGATCTTTGGCATCGATTCCCAACTTATCGCAGTGTACCAGCCGGCATGCCCGCAGACCAAAATAACCGCTCTCGATCTCACTTGTCACGGCTCACAGCGCGGCCCCTCAAGAGCGGGCGCCGGAATGAACCAAGAAGCTCACACGATGCGAAGTGCTCCTCTGCCGCCGCCAAGGGCGCAAGGGCATGATTCCGATCGACTAAATGGCATGTGCATGAACGTCGACCGCCGCACACTATTGGCAGCCCTATCCGCCGCGCTCCTTGCCCCGCGCCCGGCTTGCGCCGAGACCGTCACGGACGGTGCCGGCCGCGCGGTGCCGGTGCCCGCGAAGGTTGCGCGCGTCTTTCCGGCGGGACCGCCGGCTGCGATCATACTCTACACGCTGGCGCCGGACCTGCTGCTCGGCTGGCCGCGCGCCAATCGGGCGGAGGAACGCGAGTTTCTGCTGCCCGACATCGGCGCACGCCCGGAAGTCGGCCGCCTCACCGGCCGCGGCAACACCGCCAATCTCGAAGTCGTGCTTGCGCTCAAGCCGGACCTCATCGTCGACATGGGCAGCACCAGCGCGACCTACGTGTCGCTTGCCGAGCGCGTGCAGCAGCAGACCGGCATCCCCTATGCGCTGCTCGACGGCCGCTTCGATCAAACCGCCGCCGCCTACCGCATCCTCGGCGCCTTGATCGGCGAGCGGCAGAAGGGCGAGGAGTTCGCGCGTGTCGTCGAGGGGACGATCAAGGACATTACGGATCGCGTCGCTGCGATTCCAAAGGGCGAACGGCCGCGGGTCTATTACGCGCGCGGGCCGCGCGGGCTCGAAACCGGGCTCGGCGGCTCGATCAATGTCGAGACGATCGAACTGCTGGCGCAGAACGTCGCCGGCGGCACGCGCGGCGGGCTCGCCAACGTCTCGATCGAACAGGTGCTGTTGTGGAATCCTGACGTGATTGTCACCATCGACCAGGATTTTGCCGTGTCGGTGCGCCGCGATCCGGCCTGGGGGCCGGTGAAAGCCGTGCGCGAGGGGCGGGTCCATTTGTCGCCCAAGCTGCCGTTCGGCTGGGTTGATTTCCCGCCCTGCGCGAATCGGCTGATCGGGCTGCGCTGGCTCGCGAAAATTCTCTACCCGGATGCTTTCCCCGAAGATTTGCGGGCCCAGACCCGCGACTTCTATACGCGTTTCTACCACGTGACGCCGAGCGACGCGCAGATCGAGCGCGTGCTGGCCGGACGGAATTGAGCAAACCTTGCTGCGCCGACTATGCGGAATGACGTACAAGTAACGTCATGACACGCAGCTTCCTTCCCGGCTTGCTCGTCGCGCTCGTGGTTCTCGCAGCCGGGCTTGTCGTCGCGTTCACGGTCGGGCGCTACCCGGTGAGCCTCACGGAACTGATCGATGTGCTGTGGTCGCGCGCGACCGGCGGCCAACCGGGCGTGCCGGCGGCGGTCGAGAACGTGATTCTGCTGGTGCGCGGACCGCGTGTCATCGCGGCCCTGCTGGTCGGCGCCGCGCTCGCCGTCGCCGGCACGGCATTCCAGGGCCTGTTCCGCAATCCGCTCGTGTCGCCCGATATTCTGGGTGCCTCCTCCGGTGCCGCGCTCGGTGCCGTGCTCGGCATCTATTTCTCGCTCGGCGTTGTCGGCATCGAAAGTCTCGCTTTCGTCGGCGGCCTCATCGCGGTCGCGGCTGTCTACGTCATCGGCTCGCTGTTGCGCGCGCGCGACCCGATCCTCGTGCTGGTGCTCACCGGCGTGGTGGTCGGCGCCTTGCTAGGCGCCGGCGTAGGACTCGTGAAGTATCTTGCCGATCCCTACAACCAACTGCCCGCCATGACGTTCTGGCTGCTCGGCAGTCTTGCCGCCACCGCCGTCTCCGACCTTCTGCCGCTCACCGGGCCGGTCGCGGTCGGGACCCTCGTGCTCATGGCGCTGCGCTGGCGGCTCAACGTGATGTCGCTGCCGGAGGACGAGGCGCGTGCGCTTGGCATTGCGACCGGGCCGATGCGGATCGCGATCGTGCTGGCGGCAACCCTGGTGACGTCGGCGAGCGTCGCGACCTCGGGCATTGTCGGCTGGGTCGGGCTCGTGGTGCCGCACTTGGCGCGCGCACTCGTGGGGCCGGATTTCCCGCGCCTCATCCCGACCGCGGCCTTGCTGGGCGGCGGCTACCTGCTCTTCATCGACACGCTCGCGCGCACCGCCGCGCCGGTGGAGATTCCGCTCGGCATCCTCACCGCCGTCATCGGCACGCCGTTCTTCATCTGGCTGCTCGCCGGAATGCAGAAGACATGGTCGTGACCCTCGCCGGCCGCAATCTCACGATCGGCTACCACGACCGCGAGGTCGGGCGCGGGCTTAACGTCGCGCTCGCACCGGGCGAGGTATTGGCGCTGCTCGGACCGAATGGCGGCGGCAAGACCACGCTGCTCAAGACGCTGCTCGGCATTCTGCCGCCGCGCGCGGGTGAAGTCGCCATCGCCGGCCGCGGGCTCAACACCATCTCGCTGCGCGAGCGCGCGAAGCTCATCGCCTATGTGCCGCAGGTGCATAACCCGACCTTCGCATTCACGGTCGAGAGCGTGGTGCTGATGGGGCGCAGCGCGCACGGCAGCCTGTTCAGCGCACCCTCGATGCACGATCGCGCGGTCGCCGCACGCGTGCTTGCGCAATTCGGTATCTCGCACCTGGCTATGCGTCCCTATACGATGATCTCGGGCGGCGAGCGGCAACTCGTGCTGCTCGCCCGCGCGCTCGCGCAGGAACCGCAATTCGTCGTGCTCGACGAGCCGACGGCGAGCCTTGACTTCGGCAACCAGGGCAAGGTGATGCGGGAGATCCGCGCGCTTGCGGCCGCCGGTCACGGCGTCCTTTTCACCACGCATGATCCGAACCACGCACTGCGCGCTGCCGACCGCGCCTATCTCTTGCGTAACGGTGAGCGCATCGCCGAAGGCGCGGTGAAGGAGGTGCTCACACGCGCACAGCTTGAGGCGCTCTACGGCGCGTCGGTCGAGGCGCTCACCGATCCGCAGAGCGGCGGCACGGCATTCCTGCCGGGCTGATCTCGACTCATGCGGCGGTGCTGGCTTGCTGTGCCTTCTCGGTCTTGAACTGCGCATACGCTTCGAGCGCATGGCTTGCATACATCACCGACGGCCCGGCACCCATATAGATCGCCATGCCGAGGGTTTCAGACACCTCTTCCTGTGAAGCGCCTTGCTCCAGCGCCGCCTTGACGTGAAAGCCGATGCAATCGTCGCAGCGCACTGCCACCGCGATACCCAACGCGATCAGCTCCTTGGTCTTGACGTCGAGCGCCTTGGCGGCGGTCGCGGCCTGCGCCATGGCGCCAAACGCCTTCATCACGTCGGGCGCTCCGCCGCGCAGACCGCGCAGCAGGGCCGATAATTCCTTGGTGGTTTGCGGCCAACTTTTCATGGGTCTCTCCGATGTTCTGTGTCGGAGAGGGTCTAATCGATGCGCCTCGGCGCCACTTTGAGGTCGATCAAAGCACAATTCCTGCAATTCCAGGGTGGTACGACCGCAAACGGGATCGAATCCCCCGCTTTCGCGCGCGCTTGCCAGGCCCTACATTGGGATCATGTCAAACGATCCCTATCTCGTCCGGCCCGATCCGCACGACCCGCGGCTCACCGAGCGTGTCACCGGCATCGACCAGACCGGCGCGAAAATCGAGACCGCCGTGACGGTCGAGCGCGCGCTCACGATCTTCCTCAACTCGCAGGAAATCGTTACCGCGATGACCATCAACGACTACCCGGAATATCTCGCGCTTGGCTATCTGCTCAACCAGCACATGCTCCTGCCCGACGACGTGGTGACGGGTGTCGATTACGACGAGGAATTGGCGGTGGTGGTGGTGCGCACGAAGCGCAAGACCAACTACGAGAAGAAGCTGAAGAAGAAGGTGCAGACCTCGGGCTGCGCGCAGGGCACGGTGTTCGGCGACCTGATGGAGGCGCTGGAAGGCGTCACGCTGCCAGAGGCGAAACTGCGCACCTCATGGCTCTATGCGCTGACGCATACGATCAACACCACGCCCTCCCTCTATCTCGAGGCGGGCGCGATCCACGGCTGCGTGTTGGCGAAAGAGGACAAGCCGCTCATCTACATGGAGGACGTAGGCCGCCACAATGCGGTCGACAAGATCGCCGGCTACATGTTCCGGCACAAGGTGCGCCCGGGCGACAAGATCTTCTACACCACCGGGCGGCTCACCTCCGAGATGGTGATCAAGACGGTGCGCATGGGCATCCCGATCCTGGTGTCGCGCTCGGGCTTCACCGCTTGGGGTGTCGAGCTTGCCCGCAAGGCTCATTTGACACTCGTCGGGCGCGCGCGCGGAAAACGCTTCGTCGCGCTCTCGGGCGAAGACCGCATCGTGTTCGACCAGGACCTCGCCTACGTGGAGGAGGAAAGCGCCAAGCACCGGCGCAAGGCGGCTGTGCATGAGGATTGAGGCGCTATCCCGGCCATGACAGTAAAGCCGCTTGGCCTCGTGCTCGCCGGCGGGCTGGCGCGCCGCATGGGCGGCGGCGACAAGGCGCGCATCAAGGTCGGCGACCGGACCATCATCGAGCGCGTGCTGGCGCGGCTCAAGCCGCAGTGCGCGGCAATCATCCTCAACGCCAACGGCGATCCGGCGCGCTTTGCCGATACCGGCCTGCCGGTGGTAGCCGATTCGGTACCGGACTTCGCCGGCCCGCTCGCCGGCATCCTTGCCGGCCTCGACTGGGCGGCGACGCACGCGCCGGAGGCGACCGACATCGTGAGCGTGCCGGGCGATTGCCCATTCCTGCCGGCCGACCTGGTCGAGCGCTTGGCTTCCGCCCGCCTCGCACAACGCCAGCCGCTCGCCTGTGCGCGCTCGGGTGACTGGCGCCATCCGGTCGTCGGACTGTGGCCGGCTGCGCTGCGCGAGGACCTGCGACGGGCGTTGTTTCAGGAACGCCTGCACAAGATCGAATTCTGGACCGCCCAGCACGGCGTCGCCATCGCCGACTGGCCGGACACGCCGGTCGACCCTTTTTTCAACGTCAACACGCCGGAGGATGCCGCCAAGGCCAATCATATTGCGACGCAATACCGCGACTTTTGATCGCTTGATCCTGATCTCGCGGACGCTTCATCTGTGTTAGAATAACAACAAATTAAAGGACAAAGGAACGAGCCATGAAAGCCTTTATCGTCGCCTGTATCGCCGCCGCCGTCATTGCCATCGGCGCCGTCGCGGTACTCGGCAGTATTCAGAAACCGGTCGAGACCGCGTTCGCGACGTCGAGCGTCCGCATCTGAAAATTCATGACCGGTCATTCCGGGGCCGGCCGGAGGCCGGAGCCCGGAATCCACGTACGTCGTAAAGACATGGATTCCGGACAGCGCTCACGCGGCTTCCGGAATAACGTGTAGCCATGGCCTCTCACACCATGATTTGCCCGCCGTTGGCGGACAGCGTCGAGCCCGTGATGAGCCCGGCCTCATCGGCCGCCAGGAACACGACGCAGCGGGCAATCTCCTCGGGCTCGCCCAGGCGGCCGAGCGGAATCTGCGGCAGGATGTTCTTCTCCAGCACCTCTTTCGGCACCGCTTTCACCATCTCGGTTGCGATGTAGCCGGGACAGATGGCATTGACGGTGATGCCGCTCCGCGCGCTCTCCTGGGCCAGCGCCTTGGTGAAGCCGATATCGCCCGCCTTGGCGGCCGAATAATTGCACTGCCCTATCTGGCCCTTCTGGCCGTTGATCGACGAGATGTTGATGATGCGGCCGAACTTGCGCGCGCGCATGCCCTCGATCACCGGCCGGCACATGTTGAACAGCGAGTTGAGATTGGTGTTGATCACCGCGCCCCACTGCTCGGGCGTCATGCGGTGGAACATGGTGTCGCGCGTGATGCCGGCGTTGTTGACCAGCACCTCGACCGGGCCGAGATCGGCCTCGACCTGTTTGAGCCCGGCCGCGCAGGACTCGTAGGATGACACGTCCCACTTGTAGACGCTGATCCCGGTCGCCGCCTTGAACTTCTGCGCCGCCTCGTCGTTGCCGCCGTAAATGGCCGCGACCTTGTAGCCTGCCGCCTTCAACGCCTTCGAGATCGCTTCGCCGATCCCGCGTGTTCCGCCGGTCACCACCGCAACGCGTCCTGTCATGACACTCCTCAAATACCTCGCCCTGTCCGGGGTTGGGCCGGGCATGCATGCTTGCTATCTACAGCTTAGATAGGTGAATGGCCGGGACAAGCCCGGCCATGAGGTAGATCAAGTCGGAATTGGGCTTTCGTCTAACGCTCGACGCGCGTCTAACGCTCGACGCACATGGCGATGCCCATGCCGCCGCCGATGCATAGCGTCGCGAGGCCCTTCTTGGCGTTGCGCTTTTGCATCTCATAGAGCAGCGTGATGAGCACCCGCCCGCCGGACGCGCCGATCGGGTGGCCGATCGCGATCGCGCCGCCGTTAACGTTGACCTTGCTGGTGTCCCAGCCGAGGTCCTTGTTGACCGCGCAGGCTTGTGCGGCGAACGCCTCGTTGGCTTCCACGAGATCGAGATCCCCGATGTTCCAGCCGGCTTTCTTGAGCGCGGCGCGGGAGGCCGGGATCGGACCCGTACCCATGATCGCCGGATCGACGCCGACATGCGCCCAGGAGACGATGCGGGCGAGCGGCTTCTTGCCGCGCTTGGCGGCCTCGCTGGCCTTCATCAGCACCACGGCGGCGGCGCCGTCGTTGATGCCCGACGCATTGGCGGCCGTCACGGTGCCATCCTTGGCGAAGGCGGGCCTAAGCTTGCTGATCGAGTCCAGGGTGACGCCGGCCTTGGGATACTCGTCGGTATCGACCACCACGTCGCCCTTGCGGGACTTCACGGTCACAGGTGCGATCTCGTCCTTGAACTTGCCGGCCTTCTGCGCGGCCTCGGCCTTGTTCTGCGAGGCGACGGCGAACTCGTCCTGCATCTGGCGGGTGATCTGCCACTGCCTGGCGACGTTCTCGGCCGTGTTACCCATATGATAGCCGTTGAAGGCATCCCAGAGGCCGTCCTTGATCATGGTGTCGATCATCTCGAAAGCGCCCATCTTGACGCCGCCGCGGAGATGCTGGCAGTGCGGCGCCATGCTCATGGATTCCTGGCCGCCTGCGACCACGATCTCCGAATCGCCGTTGAGGATCGCCTGATAGCCGAGCGCGACCGCGCGCAGGCCCGAACCGCAGAGCTGGTTGACGCCCCAGGCCGGGCTTTCGACCGGGACGCCGGCTGCGATCGAGGCCTGCCGCGCGGGGTTCTGGCCCTGTCCGGCGGTCAGGATCTGGCCCATGATCACTTCGGATACATCCTTGCCCTCGACGCCCGCGCGCTTAAGCGTTTCCTGGATGGCAACCTTGCCCAGCTCATGGGCCGGCAGGTTGGCAAACGCCCCGTTGAACGCGCCAACCGGGGTTCGTGCCGCACTGACAATGACGATGTCGTCCTTCATCTGAAAATCTCCGTTATATGCGGGACGAAAGCCCCTGGTTCACGATGAAATCCTCCTGGCCGCGGCTTACGGCCCCGCGCTGCGCGCTCCGCCGACGCTTTGCCCGCTGTCCTCTGGTTCGCTTGGCCCGCTGGACTGTGCCACATTCATATGACGGCCGTTTGCAGCGGCTGCAAGCTTCCGGCGGGGCGAAAAAGCCTCCCCGTATGCAACTCCGGCATGCGTGCCGAGGTTTTGCGACGGCGTTCTGCACAAAACGGTGGCTCCCGGCGCGAAAACTGCTTATTTTACATGTGGAAGCCGCAAAGCAGGCGCGTATACCATGGCCGAAACCAAAGATCCCGTCACAATCAAGAAATACGCCAACCGGCGGCTCTACAATACCGGCACCAGCACCTACGTGACGCTTGAAGACCTCGCCACCATGGTAAAGGCCGGGCAGGACTTTGTCGTCTACGACGCCAAGACCGGCGAGGACATCACTCGTTCGGTGCTGGCGCAGATCATTTTCGAGCAGGAGAACAAGGAGGGGCAAAGCCTGCTGCCCGTCGCGTTCCTGCGGCAGATCATCCGCTTCTACGGCGACAGCATGCAGATGCTGGTGCCGCGCTATCTCGAAGTCTCGATCGAATCGCTGACCCGCGAGCAGGAAAAGTTTCGCAAACAGATTTCGCAGGCCTTCGGCAGTTCGCCGTTCGGTGCGCTCGAGGATCAGGTGCGGCGGAACATGGAGATGTTCGAACGCGCTTTTGCGATGTTCACACCATTCGCCAAGCGCGAAGGCCAAGGCGCCGCGGAGCCCGAAAGGAGCGCACCGCGCAGTACGGGCGGCGAGGAGATCGACGACCTCAAGCGCCAGATGGGCGAGATGCAGAAACGCCTCGATCGCCTGACCGACAAGGACAAGGGTTAGGCGCGCGTGGCCTGGACCTCATCCTGAAGGAGCGTCTCGAAGCGATGCGTCTCGAAGGATAGCGGTAAATACGAAGCTTTCGGCTGTGCTTCGAGACGCGCACTCCGTGCGCTCCTCAGCATGAGGGTAGTGGATTTCTCCCGACCGCGAGACGAACGCTCACGCTGACCTAACAGCGGTCACAGCATCCTCGCGCCACGGTCGCTCTGTTGTCGCAAGCCCGACCAGCGCGCCCTGGAGATAATCGCAGCCCCAGTCGGCCAGCATGGCGGCCGCCTCTTCGTCCTGCACCCATTCGGCCACGGTCTCGAGGCCAAGCCGCCGGGCGAGATCG
>WBZO01004723.1_pt1 | contig 14467 bp, 13 predicted proteins | sample 5204261 | NCBI WGS metagenome assembly WBZO01 (sample SAMN12412400, study PRJNA552823) | activated sludge metagenome | isolation source: activated sludge from anammox sidestream of wastewater treatment plant... | place: USA: North Carolina | collected 2017-09
GAGAGCCTGCGCGACCGCGAGGTGCTCGCCGATTCGACGAACCAGTTCCTGGATTCGCAGCTGGCGTCGGCCAAGGAACGGCTGATCGATCACGAGAAGAAGCTCGAGTCGTACAAGATGCGCTACGCCGGGCAGCTGCCGACCCAGATCTCCTCGAACCTGCAGGTGATGCAGAACGCACAGATGCAGATCCAGTCGCTCGTCGACTCGCTGAACCGCGATCGCGACCGCCAGCTCGCCCTCCAGGGGCAGCTCGAGGATCTCGGCGTGCCCGCGCCGTCCACCCAGTCGTCTGCGGACGCACCGTCGACCCCCTCTCGTCCGGTGGCCGCGCCCCAGCAGTCCCCGTCGCTGCCGCAGCTCGCCCAGGCCGAGAAGACGCTGGAGCAGCTGCAGCTCCGGCTCACACCCAATCACCCGGAAGTCGTCCGGCAGCAGCGGGTCGTTGCCGACCTGCGGAAGAAGGTGGCAGACGAGACCGCCGTGGTGGCGCTGGCGTCGGACAACACCCGTCCCGTCGTCACCGTCGACCCCACCCAGGTGGCCCGCCTCACCCGCATCGAGCAGATGCGCATCGAGATCGACAGCCTCGGGCGGCAGATCGAGCAGAAGGAGCGCGAGGAAGCGCGGCTGCGCGGCGTGATCGCGGAGTACCAGGCGCGCGTCGAGTCTGCGCCGGCCCGCGAGTCGGAGCTCACCGAGCTGATGCGCGACTACGACACGCTGCAGAACACCTACACCCAGCTGCTCCGGAAGAAGGAGGATGCGCAGGTCTCCGCCAATCTGGAGCGCTACCAGATTGGCGAGCAGTTCAAGATCCTCGACCCGGCGCGCATGCCCGAGAAGCCCTACTCCCCCGATCGGCCGCGGCTCTATGGACTCGGCGCCGTCGGTGGCCTGGTCGTCGGCCTGCTGCTGGCGGCACTTCTCGAGTTCCGGGACTCGTCGCTGCGGACCGACGCCGACGTCGTGGCCACGCTCACGCTCCCGGTGCTGGCCATGATTCCGGAACTGTTGACGAACGAGGTCCGGCAGTCGCGCGTCCGGCGCAAGAGGCTGGCCTGGGGTGCGATGGCCGGAACGGCCGTCGTGGTGGCCGCGGCGGCCGCCGTGTGGGTTCTGAGGATGCGATGAGCGACGACTACACTTCCGTCATCAAGAAAGCGTCGGGCGCCCACGTCGTGGGTGATCCCTGGCACACCGTTCCCCTCAACCGGGAGGGTCAGGATCCGCTCGACGTCTCCGAGGATCGCCTCCAGGCACTCGAACTCACCCGTCAGGGGCGGCTGGTCGTCAACACCCAGACCACGCCGGCCGCGATCGAGCAGTACCGTCGCCTGGCGGCCGTGCTCTACCAGGCCCAGGAGAACCGCAACCTCAAGACGATCCTCGTGGCCAGCACCTTTGCAGCCGAGGGCAAGTCGCTCACCTGCGCTAATGTCGCGCTCACGCTGAGCGAGTCGTACCGTCGTCGCGTCCTGCTCATCGACGCAGACCTGCGGCGGCCCACACTGCACGACACATTCGAGATTCCGAACCTGGCCGGCCTCTCGGACTGGCTGAAGAGCGACGGTGCCACGAAGATGCCGCTCGTGGAGATCACCCCGAATCTCTCGATGCTGCCCGGCGGGCGTCCCGATCCGGATCCCATGGGCGGGCTGGCGTCCGAGCGCATGAAACAGCTGCTCGCCCTGGCGGCCGAACGCTTCGACTGGGTGATTGTCGATACACCCCCCGTGGCCTTCCTGCCGGACGCGCACCTGCTCTCGGCGATGGTCGACACGGTGGTCTTCGTCATTGCCGCCGGCCACACGCCGGCACCGGCCGTGCAGCGCGCCGTGGAGGAACTCGGGCGGGACCGTATCATTGGTGTGGTCCTCAACCGGGTCGAAGCGGTGTCCCTCAATCACTACGGGCAGTCGGCCTACTACGCACGCTACCGGTACGCACTGCCGGAAGCTTCACGGGAGCGGACCTGACCTGACATGTGGACGCGTCGCGTCGCCATGCGTGTGCTCACGCTGGCGATATTCGAGAACCTGCTGATCGTCGCCGCTGTCATGCTGAGCGCGCGCCTGCGCCTCGGCGAGGTCGGCTGGGTGAGCTTCACGCTCGAAGGTGGCCTCGCCAGGACCTGGCTGGTCGCCGTCGTCGTCCAGCTGTGCCTGTACTTCGCCGACTTCTACGACTCGCGCTCCTACGCGGACCCCGGGGAGCTGTTCATCGGGCTGGTGAAGGGGCTCGGCGCGGCGGCATTCTGCCTGGCCGTCCTGTACTTCTGGCTGCCGGCCCTCGAAATCGGGCGCGGCGTCTTCCTCATCTCGGCCGTGCTCATCGTGGTGTTCGTCGGTGGCTGGCGTCTGGCGTCGCGATGGGCCACAGGTCTCAAGGCGAGGGATCGGTTGCTGCTGGTGGGCACGGGGCCCCAGGCCATCGCCCTGGCGCGCGAGCTGTTCGACCGCCGCTCCGAACTCGGCGTCGAGATCGTGGGGTTCATCGACACCGATCCGTCGCGGGTCGGCGCACCGGTGATCAACCCGGGCGTGATCGGCGCCATCGACGACATCCCCACCATTGCCGAGCAGCGCCAGGTGAGCCGGGTCGTGGTGAGCGTGGCGGATGCCCGCGGCAAGCTGCCGATGGACAAGCTGCTGCGCATGAAGCTGGGCGGCGTCCAGTTCGACCACCTCGCCTCGGTCTACGAGGAATACACCGGCAAGATCGCGATCGAGAACCTGCGCCCCAGCTGGTTCGTGTTCTCCAGCGGCTTCCAGAAGAAGGAATGGCTGCTGGTGGCCAAGCGGGCCTTCGACATCGTCGCGGCGGTGGTCGGGCTGGCGATCGGGTTTCCGATCATGCTGGCCGTCTACGCGGCGGTACGCCTGACCTCTCCCGGGCCGGCGCTCTATCACCAGACCCGCGTTGGCCAGCACGGCAAGCCGTTCGTCGTCCACAAGTTCCGCTCGATGCGGGTCGATGCCGAGGCGGGAACCGGCGCCGTGTGGGCCACCCAGCACGATTCGCGCGTCACCCCGATAGGGCGCTTCCTTCGCCGCACGCGGCTCGACGAGATGCCCCAGCTCTGGAACGTCCTGGTCGGCGAGATGAGCCTCGTCGGCCCCCGCCCCGAGCGGCCCGAGTTCGTGGAGAGCCTCACACGCGAGATTCCGTTCTATGGCGAGCGCCATGTCGTGAAGCCCGGCGTCACCGGCTGGGCGCAGGTGCGCTACACCTACGGCGCGAGCGTCGAGGACGCCCTCGAGAAGCTCCAGTACGACCTCTTCTACGCCAAGAACTTCACGCTGACCCTGGACCTGCTGATCGTCTTCAACACCGTGAAGACGGTCCTGCTCCGGCGTGGAGCCGCATGATGGGGCCGCACGCACCAGGCACGTCCGCGATCGTCAACGCCATGACCATCGACGTGGAGGAACACTTCCACGCGAACGTCTTCGACGGCACCCCCGTGCGCGACATCCAGCACACGCTGGCCAGCCGCGTCGTGGCCTCGACCAGGCGGATGCTGGACCTGCTCGATGCAGCGGGCGTGAAGGCCACGTGCTTCGTGCTCGGGGCCGTGGCCGACCAGCACCCCTCGCTGGTGCTCGAGATCGCCGCCCGCGGCCACGAGATCGCCTCGCACGGCTACGCGCACCAGCTGGTCTACACGCAATCGCGCGAGACCTTCCGCGACGATGTGCGCCGGGCGAAGCAGACGCTGGAGGCCCTGGCCGGCACGAGTGTCCGGGGATACCGCGCACCCAGTTATTCGGTAACCGAACGATCGCTCTGGGCACTGGACGTGCTGGCCGAGGAGGGGTATGCCTACGACGCGAGCATCTTCCCGATCAGGCACGACCGCTACGGCATCCCGCATGCGCCGCGGCACGCCTACGTGCTGGAGCAGGCGGCGGGTCGCCTCGTCGAGGCCCCACCCTCCACGATCCGCATGGGCGGCGTGAACTTCCCGGTTGCCGGTGGCGGGTACTTCCGATTGCTGCCCTATGCGTGGACCCGCTTCGGTATCGCGCGCCTGAACGCGTCCGAGCAGCGTCCGGCCATCTTCTACACGCATCCCTGGGAGATCGACCCTGAACAGCCGCGGCTGCCGCTGCCGCGCCTCCATGCGATGCGGCACTACGCCAACCTCGACACCACAGAGGCCAAGTTCGTGCGCCTGCTCCAGGAGTTCCGGTTCGCCCCGCTGTCCCAGGTGCTGGCGGCCGACGGCAAGCTCGATCCGACCGCGGCACTTCCGGTGGCGTCGTCCGGCCTGACCCCCGGCGTGCCCACCCACGTGATGTGATGGCACCCAGCACGACACCCGAGACACAGCCCGGCAGGACGGCGTCGCAGGAGGCCCCGGTCATCCTGGACGAGCAGGTGACGGCGACAGAGTGGGACCGCTACGTCGAGCGCCATCCTGCGTCGGTGGCGTACCACCTCCACGCGTGGCGGGGCGTCTTCGAGCGTGCGTTCGGCCACCCGACGATCTACCTTGCGGCGCGCCGTGGCGGGGACCTGGCAGGTGTCCTCCCGCTGGTGGAGATGAAGAGCCCCATCTTCGGCCGGTTTCTCGTCTCGCTGCCGTTCGTGAACTACGGCGGTGTCCTGGCAGACGACGCGGAGACCGAGCGGCTGCTGTTCGAGCGCGCCGGCACCCTTGCGCAGGAGCACCGGCTCGACCACGTCGAGTTGCGCCACTTCACGCCGCACTTCCCAGGGGCGCCGGCACGCCAGCACAAGGTCACCATGCTCCTGCCCCTGGCCCCCGACCCGGAGGCCATGTGGGCGGTGCTCGACCGCAAGGTCAGGAACCAGGTGCGCAAGGCGGAGAAGAGCGGCCTGGTGAGCGAGGTCGGCGGGGCGGAACTCATCGACGCGTTCTACCCGGTGTTTGCGACCAACATGCGCGACCTCGGCACGCCGGTGTATGCCAGGCGGCTGTTCGAGGAGGTGTTCGCGGCGCTCCCCGAGCGCACCCGCATGTTCGTCGTCCGTGCCGCGGACGGGCGGCCGGTCGCCGCAGGCGTCGGCCTGCGCCACCGCGACACCGTGGAGATGCCGTGGGCATCGTCCCTGCGCGAGTTCAAGTCTGCGAGCCCGAACAACCTGCTCTACTGGGAGGCGCTGAAGTACGCCATCGGGACCGGCGCGACCACGTTCGACTTCGGCCGGTCCACACCCAACGAAGGCACCTACAACTTCAAGGCGCAGTGGGGGGCCGAGCCGGTGCCGCTCTGCTGGGAGTACCGGCTCCTCCGCGCGGTCGAACTGCCGGACCACAGCCCCAAGAACGCGAAGTTCTCGCTCGCCATCCGGGCCTGGCAGCGGCTGCCGCTGCCGGTGGCGAACCTGCTCGGGCCCATGATCGTGCGGTCCATTCCCTGAGGCGCCCTGCGCGCGCCCGCACGCCTGGTCGATGGTCGTCCCTGCCGCCCTCCAGCATCGCGCCGTGAGCTACGTCGCGCCGATGGCCGTCTTCATGGCCCTCACCGCCATCGAAGGCTGGCTGCCGCTCGCGTGGTACCCGTTCGCCTATGCCTGCAAGGTCGTGGCGGTGGTCGTGAGCCTCATGGTGTGCCGTGCCCCGCTGGCCGACATCCGCCCGACCCGGTCGGTGATCGCGGGCTCGGTCGCCCTGGGCCTGGTGGTGTTTGCCGCCTGGATCGCGATCGAGAAGCTCGTGGACTACCCGCGGTTCGACCAGCGGGTGGGATTCAATCCGTTCGAGGCGATGCCCGACTCGCCTGCGCGCTACGCGTTCCTGACGCTGCGCCTCTTTGGCCTCGCCCTGGTCGTGCCGGTGATGGAGGAGCTGTTCTGGCGCTCGTTCCTCCTCCGCTTCCTGACGAGCGAGGACTTCACGGCCGTGCCGTTCGACGGGTTCTCGCGGTCGGCGTTCGCCGGCGTTGCCCTGCTGTTCGGGCTGGCGCATCCCGAGTGGCTGGCCGCGGTGCTCACGGCGTGCGCCTACGGCCTGCTGCTGCTGCGCACGCGGAGCCTCTTCGCATCCGTGGTGGCGCATGCCACGACCAACGGCGCGCTGGGTGTGTACGTCCTCGCGGCGCGGGACTGGGCGTTCTGGTAGCGCCGGTCAGCGGCCGGGCGAGGTGACGACCGGCAGCGTGATCTTCTCGCCCGGTGCGAGGGGCCGGGCCCGCTGCCACACCCGCGCCCCGGCCATCGTCTTCAGCAGGTGCGTGGGCTGGAAGACGATACTCGGCCAGAGGAAGACCTCCGTGGTGCAGTGGCACTCCTTGCGGGCAATCGAGGCGCGCAGGGCCTCGGCTTTCGCCGAGTGCCAGATCTCCGGGAACGACTGCTGGCGGAGGTTGCCCAGCGGTTCGTGCAGCTCGCACACGCTCACGTCGCCGTTGGCCGAGACCACGCCCGTGAGCACGCCGGCCTTGCACGGCACGACCTGCGTCCGCCGCTCGAGCGTCTCGACCTTCGCCCACTGGAGCATCGGCTCCACGATCCCGCCGTAGCGCCCTTCCTCGCGCGGCGCCCACAGCCGCCGGATGTACTCGTACAGCGCCTGGTACTCGTTCATGTTGGGCGTGGCGAGTGCGGGGTTCTTGCGATCGCCGCGGATGAGCGCCAGGTTGTGGTGGTCCATCTGGGGACAGCGCTCGTACAGGTAGGCGGTGAGCTCCCAGATCTGCCGGATGTTGATGTCGGTCGCCGTGGAGATCGAGTGGATGCGCAGGCGTGGGTCGCGCCGCTGGAGCTCGGCCAGCGCGTCGTAGGTCTTCATCGCCCGCTCGAAGGAGCCGGGTGCCACGCGGAACTTGTCGTGGAACTCCGCCATGCCGTCGAGCGAGAGCTCGCAGACGAAGAGGTCGAACTCCTTCTCCTCGAGGATCTTGGTGACCGCGGCGATCGTCTTGTCGAGGTACCAGCCGTTGGTGGGCACGTAGATCTGGCGGACGCCGTTGTGCCGGATGAACTGCAGGCAGATCTCGGCGAACTCCTTGCGCAGGAACGGCTCACCGCCGGAGAGGTTCAGGTTCTCGATCGTGCCGAGCGATCGGGAGAGCGCCACGATCTCCTCGAACGAGAGGTCGTCGCGCTTGTTGAGGTGCGTCCAGTAGAAGCAGTGCTCGCACTTCATGTTGCAGATCGAGTTGATGAACAGCACGAAGAACGGTGGGCTGTCGGCCGACCGGCTCATGCCGGACAGGCGGGCGTGCCGCCTGACGCGCTGGAATACGTTCATCATGCGATCTGCGTCCTCATGGTTCTGGTCCGTACCCGCGAGCCCGCGGGCTACATCATCGGCGTGACGAGCTTGTTGTAGACAGTCCCGATCGTCCGGCCCACGCCGTAGCCGATGACGAAGGCGTAGACGAAGCCGACCACGCTCCCGAGATAGGTCACGCTGTAGCCGGGCAGGTAGACCGACAGGAGGTTCAGGTGGCGCCCGACCTGGTACCCCCCACGGATCACCAGGAAGAGTGTCGCGAGGAACAGCCCGAAGCCGAACACCGACCCGAAGGCGATTCCCCAGCCCTGCTCGTTGAAGCGGACGAGGGCCTTCTTGATGATCTGGATTTCTTCCTGCTGCAGTTGATCAGTCATGTGGGGCACCGGCTAGATGTGGTCGAGGAAGTTCTGCGTGAGTTCCGACTTCGCCCGCACGAAGAAGATCCACAGGGCGGTGGCGAGGTTGCGGACGAACGCCAGGAACCAGCCGGCCACGAACCCGACGAGGAACGCCCACGCGAAGCCGATGGCCGCGCCGGCGGGGCTGACGGTGTAGCCGTAGAAGTAGTTGGCGAGCAGGTCCAGCCGGGGCGCCGGCTCGGGCTGCAGCAGCACCTGGAGCATCGTGACGAACGCGACCAGCGTGCCGAACGTGAGCCCCGCCGCGACCCCGAGCGCCCGCTTGTGGATCGGCGCGAACGCGAGGGCCATCGAGGCCTGCAGGTCCTTGTCCAGTGTGGGTTCAGCCATGTCCGAGTCCTTTCCCGCCCTGCCGGACGACACCGGCCGGTCGGCGCGGCGCACGTCCAGTCACCATGATAGGGCGTCCGCCGCTTCCATTCATCTCCCCGTGCTCCGGCGGGCAGCCAGCGCCGTACTCCTGCGGGCGGCCACCGCCGCCGCACGGGCCGAACGGGCCGCGCGCCGTGCCGCGACCCGTGCGCGGAAGGCCGCCGAGCCGAAACGGTTCAGTGCCTTCGGCCGGTTGAAGTAGAACATGTCCAGCCGCGGCAGCAGATCCCGGGGGTCCTTCGCGACCAGCGCCCGGTGCTCGGTCGTGCAGGCCCAGGCAAACGTGTCGACCGCGAACCGCCGTGCCACGGGCGTCACGTCACCGTATGGGTAGGCGAACGTACGAGGGATCCTGCCGAAGCGCGATTCCAGGTCGTGGGCACAGCCGACCACTTCGTCGGCCGTGTGGCCGGTCCCCAGCGTCGACAGCCGCGGGTGCGTCCGCGTATGCCCACCCATCTCGACCCCCTCGGCGTGCAGCCGGCCCAGTTCGTCCCACCCGAGCAGCGGCAGGGTCGGGATGCCCTCAGCGGGCTGCCCGCCCCAGTCGTTCGTGGTGCCCACCCTCTGTGTCACCACGAAGAGCGTCACCGGCAGGGCGTGCGCCTTCAGCAGGGGCCAGGCCTCCGTCGCGAAGTTCGCGAACGCATCGTCGAAGGTGATCGCGACGGCGTCACTGCTCGTATCGGTATCGCGGGCCAGCTCGTGCAGCGGCAACACGCGGACCCTGCCCGACGCGAGCCAGGCGACGTGTCCCGCAAACGCCTCCTTCGATACCGAGATCGGCGATCCCGAGCTGTCGATGGAGTGATAGGTGAGGATGGCGTGCATGCCTAGGCCCTCACCTCGCGCGCAGTGCGCGCCACGGCCTCGGCGTCCTGTTCCGCCTGCAGGCGCCTGACGATCCCGAGGAGCTGGGAAATGACCGGTTCCTCGCTCCAGAGGCGTGCGACGGCGTCGCGGGCGCGCATGCCAAGCTGTCGCGACGCGCCGGGGTCGGCCGTGAACTGCCGGAGCACGGCGCCCAGCCCGGCTGACGTGGCAAAGGTGGCACCCGCCTCGGCAGCGCGCACCAGTTCCGGCAGCGGGCCGATGTCGCGCGCGATCACCGGCGTGCCCTGTGCGAAGGCCTCCGCAACGACAAGGCCGAAGGTCTCGTAGCAGCGCGAGGGGACCACCGTCGCGAGTGCATGGCGATAGTAGGCGGCGAGCCGATCGGGCGTGAGCCGTCCCAGGAATCGCACCTGCGGGATCGAGGAGGCCAGGGCGCGCAGCTCGGCCTCCTGCGTGCCGTCGCCGGCGATCAGCAGGTCCGCGCCGCAGTCGGCCGGGAACGCGCGGATCAGGTCATCGACCCCCTTGATCGGTTCGAGGCGGCCTGCGAAGAAGAAGTACGGACGATCGTGTGGGGCGGGGCCGTCGTAGGGCTGCTCGGGCAGCGGCACGAAGTACGGCATCACCTCCATGTCGCGCGGAAAGCCGAACTCCTGGTGCTTGCGACGGCTGAACTCGCTTCGCGCGACGAACGCATGCACCTGGTCGAGCGAACGGTGCAGGGCACCGGTGTAGCGCCAGAGCTGCGGCGGCCGTTTCGAGGCCAGCACGCAGCGCAGGCAGTCGCGCTGGTCGCACGCTTCATCGGTGTATCGCCACAGCACGTGGCTCGGGCACACCAGCCAGTGCTCGTGCGCGATGTAGATCCGGACCGCATCGCGCCCGAAGCCCAGGAGGCCCGGCCCGCCCACCAGCGACATGTTGTTGAAGAGCACGACGTCGAACCGACGCTCACGATCGATCCGTTCGAGGGCGGCGCCGTGCATCACGGGCCGGCCGAACTGGTGCGTCAGCAGCGCCGACAGCGTGCCGAGCCGGCTCTGGAGCGCGATCACCTCGATGTCCGGGTCGGGCGCCGGTTCGGCCGGTCGTCGCCCGTTTGCCACCGAGTGAAAGGCGTCGCGATCGTAGATGACGGTGACCTCGTGCCCGCGGCGGGCGAGGGCACGGGCGGTCCGCTGCACGTCCACCGCGTCACCGCCGAAGCTGAAGGGCGGGTAGAACGTGGTCAGCGACGCAATCCTGAGCGGACGCGTCATGCCGCCACCTCGGCGAGCGCTGCCAGCGCTCGCTCGGCGCCCCGCACCCACGACAGCGCCGTCGCGCGACGATGGGCCACCGAGCCGAGGCGCTGCCGGAGGGCGTCATCGGTGGCCAGCGTGCCGAGCGCCGTGGTGAGCGCAGCCAGGTCTCCCGGGGGTACGAACAGGCCGCCGCCTTCGAGCAGTCGTGGCAGCGGGCTGGCGGTGGTGGCAACTACGGGCGTGCCGCAGGCCGCTGCCTCCACGGCCGGGAGACCAAACCCCTCGCTCGCCGACGGCAAGGCGAGCGCACGCGCGCCGCAGTGCAGGGCGCGCAGGTCCTCGTCGGGGACGAAGCCGGGCCACACGACGCGATCGGCGCTGCCCTCCTCGTCGATGGCGCGCCGGATCTGCGCGAGCGCACCATGGAAGACGTCGCCGTCGAGCGTACCCGCGAGCACCAGGAAGGGCGCGTCGGGACCGAGCTGGCGGACCAGCGCGCCGTGTGCGCGCACCAGCAGGTCCACGTGCTTGTGCGGGTTGAATCCGCCGACGTAGGTGAACCAGCGCGCGCCTGCCGGCAGCCCGATCCGGCGCGCAACCCGATCGACATCGGCAGCCGGCGCATCCGGCTGATACACCCCGGACGGCGCCTCCTCGGTGATGCGGATCCGCGACCGGTGCACGCCCAGCACCGTCTCGATCTCGGAGGCGGCATAGTCGGACACGGTGAGCACGCATCGCGCCTGCCAGAGCGCCAGCTTCACCTTGGCGTTCCAGAAGAAACGCGCCCTGGCGCTTGGCAGCGTCAGCTCCGGAAACCGCTCGGCAATCGCGTCGTGCACCGTCACGACCGCCGGCAGCCGCAGGGGCAGCGGGAAGTATGTGTAGACGGTGGGAGAGAAGAAGGCGTCGAGCGGGGTCCGTGCCACGGCGCGGGTGAGCCGCAGCATGTCGAGCGGGGCGCGGCTGCCATCGGCCGCCGCAGCCTCGGTCGGTGCAACCGACTGCGCCACCGTGACCACGCGGACGTTCGGCGCGGTGACCGGGATGCGGCTGGCCGAGAGCGGATCCGCGAAGTACGTGAACGTCCAGGATGGCGCCGCCGTCACCATCGCGCCGAGCAGTTCCCGTGTGAAGCGGCCGTAGCCGCGGCCATTCGCCCAGCAGGTGACGTCGACCCCGACCCTCACGCTCCGGCCCCGGCGGCCGCCTTCTCCGGCTCCAGCCGCTGTTCCTCGTGGTAGTCGGTGTCGGTGTTGACACTCCAGATGTCGTGCGAGGCGCCCTGCATGTTCTGCACGGCCATCATCGCGGTGAGCATCGAGTGGTCCTGGTTGTTGTACTTGTGCATCCCGTTCCTGCCAACGGTGTGCAGGTTGGGGATCTCGTCGATGAAGGCGCGCACGTTGTCGAGGTGCCCGCGATAGGCCGCGTCGTAGATGGGATACGCCTTCGGCATGCGGATCACCGCGCCGTCGACGACGTCCGACGCGTGGGCCAGGCCGAGCTCCTGCAGCTCGCGCGACGCCTGCGCGATGAGCGCGTCGTCGGGACTGTCCCACAGCCCGTCGCCCTTGAAGCAGAAGTACTCCATGCCGAGGCAGGTCATGCCCGGCTCGGGGACCATCGCCTGGCTCCAGTTGTTGAAGTTCTGGATCCGTCCCACCTTCACGCCCGGCGTGTGGATGTAGATCCAGTTGTCGGGGAAGAGGTTCTCCTTCTTCAGCATCAGGGCCACGACGAGGAAGTCGCGGTAGCGCAGCCCCTCGGCCGCCTCGCGCACCGGTTCGGGTGGCGACGGCGTGAACGCCCGCACCAGCGACCGCACGGGCATCGTGGAGATCACGTGGTCCGCCTCGAAGCGCTGCTCACCCTCGGGCGACTCGACGATGACGGCGCGCGCACGGCCGTCGACCAGCTCGATCTGCTTTGCCCAGTGCCTCATCAGGACGCGGTTGCCGCGCTGCTCGATCTTCTCCGCGGCCATCTCCCACATCTGCCCGGGTCCGAGGCGCGGGTACTGGAATTCGTGGATCAGCGTCTTGATGCCGGCGGCGCGCCGGTTCAGCGGCGTGGCGTTCAGGATGGCCTTGGCGAGCGACAGCCCCTGGATGCGCTGCGCCGCCCACTCGGCGCGGATCTCCGTGCACGAGAGCCCCCACACCTTCTCGGTGTAGGTCTTGAAGAAGATCTCGAACAGCCGCTTGCCGAAGCGGTTCGTGACCCACTGCTCGAAGTTCTCCTCGACCGGATAGGGCTTGTAGTGCCACCACGCGTAGCTCAGCACGATCCGTACGGCGTTCACGATGCCGAGCCCGGCGAGGGCGTTGGCCGCCTTGAGCGGATAGTCGAAGAAGCGACCGTTGTAGTGAATGCGCGAGAGGCGCGGAACCGAGATGAACTCGTCGCCCAGGATCTCGTGCCACAGCGCCTCCACCGGCGTGATCTTGGTGAAGAAGCGGTGCCCGCCGATGTCGAACCGGAAGCCCTTGTACTGTGCCGTGCGGGAGATGCCCCCGACAATGTCGTCCGATTCGAGGACGACGACCTGGTGGCCGGCCTTGGTGAGCTCGTAGGCCGCCGTCAGCCCGGCGGGTCCGCCGCCGATGATGACCGTCCGGTCGCCCGGCCTGAGCTGGCTGACACGTCGCATGGCGCTCATCGCGTCAGCCCCGTTCGTCCGGATCGGCTCGACACCGCACGATGCAGCGACAGGCCTTCCGCTCGCGCACCGGCGCACCACAGTCGTGCAGCGCGGCACGCCGGCGTGCGGCTCAGCCGGTGGATGCAGGCGGTGGGGGGGATCCGCTCAAGGCAGTCGTTCGGATCGAGATCAGGCATGCGGCCAGTCAGACGGGACACGTTGCACGTGACACTAGAGAATTTCGGGTGCAGGTGCCGCGGACATGAGAGCGTCGGAAGGGTCAAGCATAGCGCATGGCCCCGGTGGTGAGGCTTCTCACCGGCAAAATTTCGGTGCAGTCTCGCGCCGGCGCGCACGGATTTTACACGCGTGCCGCCGGCTGCGCGCCGTGCTGCCGCAGGCCGCCTTTGTTGCTGCCGGCAAGCACGAATGCCGATACACTCAGCTGGCGGTTTCCTCCCGAACGTCACAGGGGGGCGTGCCGCCGCACCATACGTCCGTGATTCGCGTTTCCGTCATCATCCCGTTCCACCGGAACCTGGGCCTGCTGCGCCGTGTGCTGCAGCCGTTCGCCGATCGTCCTGACACGGTCGAACTGGTGCTCGCTGTCGACGGCGCGACCGAGGACTGGCGTCCCGTCGCAGCAGAGTTCGGCGCACGCAGCGTCGAGCTGGCCCGGCGGAGCGGCCCGGCGGCCGCCCGGAACCGGGGCGCGGAAATTGCCACGGGCCCGATCATCGCCTTCGTCGACGGCGACGTGATCGCCGCGCCGGATGCCATCGCGCGCATGGAGGCCGTGCTCGAGGACCCGGCGCTGACGGCGGTATTCGGTGCCTACGATGAAGTCCCGCCGGAGCCCGGATTTTTCTCGCAATACAAGAATCTCAGCCACGGCTACGTGCACAGCACCACCGGGTCGCGCGCCCGGACGTTCTGGGCGGGGCTCGGCGCCGTGCGCGCGGCGGCATTCCGCGCGGTTGGCGGCTTCGACGAGCGGTTCGACCGCCCGTGCGTCGAGGACATCGAACTCGGCTACCGCCTGACCGACGCTGGCGGGACCATCGCGGTGGACCCGTCGATCAGGGGCACACACCTGAAGCGATGGACGCTCTGGTCGAGCGTGCGCTCCGACATCGTCGACCGTGGCATCCCGTGGACGCAGCTGTTGCTCCGGGCAGGTGCGACCGCGCAGGCCGACCTGAACCTCACGCAGACCCTGCGGCTCTCGGTAATCGTGAGCTACCTGCTGGCCTGCTTCGCCCTGGCCGGAGCCGTGTGGCCTGTGGCCTGGCTCGGCGTGCCCGCTGGGCTCGCCGCACTGAGCGCGCTGAACCGCGAGTACTACGCGTACTTCGCGCGCGTGCGCGGGCCCTGGTTCGCCGCGCGGGTGGTGCTGGCCCACACGCTGCATCACCTGTGCAACGGGGTGTCGTTCGTCGCCGGCCAGGTGCTGTACCGTGCGAGACGTCTCGGGTGGCAGCTCCCTGGCAGCCTCCCGCTCGATGCGGCGGTGGCAGGCAACCGGATGGCCCGGGCGTGACCATGGCGCGTCTGTTGGACCGGCGTGTCCTGCTGGGCGCACTGTGCGCGCTCGTGGCGATCGTCCTGAGCGCCCGGGAGCTGTGGTCCGAGAGCTACGTCTACACGCACGGCGACTCGCCGCGCTACATGATGAACGCGCTGTTCATCCTGGATGTCCTGCGCGACTGGCCCTTCGACTCACTGAGCACGTTCCGCGAGTACG
>WBZO01004725.1_pt1 | contig 14465 bp, 30 predicted proteins | sample 5204261 | NCBI WGS metagenome assembly WBZO01 (sample SAMN12412400, study PRJNA552823) | activated sludge metagenome | isolation source: activated sludge from anammox sidestream of wastewater treatment plant... | place: USA: North Carolina | collected 2017-09
ACCTGAGTGGCGCTGACCTGAGTGTCGCTGACCTGAGTGGCGCTGACCTGAGTGTCGCTGACCTGAATGGCGCTGTCCTGGATGGCGCTGACCTGAGTGTCGCTGACCTGAGTGGCGCTGTCCTGAGGAACGCTGTCCTGAGGAACGCTGTCCTGAGTGGCGCTGACCTGAGTGGCGCTGTCCTGAGTGGCGCTGTCCTGAGGAACGCTGTCCTGAGGAACGCTGTCCTGAGTGGCGCTGTCCTGAATGGCGCTGACCTGAGTGGCGCGAAAGAAATTCCAGAACTGGCATATGGTCTAACGCTCATTGCCACAGCCGAAATCAAAACCGGCTGGAAGCAATTATGCGGTGGGTTGATCTGCAAGTTGGAAATCCCCCCGGAAGCAAAGCGGTCAAACGCCACAGGTCGCAAATGCCGGTGTGAGTTTGCAAAGGTCGTTGAAATTTGTGACGGTGATAAACAGGTCGATGTCGGGTACTCGCAATATGACACCGAGTTTGAATACAAAGTCGGCGAAATTGTCCGCCCCAACCAATGGGACGATGACCGCTGGAATGAGTGCTCGAACGGTATTCACTTCTTCCTGACCCGCGTAGAGGCAGAGAACTATTAGGAGTCCCCCATGAACCCACAACTTGAAGCAGTCGCGTTACAGATATTCGCACCGGATCATAAACACTCATGGTGCGAGTTTGACAACGGCGTTCAATGCCTGGAGTGTGGCGAAATTTGCCAACACAAGCACATTGAAGCCGTCGTGTATGAAACATTAGCGTCAAATGGCGCGTTCGGTTACTACGAACCGCCAGAGGAAGCGACAAAGTGGCATTGTGTTGAATGCGGTGCAATCGTCCCACAGCCGTTGAAAGAACCGGTGACGCATGACGATGACGACGGCGGTCTGCCGTTCTGAAATCAATCCCCCGCCACAGCGTGCCAGCCGTGACAGGGGTAACTACTACGACAGGAGGAAGTGTAACGATGTTTCAAAAAGCACGCAAGACCCAAAGCAAGTTGAGATTAGCCATTGACGGGCCGTCAGGAGCGGGGAAGACCTACACAGCCCTGATTGCCGCGTCAGCAATGGCGAACGGTGGAAAGATCGCCGTTATTGATACAGAGCGCAATTCTGCCAGCCTGTATGCAGACAAGTTCGAATTTGATGTTGCCTGTCTGGATAACTTCAATCCGAAAAACTACATCAATGCAATCAATGAAGCAGAGCAGGCGGGGTACTCGGTTATCGTGATCGACAGTCTGTCCCATGCGTGGGAAGGTGAAGGCGGCGTATTGGATATGCACGAAGATGCTACCCGCCGGAGTTCATCCGGAAACAGCTACACGGCATGGAAGGATGTAACGCCCGTTCATCGTGAATTGGTTGACACCATCCTGCAAAGTCCGGTTCATGTCATTTGCACCATGCGGTCAAAAATGGACTACCTGCAAACTGAGGAAAACGGCAAGAAGGTTATCAAAAAAGTTGGCATGGCTCCTATCCAGCGGGCAGGCATGGAATATGAGTTCACCATTGTTGGCGACATGGACACGGATCACAACTTCATCGTTTCAAAGTCCCGGTGTGAATTTATCGCCGATGCCGTGGAAAAGAAACCGGATGCCGCGTTCTTCAAGAAAATCCTGGATTGGCTGAACTCCGGCGACGCGCAACCTGCCACATTACCGGTTGCAAAACCCGACCAGCCCGCCCCGTCCAACAACGGGCATAAGGATGCCGCGCAGGAAGACAAGAAACCAGAGCGGCCATATGAGCCGGAAATTCTCAAAAAGGCAATTGCATCGAAAGTTGCCAAAATTGGGTACTACCAAGCCAGCGACAAGCAAATCGGCTTACTCGCTTCCATGCTGGATAAGTGTTTTGCCGGGGAAACTAATTCGTCAGACCTGCGTCATGCCGTACAGCAATACCTCACCGGATACAAGAGCAGTAAGGACATGCCAGGCGCATACGTGAAAGTCCTGCTGGACTGGCTTGACGCGAAACAGGACGGCGGCGGCGATTATACCCCGTCCGCGATGGCTATCAAAGAGGCACAGGCAATCCGTCGTCAGTCCCTTATCGATGCCGGTCAGATGGACTTACTGGCCACCGCTCAAGAATTAGGCGGGCAAACCGCTTAACTTCTCCTCCCTCCTAAAGCCCGGCGTCAGTACGAGCCGGGCAAGGGTGAAAGGTAAATGAACATGACTGACATTGCGGAGCTGCGGGAACGGGACAGGGAGATTGCCCGCTTGACCGCAATGATTGAAAGGCGACCGCCAGTATACGAACCGCCAAACGTAACGCCATATACAGGCGGGGATCCCAATATCCAAGTCTATTTCGACGGCGGTAACGCATGACCCCCCGCCTGTCCCACGAAGTCAAGCTACAGGACGGCTCAATCGGCGTAGTCCAGCGGAGAAACCCAGACGGCACATGGCGCGTGTGGTTCGACGACCGCAAATGGAAAGGTGATCCGGCTCTCATTGGAAAAGACCGGCTGGTAAAGATGGATGTCAAGCTGGAAGATATGGAGGAGATATGATCGCGATAATCGGAACCGCTGTTTTTTTATTAATTACACTCAATCAACCGCTGTCTTCAATAAACTTTTGGATTTCGCTTGCGGTATATGTTACTGGATTTTTTGCGGGGGCGTTATCCCGGAGAATAGAATGAGCACAACCCACTATTACGACCGCATCCTGTCACAGATAGACGATGAAACCGTCAGGGACGTGTACACACAGATACGCGACTCCCACGGCAAACAGCACGCCATAACCAAAGAGATGATCTCCCTTACGCTGTGGCAAAAGTACAACCAGACCACCGACCGGACTGTCCGCGAGTGTGTTGAAACACTCCACGAAAAGTACGCCGTCCCGATCTGCTCGAACTCGGGCAGGGCAGGCTACTACATGCCAGCCAACCGCGCCGAACTTGACGAGTACCTTGCCGAAATGCGCTCCCGCCGGAACAAGATCGACGTGACACTTCACAAACTGGAAGCGTCCGCCCGTACCTGGGACTTCACCGAACCACTTCACCACATCCCCGCCAGCGTCGAAGCGACACAGTTGTCGCTCATACCGGAGCAGAGGGTGTACGCATGATATTGAACGCAGACGCCCGCGCCCTGCCGATTGCCGATAAGACGGTGCAATGCTGTATTACCAGTCCGCCTTACTACGGCTTGCGCGATTATGGGACAGCGAAATGGGAAGGTGGAAATTTGGACTGTGACCATATTGCCGGGATGGATAAACCTAGAAGCTCAAGACCGCTAGGCGATTTTCATGGTGGTGACGATATATTTCATGCGACACCATATAAAACAATCTGCGGCAAATGTGGTGCAATCCGAATTGATAGCCAGATCGGACTAGAGCAGACACCGGAACAATATGTCTCGAACCTTGTAGCCGTGTTCCGTGAAGTGTGGCGCGTGATGAAGGATGACGGGGAGCTGTGGGTGAATATCGGAGATAGTTATGCCGGCAGTGGCAAAGGCGGTCAGTCGGAAGAAAAGCGATCTGCAAACTGGCAACCTGATTATCCACATGGAATAGACCCATCAAAGCGCAAAGCTTCCCGTTGGGGCGGTGGTAATCTGCCGGCAACCGAAGGTCTGAAACCCAAAGACCTCATCGGCATCCCGTGGATGGTCGCGTTCGCTCTCCGCGCTGACGGATGGTATCTCCGCTCTGACATTATCTGGTCAAAACCTAACCCGATGCCGGAAAGCGTGACAGACCGGCCAACGAAGGCGCACGAATACCTGTTCCTGCTGACGAAGAACGCAAGGTATTACTATGATGCTGATGCAATTAAAACACCGACAAAAGGCAATGAACATGACAAGCACGCCAGAACTGGAAGAAAGCGGTTCCCGACTGATAAAGTATCTGGCATCCGAGGGCCAGGTTATTATCCTATGGCTAATGCGCGTTCTGTCTGGACTATCAACACTCAACCAACATCCTACGCCCACTTTGCAACATTCCCAGAGAAGCTAGTAGAACCGTGCATCCTTGCCGGATCACGACCGGGCGACCTGATATTTGACCCGTTCGCAGGAAGTGGCACGACTGGCCGTGTAGCTATCCGACATAACCGGAAATTCATCGGCACGGAACTAAACTTCCAATACATCGCCGACATTGCGCCGATACGCCTGACAGTACAGCCCTTCATGGTAGGTGTCGCATGACCCCGCACAATGACATGGGGCTTGACAGACGGGGCGAATGGGTGTATGCTTTTGGTAATCCCCAGCACGGAGACAGAAAGACGGCAATGTTCGCTTGCGGACTTGCACAAACCGAATATTTGCGTACGAACGCGCCCTCTGTGTCACCGTCTTGTTTCCGTGCTGGGATCAAGCGAACGCAGAGGGCACTTTCGTATTAAGGACTCGATATGAGAACAATAATTGAAGAAATCGCAAAATACGGATTTGTAAATGACAACGTACTCAAACATCTTGGTTTTGATCCAGACACTTTTATTAATCAAGCTGACAAAGCCGTGTTATTCAAAATCGGAAATGTTTCTAAATATTTCTTTGAAATAAGTGAGCAGGAAAAATGGGATTTATTTACTGATTTTCCAAATTGTGCTCCACCATTTGACAATATTATTTTTGAATATCCAATGCCAATGTTTTCTAATTCAAACGGGAAGATAATTCTATTTCCTAACCATGAAGGCATATCAACAATAGGTATGCATCTTATTTCTAAAAAAGTAAATACTGGCATCGGTTTTTATTGGCAATTCAATGTTATTCAATACATGCTATCTGACCGAGGCGTAATAGCTATTCCTGCAATCTATCCAATGGGAGTAGATATGCACGGCAAATTACTTAATAACAATAACATAACATGTATTATGGCGCCTGGGAAACTAGGTAACGATAACGCATTAATTGCGAAAGATAGCATCGAATGGGCGATAAAACCAGTTTTATTGGCATTAAGTTTTTTGCATTGTAAGAATATAAATATTATCGAATCTTTACCGGAGAAGCATCATGGGCATGGGCAAAAAGCTAAAAACTCCTCAAAAATAAAACATTACACCCTGCAAATAGACGCGGTAAAAAACATATTACAAACCAATGGGAACGTTCAAAATAACGGGTTAAAGAGAGCTTTGCATATATGCAGAGGACATTTTAAGGAATTTTCGCCTGACAAACCATTATTTGGAAAATATTGCGGAACGTTTTGGTGGAATGACCAAACAAGGGGATCAATAAAAAGCGGACTAATCGATAAGGATTATGAAATATCCGCAGGAAGGGCGATATGAAATGACTGCAATCGCCGTTTCAAAGTACGCATGTTTCAAGAAGATACCCCCAGGGGCAAGCGTCTGGTCGAAATTCAATGCCAGCTTTGAGAACAAATACCTATCAACGAAAGAGATCATGGACGTTATTTACGCAGGTTATCCAGTAACCACACAGCACAAGAACGCCTGGCGCACATCACAGAACTTCTTGTGCGGCCAGCATCTTGCCCTTGACTTTGACTCGGAAGATACGCAGTCAACGATCCCCTTCCTGATGAAAGATAAATTCATAGCCCGGTACGGCGCGTTCATCCATACCACAATTTCACACACACCAGAAAAGCCCCGCGCCCGTGTGTTCTTTGTCCTAGACCAACCAATCATGCAAGCTAAAAACTACACAGCCGCCGCCGCCGCTCTCCTCTGGCTATTTGGTACGGCAGACCGCCAGTGTAAAGATGCCGTCCGGTTTTTCTACGGCGCGCCGAACTGCACGATTGAGATGATAGGGAACATCCTTGACCTGGAAACAGTAAAGAAACTCATAGCCAATTATCAGGAAACCGGCCAGATCGAAAAACACCAGGCGTCAAAGAAAGAATACCTTGTACCACCTTCACAGCAGGAAGTGGCCGAAGCCTTGAACTTTATACCGCCCTGGGGAATTGACTATGACGAATGGGTACAGGTGCTTATGGGTATTCATGCCGCGTTCGGTGAAGAAGGCCGCGCCCTTGCTGATACCTGGGCTGACGGGAAACCCGGTGAGGTACAGCAGAAATGGCAATCATTCCATGAAGCCGGAAACACCACCGGCCAGATCACAGTAGCTACCGTATTCGGGATAGCTAAAAAGTACGGTTGGAGAAAGGTAGAAATATAAATGGCAGAATTTAGAAACATTCACACTCGTATATGGACTGACGCCTGGTTCGCAGAGCTAGAACCAGATGAAAAACTTTTATTTATTTATCTATTTAGTAATGCGAGCGCGAGCGTTTGTGGAATGTATGAATTACCAAAACGCAATATCTCAATAGACACCGGTATTCCTATGGTTAGGGTATCTCAAATCCTGGATACCTTTACTATCGCTGGAAAAGTCTATTACGAAAATGGGATCGTGTGGGTAGTCAATCTGAAGAAATATAACGATGCAGGTGACAGTGTAAAAATTAAGACACGTATAAACAAAGACATTGCCGCTATCAGTGATTGCCCACTTAAAAGGAAATATATTGAGTTTCAATATACCCTATCTGAAAATCAAGATACCCTATCAAAAAAAGAATTGCGAGACGGAGACGGAGACGGAAATGAGACGGAGACGGATACAGAGAAGAGACAGAGACAGCTCTCTACTCTTGTAAAACTTTATGAGGATTGCGTTGGCCCAATTACAGGCCCGGCGCGTGAAAAGATTCTATTGGCGGTAGATGATTATCCTTATGATTGGATTGATGATTCGATACGGCAATGCGCGAAATATAACAAGCGTTCCTGGGCATATGCCGAAAGCATCCTGAAACGCCGCCGTAACGAAGGCGAAAAGGAACCACCTAAACAAGTAGAGCACAAACCCATAACTATAATGCTTCCGGGTGGTCAACTTGCGGAGGCAATGAGGTGAATAACGTTGAATTAGCACCGTTTGAGGCATTAGCCAAAGAGATATTACGCCGCTGTATGGCCGAAGACGATCCATCCGATATTCGCCAGTGGATTAGCGACATGCTATTACGTCTGGGAGCAGAGAGCAATAATGACGCGATATTAGGGTGGGTAGAGTCATTTGACTTTCAGGATCGCATGATTGCCGAATATGAGGAACAGGCAAACTTGCCAGAGGGTGAACGCAAGATACTTCGCTGGCCGTGGGATTCATGGAACAGATTGATAGACCCGCTGGAGCCTGGAATGTTAGGGCTTGTCACCGCGCCAGACGGAATGGGTAAAACCATATATGCAGAGTCAATCGCTGAATTTTGGGCGCAACACAGAAACCGGGTCGCCTTTGTTCACTATGAACTAAACCGGCGGCTGATGATGCTACGCCGTACGGCCAGGCACACAAGTATTCTTGTCAGAACCATCAAAGAGGGAAAACTTACTTCCACCGATAAGCAGTCCATCAATAGCATACGCCCGAAATTGTTAGCCTGGGACGGGTACATAAATTATGTTCATACCCCAGGTTGGAGTATGGAAAAGACAATTGCTGAATTATCCAGGCTAAACGCGGAAGGGCATCTTGACGTGATCGTTCTTGACTATCTGGAAAAGGCCGCTGCCAGTAGAAGGCAAATTCAATTGTTTGGCTCGAACGCTTTCCAAAGAGAAGCGGACAACGTAGAGCAGTTGAAGAACTTTGCAGAGTCAACAGGGATACCGGTATTGATGATCGCCCAAATGAACAAAGAGGGCAAGTCAACATCATTCGACAAGATAGATCGTACCGGCATACGTGGAGCAGGTGAAAAGAGCGATAAGGCCAACCTGGTCGTACTACTCAACCGCGCCCGTGAAAACGGAGGTTATTCAAACACAGTGAATGTTTTAGTCGATAAAAACACGATGGGAGGCACGGGAACATTTGAACAAATTATGCAGCCGGAATTTTACCGGGTCGGTGATCCGTATATTGACCCATTAGGGCACAAAACTATTTGACCGCTGGCGTGCGCGCGCTGGCAGAAGGAGCGAGGAAATGACGGCATATTACGTTCAACATCAAGGCGACTACATCAACAAATTGGTTGCGTTTACTGGCGCGAAAGAGGGTATTACTCCCGCGCCAGACCGCCCAGATTACACCGTAACAAGGGTTGATGAAGGTGAGTACATGGTTCTCCAAGCATGTCACGGCAACCTAGACACATTGCTGAAAATGGCAAAGTCCATAGTCGATAAAGTGAACCGGCCAGAAGGAGCAGAACGATGGAAAGAGTTAGAGTGATTTGCCCTGTTTGCGGAAAGGAAGTTGGCGGCTACATACCTCGGGGTGGTAATGGTTCTGGTTTTCGTGTGCGCCGACATCTTGATTTGGCAAAACAATATCCATGCGAAGGTGGGTTAAGTGCCATTGTTTCTGACCGAAACCACATCATTTACGAATACGATTGCAAGGAGTGCACGAATGGAAAAGATTAGTGATGAAAAACTAGAGCTATTCGCTGGAATGGAGCCCATTGATGCAGTCGACAAGACGGTAAAGAGCATGGCCTCCGACCTCCTCCAGACCCGTGCCGACCTTGCCGCCGCGCGGGAAGAACTGGAGCGGTACAAGGCATTTTGGAATACCCACTTCCCCCCGAAGGAAGGTGAGGGATGAGAGTGATCTCGCTCGGATGGGGCGTGCAATCCTTCACACTCGCGGCTATGTCGGCATTGGGCGAATTGCCAAAGGTGGACTATGCCATTCATGCAGACACAACCCACGAAAGCCAGTTGACTTATGCGTTCGCCAGAAAATGGACGCCGTGGCTGGAAGAGCACGGGGTTATTGTTGTTGTTGCAACCCATGAAAAGAAAAACATCATCGACAAATGGGGCGGAATGCAATTACCAGCTTATACAGAAAGCGCGAAAGGCGAAGGTCAAATCAGGCGGCAATGCACGCACGAATGGAAGATCCGCCCGATGCGACAATGGTTACAAAGCAACCGCAACGGCGAACCAGTAGAACAGTGGATCGGCATCAGCCTTGACGAGTATCAACGCATGAAACCGGCAGACGTGAAATACATAACCAATGTTGGGCCACTTATTGACCTCCGTATGACACGGGCGGATTGCGTGAAGTGGCTTACGAACCACGGGCTGGATGTACCGTCAAAATCAGCCTGTACTTTTTGCCCGTTCCATACAACACGCGAATGGCGCGAGATCAAAAGCAATCCTATTGATTGGGAAGAGGCCGTAACAGTTGACAGCCAGATAAGGCTCGCCAGACCGCCGGCCTCGCTGTTCCTACATCCGTCACGCAAGCCACTCTCAGAAGTTGACTTCCGTACAGCCGAAGAAAAGGGGCAGTTGTCTCTTTGGGACAACGAATGCACCGGGATGTGTGGGATATGACCATCTCGTTCTACCTCGAACCCATGACAGTGCAGGTCGGGCTAATCTCCCTCGGGCTGGTGCTGGCTCTGTCGGGACTGTTCAAGATGCTGGCGAAGCGTGCCGGAAAAGAGGGCGAATGACCAACACCGTAACCGGGACAATCCCCGCCGTGCTAAATCAGGTCAAGTATTCCGGCAAGTTCGACCTTGCCCTCATCGCCCAGGCAGAGTGCGAGTATGACGAATTGAAACGGCAGGTGCAAAACCTGTTGAATAAGAATGACAAATTGCGCTTCCTGCTGATAAATGAGCGGAGTAAGACACAATCCATATTTGAGAATGAAAGGGAAAAATAGTATGTTTGAAACTTTAATCATAGTTGGCAACCTCGGGAAAGACCCCGAACAAAGATTTACCCCGTCAGGTCAAGCAGTCACATCATTCAACGTCGCAACCAACCGGAGCTACATCGACAACAACGGGCAACAGGTCAAAGAAACTACGTGGTTCAGGGTGTCCGTGTGGGGCAAGCAGAGCGAATCGTGCCACAACAACCTGAAAGCCGGAAGTAAGGTGCTGGTAGAAGGTCGCCTGATTTGCGACCCTGCGACCGGCGGGCCACGGGTGTACAAGAAGTCAGACGGGTCCAGCGGCGCGTCCTTTGAAGTGACCGCCAGCAACGTCCGCTTCCTGTCCGCGAAACAGGACCAGCCGGTTGAGGATGATTTGCCGTTATGACCCACCGTGTCTGGATAACCGACGGCAAGACATGGGACTCGATCGACCTGTGCGACGAAGGACATCGCCTGTTCGTGGAGAACGCGACACACACGGCATGGGGTATCGAACTGAGGGGCATGGGCAAGAAGCGGGTAGACGCCCATAGAGAGACGTGCCCGGTTTGCAAGAAGGAGGTTGAGGGATGAGAAAGTATTTCCACGAGTTGACACAGGAAGAGATTGAAAACTTGAAAGGTTCGTGCGAGAAGATTGCTAAAGATTATCCGCAGCCTGATTGGTGCGAGTATCCAGACGCAATCGCCGGCGCAATGGGTTGTTGGGGGCTTGTTTTAGGGCGCGTCAGAGATCAAGGCAAGGCTTACTGCGAGCAATGCGAGTATAACAAGGATTGGAGTCCAAAGAATGATCCGCGTGACGATTGACATTATCCCGTTCGGGAAAGAGGAAGAACGGCGGACGTTGCAGATCGTTGACATTGCGAACGACACGACCAGCCCCACGCCTGAACTTGGCAATTACGACTACAAGGCGACAGGCTCAATCAACAAATTAGGACGGATCGAGAAGTTTCCCCGTGCGATAGGCGCGGTACGGTTGGCACTCATGGTGCTGAAGGAGGCGGTGAAGTGAAACGTCTAGTCCACGTCATAGGCTACGCCCCGAGAGGTGATGTTGACCGGTTCGCGCTTGATGATTATCAGGATTTTCCGGTCGGTATGGTCATGGAAAAAGAAGAAGCCGACGCCTGCCTGAAACGTGGTGTGCTTCCACCTGGGCTGTTGCTATATGCAGGCGGTAAGCCGGGTCGTGTCTCTGGCGGTTATGGGTATCCACAGAATGTCGAGGTGTGGTGTGAGTAAAGTAACACTATACCTCGGCGATTGCCTGGAATATATGCGGACTATGCCGGATAGCAGTATAGATATGATATTTACCGACCCACCATATGGGCACAACAACAACAATGATTTGATCCACCGGCGGGAAGATGCTCTTGGAAAAAGAAAAACCACACAAGAGGACGCCCGCCCCATTGTGAATGATGGCGAAGAAGCGAACGCGATATTTCAACAATGTTTGACAGAATACAAGCGAATATTGAAAGACTGCTACTGCTTCTGCTGCTGCGGCGGCGGACCCGATCCGCAATTTGCCCGCTGGTCATTGTGGATGGATAAAGAATTGAATTTTGACCAAATGGTTGTGTGGGATAAGGGCAAAATGGGGATGGGATGGCGATACCGTAGAAGTTATGAAACCGTGTTAGTCGCTCATAAAGGGCATACATTTAGATGGTATGACAATTCAAAAAAGATTGAAAACATTATCAGGCATATCCCTAAAATTATTCCACAAGCAGATGAACACCCAACTGTAAAACCAGTGAGCCTTTCCGTTCATTTTATTGAATTACATACCCAACCCGGCGACACCGTCTTTGACCCCTTCATGGGTTCCGGCACGACCGGCGTAGCCTGTGTTCAAACTGGCCGAAACTTCATCGGCTGCGAGATTGACCCGACATACTTTGCCATAGCCGAACGCCGCATCAAGGAAGCACAGCAACAACCGTTATTGTTTGAGGTGAATAAATGAGTAAATACCATTCTAAACCCATCGAAATCGAGGGAATTAGATTTGACAGTCTCACAGAGTACCGGCGTTATGGTGAATTGAAACTACTAGAGCAGGCCGGCGAAATATCCGGGCTGACAGTACACCCGAGGTATACCCTGCAACCGGCATTCAAGTACAATGGGAAGGTTGAACGAAAGATAGAATATGAGGGTGACTTCCAGTACCAGACCCCAGACGGATGGACTGTGGTAGAGGACGTGAAGTCACCAGCGACCCGAACGCAGGTATACATGGTCAAGCGCAAGCTGTTTCTTGCAAAGTATCCAGATGTGAAATTTGTCGAGGTGATGGGATGACCGACCGCCCATACAGCAAGCGCATCGTTTTACCAGAAAGCATTCCGCCAGAACTTATACCGAGTTGGCATGAGTTTCTTGCGACGCTCCCGTTATCATGGTGGGAAGGCAAGACCCCAGAGGAACGGGGCAGGGAAGCGGTAAAATTGTGGAAGGAGAAACAGGAATGAAAAAAATATCAAATGAATACTGAACTCGAACTACCGTGACTTCCCCGTGCTGTTCGATGGAGTTTATTTTCAATTTGCCTCACTTCAACCCGAGTTTAGCGGACAGGAAGCCAACGCCGGTACTAACAAACACCATGATCACCTTTTCCCAGAATGACCATGACCGGTCGCCCTTCTTTGAGTCCTTCTCATCATTTGCCCTGTGTGCTTCGAGGTGAGTTTCCATCATCCCTTTGAGAGCGGTGATCTCCCCCTGCATGTCAATAAGTAGTGCGTAGATTTGGTCGTTGCCCATAGCCTCACCTCTAAAATAGATTTGTCCACACCAGTCACGCCCACGTCAGCAGATTTAGCCCGATGATCGCGTTAATGTCATTCTGGTACTGCACGTAGTCCGGGTGGCGGATGTACCTCATTCCAAATACTCCCCGTCCCCATCGTTCACCCACATGGTTATCTCGTGCCAGTTGCCCTCAACCTTGCCGGTCGTGTTCAAGTCCATTCCATAAAGTACCCTTCCGACGGGCGGTAGGTTCGTTGACGGGTCACGGCGAATATTCACATAGTCTGAAACCACTGTCAGAATACCGCTGTGGGGCTCGTTCGTATGGTTTTGCGTAGAATTAACGTCCGAGGACGGATTTTCTAGGTCTGTCTGTAACCAGACTTCAGGGTCAACCGAGCCGATAAGCGGGTATGTCTGCGGCTTTGTCAGGTCTCTGACTTCAAAGTGCAAATGCGGCCCGGATGAATTACCGCGATAAGGGTCTGACGTGTCCCCGCCGGAATAACCAATGACCTGCCCGCGCTTCACCATGTCACCAGCTTTATTGAGCAACACGCTTTGATGACCGTATACCACCTTCCAATTGCCTACCACAAGGTTGATCTCGCGCCCGTATCCGCCGGATGCCCGATATTCTGACAGGGTGATCTTCCCATCGGCGACCGCATAGATAGGGGATCCAGTCGGGCAGGCAAAATCAATCCCCGGGTGCCCGTTGCGCTTCGGATAATTCTGCGGGTTTTCACCGAACCGCTGGGTTATTTCCCACCGCATGTCAACAGGCCAGAACGGTTTCATCTGTCAGCCTCTTTCACTCTCAGAAAAGCCCTTGCCAGCATTGTTGCGACCCGTTCCTCATGCGCTATATCACGGCAATCCATTTCATCAAGAAGAACATGCATAAGTTCGTGAACAATCGAGTATTCGGCCTCATCGTCCGTCATATCCTGAAAACATTCAGGATAAAACGTGATGGTGGCTGTCATATATTTCCAGCTTGCGTCGGTTACGGCTACTATGCTGTCGCCATCGTCAGACTTTGGCTTTCCGTCTTCTTGTCTGAATTGGAAACCCCATGTGCCTAATCCAAGAATATTCACCCACCATATGACGTGGTTCTTTATAAACTCTTGCACTTCTTCTGGTTTCAACGTTCCTCCAATTCCATTACGGGCCATAGTTCCGTAGTCATGCTCTCAATCCACCACGCCTGACGGTTTACAAACGTGTCGCTGTGTTCCCTGTGGAGGTCCATCCACACTTTCATAGCCCACGCCCGCCGAACGTTCGGGATGGTGTCGGGACACAGCAACAGACGCGGGTCGTCCTTACCCGAGTACATAGCCTCTAAACCTCGGCAAAGTCTGCCCGTCTGCGCCGTACCCGTCCTCTGTCTGCAAGACGATACGGCGGATACCCAGATACGCCCCGCCCCAGTTGTTCGAGATTTTGAATGCGTAATACCGATAAGCGGTCGTGTTGGTTACAATGATGTATTTCGGGTCTGCCTGATCAAGTGAGACATGGTAGTCGAACTGTGAGTCGTCAATGGTCAGCCCCGTCCAGCCCGTGTCTGTGGCATAGGTCAGTGTCGAGAACGAACTCGAATCGTTCGACCCCTGCATCGTGAAATCTTTAGCCGCGTGGTAGAGTTCAAGACCCGAGTTGTGGTAATTCTCGTAGTAGACCCGGCGGATGATCTTCGCGCTCCCCAGGTCAATGTGAAACCGTTGGTTCGATGTCGCCCCGGATGTAACCCATGCGTTATACAAAGATGACCCGGTAAGGGATTTCGCCGGGTCGGTGGCAAAATGCGGAAGGAAGTAACCAGGATAGAAATCCGTAGCCTTGACGTATGTGCTGCTGTGCTCAGGCGGGTATTCTGATGTATAGGTCGTCATGCTACGTCCGCCTTGAATCCGGTCAAACTCGCGTTGATATATTTCACCGTCCCGGCATTGGCGACCACGG
>WBZO01004726.1_pt1 | contig 14464 bp, 8 predicted proteins | sample 5204261 | NCBI WGS metagenome assembly WBZO01 (sample SAMN12412400, study PRJNA552823) | activated sludge metagenome | isolation source: activated sludge from anammox sidestream of wastewater treatment plant... | place: USA: North Carolina | collected 2017-09
TCTCCACAGGAAACCAGCATCAGGCCGGTCAGCAGTATCATCAGCACAGTCCCCAGAGAAAACGAATGAGTTCTCATGGATAGCCTCTCACCCCTCAGGCAGCAGCGCGATTACAGCATGAATCGCACAACACCAAGGACGCTGCGCGTATAGTACAATCAATCGGGCCGGGCGGCAAACCGATCCCCGCCGCTCGCAACATCCCGGACGAAAAGAGGGTTGAGACGCCAGGCCGCCGGCAGTTTTCGCTTTTCCGCCTCTAATTTGGATATATCGCTACGGAGCGGACTGCGCCGGTTGAGTCGTTGCGACGCTGCCAGGCCCGGGCTGGATCTCCACCCAGCGGCGATCGACGTTGGCCTGGACAACCGCCACGTCCTCGTGGATCAGGCCAATCCAGCATGGCTGCGGGTTGCGCTGCGGCAGGATGTCGGTCAGCCGCACCGCCCCCCATACCACAGCCTGCGCGCCCGGCGGCAGGTAGTAGAAGGTCTGCCCGCCTTCTTCGACGGCTACCAGATCATCCATCGAGCCGATAGCCCAGCGCCAGGGGTAACTACTCTTGACGGTGTCACACTCCAGACCAACGCGCCAGGCGCCCGATTCATCATACCAGCCGATTCCGCTGGCGCGCTGATCCTGCTGGTAAACCGTGCCCGGCGCCGGCCCGGTAGTGCGCAGCCCCACCGTCCCATCATTGGTGATGGTCAGGCGGAAGACCAGCATATCCCCTTGAAGCACCACTTCGCTATCGCTGATGGTTGATTCAACCCCCTGCGGAATGGGGATCAGCGCTCCCGGCTGGCCATACTCAGTGGCATAACGGTCGTCATACGGCATGGTGTCATAGAATACAGTTGTACCGGTCGGCTGCGGGAAGATCGCCCCCAGCGGAAAACCGCCGTCGCGGATAGTCAGCGTATCCGTCCGCCGCACCCGCTGCCCTACGGCATCCTGCGCTTCGACCACAACCAGATAATCTCCATCCGGCGGCGGCTCCTTGCCGGCATCAATACCGCCGTCGTAATCAAAGACATGGGCGCCAGCATCGCCCAGCGCGCGCCCCTCATTGCGCTCGGTGATGTATTCGCGCTGGCCCGCTCTATCCACCAGGTACATAGTCAGGACAGCAGGCTTGCTCACATAAACCTGAATATCGACACGATCGGAGAGGCCATCCTGATTGGGGGTGAACTCCCGCGGCGACAGCGAAAAGCCTGAGATATCAGGAAGCTGCGAATCGCTTTCGGCGATTGTGATCGTGCCGCTTGCCTCGCCAACCTCGCCGTCATGGGCGACCGCGGTCAGCGTCCAGGTATACGTCCCATCCATCAGCAGCCGGCGTTCAACCTCACTCTGCACTGTTTCTTCCGGGAGGATAAACCCGTTCACAACGCCGCCAAACAGCGCGCTGTAAGTATCGGCCACGCGCGGCTCCTGATCGCGAAAGGTGTAGAGACGCTCCTGCTCATCGCGGAGGGTGAGCGTCACTGTCGCGCTGTCATTCAACCGGTAGCTGAAAACCGCCAGATCATTCTCACCGTCCGCATTGGGCGTGATAGTCTCCAGATCGAAGCCCGCCGCTTCCAGGAGCGGCCGTGGCGGTTGCAGCAGGAACATCCCGATCACCAGCATCGCAGCTACCGCCAGAAGTGCCACCAGGACGGTCAGCAGGCGTGGTATTGGCATATCATTCTCCTTCCCGCAGGGGGACGGAAGTGCACTGCACAGGCAAGAGCATCCTGATCAGGAGGCCGTTCAGCGGGCAAAGGGGCCGGTCAGCCCCCTACCCACCCCAGCACCCTGATCTGTCCGCGTAAGTTTGCGGTCAGATTCACCGCGCTGTATCCATTGGCATTGGCGACGTACAGGTCCAGCCGGCCATCAACACGCGGATTGATGCCGGAATAAGCGATCCAGACTCCATCCGGTGAGAACACCGGATCGCAGGCCGTTGGCGGCGGATTGTTGCTGCTGACGATCTCCAGATTGCCGGTTGTGACAACCAGTCCATGCGGGCACTGACCCAGATGCCCACCCAGGGCAATCCGGGAGCCGTCCTCTGACCAGGCCGGGTGAAGGGCATACCGGGCGAAATTATACTGGCTCAGCGTCCCCAGCCGCCGCCCGCTCGCATCCATAAGGGTGATTTCCGTCGCATCAGCCGCCCGCTGGAAGACAACCTGCTCACCATCCGGGCTCCACCTCTCGCTGAGGTAGTACGCCAGATCAGGCTCGTCCTGCAGGGTGATACGCCGGGCCTCGCCGCTTTCGATATCCGCCTGCCACAGGTAGCGGAAGTTATCTCCCCGGAACGAGTCACCGGTAGTGAAGCCAACCAGACGATCGGTAATCCAGTACGGCGGTTCAGATAGCCGCTCCTGGCTGAGCTGCCGCACAGCCCCGCTATCCATGTCAAGCAGGTATAGCTGCCCGCCGGTAGCGCCCCCGGCTTCGCTCTCGAAGCATGCCGAGCCTGGCTCCCAGGTCAGACATTCCGCGCGGTCAGAGACAAAAGCGATAGAGCGCCCGTCGGGAGACCAGGCCGGCCAGAAGTCGAAGGACCCGCTGACGGTCAGGTTGCGCAGATCGGTGCCATCAGGATTCATCCCATAGAGATCCAGGTCATATCCCGAATCGGCAGCGATGACAATCTGGCTGCCGTCAGGAGACCACTGCGGCGTGCTGAGGATTCCCCGCTGGGTCAGGCTGAACATCTGCAGAATCCGCGAGTTGACGCCGGTCGTGAGGTCCAGCACGTAGAGACCGTTAGTCTGTGGCGCGGCCGGATCATCCCGAAAGTAAGCTACGCGCTGACCTGTAGGGTCCCAGTAGATGCGATTATCCGTGCTGGCGGGCAGGTTGAGGACGGAGACGCTCTGACCGGAGCGCGGGTTCACCAGATACAATGTCTCAACGTTAGTTTCGGGCTGCGGCGTGCGCGGATCCCCGATCCCATCGCGATCGTTGATGTTTACGAAAGATACCCAGGGTTCAGGCAAAGGCGCCCCCAGCGGCCCCGAAACATCCACTATGGTCCAGCGATCCCCGGCAAAAGCCAGAGATGGCCAGGGCGTCGCCGAAGGGGGCGGCGTCAGACTGGCAGTCGGGGTGATCGACGGGGTAGCGGTGGACGTGGCCGTTGCCGATGGCGTAGCCGTCGCGGAGGGAGTGACCGTCACCGTCGGCGAAGGCGTAACACTGGCGGTCGCAGTGAGGGTCGGGGTCGGCGTAGCTGTGGGCGATGCGCACCCCCCCAGCACAGCCAGAAGGACAGTCAGGCTGACCCCATACAGGAGCGTCTTGCCAGAGGCAACTTCAGGGTATTTGAATCGCATAGGCATCAGGACTCTGAATGGAAACAAGAACTGAACCGGGCTGATCTATTTCTTCAGCACGTAATAGGAGCCACGCTTCTGACCCATCTTGATCAGGATGCCCTTATTGACCAGATCGGCGAAATCGCGGCGGAGGGTTTCGGCATGCACGTCGGGGCACAATTCCTGCAAGTCTTTGTTTGTGATACGTGGGTTCCCCCGGTTAATCAGGAAGTCCAGCGCGTACTCTTGCCGCGGGTTGACTTCCAGACCGCGATACTGCCCATCGAAGCCCGCCGGCAGCACCCCTTGCTCCACAGGGGCCTCTTCCTGCCGATCGCTGCGAAGGGTCACGCGGACGCCACCCGCCGTTTCCTCAAATTTTGGCGCGGGCAGGCTTTGCGCTTTCATCAACGCGATAACGCGATCGATCCCGTAACCGAGCCGCTCGATGAACCCCATGTCGGAGAGCACCTGCACAATGATCGGATTGCGCGAGAATCGTTCATCGACGATGTTGTCCACCGTCACCGGACCGGGCAGCTCGCCGGGACTGCTGACCTCCATGCGATCAGCGAAGATGTACAACCTGACCCCATCCCCCTGGATGCTGTAATCCCGATGCGCAACTGCGTTCACCACCACTTCGCGGGCGGCTTCCATGGGATATTCAAACTGCTCATCGCGGGCCATGGTCGCCCCCATCTGCACCTGCTTGCGCAGGTTGTCCACCAGGAAAGTCTGGGCGCGCCGAAGCTGCGCCGGCAGCGTCCCGCCGATATCCTGCCGGGTGAAGGTGTCGCTCATAACTGTGCCGGCGAACCGCGCCGCAGTGATATCCGACCCCCGGATGATCTCCTGGGGAGCCTTGCCAAACAACAGGATTCCGGCATGCGTTGGCCGGAGGACGCCCTCAGCATCTTTGACCAGACAACCGCGCTTGAGCAAAACTTCCTCCGGCGCCAGGCCGCCAAAGCCCTTGAGATCGGCGGCGTAGGCTTCCACCAGGTCCCAGTCGAGATCATCCCGGGAGGCGCTGGTCGCTACCTCCTCCTCAAAGCTGACATCGCCGCGCTGAATCAGCAGGGCGCGCAGACCGCGCGCATCAAGCGCCCGATTCTGTACGCCTTCTCGGATCAGAAACCGTCCGTCATAGGCGTAAATATGTGGCAGCCCCCGGGGCACATCAACCACCACCAGCGAGAACTGGCCGATAGTCGCCTTTTCTGCCAGGGGGATAATCAGCGGCGGCGTGGTCGCCAGCGTCGCCCGCAGGACACGCTCGATTGCCGCTTCAGCATCATCCACGCCGGCGATGACATCTGTGCGTGGCGCGACTCCCAGGAGCAAAGTGCCGCCGCTGCTGTTAGCCATCGCCACCAGGATCGGGGCAATATCCTCTACCGGGGCGCGGCCCGGCAGCCAGTCTACATCAGCCTGCCGCCCTGCGCTGATCAGTCGCTGGATATCCTGCGCGTCTACCATCGGCTACCGCCCCGCTGATGCTCCTTCTTCCGTTGCCGCCCGCACTTCTTCCCCCTCGCCGGGGTCATCGGCGGCATCAGGCTCGTCGTCGCCCCCATCCTCTGAGTCTACCGCAGGAAGCAGCACTTTCTCAAGCACGGCATCAACGTGATCGATCAGGACCAGCTCCAGATCCTTGAGGACGCGGCGGGGAATATCCTGCAAATCGCTCTTATTTCTGGTGGGCAGCAGGAAGAGCCTTAGCCCGGCCCGATGCGCAGTGAGCAGCTTTTCCCTGACTCCACCCACCGGGAGCACCCTGCCCCGCAGCGTGATCTCGCCGGACATTGCCGCGTCGCGCCGGACGGGGCGGCGGGTGAAAGCGGACACCAGCGCCACCGTCATCGTGATCCCGGCGGACGGCCCATCTTTGGGGATGGCGCCCTCCGGCACGTGAATATGGATATCCGTCTCATCGAACCGGCTCGGGTCAATGCCCAGTTCCGCCGCCCGGGAGCGGATGTAGGTCAGCGCAGCCTGACAGGATTCGCGCATCACCTCGCCGAGCTGGCCGGTGAGCTGTAATTCACCCTTGCCGGGCATCAGCGCCGCCTCGACAACCATGATATCGCCGCCGGCCTCTGTCCAGGCTACGCCGCAGGCCACGCCAATCTGGTCGTGTTCTTCCGCATGGATATGGTCGAAGCGCGGCGGGCCGAGATAGCGATCGAGTGCGCCGGCCTGTATACGGTGAGGGTGTTTCTTGCCCTCAGCCACCCGGCGAGCGATCTTACGACAGATGTTGGCAATCTCGCGATCGAGATTGCGTACCCCGGCCTCATAGGTGTACTCGCGTATAGTCTTTTGAAGCGCTTCCTGCTCGAATTGAATATGTAGGCCGGTCAGGCCGTGGGCCTCGTATTGCTTGGGCAGCAGGAATTTCCGGGCGATCGCCAGCTTATCTTCTTCGGTGTAGCCAGAGAATTCAATCACTTCCAGCCGATCCAGCAGCGCCGGCGGCAGCGGATCGAGATAGTTGGCTGTAGTGACGAACATCACCCGCGACAGATCGTAAGGCACTTCAAGATAGTGATCGCTGTAGGCGTGATTTTGCTCCGGGTCCAGCACTTCCAGCAGCGCGGCAGCCGGATCGCCCCGGAAGTCCTGCCCCAGCTTGTCCACTTCATCGAGCATAAACACGGGGTTGACTGTCTTGACGCGGCGCATCGTCTGGATGATCCGCCCCGGCATCGCCCCGATATACGTGCGGCGGTGGCCGCGAATCTCCGCCTCATCGCGCACGCCGCCCAGGCTGACCCGGATGAACTCCCGACCCAGCGCCGCGGCGATGCTCCGCCCCAGGGAAGTCTTCCCGGTCCCGGGCGGCCCCACAAAGCACAGGACGGGACTCTTGACCTTATCTGGCGCGATCTTACGTACGGCGATATGTTCCAGCACGCGCTCTTTGGCTTTGGGCAGTCCGTAATGCTCGCTATCCAGCACCGCGCTGGCATGGGCGATATCCAGATTATCCTCGCTGGTATGCTGCCAGGGCAGGCTGAGCAGCCAGTCCAGATAGGTCCGAATAACGCCAACTTCCGGAGCCATGGGCGAAAGAAAAGTCAGGCGGCCGAGTTCCTTGCGAGCCTTTTCGGCAATCTCGTCGGGCATATCCGATTGAGCGATCTGCTGCTCAAGATCGCTCATCTCCTGCTGGAAGACATCTATCTCCCCCAGCTCGCTCTGGATGACGCGCATCTGTTCCCGCAGGAGCATCTCCCGCTGGCCGCGGTCAACTTCCTGCTGCACCTGCATCTGAATCTCGTCCTCAAGCTGGAGCACATCCAGCTCACGGCCGAGGAAGACCCCTACCTTGCGCAGTCTTTCCGCCGGGTTAATCAGGCCGAGGATAGTCTGGCGCTCAGCCAGCGACAGGTTGAGGGTGGAGGCGATCGCATCAGCCAGCCAGCCCGGCTCATCAATATTTAGCGCGTAAACATACGCTTCCTCAGAAATGTTGTGATTCAGATGAACGCACTTTTCAAACAGGGCCAGAACTGCCCGCATATGCGCCTGCATCTGTCGGGAAATTGCCTTGTCAGAGTCTTCTTCAATCGGGCGCGCCCGGACGCGCATAAAGGGCTTGCTGCTGAGGAATTCGACAATTTCCACGCGCCGGCGGCCCTGGGCCAGCACGCTGACTGTCCCATCCGGCATACGCATCACCCGCCCCATCGCTATTTCAGTCCCCAGCAGGTGGAGATCGCCGGGGGTGGGGATAGCGATATTCGGATCGAGCTGCGCCGCTCCGATCACTGTTCGCCCCTCAGCCTGTGCCGCCTGAATGGCCAGCAGAGAGGACTCGCGCTCTACGAACAACGGCGTAACCATGTTCGGATACACGACCAGATCGCGCAGTGGAATCAGAGGAGCCTCAATCAGGCCATCCTCATCCTGCTCGCTATCCCGGACATCATAGAAGTCGTTTTCCCCATAGCCCATTATGAACATGGTCACGGCACCTGTGTACTCTTGCCCTGGGCGGGCCAGTGCTCCGGGTGAACTGCCGGCTCGCGCACCACCTGCTGCTCCCCGGCCAGACGATTCACCGCATGGCCCGGCCTGAGACCCAGGATATCGCGCACCTCTCCAACAATGAACAACGAGCCGGTGACAACGACCAGCCCTTCGGAGCCAGCCAGATCACGAGCGCGCGACAGCGCTTCGCCCACAACCGGCATCTCTTCGACTGTCCCGGTAAATCCGGCGGCTTTCGCCTGGGCGGCCAATTCATCCGCTGGCAGGGCGCGAGGATGCTCAGCCTGCGCCAGAACCAGGTGATCTATCGCTGGCAGCAGCGACCGGAACATGCCGGCAACGTCCTTATCCGCTGATGCCCCAAAGACCAGCGCTCTACCCCGCCGGGTCGGGAAGACTTCATCCAGCGCCTCCCGCAGGCAAATGGCAGACGCCTCGTTGTGGGCAGCATCCAGCACCATCGGCGGGTCGCCGTTCACAATCTCGAAGCGCCCCGGCCAGTCGGCCTCCAGACGCCCATCGGACACCAGAGACGCCGGCAAATCCAATCCCCCCCGCCGCGCCTGATCCAGCGCCGCCAGCGCCACCGCGCCATTAATCGCCTGATGCGGCCCAATCAGCGGCGTCCAGTAGCTGCGCATGGCGCCGGCTGGCCCGGCCTGGAACTCCTGCCCCTGAATAGTGCTCAGCCCGGCGGTGACCTGCCAGTCGCGCCCCACTACAATCAGGGGCGATCCGCGCTCGGCGGCAACTCGTTCCAGCACCTCGGCCGCTTCCTGCTCCTGCGGAGCGCTGACCACCGGCACGCCCGGCTTGATGATGCCCGCCTTCTCCCCGGCGATCTGCGCCAGAGTATTGCCAAGCAGATGGGTGTGGTCATAACTCAGACTGGTGATGACCGACACCAGAGGAGTCACGATATTTGTGGCATCCAGCCGCCCCCCTAACCCGACTTCCAGCACAACAGCATCTACCCGCTCGCGGGCGAAGTAGAGCATCGCCAGCGCCGTCGTGATCTCGAACCATGTCAGGTCGGGCATCTGATCAATCACAGGTTTCAGATCGGCCAGTATGGCGGCGAATGTTTCGCGGGGTATCAGATCATCGTTAATCCGGAAACGTTCCCGAAAATCCTGCAAATGGGGGGACGAATACAGGCCGGCCCGCTGACCCGCCGATCGGAGCGCCGCCAGGCAGTATGCCCCCACTGAGCCTTTGCCTTTGGTCCCGGTGATGTGGATGATCGGATACTGCCTGTGTGGATTGCCTGCCGCCTCCAGCAGCCGGAGCGGACGTTCCAGACTCATGACCTCCGGAGCATAGCGCACCTCGCGCCGGATTTCATAGTTGATGAATCCATACAGATACTCAAGAGCCTCGTCATAAGTCCACATGTAATGGGCGCTCCGTCATGGTCAGGTATAGTGGTGCCCCGCGCAAAACTGGACACCATACTACCTTTCCCGGCCCCCACATACAAGGGCAAAGGCGGGTGGCAGGCCGAACAGGCCGCGCTATGCAGTCTGTCCGGGGCTAAAGCCTCATCATTATTTCAGAGTATGCGGCTGATTCATTCCGGGGATGGCTTGGGACGCGGTGGCACAACAGCGTCCGTCAGCAGGGCGTCCTCAGTCTCGTCGAAGAAGAAGATCCGGGCATGCAGATTGCCAAAGGAGACTTCGGCGGCATTCTTCAGGGGATACCGCGTATTTGGCGCGATCTGCGTGTTATCAATGAAGGTCCCGTTGCTGCTCTCCAGATCCTCGATATAGAAGCCTTCGGGTTCGCGGTAAATCGCCGCATGTACGCGCGACACCCCGGCATCAAAGGCCCCGTACCGGTCGAGGTCCACATGAGGCCGCCGCGAGGCGCTGCCACCGCTGCGCCTGCCGATAGTGATGCGGGAGGGCACCACCACAGCGATCGGCTCCTGGTAGCCGGAGATAAAGAGGACAATGGCATCCTGGCGGATATCAGCGGGCATTGCGCGCAGCTTGGCCGTGCCATCCAGCCGCTTGGTCTGAAATGTGGGTCGGCGTCCCTCATGCCATTTGACCAGCGAAGATACCACCTGTACCAGTTGCTTCATGCTGACCGGCTTGCCCAGGAATACGTCAGCGCCGACCTCCATCGTCTGATTGATAGTGGCCTGCGTGACAGCCGCGCTGACGACGACGATCGGGATATCGTGCTGGGCGATATCGCGCCGCACGTAACGACAAAGCTCAAGGCCGTGGATATCGGGCAGCATGAGATCCAGGATAATGGCGCTGGGCGACTCCGAATTAAGCACGCGAATAGCGCTCACTACTTCGCGGCAGGTGTGCACCGTGTACCCGGCCCGCTCCATAATCAGCCGGAAGATCTCCGAAGTTTCAGGCTCATCCTCAACAATCAGAATGACCTGCCCGGTGCCGGGCCTGGGGTCGGACTCCTCAGCAAGCGCGACGGCGGACTGGTGGCGCACAATGCTGCCCTGAGTAGGGGAAGCGATCACGGATATCTGCAAGTGCAGCACGCCAAGCTGGACATCATCGCCATGAGATAACACGCGCGGCTCGCTGCCCAGGCGTTCGTTATTCAGCAGAGACGGCTTCCCGGAGCCGAGATCGATGATCATCAGGCGATCCTCGACCGGGTAAATAGCAACATGCTCCGCCGCTACGCCGAGTTCCATCGCTCCCCAGGGCGTCAGATCGAGGTCAGGGTACAACCCCTTTTCTCTATCCGCCCGACCAATAATCGTCCGGCCCGATACCTTGAGTTTGGCTACGCCCGGCGCACTTGGGATACGCAACTCGAGCACCCAGGGCAATCCTGCTTCGTCACCCATACTTCGATCCTTTAATCGCAAACACGCAGGAGCCAGTCACTGAACAACCAGGGACGCAAACGGCGCCCTTTCCCTGTGAAACAGATACTTTCAGATAGCACATCCGTCTGATCAGCATGGTATCACAGAACCGATTCTTCTGCATTTAGTAAATTTTGGGCTAATATGCAGGGGGTCATTCTGTCATGCAAACCTGTAAGGGGGCCGGCAAGTCGCCATCGGCGAGGCTGTGCGTCGTTGCACAACCGGGCCGATAGCGGTATACATTCTACTGGTTCAGGCTGATACACAAGGAGCGACTTTTCGTGACACCATCTCGCATCACGGTCCTGGGCAGTTACAATACCGACCTGGTCACATTTTCCCCGCGCATCCCTCAGCCCGGCGAAACCATCCTGGGGACGGGCTTCAAGACAGGTCCGGGCGGCAAAGGTTCGAACCAGGCTATTGCCGCCGCGCGGCTGGGCGCTGCCGTGAGCTTCATCGGCCAGATCGGTCAGGATATGTTCGGCGATATGGCCCTGAAAGCCTGGCAAGAAGCCGGAATCGATACCGCCGATGTGATCCAGAGCGCGCAGCACCCGACCGGCGTAGCTTCTATCATCGTAGACGAGCATGGCGAAAATATAATCGTCGTTGCCTCAGGTGCTAACTGGGCCGTTTCGCCCGCCGATCTGGATCAGGCGGAACAGGTCATCGCCAGCAGCAAGGTTTTCCTCACTCAGCTTGAGACGCCGCTGGAATCTGTCCGACGTGGCCTTGAGATAGCGCGCCATCACGGGGTTACCACCATCCTGAATCCGGCGCCGGGGCAACCGCTTTCCCCTGAGATACTGGCGCTGGCAGATATTCTCACTCCCAATCAGACTGAAGCAGAGATCATCACCGGGATCACTGGAGGGGATGCCGGGAACGCCTGTCGCGCCCTTCGTGAGCGCGGGGCCAGGACGATTGTGATGACCCTGGGCAGCCAGGGTGTGCTGCTTTTTGATGAAGATGGGCCGCGGGCTTTCCCGGCTTTCAAGGTGCCCCAGGTCGTCGATACGACCGGAGCGGGCGACGCCTTCAACGGCGGCCTGGCCGTGGCGCTGGCCGAAGGTAAGCCGCTGGCCGACGCCATCCGTTTTGCCAATGCGACCGGCGCTATCAGCGTCACGCGGGCTGGCGCGGCTGAATCCATGCCCACCCGCGAGGAAGTCCTCCAACTGCTGAGCGCCTGAGATTCTCGCTTCCATATCTGCGGCTGGCTGAGAAAGCCCGCCCGGGGGCGGCGCTGCCTCGATATAAACAAAAGACGCGGGGAACCAGGTGTTCCCCGCGTCCGTTCTACATTTCAGTTGTTCGGTCTAGTGACCCTTGTTCTTGATGGCCGCATGGGCCGCCGCCAGACGCGCCACCGGGACGCGGAACGGCGAGCAGCTCACATAATTCAGGCCGGCGCGGTGACAGATCTCGATTGACTCAGGATCGCCGCCGTGCTCACCGCAGATGCCCACCTCGAGGTCCGGACGTGTCTTGCGGCCCCGCTCGACGCCCATGAACAGAAGCTGCCCGACACCGCGCTCATCCAGCGTCTGGAACGGATTCTTGGGCAGGATATTCAGGTCACCTTCGTCGGCATAGCGCAGCAGGAACTTGCGCTCGGCATCGTCACGGCTGATACCGAAGGTCATCTGGGTCAGGTCGTTGGTGCCAAAGCTGAAGAACTGAGCCACCCCGGCGATCTCGTCCGCGGTCAGACAGGCGCGCGGAATCTCGATCATCGTGCCGAACTTGTATTCGATCTCGATGCCCTTCTCGCTCATGACGGCCTTGGCGACTTCTTCCAGCAGCGGCTGGATGTGCTTCAGCTCGTTGACATGGCTAGTCAGCGGGATCATGACTTCGGGGCTGACCTTGATACCTTCCTTGGCCGCGTCGCAGGCAGCCTCGAAGATCGCGCGCACCTGCATCTTGTTCAGGCCGGGCATGGTGATGCCCAGGCGGCAGCCGCGCAGGCCGAGCATCGGGTTGAATTCGCTCAGGTCGGTCACGACAGACAGCAGATGCGTCTTCTCAGCATACTCCGGAGTGTTGGTCTTGCCGGCGCCTTCAAGAAGAGCGACTTCCCTGGTCAGTTCAAGCGCGGAAGGCATGAACTCATGCAGCGGCGGATCGAGCAGACGGATGATAACGGGCAGGCCATCCATCTCCTTGAAGATGCCGTAGAAGTCCTCACGCTGCAGGGGCAGGAGCACCTCATCCAGGACGCGCTGGAATTCTTCATCGGTCTCGGCCAGAATCGCTTCCTGGAACTTCTCGGTGCGATCGCCAAGGAACATATGCTCGGTACGGCACAGGCCAATACCCTGCGCGCCGTAGCTGCGAGCGCGGCGTGCCTGCTCCGGATCGTCGGCGTTGGCCCACACCTGCAGCCGGCGGATCTCATCCGCCCACTTCAGGATGGTGTTCAGATAGGGCTGGTCCGCAAACGACGGAGATACGGTCGCCAGCGCGCCCAGGAACACCTCACCGGTTGAGCCATCCAGGGAGACAGTGTCCCCTTCCTTAATGACATGGCCGGCCACGGTGAACTGGCGCTTGGCAAGATCGATCTTGATATCTTCACAGCCGGCCACGCAGGGGATGCCGAGCTGGCGAGCAACTACAGCCGCATGGCTGGTCGCGCCGCCGTGCTGGGTCAGGATACCCTTGGAGGCCAGCATGCCGTGCACGTCATCAGGCGTAGTCTCCGGCCGGACAAGGATAACCTTCTTGCCCTCTTCCTTCGCCATCTTCTCAGCGGTATCCGCGTCCAGGTAGACCTGGCCAACCGCCGCACCCGGAGAAGCGTTCAGGCCCTTGGCCAGCCGGGTCGCCGCCTTGCGGACAGCATCATCAAAGCGCGGGTGCATGAGCTGATCAATCTGGAAGGCCTCAATACGGGAGACAGCCTGCTCCTTGGTGATCAGGCCCTCTTCCACCATGTCCACGGCAATCTTGACCGCGGCGGCGGCAGTGCGCTTGCCGTTACGGGTCTGGAGCATGTAGAGTATGCCGTTTTCGATGGTGAACTCCATGTCCTGCATATCCTGGTAGTGCTTCTCCAGGATGCTGGAGACTTCCATCAGCTTATTGAAGGCTTCCGGAGCTTCTTCTTTGAGCTTGTGGACTTCGGTGGGCGTACGGGCGCCGGAGACGACATCTTCGCCCTGCGCGTTAAACAGGTACTCCCCGTAGAAGTCGTTCTCACCGTTGGCGGGATTGCGGGTGAAAGCTACACCAGAGCCAGAGTCTTCGCCGACATTGCCGAAGACCATGCACTGGATGTTGACAGCGGTGCCGAGGTTGTGGGGGATATTGGTCGCGTTGCGGTAGTCAATAGCGCGCTTGCCGTTCCAGGACTTGAACACGGCTTCGATCGCCAGCTTGAGCTGCTCCCAGGGGTCCTGTGGGAATTCGCGCTCGCCTTCCTTCGCGATCAGGTCCTCGAACTGCTTAACGGCCTTCTGCCAGCCCGCCGGAGAGACGTCAGTATCGTTCTTGACGCCTTCTTCAGCCTTGACAGACTTGATGATCTCCTCAAAGCGGCTGCTGTGGACGCCCAGCACGACATCGCCGAACATCTGCACCAGGCGGCGGTAGGAATCCCAGGCAAAGCGATCGCCGGCCTTCGCGGCCACAATTGTCACGGTCTGGTCATTCAGGCCCAGGTTGAGGATGGTATCCATCATGCCAGGCATCGAGAATTTGGCGCCGGAACGGACCGAAACCAGCAACGGGTCGGACGGGTCGGCGAATCGACGCCCCATCTTCTTGTTGAGGACTTCCATGCCCTCCAGAACCTGCTCCCACAGCCCTCCCGGAAGCTGGTTGTTGTTGCCCAGATACGCCAGGCAGGCTTCAGTCGTGCACGTGAAGCCGGGCGGCACCGGGAGTCCCAGCGAGGTCATCTCAGCCAGACCCGAGCCTTTGCCGCCGAGCAAGTCGCGCATTGACGCGTTACCCTCTTCAAAGAGGTAGACCCACTTCTTAGACATACTCTTTCCTTTCCATATAACCGCGGGTGGTTATTTGAATCTCCCACGCTACGCCAGATAACGGGAGCAACGTTCGCGCCAGTGTGAAATTACTTCCTTCGCACAGGGCCTGCTACAGCCTTACCCTTCCGGGGCAATGACCGGAGCGATTATACCATACTGCAAGGCAGAATCCTCTTTTCCGGATATGGCAAAAGGCTGGATTATGATGTGCAAAAGATCAGAATCGCACCCTTCTGGACGAATCTCATGCAGATTAAGCAAAATACGGGTAGAATTCATTTCGGCGGAGC
>WBZO01004727.1_pt1 | contig 14463 bp, 15 predicted proteins | sample 5204261 | NCBI WGS metagenome assembly WBZO01 (sample SAMN12412400, study PRJNA552823) | activated sludge metagenome | isolation source: activated sludge from anammox sidestream of wastewater treatment plant... | place: USA: North Carolina | collected 2017-09
CCCGTGCAGCGCGTGCCATCCGCAGCCCGCCCTCGGCGATCTCGGCGGCACGCACACCGACGGCCACGTCGAGGTCTGGTTCGACTACGCGCTCGCGGGGCGCGACGCGCGCTTCGATCCGACCACCAAGAAGTGCAGCGGCACCTGTCATGCGCACGGCGGCGCTCGTCCGGAGGTCGCCTGGTCGGGCGCGGCCGAGGCGCCGATGAAGTGCAACGACTGTCACGCCGCGCCCCCGCCGGACCACTACCGCGGCGCGTGCACGAGCTGCCATCGCGAGGCCAACGCGGTCGGCACCGAGCTCGCCTCTCCGAAGCTGCACGTGAACGGTCGCGTCGATCTCGGCGACGGCAGCGGACGCTGCGGCGCCTGCCACGGACAGGGCGACAGCCCCTGGCCGAGCACCGGCGCCCATCCGGCGCACGCGGCACCCGCCGACGCGAAGCCGGTCGCGTGCGAGACCTGCCACGAGGTCCCGCGCGCCGGCGATCGCCACCCGATCGGCCGAGGCGGCGCCGCCGTCCGCCTCTCCGGCCTCGCGATCAACGGAGGCAGCCGCGCGACCTACGACGCGTCCACCAAGACGTGCGCGGCCACCTACTGCCACCAGGGCGCTGCCGCGTCCGTTCCCGCGCCGCGATGGACCGACGGCGCGAAGGCGCGCGCATGCGGGGCCTGTCATGCGACGCCGCCACCGCCGCCGCATCCGCCGAGCAGCGCGTGCGAGCAGTGCCACGGGCCGCGGACGAGCGCCACGCACGTCGACGGCTTCGTCACGCGCTAGTCGCGGAACACGTGACAGCCGATGCAGAGCTTCGCCTCGGGCTGGTGGTTCCTGCGGTCCACGTGGCAGGTGCCGGTGCACGTCGCGCGGTCGGGATGCGGCGGCGCATGGGACGAGTGACACGACGCGCAGCTCGCGGCGTGGGTCGGCTTCGCGTGGAGGCCGGGCAGCTTCGCCGGCGCATGGCAGGTCGTGCATGCGGGCGGCGATGCCGGCCCCTTCGGTCCGTGCGGGCGGTGGCACGTGGCGCAGCCCTGGATGCCGCCGTGCGAGATGTTGCCGTGGAGCGCCTTGTCCTTGCCCGCGTGGCAGCTCGTGCAGACCGCATGGCTGCCGAGCGAGCCCGAGTGCGGCTCGTGACAGCTCGCGCACTGGGCGTGGCCCTTCGGAGCGGTCGCGGCCTCCAGCGCGTGGCAGGTCTGGCACGCGGGCTTCTTGTTCGGAGCATGCGGCGCGCCGTGGCAGCCGCCGCAGTCGGCGTGACCGGTGCGCGGGGCGACCGCCTTCGCCTGCGCGTCGTGGCAGCGCGCGCAGAAGGCCGATCCGGCGGGCCCACCGACCTTCGCGATCGCGAAGGCGTGCGGCGCGTGGCACTTGGTGCACTCGGTCTTGGGCGAGTGGAACGCGACGTCGCTCTTCGCCTTCGTATGGCACGAGGAGCAGGCGGCCGCGACGACGTCCGGCCTCTTCGGATGGGGCTCGTGGCAGCCGGTGCACGCGCCGGTCTTCGCCGCGGGGTGCGCCGGGGCGACGGCCGTGTGGCACTTCGCGCACGCGAGGGCAGGGGACGACTTGGGCTGGTGCGGATCGTGGCAGCTCTGGCAGGCCGCATGGGCGGCGACCTTCGCCGAGGCGAGGGCGATGTGGTCGGAGTGACAGCTCGCGCACGCGTTGCCGGCCTGCGTGGGGGCGTGCGGCGCGTGGCAGGTCGTGCACGCGGAGTGCGACGCGATCGCGAACGCGCCGCGACGATCGGCGTGACAGCCGTCGCACGCGCGGACGTCGGCCTTCCGTGCACGATGGGGCTCGTGGCAGGTCGTGCACGCTTCGTGGCCGGCGACACGCGGACCGGAGGGGAGGACGCGCGGCGCCGCGGCGGCGGCCACGACGGCGTTTCCCGACGATGGCGACACATGACAGTTTTGGCATGTGTGTGCCGCCGCGCGCTCGTCGGTGTGCGGCTCGTGGCACGTGCTGCAGACCTGTCCGGGCGGCGTGTGATCGAGCGAGAGGCCGACCGGAGCGCTCGCCGCGCGGAGCGCGCCCGCGTCCCCGGCGAAGGCGAGGACCGCGGCGTCGATGCCCGCATCGGCCGCGGCGCCGGACGCGGCGAGGCGGCCGTGCACGGCCGACGTGCCCGTGTGGCACGCCGTGCAGTCGGCGAGGCGGCCCTTGTCCTCGCCGTGGGAATGGTGGCACGACGTGCACGCGAGATCCGCGCGCGCATGGTGCTTCACCTTCTTCGCGCGCGCGTCGTCGCCCGCCACGTGGCAATCGACGCACGCCGGCGACCTCGCCTTCGCGCCGAACGCGTGGCACGTCAGGCATGGCGCTCCCGCGCTCGTCGCAGCGGCGACGAGGTGAGGCTTCTTCGCTTCGCGCTCGTGGCAGCGCGCGCACGAAGAGGCGTCGGGCTTCCTCGCGAAGCCGTCCGCGTGGCACTCGGTGCAGGCGATCTTCTCCCGGCCGACGTGCGCGGCGTGCATCGGCGACGTGCGCGCCTCGGCCCATGCCGGCGGGACCGCCTCCGTCGGCGTGACCGGCGCCTCGCGCGCGCGGACCGCGAAGTAGACGGCGATCCCCGCGGCCGCGAGACCGAACAGCAGGAGGAGCAGCCTCGCGCGGTTCTTCGTCGCGTCGCTCATGGGACGTGACACTGACGGCACGGCTCGTCGCGCCCCTTGTCGAGGGCGCTCGAGAAGCCGCGGCCATGGGGGTTGCCGCCTGGACCGCCGACGCGATGGCAGCCGACGCAGAGCGCCTCGCCCGCGCCGCCGTGGCAGCTCGCGCAGGAGCCCGGATCCATCCGCGCCTCGCGTCCGTGCTCGCCGCCGCGCGCGCGGACCCATCCCGGCGGGTGCGGGCTCCGCGATCCGGGCGCCGCGCCGACGTGCTTGTCCGCATGGCAGTCGGCGCAGAAGCGATCCTGCTGGTGGCACGTCGTGCACAGGCCGGGGCTCGAGCGCGCCTCTTCCGCGTGGCGCTGACGGAACCCTGCGCGGTGGAGGCCCTGCAGGCGCGGCTGATCGAACGCGAACCGCCAGGGGAGCGTGGGGACGGTCACCCCGTGGCACTGCGAGCAGAACGGCTCGCCGTGGCACGTCGCGCAGAGATCGCGCCCGCTCGCGGCACGGACGCCGTGCTCGCGGACGAAGTCCCCCTCGTGCACGACGTGGCTCGACGGGCGCACGAGCTCGGCCGGTAGATCGATGTGGCACGCGTCGCATTCGCGCGTGCTCCACTGGTCCTTGTGCGCATGGCAGGCGAAGCACTGCGCCATGCCCGGTCGCAGCGACGGCTGCTCGGTCTTGCCCGCGGCGGTGTGGCAGGGCACGCACTGGCCGGCCAGCGTCTTGAGGTGCCTGTCGTGCGCGAACTTGAGGTGGGTGCGCGCGAGCTCGGCCTCGGTCCGGGTGTGGCTCTGGCCGTGACAGGTCTCGCACGCGCGCGTGTCGTGAGGCTTCGTGTGGCACGAGACGCACTTGTCGCGCGAGGGCAGGTGGAGCGCGCCCGTGTCGCCCGCGCCGGTGATGCCGCTGTGGCACTCGAGGCAGTTGATGCCCGCCACCGAGTGCTTGTGGTGCTCGAACGGGTGCTGCACGTCCTTCGGCTTGATGCCGAGGATGCCGGCGCACGCCGCGAGGACGAGCGGGAGGAGCAGGAGCGCGAGGCGGCGCATCATCGTCGTGCAGCGCTCCTCTCGAACGCGTAGGAGAGCCGGGCGAGGACGTGGACCTCGGAGCGGTTCTCGGGGCCCGACGACGCCTCGACCGCCGCGGCGGTCTCCCAGCCGCTCTGGGATCGCCACGAGATCGCGCCGAGCCCCCACGGCCAGACGGCGCCGCGTCCGCGCGGATCGTCGGGCACGACGAGCTCGAGCTCGGTCGACGCGCGGAGGCTCCATCGGAGCGGGACGCTCGCGATCGCCCGCGCGCCGGTCCAGCGCGCGCCGTTGAAGTCGACCCGGCGCGCCTCGAGGCCGAGGCTGCCGATCCACTCGTCGTCGAGGGCGAGGGTGGCGCGGGCGGTGCCCTGACCGCCGATCTCCACGTCCTGGATCTGACCGCTGCCGGTCGCGAGCAGCTCGAGGCGCGGGAAGGCGCGCCAGCGCAGGGTTCCGCCGAAGCTGGTCGCGGCGTAGTCGCCGAGCACGGAGAAGAGGGACGTGCTCGGCAGGAGCCGCCCCGGCGATCGGTGGGTGGTGAAGATCTCGGTGCGAAGATCGCTCTTCTGCACGCTGGCGGAGACGAGCGCGTCGGTGACGCCGCGCGTGACGAGATCGAAGGCGCCGCGGCTCGCCAGGGTGAAGGTCCGCGACGGGGTGTACGCGAAGTCGGCTCCTGCCTCTTCGTCGGCGGGGTGCGCATCGCTCCGGCGCTGCAGGTACGACGCGCCGAACGCGGCGGCGTCGCCGATCTGCTGGCCGGCGCGACCGCCGGCGGCCCAGTCGAAGGTGCGGTAGGCGAAGCGAGGCACCACCGGGAAGCCGCCGAAGGCCTCGACGGTGGTGCCGCCGAACGCGCGAACGAGCCCACGCGCGCCGTCGATCTGGAGTGGACGCACCGCGCCCATCGACACGAGCATCCGTCCGGCGCGCACCTCCGAGCCCGTCTTCACGTCGCGCATGCGCACCGAGAGCGTGAGCACGTCGCCGGTGCCGGCGGGCGCATCGGTCACGCCGAGCCAGGTCACCGTCTCGGCGTCGAGCCAAGGGCGGAGCTTGTCCTCGCCGCGCAGGACGAGGAGCCCGACGGGCGATCGCGTCTGCACGAGCGCGTCGCCGCGGAGGCGTAGCGGATCGGCCGACGCGTCGTGCGCGGCCGACACCACCAGCACGGACGCGGCGACGGCGAGCTTGATTCGTCGACGCGTCCCTAGTCTCATGCGTGGCAAGTGGACGGCATCGGCTGGATCGGTTGGCTCTCGATCGGCAGCGCGGCGATCGCTGCGGTCATCCTCGTCTCGTTCCTCATGCGCCGGCCGGTGCTCGACGGCACGACGAAGCTGTGGCTCCTGATGGGCATCGGCGTCTTCCCGATCGCCTCCGCAGGGACCGCGAACATCGCCGGCTTCAAGGCGACGCAGTCGAGGACGTTCTGCGGATCCTGCCACGTCATGATCCCACACGCGAGCGACTCGAATGACCCGCACAGTAACTCGCTTTCATCCATCCACGCGAGGAACGAATACTTCGGTCACGACAATTGCTACACGTGCCACAAGGACTACGGGATGTACGGCTACGTCCTCACCAAGATGGGCGGGATGCGGCACGTGTATCTGTACCTGACGAAGTACCACTCGATACCGCTCGAGGAAGCGAAGCACGACATCCGCATCGTCAAACCGGTCTCGAACGAAGCGTGCATGCACTGTCATACGACGACGGCGCCGCGATGGCTCGAGATCGGCGACCACGCGTCCTCGCTCCCCAAGGTCCGCGACGGCAGCCTCTCGTGCGCCAGCGCCGGCTGCCACGGCTACGCGCATCCGTACACGAAGATCGGCAAGGAGCTCCTGCCCGACGGAGGCGCGCGCCCATGAAGCTGCGCTTCCCATCGAACGAGCGGCTCGTCCGCGTCGCGTGCATCCTCGCGCTCGTCGCGCTCCCGCTCATGGTGTGGTCGGTCCTCGACCCGCGCGTCTGGCCCGTCCTCGTCGCGCTCTCGATCGGGCAGGGCATCGGCACGTTCTCGTTCTTGCTCTTCCTCGTCGCCGTCGCACGCGACCTCCGCGTCCGGTCGAAGCTCCGCGAAGAAGCTCGTCGCTGAAGCGCAGGGCGCGCGGGGGGGCGCACCGTTTTCGCGCGCGCCGGGCCCCGCCGCCCGGAATCCCGTCCGCACCGGCTGGCACGCGCGGTGCGACCCGATCCGGGCATGGACACGCCGAGGAGCATCCTCGTTCCGGTCGACTTCGGCGGACCGAGCCTGCGCGCGTGCGATCGCGCGGCCGCGCTCGCGCGCGAGCTTTCCGCGACGCTCACGCTCGTCCACGTGGTCGAGCCGCCGCCGTACCCGATCGCGACGGATGCAACGGCGCAGCTCGGCGAGGCGGCGGAACGCGCGATGGCCGTCCACGCGGCGAAGCTCCGGCCTCACGTGGGCGAGGTCCGGACGCGTGTCCTCGTTGGCACACCGTGGCGGGAAGTCCTCGCTGCGATCGAGGCCGAGCATGCCGACCTCGTGGTCGCCGGAACGCACGGGCGGCGCGGCTTCGCGCGCTTCGCCTTGGGGAGCGTGGCCGAGCGCATCGTTCGGACGAGCCCGGTGCCCGTGCTGACCGTCCCAGGTCATGCGTTCGAGCATCGCGAGGAGGCCGGGCGCCGGCTCGCGGTCGGGCTGCGTTCGCATGACCTGTCCTCGCCCGCCGTCGTGGCGATCTCGCGCGCCGCGCTCCCGGTCGCGGACGCGATCGCGTCGGCCACCGGCGGGACGCTGGACGTGTGGGCCACGGTCCCGATCGTCGCGGACGGGCGGTACGTCGGGACGATCGGCGAGGACCGCCTCGCGTACTACGACGACGTCCACTGCGCGCCGTCGTTCGATCGCATGACTGCCGAGGCTCGTGCGACGGACGAGGTCCGCGAGGAAGCGACGGCGATGCGCGGCGCGAGGACCGTCGGCGACGTGATGGACCGGCCAGTCGTCCTCGTGACCGACGCGCTCGTCCGCCCTTCGCCGGTGATGTCCGCCGTGCGGGCGCTCGGCCCGCTGGGCGCGAGCGGGTTCCTGCTCGCCGCCCCCATCGAGACGCCGGCGGCACGCGCGGCCTCCGTCGATCTCGTGGACGAGATCGTGAGCCTCGAGACCGCGATCCTCTCGGATCCGATCTCCGACGGCTACCGGAGCGACGTCACGCCCTCGCTCCGCGAGGCCCGCGCCCTGCTCGACACGCCGCGCGGCATTCCGCAGGTCGGGCGACGCGCATCCTGAGCTTCATGGAGAGGAGACCACCATGGCCACCGCGAGCAAGAGGAAGACGACCACCACCCCGAAGGACGAAGAGGGCATCGAGACCGAGATCGAGCTCGCGACCGGCGCGGTCGCCGGCGCGGCCGCCGGGGCGATGGCCGGCCCCGTCGGGGCGGTCGTCGGCGCCGGCATCGGCACGGCCGTCGCGGTCCTCGCTCACGAGGCGCTCACCCGCGAGGACAAGATCCACGCTGCGCGCAATCGCGAGCTCGACGAGACGATCGGCGTGAGCGGCGGCTCGCTCGGAGCCGACACCGACGTCGGCTTCGTGAACCCGCCCGGGGCCGCCGCGTTCCTCCGCGGCGACCACGAGGAGCTCGAGGCGCTCGCCGCACGCGTGCTGGCGATCGTCGAGGAGGGCGACTCGGAGGACGTTCGCGCGATCCTCGCGACCATCGAGAAGCGTCTCAGCGAGCACATGGAGGGCGAGGAGCGCGACCTCATCCCGCGCTGGGCCGAGGAGAACCCGGACGACGCCGCGAAGCTGCTCGCGGAGCACGCGAACTTCCGCCGGATCTTCGAGGAGCTCGCGATCGCCGGAGACCTGCACCTCGTCCGGCTCGACCGCGTGAGGGAGCTGCTCGATGCGCTGCGTGCGCACGCGAAGCGCGAGAATGCCGGGCTCTATCGCTGGGCGGCGTCCCGTGGTGAACGCGTGTGATCGCCTCGCGCTCGCCGTCATCGCCGTCTTCGTCACGGCGGGCACGCTCGCACGTGCTCCGCTGCGTGCGCTCGCTCCGCTGATCGGCATCGCGTTCGCCGTCCTCGCGGTCGCGTCGTTGCGCTCGCGGGTGGGGCGCGTGGTGCACGATCTCTCGCCCGTGCCGTGGATCATCGCCACCTTCGAGGCGATCGGACCGGTCATCGAGGTCGTGAGCCCGAGGAGGTGGGACGACGTCTTCGCCGGGATCGACGACGGCTTCTTCGGTCGCCTCGCGGCGGCCTGGACGGGCGCGCTCGGTCGCCCCGCATGGCTCACCGACCTCGCCTCCGCCGCCTACGTCCTCTTCTACGCGGTGCCGGTCGCCGTCGGGCTCGCGCTCTACCTCCGGGGCCGGCGGCGGGAGTACGCCGACTTCGTGCTCTCGGTGGCGTTCGCCTTCTTCGTCCCGTTCCTCGGCTACCTCGCGTTCCCGGCGACGGGACCTCGCGTACCGCTGCCGCTCGAGGACGCCGTGCTGGGCGGCGGAGCGATCAGCCGCGCCGTGCGCGTCGTCCTCCACGTCGTCGAGAAGAACCTCTGGGACGCGTTCCCCAGTGGACACACCGCCGTCACGGTGGTGGTCGTCGCGCGCGGATGGTCACTGCTCCCGCGCTGGCGCGTCCCGCTCGTGGTCATCGGCTCGCTGATCGTCTTCGCGACGGTGTACCTGTCGTTCCACTACGTCGTCGACATCTTCGCCGGCGCGCTCATCGCGGGCGGGGTGCTCGTCGCGCGGCGCCGCTGGGCTCTGGCCCCGAGCAAGGCGCCGCGCGCGGTCCCGGTGTTCGCGGAGGATCACCAGGCCGTGAAGCCGCCGTCGACGTAGAGCTCGGCGCCGGTCATGTACGAGGCGTCGTCGCTCGCTAGGAAGGCGATCGCCGCCGCGATCTCCTCCGGGCGTCCGAGGCGGCCCATCGGCGTCGTCGCGAGGATGTAGTCCCCGAGGGCCTTGGCCTCGGGCGTCTCGCCCGCGGTCGCGCCTCCGAGCATCGGCGTGTCGATGAAGCCCGGGTGGATCGAGTTCACGCGGATCCGGTCCTTCGCCCAGTGGATGGCGGCGTTCTTCGTCATGAGCCGGACAGCGCCCTTCGCGGCGTGGTACGCGATCGAAGCTCCGGTGCCCCCGGAGGCGCCGTAGATCGACGAGACGTTGACGATCGCGCCGCCGTGCTTCCTGAGCTCGGGGGCGACCGCCTTCATGCCGAGCCAGAGGCTCGTCTGGTTCGTGGCGATGACCCGCTCCCAACCCTCGCGGGTCTCGTGCTCGAGGTCGGCCATCGACGCGATGCCCGCGTTGTTGACCAGCACGGTGACGCGGCCCAGCGTCGCGGCGCGATCGACGGCGCGCCGCCAGTCGGCCTCGGACGTCACGTCGAGGCGCTGGTAGGCCGCGCGATTCTCCAGCTGACGGATCTCGGTCGCGAGGGCTTCGCCCTCGGCGTCGAGCACGTCCGTGACGAGGACCGAGGCCCCCTCGTGCGCCAGACGCATGCACGTCGCGGCACCGATCCCGCGGGCACCGCCGGTGACGATCGCGACCTGACCATGGAAACGTTTCATCGCCGTTCTCCTTCGTTGCTCTCGAGCGCGGCAGCGCTGCACGGTGCGTGCCGTCGGGCACGCTTCTCGCTTGCCTTCGGGGCATGCAGCTCGGACCTTCACACGAGGGGACTTTCAACGGCTCGCCCATCATGGAGCCCGAGCTGCTCCTGCAGGAGCTGCGCAGCGGACGCAACGTCATCGTCCTCGACGTTCGCAACCACGACGAGTTCTGCGAAGGACACATCGACGGCGCGCGCTCGATCCCGATGCATCAGCTCGTTGCGCGCGCCTGCGAGATCACGACCGACCGCAGCACGCTCGTGGTGGTCGTCTCGAACGAGGCGGCCCGGGCGAAGATCGCCGCCGCATCGCTGCGACTCGCGGGTTACGCGGAGATCGCGACGCTCGCCGGCGGCCTCCGGCGCTGGCGCGAGCTCGGGTTCCCGGTCAAGCGCACGTCGCTGGTCATGCCCGCCGTCGTGCCGGACGTGCAGGCCAGCGGTAGGCGCGGCGCCGGCTGACGTGCCGGCATGCTCGTGCTGGCCGGAGGTTTGCACGAGCACGACGGTATGAAGCCCACCACGATCGTCACGGTGCTCGTCGCTGCGTCGCTCCTCTCCGCCGGGTGCGTGTCCAAGGGGAAGTACGACGAAGCGGTCTCGCAGACGGAGCTCACGCGCGCCGAGCTGGCGAAGCGCGATCAGGCGCTCGCGAAGAGGAACGCGGATCTCATGGTGTCGAACGCGGACCTGGACGCGCGCGCGAGAGAGATCGCGCGGCTCCGGAACGAGCTCTACGTGCTCGAACGCGCCTCGAACGTCGACCGCTCGCGCACCGGGGCGCGGATCGCGGAGCTCGCGAAGCGGCTCGGCGAGCTCGAGGCCGCGCAGTCGGCCGCCGAGGCGCGCGCCGCGTTCTACCGCGAGATCAGCCTTCGGCTGAAGGAGCAGATCGACAGCGGCGACCTCGACGTCGTCGTGCGCGACGGGCGCATGGTGCTCCGCCTGTCGAACGACGTCCTCTTCGACACCGGGCGCACGGAGCTGAAGCCCGCAGGCAAGGAGGCGCTCGGCGCCATCGCGAAGGTGCTGGCGATGTATCCGCAGCGCCAGTTCCAGGTCGCCGGTCACACCGACGACGTCCCCATCCACAACGACCGCTTCGCGTCCAACTGGGAGCTGTCGAGCGGCCGCGCGCTCCGGGTCCTGCACTTCCTCGTCGAGAAGGGCGTGTCTCCCGAGTCGCTCTCCGCCGCGGGATACGGCGAGGTCGATCCGATCGCGACCAACGCGTCCGCGGACGGAAAGAAGAAGAACCGCCGCACGGAGATCACCCTGCAGCCCACCATCGACGAGATGGTGCACGTGCCGTGAGCCGCCGCGCACGCCTTGCCACGGTCGCGCAGCGGATGCATCGCGACGTGCTCACCGTCCCCACGACCATGCTCGCGGCGGACGCGCTCGCGCTGATGCGTGCCGAGCACGTCCGCCACGCGGTCGTCCGCGACGGGGCGGCGGTCGTCGGCGTCCTGAGCGAGCGCGATGCGATGCGCTTCGGCGCACGCATCGGCACGACGTGGCTCGTCCACGACGTGATGAGCGCCCCCGCGGTCGTCATCGCTCCGGCGGCCAGCGTCTCCGAGGCGGCTCACGTCCTTCGCGCGCGCCGGATCGGATGCCTGCCGGTCGTCCACGGCGGTGCGCTCGTCGGCATCGTCACCCGGAGCGACATGCTCGCGCTCGTCGAGTCCCGCGGCGGCGCCTCCACGCAGCGTCCGCTCCCGCGCGGCGAGCACCTCCCGCGGCCCGTCCGATGCGACTACGCCCTGCGCGAGAAATGGCCCTGATGCGCGGCATGCACGTTGCTCCTCGTGATGGTCATGAGCGCCGCGAAGACCGTCTCCAGGCTGATCCTGCTCTGCGCCCCCGTCCTCCTCGGGGGGTGCACGTCGCTGTTCGTGGGGAGCCGCGCCGACGAGCCCGAGCTGTCGTCGGCCGAGATCACGAGGAAGGCCTGCCCGCTGGGCGTGCCCTCCACGAGGATCCGCGTCGCTGACACGAGCGGCGGCGTGGCGCTCGGCTTCTCGACGACGATGTCGGGGGTCGAGGACCTCCGCCGGCGCGTGCGCGATCAGGCGCGCGCGAGCGGTCCGAACCGGCACGTCGGTGCGGGGCACGACGGCCGGCACGGCGGCGCCCACGATCACGGCCTGCAGCTCTGGTCGATGGGCGAGCTGAAGACGGCCGTCGCCGACACGCCGAGCGGCATCACGCTGACGATCGCGCCGGTCGACCCGCAGCGGCGCGCGGAGGTGAAGAGGCTCGTCGTCGAGCGCGTCGCGTTGCTCGAGTCGCGCGGCTGCGGCGAGTGAAGATCAGCGCGGGCGACCCCAGCGGAGCCTTCCGATGGCGTCGCCCACGGCGGCCAGCAGGCCCTCGTCCTTGGGGAGGAAGCGCTCGACCCCGAGCGCCTCGAGGACGTGCACGTCGTTCGGTCCAGCGTGACCGCTCATCACGATGACCGCCGGGCGTCGGTCGTGCGGGAGCGTGCGCAAGGCCATGCACACCTCGATGCCGTTCGTGCCCGGCATCTCGAGATCGAGCACGACGATGTCGGCGGGCGCGCGGTCCTCGACCGGCAGCGCGGCCTTCGGGTCGGTGGAGACGCGCACGTCGAGGCTCGGGTACGCCTGCTTCAGCGCGCGCTGCACGACCTTTCCGACGTGCTCGTCGTCGTCGACGACGAGCACGCGGACGGCGCGGGCCCGCATCGTCGTGCGGTTTCGCATCGCGTGCAGCTGCCAGACGACCGCCTCGGCGCTCGGCGGCCTCTCGGTCGGGTCCTTCGCGAGCAGCTCGCGGACGAGCGCGGCCAGGGCGGTGGGCACGTCCGGTCGCTTCGCCGCCGGATCGGGGACGGGCTGCGACACGTGCATCGCGGCGATCTGCTCGAAGTACTCCGCCTCGTAGGGGCGCGATCCGGTCACCAGCTCGTACGCGATGGCGCCGAGCGAGTAGAGGTCGGCGAGGGCGCCCTTGCCGCGCTCGGCGCTCTGCAGGAGGATCTCGGGCGCGACCCAGTACGGAGAGCCCGCCGCCTCCGTCTCCGGACCGACGAGGACGTCGGGGAGGAAGAGGCCGAGGTCGAGGAGGACGATGCGATCGCCCGATACGATCACGTTCGCCGGCTTGAGGTCGCGGTGCACGATGCCGGCCCGATGGGCGGCGGCGAGCCCGTCGGCGATCCCGACGAGCAGGTCGATCACCTCGTCGATGTCGAACGATCCGTTCGCCGCCTCGATCCGCGCGGCGAGCGTCTCGCCCCAGATCCGCTCCATCACGAGGTAGGGCGTGCCCTCGTGCTCGCCGAGGGCATACACCTCGGCGAACGCCGGATGGCGGATCGCCGCCATGGCTTGCGCCTCGGCGCGCAGACCTTGCGCGAGCGCGGGGATGAGGGGCGCCTTGATCGCCACGTGTCGTCGCAGCGGGAGGTCGGTCGCGTCGTAGACCGCGCCCATCGCGCCGATGCCGATGACGCCGTCGATCCGATAAGTGCCGGAGAGCACGTCGCCGACCGCGAAGGGCCCGCGAGGCGTGGGCCTCGAGGGGATCATGCTCGCGATGTCCACCGATGGTCGCACGTCATCGAGCACAGCAAGGAATGCACCTTGCTCTCGTGGATAGCATGAACCGCACAGCCCTCGCCCTGGGCCTCCTCGTTCTCGCGTCCTGCGCCACGCGTCCGGACGGCGCGCCCGCGTCGTCACCCACGAGCACATCCGCGTCCGAGCCCGCGCCGGTGCGCGATCAGGCGCTCTCGGGACCGCAGAGCTATACGCCCGAGGCGAAGCCGAAGGCCCGCACGCGCGCGGTGAGCCAGCGCTGGTCGGCGCACGTCGGAGGGACCGACCACCGCACGACGATGGCGGAGAGCGGCGGGGCGCTCTATGTCGGCACGCGCGAAGGCGTCGTCGTCCTCGATGCGAAGACCGGCGCCCGCAAGCACGCGATGCCGCCGCTGCGCGGCCACGTGGTCGGCGTCGCGCTCGACGGCGACAGGGTCTACGCCGCGTCGGCAGGCGGCGAGCTCGTCGCGGCGACGCGCGCGGGCACACCTATCTTCCGCACCGAGATCGGCGCGGGCGCGGCGACGCCGCCGACGCTCGCGGACTTCGACGGCGACGGTGCGCTCGACGTCGCCGTCGGGGACGTGAAGGGCAGGGCGGTCGTGTTCGACGGCAGGACGGGCAAGCGCCGCTGGGCCGCTTCCCTGAGCGGTGCGTCCGATGCGCATCCGTCCGCCGGCGCCGGCCTCGCCGCCGCCGATCTCGACGGCGACGGCATCCCCGAGATCGTGATGGGCACCGAGAGCGGTACGCTCGGTGCGCTCCGGGGCAAGAGCGGCGACACGCTCTGGCTGGTGAAGCGGACCTCGCCGCTGCGCGCCGCGCCGCTCGTCGCGGACGTCGACGCGGACAAGAAGCCCGAGGTGATCGCGGGCTGGGCCGACGGCGACGTCGCGATCGTCGACGGCAAGAGCGGGAGCGAGATCTGGACCCAGCACGTCGAGGAGGACGACGGCGATCCGACCGGCGTGCTCGCGACGCCGACGCCGCTCGCCGGCCCGCGCTCCGGCGTGCTCGTGGTCCCCACGGCGCGCTGGGGGGCCGACGACTGCGTCGTGCTCCTCGGGGCGTACGACCGCGTTCGCCGCTCGCAGCAGGGGCGCGTCACGTCGTCGCCCGTCGTCGGCGTCGTGGATCCCGACGAGGGCGTCGTCGAGGCGGTCGTCGGCACGCAGCGCGGGGACGTGGTGTCGTTCGCCGCCAACGGGACGGCATCCTTGCTCTACCACCTGCCGAGCGCGATCGAGGCCCCGATGATGTTCGCCGATCTCGAGGGCGACGGCACGCAGGAGCTCCTCGTGCTCACCAAGGACGGGAACGTCACGGCGCTCGCGCTGCACGTGGCGAACGCGCCTGTGCTCGCGCGCGCCCGGGGCAGCGCGAGGAACGATGGCGTGCTTGTTGCGACCGACCTCGGGTGGAAGCTCCCTTGAACCTCACGCACGCCCAGCAACGACGCCTCCACGTCCAGCGCGATCCGCACGTGCGGGGACGCTGGCTCTCCGACCTCGTCCTCGGCGCGCAGGACGGCGTCGTCAACACGCTGGGCGTGATCCTCGGCGTCGTGTCGGCGACGCCCGATCCGCGCATCATCCTCGCGACGGGCATGGCGGCC
>WBZO01004729.1_pt1 | contig 14460 bp, 17 predicted proteins | sample 5204261 | NCBI WGS metagenome assembly WBZO01 (sample SAMN12412400, study PRJNA552823) | activated sludge metagenome | isolation source: activated sludge from anammox sidestream of wastewater treatment plant... | place: USA: North Carolina | collected 2017-09
GATGCAATTTACGCCTCGAATGAATAGGCTTTTTGGCACTTTTCAGGAAGAAGAAGAAGAGGTGGTGTACGGCATTACCACTCAGGTAAACAGTTGGAATCCTCTTTGGTTGAATTTTGAATATTGGATTCAACTTTTTAAAGAAGTATATAGCCTTCGTTCTCTTTCTAACAAGGTAAAAATGCTATTGCTCAATCCCGGTTGGAAACCTGCCGAACTGGGCGGCACACCTCCGCATAAAGAAGTTTCGCCACACCAATTTCGAAAATACGATACCGTTGTTTCCCCTGCGCTAAGCCATTATGTTTTGATACAGTATGTATTGCTCATTGCCGGAACCTCCTTCTTTCTTTTTTCTGAGGTTAAACCTCCTTTTAGTAAAAACATTGCTATTAAATTGGGTGTAATTGCATACATTATTGTAACCATAGTAAATCTTGGTGGCATGTTCGAAAAGAAAAAATGGGTTACCATATTGGAATATGCTCGCATAGCGCTGCTGCCTTTTTTAGTGTACTGCATACAGCCCAATACCGTTGTTTTTGTTACCACTTTACTCTTATCTATATTGCTTATTGGCTGGTATAAAAAAGGTACGGGATAAATATCCCTTTTTTGAAATATATCCTTACCTTTTTTAAAAAAAATTTTGCAAGTATTAAAAGTAGAACTACTTTCAGCATTCTAAACAACCAAAATAAAGATTATGTCGAGCTATGGAATTGGAGGAAACGAAGTAAAAGGTGATGCATCAGAAGCAATTGCCGATATTCCTCAAAACAAAACATTAGTAATTGAACAACTTACAGCCGATGCGCCAATTAAACCAGGCATTGTAGAAGGATTACAAACCGTAGAAGACGTATTTGCCCACTACAAACCGGAGGTTGAAGTAGAGTTTCAAAAAGAAGATGGCTCCAATGCTAAAGAAGCACTCTCGTTTAAAAATTTAGGCGATTTTGGAGTAAAAGGAATTACCTCCCAAAGTGGTTTTTTAAAAGACCTAAATACACAACGTGAGCAATACGCCAAAATCGGGAAACAGTTAAAAACCAACAAACTCCTGCGCAGTACTATTGAAAATGACGACACCAAAGCCGCACTTATTGATGCTTTGCGTGCCCTAATTCAAGAATTAGACGATAACAAATAAATTTTCCTTACATCCAAAAAGAAATACTGTACGTTATGAGTGAACAAGAATTACAACAGCAACAAGCTCAATATAAAGAAGTTGAAAAAATAGCTAATCCGGCTGAGCTTTTAGAAAGCAGCTCAGCCAAACTAGCTAAACTAGGAGGATTCGATTTAATTGAAGTTTCCATTGATGGAACTCAAAACCTAAACCCTACCAGAAAAGCCAGAAAGAAAATTTTCTTAACCGAAGCCTCTAAAAGAGAAGAGCGCGATGAACTAAAACGCACCCTCAAATTGTGGGTAGATTTATTGGCGCAACCGGGTTCCATTTCCGATATGGTAGAAAAAAGCCAACAAAAATCTGAGAATGCCGAGAGCCTATTGAAAGAAAACCAACTCCGTGCCTTAGATGCTACTAAAAATTTAGAGCGCTCTTACCGCAATGTTGCTTTCTTCTTTAAAAATGCCGAAGCAGAAAAAGTAAAAAACGTAAACTTTATGAACGCCACCAACGAGCAATGTCAAGATTTAGACAATACTCGTTTTGTAGATGCAGTTCGCGAAGAGTTAGTGCGCTGCTACGATAAACTCGATTTGCGCAACAACTATTCACTTATGGTAGTTCCAGGTTACTTGGGCTCCAATAAAGTGGTTGAAAAATGGTCGAAAATTGCACACGATAATAAAGTGATGATGGTTACCGACTTTATGCACTTAGACGGAGCCGATGATGTAATGGAAATGTTTGAAGATGCCAACCTTACCGGTGGCGATATGTATAAAAGCAATACACTCATGACCTGCAATTGGCTTGTAGGACGCGGCAAAGCAACAGAACTGGGCGAAGACGAAGACTTGTATGTACCACCAAGTGGAGCAATGGCAGGTAAAATATACTCTACGCTTATGTCGCAAGTAGCAGCTGGTAAAAAACACGGCTCCTTAAACGAGGTAGATCAAGTTCGCTTTGAAACCAAAAAAAGTGAAATAGCCAATATGGAAAAATTAGGCTTAGTGCCTATGGTAAACGAATACGGAAAAGTAATGGCATTCTCTGCCAAAACTCTTTTTAATGGCGATAATCTTGGTCTGCAAACCTACTCCGTAGTACGCGTATTCGATTATATCACAAAAGTATTGATGGATTTCTTAAACCGCAGAGCTTTTGAAAACTTCAATGCCAATACGCGCAAAGATTTAATGAGCCAAATCGTAAAATTTTTAGACAGTGTTACCGGTCCCGGAAAACTAATCGAAAAATTCTCTATTAAACGCTTTGAGCAAGACCCAAACCAAAAGGATAAAATATATTTAGACATTCACATGACACCATATTTCCCTGCGAAGAACTTTATGATTAAGATGGATGGCCAAAAAGGCGATGACGGTACCCAATGGAACTCCGATTATGCACAAGAATAAATTTTCATCAACTATTTTTTAAAACAAAAATCCAAATCGTATGTCATTCAAGGCAAAATTTAAAGCAGGTGCGATTGAGGCAAATGTACTCAGCGCAAGTTTTTCATTGCATCAAGATACCGATGCAACCGGTCGTCCATCATCAATTACACGTGGTGGCCTAGTTACCATTACTGTTGAATCTACCGACAAAACAGAGTTATTTGAGTGGATGTGTAACAGTTTTGAGCGCAAAGATGGCTCTGTAACGTACCTTAAACGCGACCAAGACGCCAAATCAAAAGAGTTAAAATTTACCGAAGCTTACATGGTAGATTACTCAGAAGTATTTAGTGCCGGAGGCGGAGATCCTTTTAATATTACATTTACCCTTTCTGCAAAGAAAATAGAAATGGGAAGCGGCTCTCACGAAAACGAGTGGGTATAAACAATCTTTCATTAAAAGACTGTTTCTTTTTCGGAGCCTGCTTTGAATTAGAAACAGTCTTTTTTCATTTTTAAAATAGCAATTATGGCTGTAAGTGCTAAACTTAAAATAGATGACGAAGAGTTCACAGTGCTTCGTTGCGAATATGGGTACCATTACGATTACCATAACGACACGCTGCAACCACGCTCTAATGGTGCCTATTACCCAATTACTGTTCGGGTAGAAACAGGCACATCCCTAACACTCACCCGATGGGCCATAGATGGCATTCAGAACAATCGCCCGCAACACGCCAAAAACGGCAGGGTAGTTTTTTCGAGAAGAGACCGCGACATAGAATCTACGCTAAAAGGAGTACACTTTAGAAATGCCTTTGTAATAGACTACAAAGAATTTTTCGACTCCTCCGGACTTTCACCCATGTATATGGATTTGGTAATTGTAGCCGAATATATGGCAGTAAGCGACACCGATGAGTCAACACAAATTGCATCGCGCGAATGGACCCGTCCATTTCACCAAAATCAATAAGTTATGTTAGTTAAAGCTGAAGTAAAAATTAGCGGAGGAAAAGAATTTACCACCACTCAATTTCACTCCATAGTTATCCGAAAAAATATTTCGGGAACCAACTACTTTGAAGTACAAATTGATGAAACCCAAATTGAAGGTGATAATGCCTCCATAATGAACGAAGGCGCTAAACTTATTGGTAAAAAGGTAAGTATTAAATTTTCGCCCGAAGACCAATCTCCACAACTTTACTTTAAAGGTATAGTTACAAAAGTAAGTAACCACAATTTGCCCGACCAATGTATTATGGTAATTGCAGGCGAATCTTCGGATATACTTATGCACTATGGCAAAAAGAAAAAAGTGTTCAATAACATGAACATTAAAGACATTGTAAAAAAAATAACAGCTACTTACCCTGCAGATTCGGTGTCTGTAAACGTAAATACAGACCAGCCGCTCGCCAATTTACAATCTACCTTTCTGCAATACGATGAAACAGATTATGAATTTCTGTGCCGGCTTGCCAATGCCACCGGATCCTGGTTTTTTAATGACGGTACTCAAAGTTACTTTGGCAAACCTAAAGAAGAAAGAACCATTGAACTCATAAATGGCATTAACCTAAACTACTTTGATATTGACACAAAAGCAGGTGGCATTTCATTGGCTGCACGCTCCTATGTTCCCAGCTCTAATCAAAAACTTTCGGCCAACAAGCAATCTGGCGCACCAAGTGGTGCAGACCAGATTACATCCTCTGTGGTAAGAGAAAGCAGCAATACTTTTTTAAATAAAGAAGAGCTTTTTGCAGACGCATCCCTGCCAAATGCACAAGCTGTAAACGACTTTATACAAACCCAATACAAACAAGCAGTATCTGAGTTGGTTAGCATCTCGGGCAGCAGCAACGATACACTTCTTAAATTAGGCTCCAAGGTTAAAATAAAACGAATAAAACAATCCGAACAAGAAACCGTAGGCGAATACCGAATAGTGTCGCTAACCATAAATATCACTTCCGATTTCCATTACAGCAATAGCTTTACAGCCATTGCTTATGCAGATGCAGCACCGCACAATCCAGCCCTTACCAAAAACAATATACCGCCAACCATGATTGGCATAGTAACAGATGTAAACGACCCCGATAAAGTTGGCAAAGTTAAAGTACGCTTCGATTGGCAAGAAACCAACGAATTTTACGATTGGGTTCAAGTACTTTCCCCCAACTCCGGAAACGATTCCGGTTTGTTTTTCAGACCCGAAACCAACGAAAGAGTTTTGGTAAACATCAATAGTTTTATCGGCTCTTTCGATGCCTTTGTTATTGGTTCCTTTCACCATGGTGAAGCTAAGCCAGACCGTTGGTTTCGCCAACGCGATAACCAAATAAAAGGGCTGCGAACAGTTGAAGGAAACGAAATTCTTTTAGAAGATAAAGGCAACGATGGCAGAGCCATTAGCATACAAACCAAAGATGACGATGGCAATTATGTATGGATAACCGACAACAACGGCTCTACCGAGATTTACCTTCGCTCAAAAGTTATTAAACTTATGGCAGAAAACGATTTAGAAATTTCTGCCGGAGGCAAACTGGTATTGCAAGGAACCGATGTAAAAATTTCTTCCGGCAAAACCTCCGTTAGCAAAGACAGCGCCTCGCAATCTTCCGGCATGGCCACATTAGAACTCAGCAATGCTGGCGATACCAAACTAAATGCAAAAGGTAAAATAGAAATGAGCGCTCTCGATATGAAGTTAAGTTCCAATACCAATGTAAATATTTCTGCCACAGCTAATTTCGATGTTAGCGCCAATGGAAAACTTTCTATTGCCGGAACCTCCTCTTCTTTCCAAGGAAAAGTAGATGTTACCATCCAAGGCGCATTGGTGAGAATAAATTAAACGGTGTACATGAGCCTATCTAAAAACTATAGTTTACCCATTCGTACCGATTTACTTACCAAAGGTAAAGAACATCCTGCCACTTCTTTAAAACAATCATTAGCAGATTTTATACATCTCATTTTAACTACTTCGTTGGGCGAATGCAAATTTCATCCCGAATTGGGCTGCTCGGTATGGGAAAACGATTTTGATATAGTGGTATCTGCCAACCTGCTGAAAGATAAAATGCAAAATGCTATTAGAGACGCTATAGAACAAAACGAAAAACGCCTAACCAATGTGCGTGTAGATATAAAACTTTCGCAAGAAGAAATTGTTAGCGAAGGCAGAGGACTACGCATTAAACGCAAACTAGATATTAAAGCCAATGGCATTGTGGTAAAAACCAACGAACCATTTGAGTACTTTGAAAAAGTATATATCGGTCCAATTTCATACAGCTAAGACCAATGCCAATAGTGCATGAAACTGCATTCAACAAGTTGAACTATTCCATACTTTCGCAAAAATATGACCAGTTTAAACATAGGCAATACCGCTCCCGATTTTGCAGCCCTAAACCAACGTGGCGAAAGCATTTCACTTCGGCAATTTAGAGGCAAAAAAGTAATTCTATATTTCTATCCTAAAGACGATACTCCGGGCTGCACCAAAGAAGCCTGTAGCTTCCGCGATGGATATACTGAACTAAAAAATGCAGGTTATGAAGTGCTTGGCGTAAGTATCGATAGCGTAAAAAAACACCAAAAGTTTGAAGAAAAATACAACCTGCCTTTTATGCTCCTTAGCGATGAAGACAAACAAATTGTAGAGGCATACAACGTTTGGGGCAAGAAAAAATTTATGGGTCGCGAATATATGGGCACACACCGTGTTACCTTTGTAATAAACGAAAAAGGGAAAATAACTCGCATCATAGATAAAGTAGATGTAAGCAATGCCGCCCGGCAAATTTTAAACGAAATACTTTAACATAAGCCAAAACTCTTCCAAACCGATTTTTTCTATATTCGTAAACTTTTAAAAAAAACGATATGCGGTTTGGTTTATTCTTTACAACACTCTTTGCCACTTTATTGCTTCATGCCCAAACTCGTTTTTTAAAACACCATGTAAAATCCGGAGAAACCATCTACACCATTGCTACCAAATATGGTGCCGATGCCAAGTACCTGCTCATGCTAAATAATTTGCCCGATAATGTAAAGCTTGGCAGTGGCGATGTGGTACTTATCCGTGAATTAAAACCGGGTGAAGAACCTGCCACAGAGGTGAAAGAATTTGTAGAAAAATCTACCTACCAACCCACAAAAACTACTGCAGCAACTTCAGAAACTACCACCGGCAATGCCGAAGAAATAAAAACCACTAAGGCTGTGGCAAAGTCCACCACCACTACTGCCACCAAAATAGCAGTTGAAAAAACAACAGCACCAAGTACCATCAATTACAATGGAACCGGATATGAAGTATCTAACAGCGGTGTGCATGTGGTAGAAAAAGGACAAACCTTTTACCGCATTAGTGTTATTTACGGCATTAGTGTAGATAAACTAAAAGAAATGAATGGGCTTAGCAATACCAACATAAGTGTTGGTCAAAAATTAAAAGTGCCAACCCGCTAAACTTGCCAACCTTTATTGAAAATTGTACATCTTGAAATCTTTGTTTTCATCCAAACATTATATTCACAGTATTCAACAAAAAACAATTACAAACAATTTATGAAAGTAAAACTCTACTCAGTTGCAGCAGTTACATTTTTTTTAGCTGCCATGGCAGTAAATACTAAAACCTACACCAATAGCACAGTTCCGCCTCCGGGGCACTCTGGCGACCCTGTAAGCAACCAAACCTGCGCAGCAAACAGCAATTGCCACGGTACTACTACCAACGATGGCACTTCAATAATAACGCTGCAAATTGGAACCAGTGCCGGTTTATTAAGCCCAATGACAACTTCATTTGTGCCAACAGCATCTACCGATTACTATATTGGGTTAAGCATAAACGGTACCGCGCAAAAATACGGCTTCGAGTTAAGCGCACTTAATTCTTCTAATGCACAAGCCGGTACTTTTACAATTACCAATGTAAACGGTACGCAAAAAAATACTCTTAGCAATATTGAATATGTATCGCACAAAAATGCGAACGCCACAAAAAGTTGGTTAGTTAAATGGACTTCGCCTGCCAGCATTAGCGGACCTATTACATTCTACGCAGCCACCAATTTAGCTGATGGAAATGGCAACTCAACCGGAGACAACATCTATAAAAGAGCAGTTTCTATCAACGGAACACCAAGCGCAATTAACGATCTAAAAGAGTTAAGCAGCATTACTGTATATCCAAATCCTGCCAGCGAAAATATTACATTAAGCTACAACCTGCTTAGCAACCAGTATGTTACTGCTCAAATCATGAACAGCGAAGGAAAAACAGTAAGAACACTTGTAAGCGAAAACCAAAATATCGGTGTAATAGAAAACACATACAACATTGCAGATTTAGCAGCCGGAAAGTACTATGTACACATCAATGCAGCCGGAAAATCATCTGTAAAGCCTTTAGTAAAATTCTAAGCACACAAGCAGTTTATTCAAACTAATGAAACAACTTCTTGCTTTCGCTTCGGCATTATGGATAGGTGTAAGTTTTTTGCAGTCGTGTTCTAGAGATAGAACTCCACCACCAAACAAAGTGGCTTGCGACTCATCTAAAACTTACACCTATACTGCCGATGTAAAAGCCATATTCGATAATTCGTGCGCCACAATTGGCTGCCACAATGCTGTGGCACCAGCATCGGGAGTGGTATTAGATAACTATTTGAATGCTAAAGCCTTTACCGAGAATGGCCAGGTTTTATGCGCCATACACTATCAACCCGGCTGTATTTCTATGCCGGCCAGCGGCAAATTGCCCGATTCGCTTATTCAAAAAATAGATTGTTGGGCGCACTCCGGTTTTGCAAATTAAACTTTACGTACAATCGGCATTCAACAAATAAAATTGTACTTATGAAGATACTACTTGGAAGTTTCCTACTACTGTTTTCGAGTGTTTGGGCAACAGCACAAGATAATTTCATTACCCAAACCGGAAAGGTTCACTTTTTTTCTAAAACTCCTTTAGAAGATATTGAAGCTACCACCCAAAAAGCTGTAGCCGTTTTATATACTGCCACCAAAAAAGTACAGGCAAAAATTCCCATTCAAAGTTTTGAGTTTAAGCAAAGACTCATGCAAGAGCACTTTAATGAAAACTACATGGAGAGCGATAAATATCCCTATGGAAGTTTAGATGCAGTTATCTCCGAAGCTCTTGATTTTACTAAAGATGGTGAGTACGATATTACATTAAAGGGCACCCTAGATATACACGGAATAAAAAAGCCGCGCGACATAAAATGCAAACTTACCATAGCCAACGGAGTGCCACAAAAAGCTACTGCCACTTTTGATGTAAAGCTAGTGGAGCATAAAATAAAAATCCCCAAAGCAGTTATTCTTAATATTGCTGAAGTAATAACGGTAGATGTAGATTTCAACTTAGTAAAGTATGAAAAAAAGTAACCGCTACCAGAAACTAAAAAGTGCATGAAACAATTTTTATCCAAAGAATTTACCGCTGTTGTTGCCTGCATTTTATGGCTTGCAATGCCTATGCGAGGGCAAGATTTAATAAATGAATTAGCCAAAGAACAGCAGAAAAAGAGCAAAGAATATGTGTTTGCCACCTTTAAATCTACACGCCTAATTCATGGGCAAACCGTAGAAATGACAAAAAAAAATGCACTCGATTTTCGTATTGCGCATAGGTTTGGAAATATAGCATCTTCGCCCAACGAGCACGTGCATAATATGTTTGGCTTCGACCAAGCTGCCGACATTCTATTTTCTTTAGATTATGGAATTTTAAGCGATTTGAGTGTAGGTGCAGGCAGAGCCAAAGGCAATGGAGCCGTTGGCGAATTATGGTTTGCCAACGTTAAATATCGCGCACTAAAGCAAACAACAGACTTTAGGTATCCGGTAAGCATTTCGTTTCTAGCACAAACAGCCGTAAGCTCACAGCGCAGGCAAGTAAATTCGCCCGAACTAATTGCAAGTTTTCCAAAATGGTATCACCGCTTTAGTTATGTAGTTCAAGCACAAATAGCCATAAAAGCAACCAACTGGCTTAGCCTTCAACTTTCACCAAGTTTTATTTGGCGCAATTTGGTTGCCCACAACGATAAAAACGGAATGTTTGTACTCGGTTTTTTGGCTCGCGCCAAAGTAACCAAGTGGTCTGCCATAGTGTTTGAATACTTTATGCCTATTACGCAAAACGGAGCTACTTTCCGCCAATACTTTCCGATGGTGCGTGGTATTAAAAATGCAGGCTACTACCCAGGCATTCACCTTGGCTATGAAGTAGAAACCGGAGGACACGTATTCCAAATTAACCTTACCAATACAGCAGGATTACTAGAAAACGATTTCTTGGCATATAATCCGCACAACTGGGCACAAGGGCAGTTTAGGCTTGGCTTTACCATTACAAGACCATTCCAGTTTGGTAAAGACATTAACCCATGGACCGGCAGATATACCAAGAAAAAATTATTGCGCGATATGCAGGCGCGTGCTAAAAATTAAACCTTAGCAAAGCTGCTTAACACACTGCTCTAAACTTGTTCTCCAATAAGGAATTTCGTAAGCAAAAGTTTCCTTAAACAGTTTTTTATTCAGCACGCTAAACTTAGGGCGCGCAGCCGGAGTTGGATATTGGTATGTTTCTATCGGAAAAATTGGCGTATGCAATCCTGCAATATCGCGTACTGCAATTGCAAAATCGTACCAACTGCAAACACCTTCGTTGGTAAAATGAAAAACTCCTTGCTGCGCTAAGTGCTTTTCGTTACTCGCAATATGCAAAATGGCTGCCGCCAAATCTCCTGCATAAGTTGGTGTGCCTATTTGATCGTAAATGATATTGAGCTGCGGCTTCTCCTTACAAAGGCGCAGAATTGTTTTCACAAAATTATTGCCAAAGGTAGAATACACCCAAGCCGTACGTAAAATAATAGCGCTCGGCAAGTGCTGTTGTATCTGCTTTTCGCCCTCCAATTTAGTAGAACCATACACACTAAGCGGATTAGTAACATCGGCTTCAACTAAAGGTCTTGCCAAGTTCCCATCAAATACAAAATCGGTTGAAACATGAATAAGTTTTGCACCGTTTACTGCACAAGCCTTAGCCAATATTCCGGCTGCGGCTGCATTTACATTATATGCAGCATCCTTCTCACTTTCAGCTTTATCTACCGCAGTGTATGCAGCGCAATTAACACAAAGCTGAATGTGCTTAGCTGTAAAAAAAGTAGCCACGGCAGCAGCATCTGTAATATCTAAATCGGCAGAAGTGGTAAAGAAAAAATTATGCATGGCAAAACTACTTGCCAGCAATTTTATTTCGCTGCCTAATTGACCATTAGCACCTGTTACCAGAATATTCATTTAATACACAAAATGAGTTACACAATTTGCAAAAGAAGGCAAGTCTTTATCTTTCTCAGAAACAATAGCATCGCCTAATTGAATACCCCAATCAATATTCAATGCAGCATCAAAACCATTGATGCCGCCTTCACTTTCTTTAGAATAAAAATTATCGCACTTGTATTGGAAAATAGTATTGTCTTCTTAAACCGAAAATCCATGTGCAAAACCGCGTGGGATATACAACTGCAATTTATTTTCGGCAGAAAGTTCAATGCTAAAATACTTACCAAAGGTTGGTGAACCTTTGCGAATATCCAATGCAATATCGAGTACCCTCCCGGCAACTACACGCACCAATTTTGCTTGAGCAAATGGCTCGTGCTGATAATGCAAACCGCGCACTACGCCTTTGTTTGAACGCGATTCATTATCTTGTACAAAAGTGGTGGCAATACCAGCTTCTTCGAAAGTTTGTTTATTAAACGACTCAAAAAAATATCCGCGCGAATCTGCAAAAACCCTTGGCTCAAATACTTGGAGATCGCGGATTCCGGTTGCTTTAAAAGGCATGTTTACAATAGTTGTTTATTCTTTAAAAAATCGTATTCAATAATTTTGCGAACGTAAGGCAATTCCAATGCTTTATGAAAAACCGGAATCAACTTCATGTTATGAATATCGGTAGCCACAAAATCAATCATATCAGCATCAATCAGCATTTCGGCAGCTTGCTGTGCACCTCTGCCATACACACCACAAAGCGAACCAAGGTTTACCTGAAAAAACACTCCTAAATCGCGCACTTCTTCAAATGCAGAAATATCTTTTCGATAGTAAAACGGATAGCGCTCCGGATGCGCCAAAATTACATTATAGCCTGCCGTGCGTAAATCGTATATGTATCCGGTTAAACTCAATGGCGGATGCACATAAGAAAGTTCAATAAGTACATAATCCTTGAAAAGCGGCAACAGCGACTTTGCTTTTATCTTAGGCAGTAGCGTTTCATCTACATAATACTCTGCTGAAGCAGAAAACGGAATAGAAATATTCTTCTTCAACAGTGCTTCGCGTACTTCATCGCAACCACGCAAAATAGTATCGTTAGAATTGTTGTAACCATCGGTTACCACATGCGGTGTGGTAATAATTTTCTTAAACCCCAACTGAATGAGTTGCTCAATTACGGCTACTGCCTCATCCACAGTTTTTACACCATCATCAATTCCGGGAATTAAATGCGAATGCAAATCTACTTCCAGCGCACCTAAATCGTGCAACTTTACTATCTCTTCCTTTTTCCCGAAAAAATTTTGTAGCCAACCCACAAGGCAAATAAAAACTATTCCATTCAAAGAAAGTTCAATTTCAATCTTATTTGCATTGTTTAAACTACAATTACTGTTATGTCAAATAGCTTTCTACAACATTTATGAACTCATAATACATATATTTTTCACACAGTAATCATCTAAACATTCATATCAATACACTTCTACTCCGGCAACATAACTTAAATTCAACAATTTGAAACTGACACACCACTAACTTATTGCATCTTTACATCAACATAAAACACAAATTTCACAAACGAGATAAAAAACAACAGCTGCTTAAAAACACAGTAGCAACAAGCACACACATAAACAATTATTGCTTTCAGTATTAAAAAATAGTTTAGTTATATGAAGTACCTTCTTATTTGTATTCTTTTCTTGGGCGCAAACGCAACCCATGCACAAATACAGCAAACATTGCTGCTACCTATGAATGAAATAGAGTTTAAGCAGCGCTATAATCAAATGGTTTCTATGCCCGGTGGCGATGAAGCCAAACTAAAAACCTTTCGATATTTTATTACCAACCGATCGCTCAGCAGCAAACAAGTAAAACAATTTGCCACCACCATCATAAACGATGCATTCCGCTACGAACTTGCATTGAGTGCTTTTGCTGTTACTACCGATAAAGAAAATTTTTACGAGGTGTACGATGCATTTGCTACCTTCTCAACCGTTTTCCGGTTGCACGATGCCATCCATGCGTTTGCACCAACGCCTTCTCCTGCACATCCTCCTAAACATCCGCAACAACCAAATATCACTTATCCTTCATGCAATAACTATATAGGAAAAAAAGGGTGTGCACAGCCACTTTCTAATGGAGATTTCAACTTTTATGCAGCCACCTATTTTTTAAAAAACAATGATGATGAAAGAATAAACGAAGCGCGAGAACTTGCAAAACGCTACTGTATTTCTATGGAACAGTTTATGCGAATGGCACTCGCATTTAATTTAGATAACAACCGCATGGCATTTATGAAAGAAACCTTTCCTCGCATATTCGATTTAGAAAATTACAACTTTGCCACTGCCGTTTTCGATAATGAATTTCAACGCTCCGAATGGATTGGCTTTGCCCGAAACATACTTAAACAATTAACTCCACAACTGCCGCCACCACCTCCTCCGGCTCCGGCTTGCACCGTTTCGCAAAATGAATTAGATGAAGTAAAAACAACCATTGCCAAACAATCCTTAAGCCGCACTATGGTAGCGGTTGGCAAGCAAGCCATACAAGCAAAAAAGTGCTTTTCATCTAAACAAATCATTCAAATTGTGCGCCTATATTCTTTTGATAAAGATCAACTGGATATGGCAAAATTCGCCTACGACTTTACAACCGATAAAGAAAATTTTTACACGGTTGCCAATGCGCTTTCTTTTACTTCTAGCAAAGAAAATTTAATGCAGTTTATTGATTCAAGGAAGTAAACCTACTTATACAACTAAAATGCCACTCCCAAACCCATACTTAGCCGCTGATAAAATCTATTAGTGCTATACAGTATGTTTTCGGAGTACTCGTATTTCCACTCGCTGCTGCTTTTGTGCATTACATATCCTACAGTAAACGAAAGCGAGCCACGGCTGCGCGTGTAAATTCGTGCACCAAGTGCAGCCCCAAAGTATATACCTCCTCTGCTTTTCATGTAACTAATATATGCATCTCGCTTCTCTTGCACTAAGAATGAATAACCGATTTCGGCACTTACTAATGGCGCTATTTTAGTTTTTAAAAATTCACTTTGCAGTTGTGCAAATACGGGCACAAACGTTTGCTTGTGAGCAAAATTTCGTTCCACCGCCACACCTGCTCCTGTAAATAAATAATTGCTAAACCGCCATCCGTGAACGGTCTTTAACCCTAATGAAAAAATTCCCTCTCCGGCAGTTTCCACATCGGGGCAGTACGGGCAATAATCCGGCTTGCCGTATGTTTTTTCAAAACCAACCAATGAGCGCAACTCCACACTTCCCATGTATCCTCTGTGCTTTGCATAAAAAGTTTTTACAGGCTGCGCCATAAGACTGTCGCGGCTTTCAGAGGTTTTAACTAAGAGTGCTAAAATTAAAATCAAAAAATATTTCGGCATACAGGCAACGATAATTACAGCCTAAACGTTTGCAATGCACTAAAAGGTTGTTTCACTCAAAAAAAAAGATTTTATGAATAGAATACTCATGTTGCTAATCGTTTGTGTAATTG
>WBZO01004730.1_pt1 | contig 14459 bp, 16 predicted proteins | sample 5204261 | NCBI WGS metagenome assembly WBZO01 (sample SAMN12412400, study PRJNA552823) | activated sludge metagenome | isolation source: activated sludge from anammox sidestream of wastewater treatment plant... | place: USA: North Carolina | collected 2017-09
CCACGAAATGCGCATCGTGCGCGGGCGCATGCCCACGCTGGAAATGATCAACGAGCGCTTCGCGCGGCTCTTTCGTACCAGCGTATACAACATCCTGCGACGCTCACCCGACGTCCACGTCAATCCCGTCCAGCTGAAGAAGTTCGGTGAGTACGTGCAGACGCTCAGCCTGCCGACGAGCCTGAACCTCGTGCGTGTTCCGCCACTGCGCGGCACGGGGCTGATCGTGTTCGCGCCATCGCTCGTGTTCGCGATGGTCGACAACTTCTTCGGAGGCAATGGCCGCCAGGCGAGTATCGAAGGACGGGAGTTCACCCCGACCGAATCGCGCGTGATCCACATGCTGCTGAAGGGCGTGTTCGCGAACCTGCAGGAGGCCTGGTCGCACGTCGCGCCGATCCGGATCGAATACCAGTCGTCGGAACTGAAGCCGCATTTCGCGAACATCGTGAGCCCGACGGAAATCGTCGTGATCAGCACGTTTCGCATCGAGGTCGACGGCGCGGGAGGCGAGCTGCACGTGACGCTGCCGTACTCGATGATCGAGCCATTGCGTGACGTACTCGACTCCGGCGTGCAGAGCGATCGCATGGAGCTCGACGAGCGCTGGCTGCACACGTTGCGCGAGGAAATCGAGGATGCGGATGTGCAGGTGACGACCGTGCTGGGTCGCGCGCGACTGTCGCTCGCCGAGCTCGTGAACCTGAAGCCGGGCGACGTGATTCCGTGCGATTTCACCGGCCAGGCCACCGTTTTCGCCGAGGATGTACCGTTGTTTCGCGGCAGCTTCGGCGTTTCACGCGGCCAGCTCGCCGTCAAGTTCGACCAGCGTGTCCGCGTTTCCCGCAACACCAAAGGAATCCAGCCATGAGCGCCACCGTCGCGGAGGCCGCACCGGCCGCCGTCCTCGAAAAACTGAACGACGAATCGGGCGGGGCCCGCGAGGTAAATCTCGACGTCATTCTCGATGTGCCCGTGACTTTGTCGATGGAGGTCGGGCGCACGCGCATCGCGATCCGCAACCTGCTGCAGTTGAACCAGGGCTCGGTCGTCGAGCTGGAGCGCGCGGCGGGCGAATCGCTCGACGTGTACGTCAACGGCACGCTGATCGCGCACGGCGAAGTCGTCGTGGTCAACGAGAAATTCGGCATTCGGCTGACCGACGTGATCAGCCCGGCTGAGCGGATCCGCAAGCTCAGATGAGCGCGCTCGCATCCAGCGCCGCGGCGGCGGCGGGGCCGGCACCGTTTGCGGCGCCGGCTGCGGCTGCCGATGGATCGGTGTCGACCGTCACGGGCGCCGGTGAGGTGACCGTGGCGCTGCTGCTCGTGCTGCTCGTCATCTTCGCATGCGCCTGGTGCGTCAGGCGGCTGCGCAATGCCGGTCGAACGCAAGGCAGGGTACTCGCCATCGTCGACGACCTCTGCGTCGGCCAGAAGGAGCACATCGTCCTCGTCACCTGTGGCGCCGAGCGGCTGCTCGTCGGCGTCGCACCCGGCGAGGTGCGACTGCTGCAGATCGTGCCGCCGGAGGCCTTTGCCAACGCCACGGGTACGGCACAGGGCGACGCCGCGGCGCCCGCGCCGCTGCCCGTCGCGGACTTCCGCGCGATTCTGCGCCGCAGCCTCGGCCTGCCGCGATGAAAGGCGCGCTCCTCCTCGTACTCGCACTGCTGCCGGGCTTCGCCTCGGCGGCCGCCGGCCTCCCGGCCCTGACCGTCACGCCCGCGGCAGGCGGTGGCGAGACATGGACGCTGTCGCTGCAGGTGCTCGCCCTCATGACGGCGATCACCTTTCTCCCGGCGATCCTGCTGATGATGACATCGTTCACGCGCATCGTGATCGTGCTCGGCATCCTGCGCCAGGCAATCGGCGCGGGCCAGTCGCCGCCGAACCAGGTCATCGTCGGACTGTCGCTGTTCCTGACATTCTTCGTGATGGCGCCGGTGTTCGAGCGGATCAACGTCGAAGCGCTGCAGCCGTACATGGCTGGATCGCTCGAGATGGGCGCGGCGCTCGAAAGGGCGGGCGGGCCGCTCAAGCAGTTCATGCTGGCACAGACCCGCGAGAGCGACATCGCCACCTTCGTGAAGATCGCGGGCGGCGAGGGCTACGCGACTCCCGCCGACGTACCGTTCTCGGTGCTGGTGCCGTCGTTCGTGACGAGCGAGCTGAAGACCGCCTTCACGATCGGGTTCCTGATCTTCATCCCGTTCGTGATCATCGACCTCGTCGTCGCGAGTGTGCTGATGTCGATGGGCATGATGATGCTCTCGCCGGTGCTCATTTCGTTGCCGTTCAAGCTGATGCTTTTCGTGCTCGTCGACGGCTGGTCGCTCGTGATGGGCACGCTCGCCGGGAGCTTCTTCCGATGAGCCCGGAGGATGTACTCGCGGTGGGCCGTCACGCCCTCGAAGTGACGCTGCTGCTCGCCGCACCACTGCTGCTCACCGCGCTCGCGGTCGGGCTTCTGGTCGGCATCTTCCAGGCGGCGACGCAGGTGAACGAGATGACACTGTCGTTCATCCCGAAGCTGATCGCGATGGCCGCCGCGCTGATGCTCGCCGGCCCGTGGATGCTGAAGCTGATCGTCGCGTACACGCGCGAGCTCTTCGAGAGCATTCCGCGTTGGTTGAACTGAGATCGTGATGCAGGGCCTCACCACACAGGACCTCATGGCGCTCGTCTCGGGCTGGTTTCTGCCATTCGTGCGCATCGGCGCATGCCTGATGGTCGCGCCGGTGTTCGGGGCGTCCTACGTGCCGGCGCGGATCCGCCTCGTCCTCGCCGCCGCCATCGCAGCGCTCGTGGCGCCGCTCGTGACGGTGCCTGTCGTGGACCTGCTGTCGCCGGGCGGGGCGCTGGTCATCGGGCAGCAGGTCCTGGTCGGCATAGCCCTCGGCTTTGCGCTGCAGATCGTGTTCGATGCTGTGGCGCTCGCCGGCCAACTACTCGCCAACAGCCTTGGCCTTTCCTTCGCCTTCAACCAGGATCCGCTGCGCGGCGTCAGCACACCGGTCGTCGGCCAGCTCTATCTGCTGCTCGTCGTGCTGACCTTCCTCGCGCTCGACGGTCACCTGGCGCTGATCGCCCTGCTGGTCGAGGGCCTCAAGGCGCTCCCGCCCGGCACGAGTGGCCTTGGCACGCAGGCGCTCTGGGCACTGATCCTCTGGAGTGGGCAGGTCATCTATGGCGCGCTCGCGGTGGCATTGCCCGGGATGACGGCCATGCTGGTCGTCAACCTCGCCTTCGGCGTCATGAGCCGGGCCGCGCCGACACTCAACCTGTTCGCGGTCGGCTTCCCGGTGACACTCGCCTTCGGCCTCGTCGTCGTGCTGCTGTCGCTGCCGGCGGTCCAGTCGGGCTTCATCCGTCTCGTGTCCGATGCGTTCGGGACGCTCGGCACGTTGCTGCGCTAGCCCGCCATGTCGGAGCACGCCGCACAGGACCGGACCGAACGCGCTACGCCAAAGCGCCTCGAGGAGGCGCGCCGCGACGGGCGGGTGCCGCGCTCGCAGGAGTTGTCGGCGAGTGTCGTGATGATGGCGGCCGGCGCTGCGCTGTTGCTCGCGGGCGGACGCGTCGGTGGAGCGCTCGCGAGCGCCATGCGCCATGGACTCGACCTCACGCGTGCCGAAGCGCTCGACGCGGCGCAGCTGCTGCCCGCACTGTCCGCCTCGCTCTACGAAGTCGGCATGGGCTGTCTGCCGGTATTCGGCGTCGTGGTGCTCGCGGCACTCGCGGCGCCGCTCGCCATCGGCGGCTGGAACGTGTCCGGCAAACCACTCGTGCCGGACTTCGCCCGCCTCGACCCGCTCGCGGGCATCGGCCGCATGTTCTCGACACGGGGGCTCGTCGAGCTCGCCAAGGCGTTCGCCAAGTTCGCACTGGTCGCCGCCGTTGCGGCAACCCTCCTGTGGAATCGAGCCGATGACCTCGCAGCCCTCGGCAACGAATCGCTCACCGCGGCGATCGGGCACTCCTGCCGGCTCGTCGCAACGACATTGCTCGTGCTGTGCGCCGCACTGCTCGCAATCGCCGCGATCGACGTGCCGTACCAGCTGTGGCGGCACGCAAACGAACTGAAGATGTCACGCGACGAAGTGCGCCGCGAGGCGAAGGAGACCGACGGCTCGCCGGAAGTCAAGGGGCGCATCCGCCAGGCGCAGCAGGCACTCGCGCGCGGCCGCATGCTGCACGACGTGCCGCTCGCGGACGTGATCGTCACGAACCCGACACACTTTGCGGTCGCACTGCGATATGAGGAGCGGCGCGCGCGCGCGCCCGTGGTCGTCGCGAAGGGCACCGACCTGATCGCAGCACGAATCCGCGAGATTGCGCGCGAGCATCATGTCGCGATCGTCGAAGCGCCACCACTGGCGCGCGCGCTGTACCGCAATGTCGACATCGGCGGCGAGATTCCCGCTGCGTTGTACGCGGCCGTCGCGCAGGTGCTCACCTACGTGTACCAGCTGCGCGCGGCGCGCCACGACGGCACGCAGCCACCGCCACCACCCACGATTCACTGACGGTTGAACGATACGCATCATGGCCAATCCACACGCCCTGAAATGGCAGTCCCTGCAGACGCTGGCGCGTTCGGGCCTCGGCGTGCCGATCGGGCTCCTCGCGGTACTCGCGATGGTCGTCGTACCACTGCCGCCGCTCGCGCTCGACGCCCTGTTCACTCTCAACATCGCGCTGTCGATCGTCGTCGTGATGGCGGTGTTCTACGTTGCGCGGCCGCTCGAATTCGGCGCGTTTCCGACCGTTCTGCTGCTCGCGACGCTGCTGCGCCTCGCGCTGAACGTCGCGTCGACGCGCGTCGTGCTGATGCACGGCCACCAGGGAACCGGTGCGGCGGGGCACGTGATCGAATCGTTCGGCGAGTTCGTGATCGGCGGCAACTATGTGGTGGGCGCCGTCGTGTTCGTGATCCTGACGATCGTCAATTTCGTCGTGGTCACGAAGGGCGCGGGCCGCATCTCGGAGGTGAGCGCGCGGTTCACGCTCGATGCGATGCCCGGCAAGCAGATGGCGATCGACGCCGACCTCAACGCCGGTCTCGTCACGCAGGACGAGGCCCGCAGGCGCCGCGCAGAGGTGCGCGCCGAGGCGGACTTCTATGGCTCGATGGATGGTGCCAGCAAGTTCGTGCGCGGCGACGCGACCGCCGGCATCCTGATCCTCCTGATCAACATGGTGGGCGGGCTCGCGATCGGCACGATGATGCACGGGTTGTCGTTCGCCGATGCGGCCCGCACCTATTCGCTGCTGACGATCGGCGACGGGCTCGTCGCGCAACTGCCCGCGCTGCTGCTGTCCACCGCAGTCGCGTTGATCGTGACGCGCATGTCGGGCGAGCAGGACATGGGCGGCGAAGTGGCGCGCCAGTTGTTCGGGCGTACGAAGGCGCTGTGGATCGCGGCCTGCCTGCTCGGGGCCATGGGCATCGTGCCGGGCATGCCGAACATGGCATTCCTCACGATGGCGGCACTCTGCGCCGGGCTCGCCTGGTGGCGCGACCGCAAACCTGCCGCGGCGGCCCCGGAGCCCGTGGCCGCGCCGGCACTCGCACCCGAGGCACGCGAGATCACCTGGGATGACGTGCGGCCGGTCGACGCGATCGCGCTCGAGGTCGGCTATCGCCTCGTGCCGCTCGTCGATGTGCGCGCCGAGGGGGATCTGCTGGCGCGCATTCGCGGCGTGCGCCGCAAGCTGACGCAGGAACTCGGTTTTCTGGTGCAAACGGTACACATCCGCGACAACCTCGAGCTCGCCCCGAACGCCTACCGCATCAATCTCGCGGGTGTCACGATGGCCGAAGGGATCGTACACATCGATCGCGAGCTCGCGATCAATCCCGGACGCGTTTTCGGCACGCTCGCGGGGCTCGCCACCCGCGATCCCGCATTCGGCATGGAGGCCGTCTGGATCGAGCCATCGCTGCGCGAACACGCACAGACGCTCGGTTATACGGTGGTCGATGCCGGCACCGTCATCGCGACGCATCTGTCGCAGATCGTGACCTCGCATGCCCACGAACTCCTCGGCCACGAGGAGGTGCAGCAACTGCTCAATGCACTCGCAAAGTCTGCGCCGAAACTGGTCGAGGACCTCGTGCCGAAGGCGTTACCGCTCAGTGTGCTCGTGCGCGTACTGCAAGGCTTGCTCGCCGAGAGCGTACCGATACGCAACATGCGCGCGATCGTCGAGACGGTGGCGGAGCACGCATTGCGCACCCAGGACCCGGCCGCACTGCTCGCGCACGCGCGCATCGCGCTCGGACGCCAGATCGTGCAGGACATCGCAGGTCTCGCCGACGAAATGCCCGTCATCACGATCGAACCCGAGCTGGAACAGCTCTTGCAGGGTTCCCCGGCAGGCGGCGGCGCGCTGACGCCCGGCCTCGAGCCGGGACTCGCGGAGCGGCTGCAACGACAGGTGCGGGAGGCAGTGCGGCACGTCGAGGCGACCGGTGAACCCGCAGTGCTGCTCACCCCACCGCCGCTGCGCGCGATGCTGTCGCGCTTCCTGCGCGCGGGGACCCCGGGTCTGCACGTGCTCGCCTGGAACGAGATTCCGGACAGTCGCCGCGTGCGACTCGTGACGACCATCGGGCGCTGAGTTGGGACGAGGCAAGGGTATCGATCATGAACATGAGACGTTACGTGGCGAAGGACATGCGCGAGTGCCTGCGCCAGATCCGCGAGCACCAGGGTCCGGACGCCGTGATCCTGTCGACGCGCAAGGTCGACGACGGTGTCGAGGTCGTCGCTGCCATCGACTTCGAACTGGCATCGGTCGAACCCGGGGGGGCGCCGTCAGCGGCGCCGATGGCGGCCGATTACGCCACGACGGCCGATCCCGAGGCTGCCGACACGCTCGCGGCGCTCGCCGCGCGCAGCGAGGTGGCCGACGAGCCGGGCGTGAATCTGCAGTCCGAGTTGCGAAGCCTGCGCCGGTTGCTCGAGGGCCAGCTCGCAACCCTTGCCTGGAACGACCTAACGCGGCGCGCGCCGGTGCAGGCGGAGGTGCTGCGTGGCCTGACCCGGCTCGGCCTCGCGAGCGACGTGGCAGCCTCGATCGCGGCCGAGTTGCCGGCACACCTAGACTTTTCCCAGGCCGAGCAGCGCGCGCGCGCCATCCTGACACACAAGGTGCCGGTCGGCGACGACCGCTGGCTCACGCGCGGCGGGCGTATCGCTTTCGTCGGGCCGACGGGCGTCGGCAAGTCGACGGCGATCGCAAAGCTCGCGGCACGCCGGGTGCTGGAGCACGGTCCCGCCGGCGTCGCGCTCGTCTCGACCGATGGCGTGCGATTTGGCGCACAGGAGCAGATACAGAATCTCGGTCGCCTGCTCGGCGTGCCGGCATTCGCGGCCGACCACCCGCGGGAGCTCGAGCGCGTGCTCGCCGGGCTCGAGGGCACACCGCTCGTGCTGATCGATACGGCCGGCACGGGTCAACGGGATCCGCGCCTTTCCGCCAAGATCGGCGCAATCGCCGGTGCGCACCCGCAGATCGAAGTGGCATTGGTGCTCTCCGCGAGCGCACAGGCCGGTGCCGCGGAGGAAGTCATCGCGCGCTTCTCGGCGGTGCACCTTGCGGCCTGCGTCGTCACGAAAATCGACGAGGCGACGAGTCTCGGCGGCACGCTGTCGGCCTTGATCCGCGCGCGCCTGCCGATTACCTGGGTGAGTGAAGGGCAACGAATTCCGGAAGACCTGACGCCTGCTCGCGCACACCAGCTCGTCGTGCGCGCCGTGACACTCGCGGAGCGTTCCGGAGCTTCCGTCGACGAAGACCTGTTGCAGCGGCGATACGGGGCCCTCGCGCATGCGCTCGCCTGACGCAATGAAGATGCGCGCCACTACACCCGTGCAGGTCATTGCCGTGACGGGCGGCAAGGGCGGCGTCGGCAAGACAAGCGTGTCGGTCCATCTCGCGACGGCGCTCGCTGCCGCCGGCCGGCGCGTGATGCTGTTCGACGGCGATCTCGGGCTCGCGAACGTCGATGTGTTCCTCGGCCTGTCGCCGAAATACACGATGGCGCACGTGATCGCCGGCGAGCGCTCACTCGAGGAAGTGATCGTCGATGCGCCTCAGGGCTTCCGTGTGGTGCCGGGGGCGTCGGGCGTCGCGGCGCTCGCGAGCCTCGGCGCGCGCGAGCACCTCGGGCTGGTGCAGGGATTCAGCGCACTTGCGATGCGGCTCGATGCCCTGATCGTCGACACGCCGGCCGGTCTCGCGCACGGCGTGCTGCAATTCTCGCAGGCGGCGAGACAGGTACTCGTCGTCGTGTGCGACGAACCGGCGTCGATGACCGATGCATACGCGCTCGTCAAGGTACTGAGTCGCAGCCATGGCGTGCGCCGGTTTCGCGTGCTCGCGAACAGGGTGCGCCAGCGGGGCGCGGGCGCAACGCTCTATCGCACGCTCGAACGCGTGACTGCGCGCTTCCTCGATGTCGTGCTCGAATACGCGGGCGAGATTCCGGACGATCCGTGCATGCTGCGGGCGATCCGTGCGCAGCGCACAGTTTTCGACGCGTGGCCTTCGAGCCCGTCCGCGCTCGCATTCAAGAATCTGGCGGCCGCGGTCGATAAGTGGCCAATACCGGAGGCACCGCGGGGCAATGTCGAGTTCTTCGTCGAGCGGCTCGTGGCGCGTCGGGAGGCGACCCTCAGGGTCGTGCGCTGATGGTGGCGCGTGCATATGCAACGCAGGCGGCGCGCAGCGAGGCCGGTGCGCTCGTGGCGCGGCACGCCGAGCTCGTCAAGCGCATTGCATATCACCTGGCGGGACGCCTGCCACCGTCGGTGGAAGTGGACGACCTGATCCAGGCCGGCATGCTCGGCCTGCTCGAAGCCGCCGCGAACTTCGCGTCGGATCGGGGCGCGAGCTTCGAAACCTATGCCGGCATCCGCATACGGGGGGCGATGCTCGACGCGCTGCGCAAGCTCGACTGGGCACCACGCTCGGTCCACCGGCGGTCGCGGGACGTGGAGGAGGCTGTGCGCGTGCTCGAGAACGAGCTCGGTCGCGAGGCGCGCGATGTCGAGGTCGCGGCGCGGTTGCAGGTGTCGCTCGAGGAGTATCACTCGATCGTGCAGGACGCGGCCACCTGCCGGATCGCGGGACTCGACGACGCGACTGCCGTGCGCGCGGTCGACCCGGGACCCGACCCGTTTCGGGACGTCGCCGACGAGGATTTCGCGCGAGCACTCGCGGGTGCGATCGATGGACTTCCGGAAAGGGAAAGAATGGTGATGTCGCTTTACTACAACGATGAACTAAACCTGAAGGAGATCGGTCTCGTGCTCGGCGTGACCGAATCGCGTGTTTGCCAGCTGCACGGCCAGGCCCTCACGCGCCTGCGGGCCCGCCTCGCCGGGTGGCGTGCCGTCGCGGGTGAGTGATCCGTGGCCGATACCGCCTGAATGGACATTCTCTCACTGACAGGCTTCGCGCTCGCGGTCGTCGCGATCATGGTCGGCGCCGTGCTCAAGGGCGCGGGCATCGCCGCGCTCGCGTCATCAGCGGCGTTCATGATCGTGGTGGTCGGCACGTTCGCCGCGATCTTCGTGCAGACTTCGCTCCCGGTGTTCAAGCATGCGCTGCGCATCTCGGGCTGGGTCTTCACGCCGCCGAAACTCGATGCGCACGCGATGATCGGCAAGATCGTCGAGTGGAGCAATATTGCGCGCAAGCAGGGGCTGCTCGGCCTCGAACCGCTGATCGAGAGAGAAGTCGACCCTTTCGTGAAGAAGGGCCTGCAGCTCGTGGTCGACGGCAGCGAGCCGGACGCTCTCCGTGGCACGATGGAAGTCGAGCTGTCGTCGCGCGAGCATGCGGACACGGCAGGTGCCAAGGTGTTCGAAGGGATGGGCATCTACGCACCGACACTTGGCATCATCGGCGCGGTGCTCGGCCTCATGGCGGTGATGCAGAACCTGGCCGACCCCAGCAAGCTCGGTCACGGCATCGCCGCCGCGTTCACGGCCACGATCTACGGCATCGGCCTCGCGAACCTCGTGTTCCTGCCGATGGCCTCGAAGCTGAAGAGTGCGATCGCAGCGCAGGCGCAGGTGCGCGAGATGATCATCGAGGGACTGATCGGCATCGCGCAGGGCGAGAATCCGCGCGCCATCGAGGCACGCCTGCAGAGCTTCATGCACGGTTGAGCCCATGGCACGGCGCAGGAAGAAGCATGAAGACCACGCGAACCACGAGGCGTGGGCGATACCCTACGGCGACCTGATCACGCTGTTGCTTGCTTTTTTTGTCGTGATGTATGCGATCTCCTCGGTGAACGAGGGCAAGTACCGCATCCTCTCGGATTCGCTCGTGGCTGCATTCCGTGGCACGCCGCGCACGGTCGAACCGGTGCAGGTCGGTGCGAAGCAGGTCGGATCGGGTGCGGATCTCAAGATGTCGATCGTTGCCCAGCAGACGCTCGCGGGGCAGCCGCGGCAGATGCTCGAGGCCGTGCCGATCGCAGACGAACGTCCGCATTTCAACGTGCTGCGCGGTGGCTCGAAGCAGGGGCAACGGCTTCCTGACGCGGCTGCGGCGGAAGCGGAGCGATTGCTCGGTCAGGTCGCCGACGACGTGGAACGTGCCATGAAGGACCTCGTCGACGGCAAACAGGTCATCGTGCGCCGTCTGGCGGACCGGGTCGAAGTCGAGATACGCACCGACATCCTGTTCGACAGTGCGTCGGCCACACCGTCGGAGCACGCCCAATCGATCATCGAACGATTGGCGGAGGCGCTGGCACCTTTTCCGAACGCTGTGCGCGTCGAAGGGCACACCGACAACGTGCCGATCCGGACCCGCGCTTATCCCTCGAACTGGGAGCTTTCGGCAGCACGCGCGGCGACGGTCGTGCACATCCTCGGCAGCGGAGGAGTGGCGCCCGAGCGTCTCGCCGTGCTCGGCTACGCGGAGTTCCGGCCGGTGGAGTCGAATGCGACCGCCCTGGGTCGCAACATGAATCGGCGCGTGCTGCTCGTCGTGACCGGTGCGCCTGGTTCCTCACCCATCGCGGGAACCCGCTGACCGAACCGTACGCGTGGCACGGCTCCTGCATCGCCCGACAAGGGGTGGCGCTGCCGTCAGCACGTTGGCGCCCGTGCGAAGGGCATTACAGGAGTAGGGCGAATGATACTTTTCGACTATGTGTTCTGGGGCATGGCCGGCACGATCCTGGTGCTCGGGTTCGCGGTCGGTCTGCAGGCGATCAATCTCGTCCGATTGCGCGACGCGACGCGGCGTGACGTGCAGCGGCTGTTCGAACAGATGGACCTGACGCTCGGGGAACTGCGCGACGTATCCGTTTCACTCGCGGGAGGCATCGCGGTCATCGACACATTGCGCAGCCGCGAGGCGTCTGTGCCGAGCGCGCCGGTACCGGCCGCGCAAAGCTACGATATCGCACTGCGCCTCGCGCGTAGCGGCGCTGGCCGCGAAGAACTGATGTCCACCTGCGGCATGAGCCGCCACGAGGCGGAACTCGCGGTGCGGCTGCACGGCCCCTCAAGGTCCTCGGCCCGCCGCCGATAACCACGCGAATGCCGGGCCGGATCGCCCGGGAAGGTGCGTTATGGTGAACACAGCGGGAGCACACGCTGCCAGGACCGGTGCTGCGCACGATGTCGTCGCCGTGTCGATTGCGCAGGCGCTGGCCCAGGAACTCGCCGTCGGGCGAGTCGAGCTGCCGGGTTTCCCCGAGATCGCAACGCAGGTGCAGCGGGTGCTCGCCGACGAGGACGTGACGCCGCTGCGGGTGGTGCGTGCGGTCGGCGCCGAGCCGGTGCTCGCGGGCCGCATCGTGCAGTGCGCGAATTCAGTCATCTTCAATCCCTGCGGCAAGCCCGTGCTCGAGCTGCGCACGGCCATCGCACGGGTCGGCCTCGAGTTCGTCCGCACGCTGACCATTTCCTTCGCGGTGAAGCAACTGAAGTCCGCATCCGCGTTGCAGGCCATCGAACCGCAACTGCAGGCATTGTGGTTGCGCAGCGTCACGGTGTCCACGCTGTGCTTCGTCATTGCGCGGCGTCTCGCGCGGGTCAACGCCGACACGGCGCTGCTCGCGGGGCTGCTGCACGCGGTCGGCGCGCTGTACATTCAGACGCGCGCCGCCGACTACCCGGAACTGCTGGCCGACGCACAGGCCTATCACGCCATCGAGCGCGAATGGGAGGCCAGCATTGCGCAGGCGCTGCTCGCGAGCTGGCGCGTTTCCGAAGCAATCGTCGATGCCGTCGGCGCCCTGCATCGCGCGGAGCGCGAGCCGGCAGGCCCGGCCGGTCTGCGTGAAGTACTGCGGGCTGCAGTGCTGCTTGAGCGCAATCTGGGCACGCCGCAGGACCTCGGGATCGTGCTCGCGGCGAGCCCAGCCTGCACCCGGCTCGGTCTCACGGCCGGGATTTATCAGGCCATTGCCCAGGAGTCTGAGGCCGAGATCGCGGCATTGCGTGGCGTGCTCGGCTGTTGAGTGTGACTACACAGAGGAGATTGACTTGAGTACGGCGGCGAAACAGCAGAATGGCACCGCAGCGGAGGGCGGCGCCTTTGAATTCGTGCAAGGACTCGCGCAGGAACTGTCAGGCGGCAGGATCGAACTGCCGAGCTTCCCGGATGTGGCGGTTCGCGTGCAGCGCGCGCTCGCCGACGAAGATGTGCGCCCGGAGACGATCGTGCGGCTGATCGGATCGGAGCCGGCGCTGGCTGCGTGGGTGCTGCGGATGTCGAACTCCGCGGCGATGAATGTGTCCGGCCGCCAGATCAATGACCTGCGCACAGCCGTCACGCGCCTCGGCTTCAACGTCGTGCGCAGTTCGGCGGTTTCGTTCGCCATGTCGCAGCTCGCACATGCGGAGGAGCTCAAGGGACTCGAGCAACCACTCAAGCAGCTGTGGAAGCGCAGCACGCTGGTGGCCGCGATGTCGAATGTCGTTGCGAAGAAATTCGCGGGGATCAATCCCGACACTGCGCTGCTCGCGGGGCTGCTCCATGGCATCGGGCGTCTGTACATCATGACACGCGCGCGCCACTACCCGGCGCTGTTCGCCGATGCGTCGGCGTACGGCCGGATCGTCGACGACTGGCACACGAACGTCGCCAAGGCAATTCTCGAAAACTGGGAAATGGCCGATGAAATCGTGAGCGCGGTCCACGAGCACGACCAGGTGAATCGCGAGCACGAGGGCCCGGCGGATCTCACCGACGTGCTGCTCGTCGGCGACCTGCTGGCCTCGTTCCATGAATGGCCGGACACGCTCGAGCTCAATCTGCAGGGTGTACACGCCGTCGCGCGCCTCGACCTCGATCGCACTCGCCTCGAGCGCGTGATCGAGGAGTCGGCTGCGGAAGTTGCGGCCATGAGGCAGGCACTCGGCCACTGACGGTCGCCGCGGACCGTATACTCGGGTCCGTGAACGTGCTGTTCGTCTGCCTCGGCAATATTTGTCGCTCGCCTACCGCGGAGGGTGTCTTTCGCGCGCTCGCGCAGCGCGAAGCGCCGCAACTTGCTGTCCGTGCCGACTCGGCCGGCACAGCGGGCTACCACATCGGCGCGCCGCCTGATCGGCGTTCACAGGCCGCGGCGCGGCGCCGCGGCTATGACCTGTCGATGCTGCGTGCGCGTCAGGTCGAGCCGGCGGACTTCGCGCGCTTCGACCTGCTGCTCGCGATGGACGAAACCAACCTGGCCGACCTCGAGGCGTGCGCGCCCGCCGAGGCGCGCAGCCGCATCAGGCTGTTCCTCGAATACGCACCCGGGATCGGACGGCGCGAAGTTCCCGACCCGTACTACGGCACCGCGTCCGACTTCGACCTCGTGGTCGATCTCGTCGAACGCGGTGCACGCGGGCTGCTCGCGGAACTGGCGGGGTCCAGGCGTCAGTCGTCGCGGCCGGGGCCGCCTGGCTGATCGGACGACGACGAATAACTCGTCGGGCGGGATGACCACACGACGTAGGGCTTCGACTCGCCGGACGCCGCTTCGCTCGCGGGAGGCGGCGCAGACGGAGGCGGGGCCGATCGCGGTTCGGCCGAAAAATCGAACTCGCGCGTACGCTCGCCGCCGCCTTCCTGTGGTGAGGGCGTGGTTGGCGATCCCGGCGCAGCGCCCGCGTCACCAGCGTCGCGTGGCGTGTCGCTGCCGGTTGGCGATGCCTGATCTCGCTCCGCGCGATCGCGGCCTCCGCGCCGGCCGCGGCGACCGCGGCGACGCGAGCGTCGCTCACCCCGTTCTTCACCCGAGGGGCCCGCGCCGCCCGCTTCACGCTCGGGCGCCGGTGTTCCTTCCGTCGACGAAGTCGCGACCGGCGGCGCCGCCGCGGCAGGTCCGTTTACATTCGGTTCGCCCGCAGGCGGCGTGCGTTCGCGTTGCGCGCTCCGCTCGCGTTGGGCGTCGCGGTCGCGCTGGCGCTGGGCGTCACGCTGCGCATC
>WBZO01004731.1_pt1 | contig 14457 bp, 14 predicted proteins | sample 5204261 | NCBI WGS metagenome assembly WBZO01 (sample SAMN12412400, study PRJNA552823) | activated sludge metagenome | isolation source: activated sludge from anammox sidestream of wastewater treatment plant... | place: USA: North Carolina | collected 2017-09
CGGTCCGCGCGAGCAGGGAAGCTATGCGGCCGAGTTTTACACCACGGTGAAGACTGCCTACATCCAGGCATGAGCCCAGGAGTGCATGGAAGCCCTGACGTCCATGTGCTTGCTCCGACGCAAAGCGGGCCAAAGCCGATCGGTGTAATAGTCGAGGGGAGCGTATGCGGCCCGGAATCCGCGACGTACGCGCCCCTCGACCGCAGGAGGATCGGATGAACCCGAGGAAGTTCGCCAAGGTAGCGGCGATCGCCATCCTGATCGCCGGCGTTCTGCCGGCCGTCGGCGGCTGCGCCGCGCTGAACAGCAAGCTGACCAACCAGCCGTCGAGGATCCTGACCCCCGACGAGTTGCCGCAGATCTATCGCAACTACTAGGGTGCGGCCGTCGGTCCCGCCTAGAACGTGTAGCGCACCTGCCCGCCGAGCACCCAGGTCTTGTTGCTGTAGCTGCCCGTCAGGTTGCCGGCGCTCGCGCTATGCAGGTTGCTGGAGGCGTCGCTGCTGAAGATGTAGGTGAAGCCGACGTCGAATGCGAGCTGCTGGCTGGCCCGGTACTGCGTGCCGACCGAGAGCCACTTGCGGTCCATGTCCGGCAGGCGCGGGGTGCGCTTGGCATCCTGCACCGGCGTGCGGTCGTACGCAAAGCCGAAGCGCAGCGTCCAGCGATCGTCCATCCGGTAGTTGGCGCCCAGCGCGAGCCGCCACGCGTCTTCGAACGCGAGGTCGACACTGCTGACCGGCTGGCCGCTGGGCCGCAGGATCGTGAGATCCTGGATCGAGCTCCATCCGGTGCGGGTGTAATCCGCAAGCAGCTGCCAGCGGGCATCGAGGTCGTGAGCCACCGCCAGCGAGAGCGTGTCGGGCAACTCGACCCGGGACTTGACGTCGCCATTGGGCACGACTGCGGCGAGTTGCGCCGAGCGGGCCGAAAAGGTGACGTCGCCCTCGACGTCGTGCTTGATCTTCGAGCGGTAGGCGAGCCCGAGCCGCGTGGAGGGCGTGGCCTGCCAGGTCGCTCCGAGGTTCCAGCCGGTGGCCCAGCTGTCGCCTTCGACCTCCGCGATGCCTTCGCTGCCGAGCGGTACTCCGGGGATCTTCAGCAGGCCCGCAAGTGCGGTGTATGGCACCGCGTTCGAGAACGTGGCCTTCAGTCGCTGGAAGCTGACGCCGGCGCCCAGCGAAAATTGGTCGTTCACCTTCCACGCGACACTGGGATTGACATTGATCGCCTCGACCGAGGATTCGATCGCGTGGAATCGCCCGACCCAGCTCTCCTTCCACTCGGTGCTCAGGCCGAAGGGTCCGCTGATGCCGACGCCGAGCCACAGCGTGTTGGGCTTCAGCTCCCATGACAGGTAGCCTGCCGGCAACGCCGCCGTGCCGCCGGCGTCGCCGCCGTTTCCGCCGCCCGGAACCTGTCCCAGCGGCACGTTCGATCCGCCGTCGTTTTCGAACTCGATCTTGACGTTGATGACCGACAGTGCACCGACCACCTGCCGGCCGCGGATGCGGGTCATGCCGGCCGGGTTGAAGTAGATCGTGCCGGCGTCCTCGGCCACGGCCGCGGCGCCGGCGAAGGCGTTGCCCAGGCCGCTGGCGTTCTGTTCGTACAAAGCGAACCCCGCGGCCGACGCCTGGGCGGACCACGCCGCCAGAGCCGTCGCGACGGCAGCCGAAATCAAAACCCGGCGATGGATCGGTTGCTGCATGATGCTGTCCTGCGTGGAGCGTTGCCGAGCGATCATTCTTCGCCTGCGTGCCGCGAGACAAGTCGACGCAGGTCAACATTTGTTCGCGCGCCGGATGTAGGATTTGTCCGATCGAAAGAGGCGCCAGCATCCATGAACCAGCCCGTCGATCCCTCCGTCCGGCGTTTCCTCAAGACGCTCGCAACGGGCGCCGCGGCGCTTGCTGCCGGCTGCGCAACCCGGCAGGTCGAGGTGCCCGAAGAGGGCTTCGAGTACCGCACGGTCGAGCCACCGCAGCGCACGGCCACCCCCGGCAAGCTCGAGCTGATCGAGTTCTTCTGGTACGCGTGTCCGTTCTGCAACGCGTTGGAGCCGATCATGAGGGAGTGGCTGCGCAGGCAACCCCCTGACGTCGCGTTCCGCAGGGTCCATGTCGCGCGTCCGCCGCTGCAGCAGTTGCACTACACGCTCGAGGTGCTCGGCAAGGCAGACGAATTATCCGAACGCATCTATGCGGCGATACATGTCCAGCAACTCGATCTCGACACGCGCGACCGGATGGCCGACTTCGTCGCGCGCAACGGCGTCGACCGCGCGCGCTTCGTCGAAACCTTCGGCTCGCCCGCGGTGCGCGAGAAGATGCAGGAGGCCACGGCGACGGTGAACGCGTACAAGGTCGACGGTGTCCCCACCTTCGCGGTGAACGGAAAGTGGATCACCGCGCCGTCGATGCTCGGCGGCAGCTACACGGCCACGCTGCGCGTCCTCGATTACCTGCTGGCTCGCGAACGTCGAGGTGCAGCATAGGCATCCGCAGCCTGCCGGCGCTCGCGCTGGCACTCATGTTGTCGCTGTGCGCGCCGCTCGCAGCGGCGCTCGAGATCGTGCCGTTTTCGGCCGAAGCCCTTGCCCAGGCGCAACGCGCCGATGCGCCGATCGCGCTGCACTTCCATTCGAAATCCTGTGGCACCTGCCGGCTGCAGGCGAAGGCCTTCGAGGCGATGCGGGCCGACACCGGGCTGGCCCTGACGCTGCTGGTGGTCGATTTCGACGAGGATCGGGAGACGTCGCGGGCGTTTCGCGTCATGGCGCCCGGTGCGCTGATCGTGCTGCGCGGAAGCGTCGAGCGCGCACGCCTGCTGGGCGTGGTCGAACCGGAGCGGCTGCGCGCCGCGCTGCGTTCTGCGCTTTGACGCGGTGGTCGAACCCCTCTCCTTCCTGCACCTGGGTCTGACGCTCGTCGCCGGCGCGCTCTCGACGCTTTCGCCCTGCGTATTCCCGCTGTTGCCGATGATCGTCGGCGGAGTCGCGCACACGCATCGCCAGCTCGGCCCGCTCGCGATGGGCGCGGGCATGGTGGCGGCGTTCGTGTTCTTCGGCGTGATGCTCGGCGCGGTGGGCCCGACGCTGGGCATCGACATCGGATATCTCCGGACCGCGGCCGGCTTGCTGCTGCTGGCGATCGCGGTCGTGCTGCTCGTACCCGAAGCGCAGGCGCACACGCCGGCCTGGCTTTCGCGGCTGGCCACGATGGCCCAGCGGGTCTCGGCGCGACTGCATCCCGAAACCGTGCACGGTGCCTTCCTGCTCGGCGCATTGCTCGGCATGGTGTGGAGCCCATGCTCGGGACCCCTGCTCGGCTCCGGCATGGCGCTCGTCGCCACGAAGGGCGGCCTGCTCAACGGCGGGCTGATTCTCGGGGTGTTCGGCATTGGCGCAGCGCTGCCGCTGATGGCCGTCGCCCACGCGTCACGCACCTTGTTCGCGCGCATGCGCCGCTGGGTGCTCGGCCACGGCGCCGACCTGCGGCATGGGTTCGCCGTGCTGATCGGGCTGATGGGCGTCGCCGTGCTGACCGGTTTCGACCGGTGGATGGAGGCGAAGATGCTCGACCTGATGCCGGATGCCTGGGTAAGACTGACTACCCGGTTCTGAAATCCCGTCAGGTTACGAGCGACCTCGAGCCGCGACCTGCACGCCGAGCCGCGCGAGCAGCGGCAGCACCAGCGCGCGCGCATCGACGCGCGCGCCGATGTGCGCGAGGGTGAGGAACGAACCCACCAGCTTGCGGTGCAGGAACATCGTCTGCGGCGGCGGCACGCGCAGCAGCCCCTGGCGAAAGCCCAGGTCGAAGCCGAGCGCGCGCGAGCGCGACGGCAGGTCCGAGGCCGCGAAGTCGTAGCGACCGCGACGCCGCAGCGGCTCGCAGACCAGCATGATCAGCTCGATGGTGGCCTCGATCAGCTCGGGCGCATCGCCGGGCGCGGCATATCCGATCGCCACCGCGTGGCGACCGACCGCCGCGCGGTCGCCGTCGATCACCGCGCGGGTGATCTGCGCATAGTCGGCGACGAAGGCGGCGTCGAATTGCACCGTCGCGCCGAAGTCGAGCAGCACCACCTTGCCGGTGTCCGGCTGCCACAGGTAGTTCGCGAAGTTCGGGTCGGTCTGCATCGTGCGGAACTCGAACAGTTCCCGGAACATCAGCCGCTCGATCACGGTGCCCACCGCGTCGCGCGTGGCCTGCGCGACGCCGGGCGCGGCGAGCGTGCCGATCGGCTCGCCTTCCATGAAGTCCATCGCCAGGATGCGCCGCGTGGTCAGGTCGGGGTGCGTGCGCGGCACGAGCAGCGCGGGCTCGTCGGCCACGAGCCTGGCGTAACGCTCGATCGATGCGGCCTCGGCCAGGTAGTCCGCTTCCTGCGCAAGCTGGCGGGTCGCCTCGGCGGCAATCGCCGGGATGTCGGCGTCGCCGGGAAACACCTTCAGCAGGCGCAACAGCGCCGCGACGTTTTCGACGTCGCCCTTGATCGAGCGCGCGACACCGGGATACTGGATCTTCAGCGCGAGGTCGCGACCGTCGACGGTGCGCACACGATGCACCTGGCCGATCGAGGCCGCGGCGATCGGCGTCTCGTCGAAGGTCTCGAAGGCCTGCCGCCAGCCCTTGCCGTATTCGCGGCCGAGCACCCGGCGCAGCTGCGCCAGCGGCATCGGCGCGGCCTGCGCGCGCAGGATCGCCAGCGCCTCGGTGAATTCCGGCGGTAGCAGGTCGGCGCCCTGCAGCGAGAGCATCTGGCCGAGCTTCATCGCGCCGCCGCGCAATCGCGCAAGGCGCGCCGCGAGACGGCGCGCGTTGTCGGCCGACAGGAACACGTCTGCAAGATCGTGGCGTTCGCCGCCCGCGGCGGATCTGTCCGCGACCAGGCGGCGCAAGCCCTCGGCCAGGCCGCCGAGCGCGAGTTCGCCGGCGGCGAGCGCGACGCTGGCCAGGCGCCCTACGCGGGTCTGCGGAACGCGCGCGGCGGGTTGCGCCGCAGGCGCCGCGGGGCCGCGCTTGCGCGCCGGCTCGTCGGGCGGATCGCGTCGGCTGGCCATGCGAAGCTGCGCTCGCGCCGTCGAAACGGCTCAGCCGCCGCGCGCGTGAAGCCGCGCGATGCTCGCCACCGTGGCGGCGACCTCGTCGTCGGGCAGCGGCGGTCGGCAGCGTTGCCGGTTCCAGTTGAGCAGCAACTCGAGCACCACGGAAGGCTCGACTTCGTGCCACAGCAGGTGGCCGGCCAACGAGGCGATCGTCGCGTTGCGCGCTCCCTCGGCGACACCCTCGTTCACCAGCTGCCGCCAGTGCGACAGCGGATGCCCCGGATGCGAGCCCTCGCCCGACACGATGCGCCGCAGCCATTGCGGCATCGGCGCGGGCCCGAGCACCTGCGGCTCCCTGCCCTGCCGCCAGCGATACGGACGGCCGTTCGGGTGGATCGACGACGGCGCGACCACCACGCCGCCGTCTCCGCGCAGGTCGAGCCCGTCGCGAAAGCCCACCCTGTTCGGCACCGACTCTCCGAAATGCCGGAAGTACAGGTGGCGCCCGCCGCCTCCGGTCAGGCATTCGAGCGTCGGTTCGAGCGCGGTGAACTCGCCTTCGAGCGCGGCCAGGCTCGCGTCGCCGCCGTGCCGGGCATCGACGTCGAGCACGAGCAGCCCCGACACGGCTCCGGTGACGATCCCGACGTTCGCATCGGGCCAGCGCCGGAACCACTGCTCGACCTCGTCCGCCGTCGGCCGGCGTCCCTGGTAAGGGGTCCAGCGCACGAGTGGGCGTTTGCCGCGCGCCTGCACCGGCACCACCGACCAGCCGAGCGACACGTAGCGCAGGGCCGCCGCCCTGGTGTCGCCGCTCGCGGAGTCCGCCATTCGCCGAATGCGCCGGGCCCGTTCACGGGGCCCGGCGAAGCGACAGGCGCGCCACCACCGTGTCGGGCTCGGGGCCGGCCTCGATGCGAAAGCCCAGCCGCCGTGCCAGCCCGAGCATCGACTCGTTCGACGCGAGCACCAGCCCCTTGATCTCGGCGGTGCCGCGACTGCGGCAATAGTCGATGATGCGGTTCATCAGCATGTGGCCGAGCCCCTGCCCCTTCATGTCGGAACGCACCAGCACGGCGAACTCGGCCGACTGGTTGTCGGGGTCGGTGACGGTGCGCACGACACCGAGCGTCTCGGGCTCGCCCCGTTCGTCGGGTGCGGTCGCGATGAACGCCATCTCGCGGTCGTAGTCGACCTGCGTGAGCCGCGCCATCTGCGCGTGACGCAGTTCGCGCACGTAGCTGAAGAAGCGCAGGCGCAGGTCTTCGGGCGACATTCGCGCGATCAGCGCATGGTGCGCCGGCTCGTCTTCGGGGCGGATCGGCCGCAGCGCGATCTCGCGGCCGTCGCGCAGCCGCGCCGTCTGCTCGAGCGCCTTCGGATAGGGCCGGATCGCTAGCCGGCTTTCGCGGCCGGCAAGCGGCCGCACCCGCATGTGCGCGTCGATGCAGATGATCCCGCGCTCGTCGGCGAACAAGGGATTGATGTCGAGTTCGACGATCTCTGGCATGTCGACGATCATCTGCGACACCTTGACAAGCGTGAGACACAGCGCGTCGATGTCGGCGCCCGGACGGTCGCGATGCGACTGCAGTCGCCGGTGCACGCGCGTGCGCGAAATCAGCTCGCGTGCCAGCGGCAGGTTCAGCGGCGGCAAGCCCACCGCGTGGTCGCCCAGCACCTCCACCGCGCGACCGCCTTCGCCGAACACGATCACCGGGCCGAACAGCGGATCGTCGGCGACCGCGATGAACAGCTGGCGGGCGTTGGTGCGCGGCACCATCCGCTGCAGCGTGAAGCCGGCGATGCACGCGCCCGGCATCAGCTCGCCGATGCGCTTGACCATGCCGGCCGCGGCGGCGCGCACTTCGTCGGCGCTCTCGAGGTGCAGCGCCACGCCGCCCACGTCCCAGCGATGCGCGATGTCGGGCGACACCACCGCCAGCGCGAGCGGAAAGCCGGTTTCGCCGGCGGCTCGAGCCGCCTCGTCGACCGACCCGGCGATGCGCGTCTCGACCACCGGAATGCCGTACGCCGCGAGGATTGCCTTCGCATCGGGCTCGGTCATCAGTCCGTCGCCGCGGCCCAGTGCGCGCTCGACGATCGCGCGCGCAGCGGCAAGGTCGGGCTGGAATTCGCTGGGCAGCGACGGCGGGGTCTGCATCAGCATTTCCTGGTTGCGATGGAAGTTCATCACGTGCAGGAACGCCTTGACCGCGCTCGACGGCGTGTCGTAGGTGGGCAGGTCGGCCTCGCCGAACAGCTGGCGCGAGCGTTCCATCGCGCGCGCGCCGACCCAACTGGTGAGGATGCGCGCGCTGCTCAGCTCTCGCGCGACGCCGATCACCGCTTGCGCGATCTCCTCGCTGGCGGTGGTCGCGGTGGGCGCGTGCACCACCAGCGCGGCGTTCACGCCGGGGTCGGCCAGCACCGTCTTCAGGCACTGCGCGTAGCGTTGCGCGGAGGCGTTCACGCCGAGGTCGAGCGGATTGCAGGTGGCGGCGCCCTCGGGCAGGCTCGCCGCGAGCTTCGCGCAGGTCTGGGGCAACAGCTGCGCGCAGCGCCCGCCGCCCAGGCGCAGCTCGTCGACCGCCATCACCCCGGTGCCGCCGCCGTTGTGCAGGATCGCCAGGTGTTCGCCCCGGAACGTACGCGCGCGCCCGAGGGTTTCGACCGCGGCGAACAGCTCGTCGATGTCGTACACGCGCAGCACGCCGGCTCGGCGCAACGCCGCATCGAACACCTCGTCGGGCCGCGCGAGCGCGCTTCGCATGCCCGGCGCGGGGTCGTCTTCGCGCAGGTCTTCGCCGCGCCCCGACTTCACCGCGAGCACCGGCTTGTTGCGCGCGGCCGCACGTGCGGCGGCCATGAAGTTTCCCCGCTCGCGCATCTCGTCGATGTAGAGCAGGATCGCACTGGTGTCGGGGTCGGTGCCGAGATAGTCGAGCACGTCGCCGAAGTCGATGTCCACGCAGTCGCCCAGCGCGACGAAGTGCGAGAATCCGATGCCCTTGGCGCGTGCCCAGTCGAGTACCGCGGTGCAGATCGCACCCGACTGCGAGACGAAGGCGAGCCGGCCGGGCAACGCGCCGACGTGGCTCAGGCTCGCGTTCAGGCCGGTGTGCGGCACCAGCACCCCGAGGCTGCCCGGGCCGAGCAGGCGCATGCCGTGGCGCCGCGCCGCCTCGACGACCGCGTCGCGAAGGCTGTGGCCGTCGGCGTCGCGACGGCGCGCCAGCCCGTCGTTGACGATGACCGCAACGGCCGTGCCGCGCTCGCCCAGCGCGTCGATGACGCCGGGCACCGTCGCGTCGGGGCTGCACACCACCGCCAGCTCCGGCGTCTCGGGCAGGCTCGCCACGTCACGATAGGCGAGCACGCCGGCCACTGCGCGGTACTTCGGATTCACCGGCATGATCGGGCCGGCAATGCCGCCGTCGAGCAGGTTGCGCATCAGCACGTTGCCGACATGGCGCGGCGCATTGGAGGCACCGATCACCGCGACCGACCGCGGCTCGAACAGCTGGACCAGGTTGCGCACGCTCATGCGGCCTATGATACGGGCCCGCAGCGCGGCGACCTATCTATACTTGCGCCGATGAAATTCCAGCTCGCCCACAATTCCCTGTTCGCGATCCTGCTGCGCTCGCGCTGGTGGATCAGCTTCGCGGTGGCGCTCGCCTTCGCCGCGGCTGCGCGCGCCTTGCTGCCGCCCGACTACTTCGTGGTGGGCGCGATCGGCGCACTGCCGTTCGTGATCGTCGGAGCCGTCGCGGCATGGCGCCAGTGGCGCGCGCCCGACCCGCGGCGCGTCGCCGAATCGCTGCAGGCCTTGCGCGCGATGCCGTGGGGCGCCTTCTCGGGCGCAATCGAGGAAGCGTTTCGCCGCGACGGCTACACGATAGCCGCCGGCGGGAGCGCCGCAGTCGACTACGAGCTGACCCGCAACGGCCGCGTGTCGCTGGTCGCCTGCAAGCGCTGGAAAGCCGCACGGGTGGGCGTCGAACCGCTGCGCGAATTGCGCTCGGCGCAGCAGCAGCGCAAGGCCGACGAGTGCATCTACGTGACGACGGGCGAGCTGACCGACACCGCGCAGTCGTTCGCCGCGAGCAACGGGGTGCGCCTGCTGCACGGCGCCGAACTGGCCGCGCTGCTGCCGCTCACGACGTCGGGCGTGCGCCCCGCGCGCGCCGCGCGAGGCTGACGCCGAAGACCGCGATCGCCCCGGCGACGATGCCGGTGATTGCGTCGATCGCCAGCGCCAGGGCGGACCCGGCGAAACCGCCGCCGGATCCGGGCCGGGCGGTGCCCTGCACGATCGCGTCGATCCACCCGTGCAGGCCCGGAATGCCGTGCGCCAGGATGCCGCCGCCCACCAGGAACATCGCCGCGGTGCCCGCAACCGACAGCGCCTTCATCATCCACGGCGCCGCATCGACGATCGCACCACCGGCGCCGCGCAGCAGCCGCGCCCCGATCGTCGCACCCTGCCGGCGCGCCAGATGCAACCCGGCGTCGTCGAGCTTGACGATCGCAGCCACCAGGCCGTAGACGCCGACCGTCATGAGCAGCGCAATGCCGGCCAGCACTACCACCCGCGTGCCGAGGCTGGCCGCGGCCACCGTGCCCAGCGTGATCACGATGATCTCGGCCGACAGGATGAAATCGGTGCGCACCGCGCCGCCGATACGCCGTTTCTCGAACGCGGCCAGGTCGAACGGGGCCTGCGCCGGCGCAACGTCCGGGTTCGCCCGCTCTGCGACTTGCCGGCCCTCTTCGCTGCCGCGGGGCTGGCCACCGCGAGGCTCGCCGCCGCCATGGTCCCTGCCGCGCACGAACGCGTGGGCCAGCTTTTCGAAGCCCTCGAAGCTCAGGAACAGGCCGCCGGCCATCAGCAGCGGCGTGACCGCCCACGGGGCGAATGCGCTGATTGCCAGGGCCGCAGGCACGAGGATCGCCTTGTTGCGCAGCGATCCCTTGGCCACCGCCCACACCACCGGCAATTCGCGGTCGGCGGTCACGCCCGAGACCTGCTGGGCGTTCAGCGCGAGGTCGTCGCCGAGCACACCGGCCGTCTTCTTCGTGGCCACCTTGGCGAGCGTCGCCACATCGTCGAGGACGCTGGCGATGTCGTCGAGCAGGACGAGCAGGCTCGACGCCACCTCAGCCCCTGTCGGTGCCGCAGACCTCGTCCGGACACGGAAAGCGGTAATACCGATCGTTGAGGTAGCGCGTGACGGCGTCGATCTCGTCGTCGCGCCACAGGCTGCCGGTCTGGCGGTCCCAGTGCGCGACCCAGGCGCGCACCTGGGCGAACGACTTCGCCGAGCGCGCGCCGCGAGCGTGCACGCTGCGCTCGTGGCAGCCGCCGCAGCGGGTTTCGTAGAGTGCCCGGCCCCGCGCGGCGTCGGCCGGTGCCGCGATCGCCGGCATGCCGCACGCCAGCAGGCCGAGTCCGATCGCAATCCAGCCCGCAAACCGGGCCGCGATCCGGCCCCATCCCCATCGAAGCATCCGTCTCTCCCATCGGCAGCGCTGGCGGTCCGGCCCGCTGCGGCCGGATCCGCCCGTCGGGCATTATCGCGTCGCTGCGCGGCGGCGTCGCGTCGAGTCGGTGCGTGCCCCGAGGCGGGCCAACGCCGCGAGCCGCGCTACGATGCGCTCGTTGCCCCGGAGTCGCCCATGTCCGCTTCCATCCGTTGCACTGCCCGCGCGCTCGCGCTCCTCGCGCTGCTGCTGGCCCTTTTCGGCTGCGCGGGCTTCGGCCTTCAGGACCCGCCCAGCGTCGACGTCGTGGGCATGGAGTCGATGCCCGGCGAAGGCATGGAAACGCGCTTCGCGCTGAAGCTGCGCGTGCAGAACCCGAACGAGACGCCGATCGAGTTCGACGGCGTGTTCGTCGAGCTCGAGGTTCGCGGCTCGAAACTTGCCAGCGGCGTCAGCGACCGCACGGGCGTGGTGCCGCGTTTCGGCGAAGCGGTGATCACGGTGCCGATGAGCGTGCCGGTGGGCGCGATGATCCGGCAGATGATCGACCTCGCGACCAGCGAGCGCGTGCGCACCGACTACCGGATGCGCGGCAAGCTCTCCGGGCCGGCCTTCGGCGGATACCGCTTCGAGTCTGCGGGCCAGCTGCAACTGCCCGCCGGCCTGCTCGGCCCCGACCGATAGGATCGCCAGACGCGCGGCGCGAATCGCGCGAAATTCGACCCGTGTCAAATCCCGGCCATCACATCGTGCCAGACTCGAACCTGTTCACGCCTGCGTCGAGCGCGCCCAGCCACGCGTGAGCGGGCCTCGCAACAACGGCCGTACACCATCACGGTGACGCTCGCGGCCGTCCCGTCACGGGGAGACAACCGATGTCCAGCAGTTCCCGCGCCTCGCGCACCGGCAATGCGTCTGCCGCACGCTCCAGCCGCAAGGCGCACGCCTCTGCCGCGCAGCCGCCGGCGGCCATGACGAGCGCCGATGCTTCCAGCGCCTTCACCACCCCAATTCCCGAAGAACTTCGTCGCGCCTGGGTGGCCGAGGCCGCCTACTACATCGCCGAGCGGCGCGGCTTCAGCGGCGGATCGCCCGAAGACGACTGGTGCCAGGCCGAAGTGGAGATCGCGCAGTTGCTCGCCGGAACCCGCCACTGATCGCGAGCGTCACGCGATGCGCGAACGAGGCGACGAAGCGGCCGATCCCGACGAGGGCGAAGCGACAGCGCCGCGTTTCGTGAGCGCGCTCACGCGCGCCACTTTCGCGGTGCTGCTGGCGGGCGGCCGCGGCAGCCGCCTGCACCAGCTTACCGACTGGCGCGCCAAGCCGGCGGTGCCGTTCGGCGGCAAGTTCCGCATCGTCGACTTCACGCTGTCGAACTGCGTGAACTCGGGCGTCAGGCGAGTCGCGGTGGCGACGCAGTACAAGGCACACAGCCTGATCCGCCACCTCCAGCGCGGCTGGAGCTTCCTCGAAGGCCGCTTCGACGAGTTCATCGACATCGTGCCCGCTGCGCAGCAGGTCAGCGAGACCTCGTGGTACCAGGGCACGGCCGACGCGGTCTACCAGAACCTGAACATCATCCGGCGCAGCGCGCCCGAGTTCGTGCTGGTGGTGTCGGGCGACCACATCTACAAGATGGACTACGGGCGGATGCTGGCCGAGCACGCCAGCCGCAAGGCCGACCTGACCGTGGCCTGCGTCGAGGTGCCGCTGGCCGAGGCCAGCCAGTTCGGCGTGATGGGCATCGACGCCGATGGGCGCGTGCACCGTTTCGCCGAGAAGCCCGCCGCGCCCGATCCGATGCCCGGCTCCACCGACACCGCGCTCGCGAGCATGGGCGTGTACGTGTTCAACACCGCATTCCTGTTCGAACAGCTGCTGCGCGACGCGCAGGAGCCGCGATCGAGCCGCGACTTCGGCAAGGACATCCTTCCGTATTCGGTACCGCGCTACCGCGTGTTCGCGCACCGCTTCGCCGACAGCTGCGTGGGCACTCCCCCGGGCGGCAAGCCCTACTGGCGCGACGTGGGCACGGTCGACGCCTACTGGGAAGCGAACATGGAGCTGACCAAGGTCACGCCCGAGCTCAACCTGTACGACCGCGAGTGGCCCATCTGGACCTGGCAGGAGCAGCTGCCTCCGGCCAAGTTCGTCTTCGACGACGACGGCCGGCGCGGGATGGCAGTCGATTCGCTGGTTTCCGGCGGCGACGTGATCAGCGGCTCCACGGTGCGCCGATCGCTGCTGTTCTCGAACGTGCGCGTGAACAGCTTCTCCACCATCGAGGATTCGGTGATCCTGCCCGACGTCCACGTGGGCCGCCACGTGGTGCTCAGGCGCTGCGTGATCGACAAGGGCGTGTCCATTCCCGAAGGCATGCGGATCGGCGTCGATCCGGAGGCCGACCGGCAGCGCTTCCACGTGACCGCGCGCGGCGTCACGCTCGTCACCCCCGACATGCTCGGCCAGTCGCTGCACCGGATCGCCTGAGCGCCACCCGGCAACCGGGCCCGTTCACACTACAATCGGGCGATTGCAGCCCAGCATCGCGTTCAACGTCGCGACACCGCCATGCCCGGCACGCCGTTCTCGCTCGAAGTCACGCCACAGGTTCCGCAGCGCCTGGAGCGCCTGCACGAGCTGGCGAACAACCTCTGGTACAGCTGGGATCGCCCTACCCGCACGCTGTTCGCGCGCCTTCACCCCGCGCTGTGGCACCAGGTCGGCCACCGGCCCAGGCCGTTCCTGAAGCGCGTGGCGCAGGCGAAGCTCGAGGCGGCCGCCCGCGACAGCGTCTTCCTCAACGCCTACCAGCGGGTGCTGTCGGCCTACGACACCTATCACGCGCAAGGCTCGCGGGTGCGGCTCACCGAGGAGTTCGGCGAGCACGACCTGGTGGCCTACTTCTGCGCCGAGTTCGGCTTTCACGAAAGCCTGCCGATCTATTCGGGCGGGCTGGGCATTCTCGCCGGCGACCACTGCAAGGCGGCGAGCGACCTCGGCCTGCCCTTCGTCGCGGTGGGGCTGCTGTACCGCCAGGGCTACTTCTTCCAGACGATCGACGGCGACGGGCACCAGCACGCGCAATACGTCGATTCCGATTTCGACGACCTGCCCATCGCGCCGGTGCATCGCGCCGACGGCAGCGAGCTGCACCTGGCCGTCGCTATGCCTGGGCGCGAGTTGCAGGTGAAGGTCTGGGAAGCGCGCATCGGGCGCGTGCGACTGCTGCTGCTCGACACCGACCTGCCCGCGAATTCGCCGCCCGACCGCGACATCGCGCACCGCCTGTACGGCGGCGACCGCCAGACGCGCATCGAACAGGAGATCGTGCTGGGCGTGGGCGGCGTGCGCGCGCTCGCGGAGCTCGGGCTGTCGCCCACCGTGTGGCACATCAACGAAGGGCACGCGGCGTTCCTGGTGCTCGAGCGCGTGCGCATGCTGGTGGCCTCGGGCCTCGACTTCACCGGCGCGCTCGAGGCGGCCGCGCTGAACACCGTGTTCACCACGCACACCCCGGTGCCGGCGGGCCACGACCATTTCACCGAAGAGATGTTCCGCCGCTACTTCGAGGACTGGGCGCCGCAGCTGGGCATCGACGCGAGCCAGCTGCTCGAACTGGGGCGCACGCCCGGCAGCCCCGATTTCAACATGACCGCGCTGGCGATTCGCGGCTCGAGGTTCCAGAACGGCGTCTCGGCGATCCACGGCAACGTGTCCTCGCGCATCTGCTCGAACCTGTGGCCGCAGATCGATCCGCCCGACAACCCGATGGGCCACGTGACCAACGGCGTGCACGTGCCCACCTTCCTGTCGCCGCACTGGTACGACCTGTTCGATCGCCACCTGGGCTATGGCTGGGAGCAGCGGCTCACCGAACCCGACTGCTGGGACGGGATCTACGCGATTCCCGA